>Ga0247757_10000461_pt1 | contig 33451 bp, 27 predicted proteins | sample UWRJL126311R4_FD_180929 | JGI IMG/M metagenome (GOLD analysis project Ga0247757, IMG submission 180929) | Plant litter microbial communities from Arlington Agricultural Research Station in Wisconsin, United States - UWRJ-L126-311R-4 | ecosystem: Environmental > Terrestrial > Plant litter >... | reverse complement strand
AGCTGAGCGTTGCGGACCGCCATGTCGAGGATGCGCTTCTTCTCGCCGCGCTGGGCGATCCGGACCTCGACCTGGGAGCCCCGCTGCTGGCTGAGGGCCGCGGACAGCGGACCGACGTCGGCCAGCTCCTCCCCCACGACGACCTGTGGCGGGATCGCGAACGTGCCCGCGTAGTACTGCAGCGCGAACTCCTCGATCACCTCGCCGGCGGCCCGCTCCGCCTCGTTGTCGAGGTAGAACGACTGGCGGTCGGAGAGCACGCCGTCGCGGATCTGGAAGACCTGCGCGTTGGCGTCCGTCCCGTCGAGGGCGACGGCGATCGCGTCGAGCGTGCCGACCGCGTCGTTGGCCACCCGCTGGCGCTCCAGCAGGTGCTGGACGCTGCGCAGCCGGTTGCGCTCCAGCGCCGCCTGCTCGAAGTTCTGCGCGTCGGCGGCGGCCTTCATCTTCGCCTCGAGGTCGGCCTCGATCTCCCGGTAGCGGCCGGAGAGGAAGGCGATGACGCCCTGGATCGACTGGCTGTACTCGCCGCGGGTGACGTAGTCCACGCAGGGGGCTCCGCACCGCTTGATGTAGTAGTCCAGGCAGGGCGAGCCGGACCGCCGGCCCGGCTCGCGGCCGGTGCAGGAGCGGAACAGGAAGATCTTGCCGAGCAGGTCGAGCGTGTCCCGCACCCGCTTGGCGTTGGAGTACGGGCCGAAGTAGAGGCGGTCGCGCCGGTGCTTCTCCCGCGTGAAGTAGACGCGGGGGAACTTCTCGTCCATCGAGATCGCGATGTACGGGTAGCTCTTGTCGTCCCGCAGCCGGATGTTGAAGCGCGGGCGGTACTGCTTGATGAAGTTCTGCTCGGCCAGCAGCGCCTCGGCCTCGCTGCCGACGACGACGTACTCGACCGTGTCGATGACGTCGATCATCCGCGTGTCGCCGCTGGACAGGATGTTCCCGCCCTTGCCGGAGAAGTGGCCGGCGACCCGCTTGCGGATCGACTTGGCCTTGCCGACGTAGATCACCTTCGTCTTGGCGTCCCGGAACAGGTAGACGCCCGGGGCGTCGGGCAGGGCCTTGCGCTGGGCGGCCAGGCGGGCCTTGCGGTCGGCCTTGGTCTCCCCCGGGGCGGTCTTCGGTGCGTCGGCGGACATCGGCCATCGAGGATACGGGGGGAGAGTTTTGGGCTCTCCCGCCCTAAGGGAGATATGACCCCCGCGTTCCGCATCCCACCGGGAGAACACAACCTGGGTAGCGGTGTTACTGCGGTAGCATCGATTCCCAATGGCCGTCGTCAAGCGCTCCATCTCCTTCACCCCCGAGCTGCTCGCCGAGGCGCAGCGGGAGGCCGACCTGTCCTTCGACGGCAACCTCAGCGCGGTGGTCGCCGACGCGCTGGACCGGCAGCTGCGCAACCGGCGATTGGGGCGGGCGTTGGACGCGTGGGAGGCCAAGTACGGGGCTCCCACCGAAGAGGAGCTGGCGGAGACCCAGCGGGAGCTGGACGCGCTCTGGGATTGACGCTCGACACCGGCGCGTTGATCGCCCTCGAGCGTGGCCGTCACCGGGTCGACCACCTCGTACGGGTGGAGCAACGACGAGGCGGGGACGTGACGATCCCGGCTCCCGTCCTCGCGCAGTTCTGGCGTGGAGGATGGATCTCCGTCGAGCTGCGCACGATCCTGGACGAGGTCACCGTCGAACCCACCACCAGGCCGCTCGCTCAGCGAGCCGGAGAGCTGCTGGGCCTGACGGACACGTCCGACGTGGTCGACGCGATCGTGGCCTGCGGGGCGGCCGCGCGAGGAGACGTGATCCTCACATCGGACCCGGAGGATCTCCAGCGGCTGACCGCGGGGCTCGGGACGGTCCGGGTGCTGGCGGTCTGACCGCTCAGCCGGTGGGGACGGCGCCGTCCCCACGGTCGTCGCGCTTGCCGCGGTTGAGGCGGCGGGAGACCATTGGGGCGAAGGCGGCGACGATCCAGATGTAGACGGCGGCGCGGGGAACGACGAAGGCCACGGGGATCGAGACGGCGAAGACGCCGATCACCCACAGACCGACGTCACGCCCCACCTTGGACGTGAGCGGCGCACCGTTCGTGAGCCCGCGGTCGACGGCGTCCTTGGTGATCATCCGCAGCAGTAGCGTAAGCACGATGAGGTTGGCCGCGTAGATGACGACGGGCTCGGTGCGATCCGGGTAGCGGCCGAGCAGCTCGGTCGGTGCGGGCAGGATCGCGATGAAGGCGAGGAACACCAGGTTGAGCGCCGCGAACCGTTGGTCGGAGAAGCGCAGGCGGCCGAACAGTTCGTGGTGGCGCAGCCAGAACCGGCCGATGACCGCGAACGACAGGAAGTAGCTGAACGTCGGGTCGAGCAGGTCGGCCAGCTTGCCGCCCAGCTCATCCGCGGGGCCCGTGGGCAGCTCGATCGACAGCACGAGCAGCGTGGCGGCGATGGTGAAGACGCCGTCGCTGAACGCGTTGACGCGCTCGAGCTGCTTGCCGCGCTCCCGGGTGGGCCGGGGCTGGACCTTCGCGTCGTGATCGTGTGCCTCGCTGGCCATCGCGCCTAGAACGTAGACGGGCGGTCGGCGGGATCCCGGCCGTTGACCGTCGACGGCGCGACGGGCCGGTCGGTGGATCGAGCGGCTCGTGCGGTTTGCCACCTCTGCGGTGGGCTATCGCACCAGCCGCTGCTTCGTTGTGGGGGTCTTCGTGACGGGGCGGGTGACGGTGACGGACCGGGTGACGGTGAGGGTCCGGCTCGCGGTCGCGCGCCGCCAGGCCGGCGACGCGCGGGTGACGAGCGTGACCGTCGTCCGGCGGGCCGCGCGGATCGCCCGGCCGGTCGACGCGGCGAGCGTCGTCGTCACCGTGAAGCGCCGGCGCCGGTCGACGGCGACGCGGGTGGCGCGCGACGCGGCGAGCGTGCGCGGCATGCCTTCGCCCCGGCCGACGCGTGGTGAGATGGCCAGCCGCACGACCGCCCGGGCCCCGAAGCCCGCCGCGGCCGTCCCGGTGAGGGTGAGGCGTCTCGTCGTAGGCCCGTAGCGGACACCGGTCAGCCGGAGGCGGGGCATCCTCGGACGGCCTGCCTCCGGCGTTCGGTCACCGGGCGGATCAGGAGCGGCCGGCGCGCTCGCTCCGGGAGCCGGGACGCCGCCGATCCCGGACGGCGAGCCCGTGGGTGCGTCGGAGCCGGGGCCGGGGTCGGGGTCGGCCCCGGAGGTCGGACCCGACCCGGGATCGGGGTGGTGGCGCAGGACCGTCTCGGCCGCCTGGGTCTCGTCGGCGTTGCCGGCCTCGTCCTGCGCCCAGATCGACGCCCGGAAGTCCGCGTCCGCGTCCGCGGTCGGGAGCGTGACCGCGGCGCTCGTCTCGGCCCCGGGAAGCGTGCGCTGGGTGCAATCCCCGGCGGGAATCGCGCAGAGCCGTAGGTGGACGGCGGCGATCGGGGAGATCTGGCCGACCGGCAGCACCCAGCTCAGGGTGAGCTCCGGGTCAGGACGCGTCCCGCCGCCGGAGAGCGCGGCGGGAGCCTCGGGAGCCGTGCCGTCCACCCGGATCACGTGCTCGGCGGCCCGCGCGGCGTCGAAGCCGGCGCCGTTGCCCGCCGCATCGCCGAGGCTCACCGCGATCGCGTAGACGCCGTCCCCCTGATCGAGGAGGCCAGCCAGCGCGGCGGCGTCGAGCGCGAGGCCCGCGACCGCGATCGCCCGGCAGCCGCCGCCCTCCCGGCACGCGCGGACGTGGCTGGTCGTGACCGGCGCGACCTGCCCGGACGGCGCCGACCAGGACATCGCGGCGGGCGGGGCCAGCTCCCAGCCCGCCCGCCCCGGACGCGCCGAGGCGACCGTGAGGTCGACGGGCGGGCCGGGCGGCGTCCGGTCGACGACGATCGTCCGTGACGGTGCGTCGCCGGCGTTGCCCGCGGCGTCCGTGGCGCGCAGCGACAGCGCGTGCGTCCCGTCCGCGAGGCCGGTCAGGTCGATCGCCCCGACCAGCGGGCTGGCCGCGTCACGATCCGCGCACGGCTTGGGCGTCACGTACGCGGACGGGTTCCCGGGGACGGTGTCGCACGTCCCCGCGATGACGTCGCCGTTGCCCGTGCCGTCCACCAGCACCCGGCCCGACCGGATGCCGGCGGCGTCCGCGGCCGTGGCGGACACCGTGACCGCGGGACCACGCAGGTAGGGCTGGGTCGTGGCGCCACCGCTCAACGGCCCCACCGACGGGGGGCCCGTGTCGGACACCGTGACGTCGGCGGAGCGCAACTGGGCGATCCCCTGGTGCAACGTGCTCCCGTGCAGGCACTTCACGGTGGGGACGCCGAACACCGAGCCCGGGCCGCAGCGCAGCCCGAACTCCAGTCGCGACGTGGGCGCGAACGTCCGCGACTGCGCGCCCGTGGCGCCGCAGTCGTCGTGCTCGACGGGGTCGAACGTGCAGCGGCCGTCGAGGGGCGTACCGACGGGGGTCTCGGCCGTGCGCAGGAAGGCGGGGTCCCACGCGTCGTCGTCGAGCTTGTAGAAGCGACGGTCGTAGGCGATGCCGATGAGCGTGGTGCCCGGGCTGGCGGTGAAGGTGAAGCGGACCTCGGTGCCGGCCGCCGGGTCCTCCCCCGCCCCGAGCCGGTCCTGCGCCCACAGTCCGAGGGCGGCGTCGCAGACCGGGTGGCCGCCGACCACCGAGGGCGTCTCGAACCGGCCGCCGCCCTCGTTCAGCAGCGTCCAGGATCGATTGACCCCCGCGGCGGCGCCGCAGGCCCGCACCGAGAACGTGCCGGCGATCGCGGCCGAGCTCGCCGCCGCGAGCAACGCCGTCGTGCCGGCCAGCACCCCGGCCAACCGCCTCACTCCCGACGTGCTCAACGGAACTCGCTCCCGTCGCGGTGCGGCCGCGCGTGGGGCCGGCGCACGTTCGTCGTCCAGCGCACCGCGGGCGAGTCCGGCCGGTGCCGGCGCTCGTCGCGGTAGCGCACGTCGACCGACCGGGTGCCGAACGGCAGCGTGACGGTGACCTTCGACCGCCGGGCGCTGAGACGGCGGACGAGCACCCGTCGGCCGCCGTCCAGCGCACGGACGTAGAGCGACGCCCCGACCGGCCGGGCGCTCGCCGCGACCGCGACCGTCAACGCCCGTCCCCGGCGCCCGCGCCGGGTCAACGCCGGGCGCGGGTAGCGCGCGGCGGCGCCGACCTGCCCCCCGGACGGTGGAGGGTCGACAGGCCGTGTCTCGTCTCCCTGCACCGTCGCGGCGGGCCGGACCAGCCCCGCCCAGTCGATCCCGAGCGCGGCGAAGAGCCGCCGTCCGGAGACCCACCCTCCCTGGCCGGGCGCCTGGGCCGTGGCGAGCAGCGCCCGCTCGGCGTCCGCGGCCGGCACCGCCGGCGCGTAGGCCCGCGCGGCGGCGTAGAGCGCGGCGGTCATCGACGTGGCCTGTGAGCTCCCCGCTCCCGCCCACGTGGCGCCATCGGGCGTGCCGCCGTCGAGGAAGCAGCCGGGCGCCAGCAGATCCCGCCCCGCACCGGAGTACGGCGGCCCGCCCGCCGTCCCGGCGCACGGCTGCCCCACCCCGAGGCCGTGCGCGTCGTCGGGGCGGGCGTTGCCGGCCCCCACCCCGATCACCCCGGTCTCCCGGGCCGGCGACAGCACCGGCCCCGGCTCGTTGCCCGCCGCCGCGAACACGACGACGTCGCGGTCCCGCGCGTCGCCGATCGCGTTGACCAGCTTCGCGACGTCCGGGGACGACGGTGCCGCGCTCCCGCCCAGCGACAGGCTGATCGCGACGATCGGGACCCCGGTGGCCCGCAGGCGCAGGCACGCCGCGATCGCCCCCTTGTAGGTGGTGTAGGGGAACTCCTGCCCTTCCCCCACCAGCGCCCGGATGCTGACGACGTGCACGCCGGGCCAGATGCCGACCATGCCGACGCCGTCGAGCGCGGCCCCCATGTAGCGCGCCATCCACGTTCCGTGCCGCTCGGCGTGGGTGTCGAAGACCGGGTCGCCCTCGCGCATCGCGTACCGCGTCACCTGGCCCGCACCCAGCTCGGCGACGGCGTCGTCGGCGATGCCCGAGTCGATCTCGCACACCGCCGCCGGGACCGCGGGCGGAATGGCGGGGTCGACGAGGAACTCCGTCTCCATCGCGATCGCCTGGGCGGTGGGGGCCGGCCAGCCCACCTCCCCCGCGGCCGGATCGGCGCCCACGGCCGTGCCGGCGGTCGCCAGCACGGCGGCCGCCGTCGCCGCGCGCACCGCGCGACCCGTCCTCCCCACCCGGAAGCCCATCAGGGAAGGACCACCACCCGGCGTGCCCGGCTCGTGCCGCCGACGTAGCCCGTCGACGCCGCGGGCACGACGCGCACCCGGAAGCGGTAGACCGTCCGGCGCGTCGTGCGCAGGAACCGGTACGAGACCGCGAACCGTCCGCGGCGGGCCTTCGTCGCCCGGGTCGACGCGAAGGTCGACCAGCCCGCCGGCAGCTTCACCTGGACCTGCACCAGCGGCCCGCGCCGCGTGACCGTCCCGTCCACGCGGCCGGTGAAGTGCAGCGTGCCGCGGTTGTGCAGCCGGGTGCGGGAAAGCGACAGCGCCGCCGACTGGCGGACCTTCAGGGTGAGGGTCGCGCTGCCCCGGTTCGCGTCGCGGCCGTCCCGCGGGAAGTAGACGAGCCGCAGCTGCCGGCCCACCCCGCCCTTGCGGGTGAACATCAGCAGCGAGCCGTCGGCGCGCGACACGGTGCCGCCGTCGACCTTCCAGCTGGCGTCGGGGCGCTTCTGGGCCAGGAAGACCTTGGCCCCGGAGATCGGCTTGCCGTCGTGGGTCTTCAGCGTCCCGCGGATCCGCAGGCGCTCCCGGACCCCGGCGGTCGCCGTGCCCGTCACCACGCGGCGCTTGCCGCTGCCCTGCTCGAAGTACGCGACGACCACGGCCTCGTCGTCGGCCGGCGAGCCGTTCGGCCCCGAGCCCGCGGTGGGATTGGGGACGGGCACGACGTTCTGATCGACCCGGGCCGCCTCCGTCACCGATCCCCCGCCGGGACCGGGCGTCCCCGCCGACCCCTGCGGCCCCGCGTCGCCGGACTTGCCCGGCGCTCCCGGAGCCCCCGAAGCGCCGTCGCCCGAGCCGATCACGGCGGGGCGCACGTTGGCGTCCCACGGATCGGGGTCGATCCCGTTCGCCGCCCCGTCCCCGTCGATGTCGCCGTCCAGCCGGTTGATCGTGCCGTCGCCGTCGAGGTCGCCGCAGGGGTCGCGCGGGCCGGTCGGTCGTCCGGCGCAGTAGGCCACGACGACCGCACCGTTGCCGAAGGGACCGTCGACCAGCCCGCTGGTACCCGAGGACTGACCGCCGGCGTCGGCGGCGGTGACCTCGCACCGGACCTTCCCGCCGATCTCCGCGGGACCGAGCACCAGCGTCGGGCCTTCCGCTCCCGGGATCGCGACGGTCGCGGACCCGTCGGCGTTGGACCGCAGCCACCGGAACGTGAGCGAGGGGCTCTCCCCCTGCACCGCGCTCGCGCAGGTCAGGGTCTCGCCCTCGCGCGCCTCGGGGCCCGCGACCGTCACGGCACCGACGGCCGGCGGCAGGTTGTCCACGGTCTTGACCGCCGGTCCGTACACGGTGGTGCGGTTGCCCGCCGCGTCCTCCACCTGCACGCGCACGGTCTGCCGGCCGTCGGGCCAGCTTCCGCTGTCGATCGCGATCGCGGAGGAGACCGACGTCGCGCACGGCAGCGGCGACGTGAACTCGTACGGGTCCCCGTTCGCGGGGTTCTCGTCCTGGCACGCGCCGTGGTTGCCGTCGAGGACCTGCTGGCTCTGGGTCGCGAGGTGCGCCTCGTCCGGCCCGCGCTGGACGAGCAGGCGATAGACGCCCGAGCCGGTGTCGGTCGCGTTGAGCTCCAGCGACTGCGGACCGTGCCAGGTCTCGTGGGCGATCACCCCGCCGCCCGCGGTCGTGGCGGACGGGGCGTTGCCGTCCGCGGTCGTCACCTGTGCCTTGTAGATGGCGGTCGAGGCGACGATCGCGTTCGGCGCTCCCCCAGGGCAGGTCACGCCGGACGGACCGCCGCAGATCGCCCACACCTGGATCGCGGTCGCGTTCTTGCCCGATGCCTCGACCCACGGCGCGCCGTACCAGTCCAGGTCGCCCGACGACGCGTCCACGCCGTCCCAGCCCAGCGTCCGGTCGTACGCGGCGAGCGGCATGGTGTGGGCGATCACGGCACCGTGCGAAGCGCCCTCGAACACCCGCACGCTGCTGTGCATCCACAGCTTGTACGCCGTGATCGACGTGTGGGGCGCCGGGGTGTAGACCCAGCCGACGCCCGAGTTCGCCTGACGGACGACCGAGCGGTCGTTGATCGCGACCAGGCCGTTGTCGGAGGCCGCGAAGCCGGTGTCGGCCTGCGCGCAGTTGTCGACCGGTTGGGGCCCGTATCCCGCCCAGGCGCCGATCATCCCGGACGCCCAGCCGTATCCCCCGCCCGTGGTGGGCACCGACTGGTTGGCGGAGCCGTGACAGGTGCGCACGGTGAACGTCCCCGCGGCCCCGGCCGGCGTGGCCCCCGGCGCGGCGCACCAGCAGCACGCGACCACGAGCATCGCGATGAACGGGATCCGGCGAGCCGGGACGGGACGGTCGGGCATGGGTTGCTCCTTCGGGGACCTGTGGTTGAACGGGATCACGGGGCGAACTCCCCCCGGTGCCGCGATTGCGGCGAAGCGGCGAACTCGCCACCGCTCGGCCCGCCGGCCGGCTCCGCAGAAGCGGACGACGAAGCGGGCACGGAGGAGGTGACGGAGGAGGGCGACCCGGGTGGCCCGCCGGAGAACTCGTCCGGCGGGCGGAACTCCTGGGCCGGCGTCGCGGGGTCGGCGGCCTCCGCCGGCGCCGTGAACTCCGGCGTCGTCCGCTTCCCGGAGCGCGCCGGCTCCCGGTCACGCGCCACGGGCTCCCGGGCTGCGGCGGGCACGGTGGACGTGGGGGTCGTGCCGGTCCCGGCGGCGGTGCTCCGCGCGTCCCCACTCGCGGACGTGCTCGGCACCGGCGAGGGGGCACGGGCCACGGCGGGCGCACCGGCGCTGGAGACCGCCCGCGACCGCGCCGTCGCAGCGTCCCGGTCCACCGCGACGACGCCGCCGCCGGCCAGGGCGGCCACGGACGCCGTCACCGCGGCGACCTTGCCGGCGTTGAGGCCGTCGACGGCTGTCTGCGCGCCGACCGCCACGGAGGCCGCGCGCTCGTGCGCCGCGGTCCACAGCCCCTCCAGGAAGCGCAGGGCACCGCCCGCGTCCGGGCTCAGGCCGGCGGCGCCGGTGCCCACCAGCCCCACCGCGGGAAGCGCCATGCGCACGCCCGGCGCGGCGGCCCGCAGCTGCCGCAGGGTCGCGCGGCAGCCGAGGCAGGACCGCAGATGCACTCCGGCGTCGCGGCGCGCCTGTGGATCGGCCTCGCCGTCGACGATGGCCGAGAGCACCGGCTGCCATTCGACGCAGGCCCCGCCCGACTCGATCGTGGCGTAGCGGGACAGGAACCGTGCGCGGCCTTCGGCCAGCAGGCGGTTGACCTTCGTGTAGGTCCACGCGTTGGTGCGCGCGATCTCGTCGTAGGAGTAGCCCTCGGCCCGCAGCCAGAGGGCGCGGGCCTCGTCGGGCTTGAGGTCGCGCAGCGCCTCGGCGGCGCGGCGGAACCGGTCAACCCGATCGACCTGCTCCTCGGTGGAGAGCCGATCCACGTCGACCTGCTCGTCGGGATCCTCGTCGTCCCGGGACAGGCCACCCGTCCGCTGCTCCCGGATGGCCAGGGCCTCGTGCCGGGCCACCGTGCGCAGCCACGCCGGCGCGCGCACCGGATCCAGGCTCCCGGCCCGGTGCAGCAGGATCTCGATCGCCCGTTGGTATGCGTCCTCCGCGTCGGCGTCGCACAGCGAGAGGCGCCGGGTGATGCGGAGCACGCTCTCGGCGTGCTGGGTGACCAGCGTGACGACCAGATCGTCCCGGCCCTCGCCGCGACGCTTGCGCCACGACGCCTGCGGGGCGCGCGGCGAGGCGCTGCGGGATCGGCTGAGTGCGCGCGTCAGCGCGAGGTCTTGCATCCGTGCTCCAGTCGTGAGGGTCGGCATCTATGCCTAGGTCCTGAGACGGGGTTTCTCTCCCCCCTTGCGACGGGCTTTCCCACAACCGAAGGTGCAGGTTTGCCGCGTTCGCTCTCGGCCGTGCGACACACCGTAGAGCAAACACACCGCAGTGTGCAACATATGTCGAAAACAGCACATCCACTGTTGTGAAAAGAGAGGAGGAACCCCGCCGCCCACGCTTGCCATCATGCGTCGGACCGTGCCCCTCCCCTCCGCGACCGCCGCCGCCCCGCGCGCCGCCTTCCGGCGCGGCGTCCGCGAGGGAGCCCCGTTCGCGGCCGCGTCGCTGCTCCTGGCCGCCTCGTTCGGCGTGCTCGCGGTGGACGCCGGCTTCCCCGAGCTCGCGGTCGTGGTGATGTCGGCGATCGTCTTCGCCGGCTCGGCCCAGTTCGCCGCCGTGACGATCATCGCCGCGGGCGGCGGACCGGGGGCGGCCGCCCTCGCCGCGACGCTGGTCAACTCGCGCTTCCTCCCGATGGGCATCGCGCTCGGGCCGTCGCTGCCCGGCGGCCGGTGGCGCCGCGCGGCGCAGGGCCAGGCCGTCGTGGACGCCTCGTGGGTGATGGCCGCCCGTCCCGACGGCACGTTCGATCGCCACTACCTCTTCGGCAACACCGGGATCCAGTACGCCGGGTGGCTGGGCGGCACCGTCCTGGGCGTGGTGGGCGGCGGCCTGCTGGGCGACACCGACGCCCTCGGGTTCGACGCCCTCTACCCCACGTTCTTCCTCGTGCTGCTGATCCAGGAGATGCGCAAGGGACGCGGGCGCGGCGTCGCCGCGGCCGGTGCCGCGATCGCCCTCGTGCTCATCCCGCTCACCCCGCCGGGCGTCCCGGTGCTCGCCGCCAGCCTCGCGGCGCTCATCGGCCTGCGGCGCACCCACCGCCCGGTCCCACCATCGCCCACGGAAGGCGCGACGTGACCGCCGACGCCTGGGTCGTGGTCGGCCTGTGCGCCGTCTCGACGGCCACGATCAAGGGGATCGGCCCGTTCGCGCTCGGCGGGCGCCCGCTGCCCGCCGCCGCCACCCGCGTGATCGCGCTCCTGGCGCCCGCGCTGCTGGCGGCGTTGGTCGTCACCGGCGTGTTCAGCGAGAACGGCCACCTGCACCTGGGCGACGAGGCGGTCGGCGTGCTCGCGGGCGGAGCGGCGGCGCTGCGCGACGCCTCGATCCTCGTCTGCGTGGTGCTCGCGGCGGTGGTGACCGCGGCGCTCCGCGCCCTCACCTGACCCGACCCGGCCGCCGAGGGTCACCTCATGCCGCATATGCGGGAGAAATGTGACCCTCGGCGAGAGCAGCGGGGATCGCCGTCCCGGTAATCCGCAGCTTGGCTGTACAATTCCCCTATGCCCGTCGACACGCCCCTCCCCGCGCCCGCCCTCGTCGTCATCGACCTCCAGCTCGGCATCACCGGGCTGCCCACCATCACCCCCGCCGACGACGTCGTGGCCCAGAGCGCGCGCCTGGCCGATGCCTTCCGCGCGCGGGGCCTGCCCGTCGTCCTCGTCAACACGGCCTTCTCCGCCGGCGGCGCCGACGCCCTGCGGCCCCCGACCGACGCCCAGGCGCCGGTACGGAAGATGGACGCCGACTTCGCCGTGCTGCGGCCCGAGCTGGGCGACGATCCCGCCGACGTGCGCATCACCAAGCGCCAGTGGGACGCCTTCCACGGCACCGAGCTGGACCTGCAGCTGCGCCGCCGGGGCGTGCGGTCCATCGTCCTCACCGGCATCTCGACCAGCATCGGCGTGGAGTCGACCGCCCGGCAGGGCTACTTCCTCGGCTACGAGCTGGTGATCCCGTCCGACGCGGTCACCGACACCAACCAGGCGAGCCACGACGACGCGCTCGAGCGGATCTTCCCGCGGCTGGGTCGGATCGACACCACCGACGCGGTGCTCGCGGCGCTCCCCGACCGCTGAAGGTCACCTTTTCCCGCGCCGAGGGGAGAAATGTGACCCTCGACGGCGGCAGGGGAGAAATGTGACCCTCGGCGGGCCGCCGTCACCGTTCCGGGCCGGCGAGGCGGGCGATCAGGCTCGCGCTCTCGGCCAGCGTCCGCCGCTCGGCCGGCGTCAGCTCGGCGAGGATCCGCCCCGCCAGCCAGTCCTCGCGCCGCCCGCGGACGAAGCGCAGCTGCTCCCGCCCCGCGTCGGTGAGCGAGAGCTGGGTCTTGCGGCCGTCCGAGGGATGGGGCTCGGTCCGCACCCACCCGAGCTCCACGAGCTGGGCGACGGTGCGGGCCATCGACTGGTGACGGACGAGCTGGGCGGCCGCCAGCTGGGTGGTGGTCTGCGGGCCCTCCCGATCGAGCACGCCGAGCACGGCGAGCTGCCCGACGGGAAACGGGCTCTCGGCCCGGACCCGCCGCACGAGCAGGCCCACCGCCAGGCGCAGCTCGTTGGCGGTCTCGGCCACGTCGGCGTCGCGGGCGGACATCGGCGGGCGGCTCAGTCGTCGCGGCCCTGGGTGGGATCGTCGCTGTCGATCGCCAGGGCGTCGGCCACGATGGCCTCGCGCTCCTCGGCGTGCTCGATCTCGGCGGCGATCTCCTCGACGTCGGCCTCGACCGCGTCGGGCGTGTCGGCCACCGTCTCCTCCTCGAGGTCCTGCGGCTCCACGTCGCCCTCGGAGTCGGCCTCGACGTCGGCCTCCACCTCGGCCTCGGCAACGGCCTCCACCTCGTCCTCGTCCACCGCGTAGGGATCGACGGGCAGGGTCCACTCGCCGTCGCCCTCCTCCCACACGCCGAGCACGTAGGCGATCGTGGCGATGTCGACCTGGTCGACCTCCACCCCGCTGCTGATGCGGGACTGCTCGACCGGCAGACCCCAGTTGACGAGGGCCAGGTCCAGGGCGCCCAACGGAATGCCAGTGTCCATGGCCAGCTCGGCGGCGCGGCGGGCCAGCAGCTGCGAGTCGCCGATGGCGAACACGCGCTTGGCGGCCAGCGTCGTGTCGTCCTTGGGCTCGCCGAAGCGCAGCGTGCGCGGATCCAGCTCGCCGACGCCCAGGCGGGACAGCAGCACGAGGAACTCGTACCGCTGCGCGCGGCGCAGGCCGGCCAGGCCGAGGCGCTCGTAGAGGCGGTCGAAGCGGCGGTCGGCGGGCAGCGACGTGTCGGCGAGCAGCGCGTCGGGGCGCTCGATCCAGGTGCGGAACGCGGCGATCGCGGCCGCCGGGTCCGGCGAGGCCCGCGGGCCGAGCGGCACGTCGGCCAGGTCCGGCACCTCGCCGGAGGCCAGGGTGGTGCGGGCGGCGTTGATGCCGGCCCACGGGTCGTCGGTGCCCTCCAGCGGGGAGAGCACGGCGATGAGGAAGGCCAGCCACGCGGCCTCGCGCGGGTCCTCCTGCGCGGCGACCTCGGCGTACAGCCCGGGCGGGTCGGACTGCAGGCGATCGAGGCGGGCGACCGCGAACGCGATCTCCTCGGCGAGCCGGCGCGCGTCGATGTTCGAGCGCAGCCCGGGGACCAGGCCGTTGTCGTAGCCGTCGTCCTCGGCGCGGTGCACGCGGCGCACGGTCATGGTCGAGCTGCTGCGGCGGGCCTTGGAGCGCTTGCTCGGGGCGGACGCCTGCGGACGGGGGGCCCGGGGCACCCGCGTGGGGGCCGCCTCCGCCGCCTTCTTGGCCTTCATCGAGCAGATGGGGCACGAGCTTTCGAAGCGGCCATGACGGCAGAAAGAGGGCATTGAGGAGAAGTCTATGTCGTGAGCCTGCGCAGCACCGGCGGGGTGATCAGCGTGGTGAGCACCGCCATGCCCACGATGACCGCGAACAGCTCGTCGTCGACCACGCCGGCCGACGATCCGATGCCCGCCACGATGATCCCCACCTCGCCCCGCGGCACCATCCCCACGGCCACGATCATGCGCTCGCGGGCGACCATCCCGTGGCCGCCGATCCACGCCCCCATCAGCTTCGTGAGGACGGCGAGCACGGTCAGCCCGGCGAGCAGCAGCAGCGCGTCGGTGCTGCCCAGGGCGGACAGGTCGACCTCCATCCCGATGAACGCGAAGAAGAACGGCGGGAAGAACGCGTACAGCGGCCGGATCTGGGCCTCGACGTCGGTGTGCCCCTTGGTCTCCGCGACGATCATCCCGGCCAGGAACGCGCCGATGATCGCGGCCAGCCCGATCTCCCCGGCCAGCGCGGCCAGGCCCAGGCACAGAAGCACCGCGGGCAGCATCCCCGTGGTGCTGAACGCGGGCCGGGTCAGCGCCTTGGGGTACCGGGCCAGCGCCTTGCTGCCGACGACGGCCACCACGCCGATGAACACGACCGCGCCGAGCAGCAGGACCGCGACGCTGCTGATGCTCACGCCGCCGTCCTCGGAGATGCCGACGATGACCGACAGGAGGATGAGCGCGAGCACGTCGTCCACCACCGCCGCGCCGAGGATGGTGCGGGCCGGACGGGTGCTCCCCACCCCCAGCGACATCAGCACCGCCGAGGTGATGCCCGCGCTGGTGGCCATCAACGCGGCGCCGATGAACAGGCTGACCTCGGTGCTCTCCCCCAGCGCCTGCCCGAGCGCGAAGCCGCCGAGCAGCGGGACGACGACGCCCATGATCCCCACGTTGAGCGCGGTCCTCCCCACCGCCTTCATGTCGTCGAGCTTGGTCTCCAGCCCGACCATGAAGAGCAGGAAGACGACGCCCAGCTCGGAGAAGACCTCGAGCACCTCGTCGGGCTGCACGAGGTCCAGGACCGACGGGCCGATGAGGACGCCCGCGAGGATCTCCCCGAGGATCGGCGGCTGGTCGATCCGCCGGCAGATCTCCTCGCCGATCTTGGCGGCGAGGAGCACGACGAACAGCGCGACGAGCGCGTTCTGGGTGGCGCTCGCGGACGCCAGGGGCAGGACCATGCCCGCCAGCCTAGTCGGCGTGGCGGGCGGTCAGGACGGCGATCGGGACGGGGCTACGCCGGGGCGCTGGGCAGCGTGGCGTTCGGCGCGCTGAACTCGCGGAACAGGCCGGTCGCCACGAACACGGTCTGCTCGCCGACGTCGACCGCGTTGTCGCCGATGCGCTCGATCGCCCGGGCGACCATCGTCATGTGCATCGCCCACTCGCGGGTGTCGGGGTCGTCTCCGACCTCGATCGCGATCTTGAAGACCTCGCGGTTGAGCCGGTTGATCTCCCGGTCCTGACGGACGAGGTCCTCGGCCAGCTCGGTGTTGCGCTCGGCGAACGCCCGCTTGGCCTGCACGACCTCGCTGCGCGCGCAGGCGGCCATGCGCAGCAGGCGGGCGAGCACCTCCTCGCGGACCGGCGGCTCGTGGCCGCTCAGCGGGATCAGCTTGGCGATGTTGACGCACTGGTCGCCCATGCGCTCGACGTGCTTGATGACGTGGAGCAGCGCGGCGACGAGGCGCAGGTCCGAGGCGACGGGCGCCTGCAGGGCGAGCAGCGAGAGGATCGACTGGTTGACCTCGAGGTAGCGGCCGTCGAGGCGGTCGTCGTCGATGATGACCATCGTCGCCAGCTCGACGTCCTGGTGCTGCAGCGCCTCGACGACCCGATCGAGCTGGGAGACGACCATGTCGATCCCGCCCAGCGTCTGGTCCTCCAGGGACTGGAGCGAGTCGCGGTACTGCTGTCGGGTCTGCGCCATGGGATCAGCCGAACTTTCCGGTCACGTACTGCTCGGTGCGCTCGTCGTCGGGGTTGGTGAAGATCTTCTCGGTCGGACCGACCTCCACCAGCTCCCCGCCGGTGAGCATGAAGGCCGTGCGGTCGGCGACGCGCGCGGCCTGCTGCATGTTATGGGTGACGATGACGATCGTGACGGTCTTCTTGAGCTCCTCGATGAGCTCCTCGATCTTCAGCGTGGCGATCGGGTCCAGCGCCGAGCACGGCTCGTCCATGAGGACGACCTGGGGCTCGACGGCCATCGTGCGGGCGATGCACAGCCGCTGCTGCTGGCCGCCGGAGAGGCCGATGCCCGGGGAGTCGAGGCGATCCTTGGCCTCCTCCCACAGCCCGGCGCCGCGCAGGGCCTTCTCGACGCGCTCGTCGGCGTCCTTGGCCTTGACGCCGGTGAGGCGCAGCCCGGCGAGGACGTTGTCGCGGATCGACATCGTCGGGAACGGGTTGGGCTTCTGGAAGACCATGCCGATCGTGCGGCGCACGGCCACCACATCGACGCCGGGACCGTTCACGTCGAGGTCGTCGAGCATGATCCGGCCCTCGGCGCGGGCGCCCGGGATCTCCTCGTGCATCCGGTTGATGCAGCGGACCATCGTCGACTTGCCGCAGCCGGACGGGCCGATGATCGCCGTGACCTGGTTGGCCGGGAACTCCAGGTCGATGTCGTGGACCGCGAGGTTGCCGCCGTAGTAGGCGTTGAGGTTCTCCAGCGTCACGCTCCGCGCCTGGCGCTCGATGACGGGCGTGGCCGCCGTCTTGGAGCCCGACGCGGCCACGGGCCGGCGCACGTCCGGCGCACCGGAGGGGATCGGCTCGGACGTGTCGGTCATGGGGACGGTGCCTTCCGGATTCATGAGAACTGGCTCCTACGGCTGATGAGGCGGGCCACGAGGGTGAGGATGAGGATGAGGACGACGAGCGTCAGGGCCGCGCCCCACGCCCGCTCGACGAGCTGGTCGTTCGCCTGGCCGACGTCCTGGAAGATCTGGATCGGCAGGGAGTTCATGCGCTCGTTCAGGTTGAACGTGGTGCCGTTGACGACGGCGACGGTGAACAGCAGCGGCGCCGTCTCGCCCATGGCGCGGGCCACGGCGAGCAGCGACCCGGTGACGAGCCCGGGGATCGCGGTGCGCACGACGACCTTCATCGTCACCACCCACCGCGGGGTGCCCAGGGCCAGCGCGGCCTCGCGCAGGCTCTGCGGCACGAGCTGCAGGACCACCTCGCCGGAGCGGGTGATCACCGGCAGCATGAGCAGGGCCAGCGCGAGCGAGCCCTTCCAGCCGGCGAACGACGAGCCGCCCGTGCCGGCGACGACGAGCGTCGTGTAGATGAAGAGGCCGAAGACGATCGACGGGACGCCGGTCATCACGTCCACGAAGTACCGGACGATCGCCGCGAAGCGCGACGTCTGGCCGAACTCGACCAGGTAGATCGCCACGCCGATGCCGATCGGCACCGCGATGATCGTGGCCAGCGCGACCATCTCCAGCGTGCCCAGGATGGCGCTCTTGATGCCGCCCTGGGTCCCCAGGAAGCTGCCGGTCGGGTCGGTGGTGAAGAAGTCCCAGCTCCAGGCGCCGAGGCCCTTGCTGAGGAGGTAGTAGATGATCAGCCCGAGCGGAACCAGGGCGATCGCGGTGAAGAACCCCAGCGTGCCGCGCGCGAGCATGTCCGCGCGCCGGCGGCGCTTGCTGATGGTGGGCAGGATGGCGGTCGTGCTCATGGCTAGGACTCCGACACCACGGTCGCGATGGGCGTTTGGGCGGTGATGGTCGAGCCGGTGAAGGCCTTCCCGTTCTTCTTCTCCGCGCGGGTGACGACCCAGCGGGCCAGCGCGTTGACCACGAGGGTCAGCACGAAGAGCACGAGGCCGGCGGCGATCAGCGCCGAGGAGTGAAGCGGGTCGTTGGCCGCCTCACCGAACTCGTTGGCGATCACGGCCGCGAGCGAGTAGCCCTGGTCGAAGATCTGCTTGCCGATCGTCGGCGAGTTGCCGATCACCAGGACCACCGCGATGGTCTCGCCGATCGCGCGGCCGAGGCCGAGCATCGCGGCGCCGGTGATGCCGCGGCGCGAGTACGGCAGCACCGCGGTCTTGATCATCTCCCAGCGCGTGGCTCCGAGCGCGAGCGCGGCCTCCTTGTGGTCCGTCGGGACCGTGGCCATCACCTCGCGGGAGATCGCCGAGACGATCGGCAGGATCATGATCGCCAGGATGAGCCCGGCGATGAAGTAGTTGGGGCCGGCCACCGTGCCGCCCACGAAGGGCAGGAAGTCGAAGGTGTCCGCGAACCACTGCGACGGCTCCTTGAGGAACGGCACCAGCACGAAGATGCCCCACAGGCCGTAGACCACCGACGGGACGGCGGCGAGCAGCTCGATGAGCACGGTGAGCGGGGACTTGAACCGCGCCGGGCACATCTCGGTGACGAAGAGGGCGGTGGCCACCGCGACGGGCACGCCGATCACCAGGGCCAGGACCGACGTGATGAGCGTGCCGACCAGCAGGGGCAGCGCGCCGTAGATGCTCTTCGAGACGTTCCAGTCGTTGTCGAAGATGAAGCCGAGCACGCCGAACTTCGAGAACGCCGGCTCCGCCTTCCCCGCGAGGAAGAAGAAGAAGAAGGCGATGAGGACGAGGATGAGCGCGGCGAGACCCGTGAGCAGCCACTTGAAGGCCGGGTCCGCGGCGCGGGCCCGGCCTGACCGCTCCCCGAGGGGAGCGGTCAGGCGGGCCTTGATCGCGCTGGCTTCCATGGTGGTGCCGGCTAGCCCTTCGCCGGGGCGCCGTTGCAGGTCAGCGCGTCGACGGCGGCCTGGGCCGGCGTCTTGACGTCGTCGGGCAGCGGAGCGTAGGAGAGCTCCTTGGCGACGTTCTGACCCTCACCGAGGGCGTAGTCCAGGAACGCGACGTAGCCGGCCGCGTTGGCCTTGCTCATGCCGGCCTTGCAGAGGTCGTCGTAGCTGATGGCGAACGTCTGCGAGGCGATCGGGTAGGCCTCCGGGTTCGGCGAGTCGATGACCGAGATGCCGAGGTCCTTGGGGACGTCGATGCCCGCGCCCGCGGCCGTCGTGGACTCCAGCGTCGGGGCGACGAACGCGCCGGACTTGTTCTTCACGTCCGCGAACGTGAAGTTGTTCTGGAGCGCGTAGGCCTGCTCGACGTAGCCGATGGCGCCGTCGGTCTGCTTCACGGCGGCGGCGACGCCGTCGTTGCCCTTGGCGCCCGTGCCGACCGGCCACTTGATGTCCTTGTCGACGCCGGGGCCGTCGTTCCACGTCGGGCTGTAGGCCGCGAGGAACTGCGTGAAGCCCTTCGTCGTGCCCGAGCTGTCGGAGCGGTGGACGACCGTGATGGCCGTGTCCGGGAGCGTGACGCCGTCGTTGAGCTTGGCGATCGCCGGGTCGTTCCACTTCTTGACCGTGCCGAGGAAGATGTCGGCGAGCGTGGCGCCGTCCAGCTTCAGGCCGGCCTCGACGCCATCGACGTTGTAGGACGCGGTGATGGCGCCGAACGCGATCGGGATCTGGACGGGCGTGCCCTTGGTCAGGGTCTTGACGTCCTCGGGGGTCAGGGCCGGGTCGCTGCCCGCGAAGTCGACGGTGCCCTGCGCGAGCTGCGCGATGCCGGCACCGGAGCCGACCGGCTGGTAGTTGACCGTGATGTCCTGCTCCTTGAGCTTGGAGCCCCACTCGGAGTAGAGCGGCGCGGCGAACGTCGAGCCGGCGCCGTTCAGCGTGGCCGGCGTGGACGCGCCGGAGGTGGTGCTGCTGCCGCCGTCGGAGGACTTGTCATCACTGCCACAGGCGACGAAGCCGACGCTGACGAGCGCGGCCGCACCGATGGCGAGCAAGTTGTTGCGATGCACTGTGCTGCTCCCTTGATTCGTTGATCGGGGTTGATCCTCACGGGGCGCAGACCGGAGTCTGTTACTCGCTCGTGTCCTTGTTGTGAAGAGGGTGTGAAGGCGGTGATGTCGACGTGTTGTCGACCGGCTCCCCCCCACCCGCCGCCAGCGGCTCCTGCTCGAGGCGGTAGCCGAACCCGATGTGGGTGTGGATGAAGGCGTAGCCCGGCATCGCGGCCTCGAGCTTCACGCGCAGCTTGTGCACGTAGACGTCGATCGAGCGGTCGCCGCGGCGCAGCTCGGCGCCCCAGGCCTGCCGGTAGAGGTCGTCGCGGCGGACGATCGTCCCGGCCGCGCGCACGAGGGCGACGAGGAGGTCGAACTCGCGGACCGAGAGGGTCAGGACGCGGCCGCCGGCGACGGCCATTCCGGCGGCGACCCGGACCTCGAGGCCGCCGGTGACGAGCACCTCGGGGTGCGCCTGGGACGTGGACGCTTCCATGCCCGGGAACACTCACGCGCGGCGGCGCGCCAATGGTGACCTGCCCGTGAACACGATGTGAAGAAGGTGTGATCGGGTGGTGCGAATCGGGCCCGCGCGCCGTACGTTGGAGGCTCGTTCATGGCGTTCTTCCGACCTCCCTACGACGGCACGACCCTCGACCTCCTCGAGGAGTGCGGCCGCAACGTGCAGCGCGTGGCCATCCTCCTGCGCGAGCTGCTCGTGGACTACCCCGAGCACGCCGAGCTGGCCGCCGACGTCCGCCTGGCCGAGCAGGAGGGCGACCGGATCACGCACGACATCATCCACCGCCTCAACGGCTCCGGCGGCGGCCGCGCGCCGTTCGACGCGACCGAGGGCTACCAGCTCGCCACGGCGCTGGACGACATCGTCGACCACGCCGAGCACGCCGCGGACTGCCTCGGGCTCTACGCGGTCGAGGCGCCCATGGAGCAGGCGGTGGAGATGGCCGACGTGCTCGTCGACTCCGCCGCCGAGGTCGCCCGGGCGCTGGAGGCGCTGCGGGCCGGCGCCGAGCTGGGCCCGTCGCTGGTGGAGATCCACCGGCTGGAGAACGACGCCGACCGGATCAGCCGGGCGGCCATCGCCTCCCTGTTCGTCAACGGCGTGGACCCGATGGTCGTCATCCGCTGGAAGGACATCTTCGAGACGCTCGAGGCGTCGGTCGACGCCTGCGAGACCGTCGCGCACGTGCTCGAGGGCATCACCCTCAAGCACGCCTAGGCGGTCAGTCGCCCCACCAGCCCTCGTGCATCGCCCCATCGCCCTGGCAGCGCGGGCCGACCGCCAGGAACTCGATGCCCTCGGGGCCGCCCGCGAAGGCGCGGGTCAGCGTCGGCCCGACGCGCACCGCGTCCCCCGCGCTCACCTCGAGCTCGTCGTCGCCCACCCGCAGCGTGCCGGAGCCCGAGAGGATCACGTAGGTCTCCTCCGCGTTGACGTGCGAGTGGCCGAACGCGTGGCGCTTGCCCGCGTGCACGCGCTGGACGCTGAGCCCCGTGCGCTCCAGGCCGAGCGGGCCGGTCGCCATCCGCATCTCCTGGGTCTCCTGGAGGCCGAACTTCGGCGCGTGGTCGGTGACGTCGCCGAGCGTGACCTGCGTCCACCCGCCGGCCGGGCGCGGATCGAGGCCCACGCCGCCGACCGGCTCCAGGTCGACCCGCTCGAACGCGTCGACGACCTCCAGCACGCGGCCCATCAGGCCGTCGTCGGACGCGCGCGCCACGTCCAGCGCGCCGTCCAGGTCCTCCTGGCTGGCCCACAGCTCGGTGATCCAGACCGTGTCGGGCTCGCCGGGGACGCGGTTGACGATGTACAGGTCGCACCCCGGCGCCTGACGGGTCGTCTCCGCGACCTCGAGCATCAGCTCGGCGAGTCGATCGCCCTCCCCGGGCTTGGCAATGGCCTTGGCGTACCGCGCGACGTTGGACATGGGCCCGACTCTACGACGGGGCCGGCCGCGCGTCTTGGAAGAATCCGCCACGTGCGTCTCTCCCCCTCCAGCCTCCAGGACGGCTCCCACGGCATCATCGCGCCGGACGCCGTCGGCGCCCGCTTCACCCTGGAGCGCCGGTCCCCGGCCCCGGCGCTGGCCGACCGCGTCGCCCGCCACTGGATCGTGCGCTGGGACCTGCGCGGCCAGGCGCCGTTCACCCAGGAGATCCTCCCCCACCCGTGCGTGCAGGTCGCGTTCCAGGAGGGGCGCGGCGGCGTCTTCGGGATGGTCCCGGGGCGCGACGCGCGGACGATCGCGGGGGCCGGGTTCGTGTACGGGACCAAGCTGCGCCCCGGGGCGTTCGCGGCCCTGACCCCGCTGCCGATGGACCAGGTCGTCGGGCGGACGCTGACGCTGACCGACGCGTTCGGTCCGGACGGCGCCCGGCTGGAGCGCGCGGTCGCGGGGCTCGACGAGGACGCGCACTACGCCGAGGTCGAGCGGTTCCTGCTCGCGCGCGTGCCCGACGAGGAGGATCCCGCCTTCACCCTGGTCAGCGCGGTGATCGAGGACCTGCTGCGCTGCCCGCCCGACCTGCGCATCGACGCGCTCGCCGCCGCGCACGGCGTGTCGACCCGGTCGCTGCAGCGCGCGTTCCGGACGCTGGTCGGGGTGGGCCCGAAGTGGGTGCTGCAGCGCTACCGCCTGCACGAGGCCGCCGAGCGCATCGCCACCGGCGAGGGGGACGACCTCACCGCGCTGGCGCTGGACCTCGGCTACTTCGACCTCGCCCACTTCACCGGCCGCTTCACCGCGGCGATGGGCGAGCCGCCGGGGCGCTACGCGGCCCGGTGCCGGGGGATGCGGGCCCAGGCGGCCTGAGTGTCGCTGCGTGGTTGCCCTCCAACCACTGGGCGACACTCACGGCTCCGGGTAGGCTGGACGGGTGAACACGCTTCCCGTCGAGGGCTACCAGCTCACCAACATCTCCCCCAAGGCCTACGAGCATCCGGCCGACCGGGCCGCGACCGCCGCGCTGGCCGCCGTGCCCTACCTGGACCGGGTGGTGCGCAAGCTCATCGAGCTGGGCTACGAGCGCGTCCTGCGCCAGTCCTACCTCGGGTCCTCGGTCCGCCTGTCCGAAGCCCAGCTGGGCGACGTGTGGCGTCAGCACAACATCGCCTACGCGACGCTCGACATGTCGCCGGTGCCCGACCTGTACCTCACGCAGTACCCGACGCCCAACGCGATGGCGATCGGCGCCGCCAACCCGATCGTCGTCGTCCAGTCGGAGCTGATCCGCCTGCTCGACACGCCGATGCAACGCGCGGTGTTCGGCCACGAGGCCGCGCACATCCTCAGCGACCACCAGCTCTACCGCACCGCTACGGAGATCCTGCTGCGCCTGACCGCCACGGCCCGCGTGCCGCTGCCGCTCGGCCCGGTGCGGTCGGCGCTGCTGGAGTGGAACCGGGCGTCGGAGCTGACGTGCGACCGGGCCGCGGCGCTCGTGGTGCGCGACCCGCTCGTGGTCTGCCGGACGCTGATGGTCATGGCCGCCGGCGCGGAGGCCGAGGCGCTGGACCTCGACGCGTTCATGGCCCAGGGCCTGGACTACACGGAGAAGGGCTCGGGACTGGAGCGGCTGTCGCGGCTGTTCATCGACCTGGGCCTCACCCACTCCTTCCCGGTCAAGCGGATCCACGAGCTGATGGCCTGGGTGCGCTCGGGCGACTACGACCGCATCGTGGCCGGCGACTACATGAAGCGAGGCGAGGAGCCGGGCGTGCGGGAGGAGAGCGGCGAGGGCGTCTCCCACTACTCCGAGAAGTTCCGCGACATGGCCAAGGACGCCGGGGAGTCGGTCAACGCGGCCGGCCAGCAGATCGCCGACTGGCTGAAGCAGAGCGGCGCGCCGAAGGACGACGCGCCGCAGGATCCGGACCCCGACCTGGCCTAGGGGCGGCCTGAGTGTCGCTGAGTGGTTGCCCCGCAACCACTCAGCGACACTCACCGGCGTCAGCGCTTGGCGCCGCGGCGGGCGATCGTGCTCGCCTCGCCCGAGGCCGGGGCCTCCTCGGCGTCGGAGGCGCCGGGGATCTTCTCGAACGCGCAGCGGAAGTTCTCGGGCTGCGACACCGGCTTGGACCCGGCGAAGCCGCCCGCGTCGTGGTTGTCGTAGACCGTCACGTACTGGAGGGTCTGGGGCTGCGGGTTGGCCGGCAGCGGCGTCGGGTTGGGCTGCCCCTGCTTGGGATCGCCCTTGGCCCCGTCGCTCACGCCCTCCGAGCCCGCGGCGGTCGAGCCGGCCGCCGTGGTGACGAGCGTGGAGCTCATCTCCCGCCGGTCCGTGAGGCCGTCGGTCGCGTCGAGGTCGGTGGAGGCCGACAGCTGGTCGTCGTCGATGGTCGAGGCCAGCTTCACGCGGGCCGCCGCGCCGATGAGCTGCGCCGCCGTCGGCAGGTAGCCGCCGAGCTCGACGCACTTCTGCGAGGCCCAGAAGTAGTTGTTCTTGCCGATCTCCTCGTTGGTCAGCGGGTACGGCGAGGCGAGCAGGCACCAGGTGCCGAGGTCGACCGACTCCGGCGAGCAGCTGCCGGTCAGCGCGGCCGCCCCGCGCTCGCTCAGCGCGTCGGCCGTCTTGGCCCGCTTGACCGTGGGGATCGCCGCGGCCGGGAACTGCTTCTTCTTGTTGAGGAGGAGCACCCCGCCGGCCTTCGGCTTGGACGACGGGACCAGCGCCTTCTTCGCGGCGCTGGCCAGCCCCGTGGTGGAGCCGACGACCGCGAAGAGCGAGAGGACGAGCGCGGCGATGGCCAGCTGGTTGGTGCGGCGAGGGGTCATGAGCGCCTCCGGGTCTGACGTCGGGAATGGGTGTGGGGGTTCTCGTCGATGCGGGCCGCGGCGACGACGGCCTCCTGGCGGGGGTCGCGCCGGCGGGCGCCGAGCGTGATCGAGGCGCCCGCCAGGGCGGCGATCAGCGCGATGCCGTAGAGGAAGCCGCCGGGCAGCCCGCTGTGCTCGTCGGGGTGGTAGGCGGCGTAGGCCGAGGACTGCTCGGGCGCGACCTCCTCCTCCCGCTTCTGCTCGAAGACGCGGACCGTCGCGCCGCCGGGCGGCGTCGGGCGGCTGATCGCCGGGCTGGCCGGCGGCGGGGGCGTGCCGACGAACCCGCCCTTGGCGAGCTTGCCGACGACGGGGATCGCGGCCGCCGCGATGTACGGCGGCGGCACCTGGATGCTCGGCTCGGGCTTGGCCGCCGGCTTCTTCTCCGGCTTCTTCTCCGGCTCGGCCTTGGCCGGGGCCTCCGGGGCCGCGGGCGGCGGCGGGGGCGGCGGCGCGGCGTTCTGCTCGAACGCGGTGGCGGGCCCGGTCGGCGGCGGCGCGGTGGTCCCGGGCGGCTTCTTGATGATGTGGTCGCCGGTCAGCGGCGTCGTTCCGCACGGCTGCAGCACGGCGCCGCCCTGCACGGTGATCTTCTGCGAGAAGCTGAAGCCCCCCGCCGTCACCGTGATGGTGGTCGAGCCCGCGTTGAACGGGCACAGCAGGCCGGACGTCGTCGACCGCACCGGCTTGGCCGTCTCCGGGTCCTGGAGCACCTTGTGCAGGTTGGTCGAGGCCGGGTCCTGGGTGACGAAGTCGGCGAGGTCCGGGTCCGCGGAGGTGAACGTGAACTCGGGCAGGATGCGGCTGGAGCAGTTGGCCTGCGTGCACTGGTCGGCCGGGAACTGCACGTAGGGATTGGATCCGGGCGGATTGGGGCTGCCGTCCGCCGACGTCTGGCCCCAGCGGTCGCCCGCCACGGGCCGCCGGCCGATGCCCTGGAACAGGGACGGGCGGCTGCGGCGCAGCAGCGTGCCGTCCACCGCGTTGATCGAGAGGTCCTCGATCAGCGGGATCAGGCGTGCGGTGGCGGGCGCACGGTTGGTCGCCGGGTCGCGCTTGGCCGTGTCCACGCTCACGAGCAGGAACCCCGTGTCGCCGAACAGCGCGTCGGGCTGACCGGGCTGCGAGGTGTTGGCCAGCGGCGAGCGGTAGCCCAGCGTGCCCGTCCCGAACTCGGGGATGCCGTTCGCGTCCCCCGAGGGGATCGTGGACATCCGGTTCTCCTCGGGCCGTTCGAAGAGGTAGGCGGACGCGCCGCCGTCCCGCAGGATCTGCGCCTCCTCGTCGGCGTCGGTGGCGACGTTGATCGCCGGGGTGAAGCGGGAGTTGAGGTCGCGCGAGCCCATGACGATGGCCGGGATGCCGCGCTGCTTGGCGTCCGCGAGCGTCGCCTTCAGCCAGTCGGCCTGGGACTCGGCCGGGTTCTGGTGCGCGTCGGCGTCGGCCAGGGAGCCGGCGGCGTTGTCGATGACGATCACGCGGACGGCCCCCGTGCCGGTGGTGTCGAACGCGTAGTGGGTGCGGGCCTGGCCGTCCGCGGCCGCGCCGGTCGCCGGCGGGATCGCCGCGGTGGAGACGCCCGGGGCCGCCGGGCCGGTGCCGAACGGGGCCCCGAACGCGGCGAACGCGCCCGTGAACTGCGCGGGGTCGTCGCCGGCCGACAGGGCGGGGAACACGGGGACGCCGGAGGACTCCGACAGCAGCTGCGCGTAGCGCTGCGCCTCGGCCGAGCCCTGCAGGTCGCCGCCGGGCTTCGTGCGCCCGCCCGTGTAGAGGAGCGCCTTGGGGCCGTCGGGCTGCTGCGCCATCCGGGTGACCTGGCCGAGCGCCGAGGCCAGGTTGCGGTCGGGCCCCAGCCCTATGTTGGCGAGCAGCGCGCACGCGGCCTCGCACTGGGCGTGGCCGCCGACCGCGAACGTGGTCATCCCGGGCGCCTGCGGGACGGCCGAGACCGTGGTCCCGGGCGGGCCCGCCGCGTTGCCCGCCGGGTCGTAGCGCTGGATGCTCGCCGTCTGCACGTTGCGCCGCACCGCGGTGCCGGCGCCGCCGCTGACCGAGCTGCCGCGCCCGGCGTCGTCGGCCTGGCCGCTCCAGCCGCCGACCGCCCAGCCCGCGCCGTCGGGTCCGAGCGCGAAGGCCAGCACCGGGTCGGACTTGGTCGGGCGGTCGGGCGTGGAGCCCACGAAGCTCGTGCGCTGCTCGTCCTGCCAGCCGGCGGCCGTCTCGCGCAGGACGTAGCCGTCGCCGGGGAGCGGGGTCGGCGGGATCACCGGCGGGGGCGTGTTCTCGTCGGTCTGCGGGACGGTGAGGACCGGCGGGTAGGGCAGCGAGGGGATCACGGAGACGATCGCCCGCACCCGGTCGCCGTCGCGCACCGCACTGGCGGCGACGACCGTCTTGCCGGGCAGCGGGTCGTCGGCCATGCGCCACGGCGCGCCCGCGTTGTCGCGCTCGAGCACGAAGTCGCGGCCGGCGGCGACCGCGCCGCCGTCGGGCAGCGCGGACACGGTGAGCAGGGTGGGCGCGCCGGAGCGGACCTGGTCCAGCAGCGCGTGGACCTGCGGGTCGGCGGTCCAGCCCGACCCGGAGTTGACGAGGAGGTCGGCGCCCGCGGCGACCAGCGCCTGCGAGCCCGCGAAGGCGATCGAGGTGAGGTCGACGGTGCCGAAGCCGTCGGGCAGCGGCTGCTGCGTCCACGTCTTGTCGTAGGCCAGCAGCACGCCCTGGCGGCCGACCGCGTAGCCGCGGCTCGGATCGCTGGGGTCGAACGCGACGCCGAGCAGGTTGCCGTCGAAGCCCAGCGGCGCGGCCTGGTCCTTCTCCCACAGCTGCGTCTCGTCGCGCCACAGCCACATCGCGCCGCCGTCGCCGACCGCGTAGGCCCGGCCCGTCTCCGGCCAGGCGACCGCCCGCAGCGTCGGGGAGGTGACCGCGCCGGTGGAGGTGAGGAGGAACTCGCGCGACCAGCCGCCGCCCGGGGCGAAGCGGGCCACGACGCCGTCGGCGCCGACCGCGATCGCCGGCGCGTCGGCGGCCCCGGGCGTGGCGCCCGGCGCGCCCGCGACCGCGGTGAGCGGGGCCCGCGCCGCGACCGGCCAGGCGGTCAGGGTGCTCGGCGGGGCCTCGGCGGAGATGCGCACCGGGCCCTCCAGCCAGCCCTCGTCGGCCGAGGAGAACGCGGCGCTGGGCCGGCCGCTCCCTCCGCCGCCCGGCAGGCGCCGGACCGTCGCGCCGTCGAAGCGCACGTAGGTGCCGACGTTGGTGGCGTCGTCCCCCGTGCCGGGGTCGACGGGGTCGGTGACGATGCGGGTGCCGAAGCCGTCGCCGGCGAACGCGATGCTCGTGTAGCCCGCGCGGCCCGCGAAGCCGAAGCCGAGCGGGTGGTCGCACAGGGCGTCGCCCCCGGTCGTCTCGACGTCGCACCAGGTGCCGGTCAGCTTCTCCGTGTCGCGGTCCAGGTACGCGGTGAAGTCGTGGCTCTCGCCGTCGTGGGCGGTGAGGGAGCCGTCGATCCAGGCACCGTCGCGGGTGACGGTGAGCGGGTGGCCGTTGCCGCCCGTGACCGCGACGCCCGACAGGCCCAGCGCGGGATCGCTGGCCCGCGCCAGCGGCGTCGTCCCCAGGTCGACCGGGGTCCAGGTCGGCACGCCGGCGGTGACCACGCGGTGGAGCACGACGATCCCGTCGCCGAGCGCCTGGTCGGTGCGGGCGAGCATCCACGCGTTGTCCGAGGCGGTCGCGTCGATGGCCAGGATGCGGAACGCGTTCTGCGAGCCCGCCGGGACCTCGACGTCCTCCCGCGACCACGCGGTGCCGTCCCAGTGGGCGACCGCACGCTCGGCGTCCGGGCCGAGGGTGCCGAAGTACGCCTCGGTGCGCCGGCCGGCGCCGTCGAACGCGGCGACGGCCACGCGGCCGGTGCCGGAGTCCGTGGCCAGCCGCTCCCCGGTCTGGAGGATCGACCCGTCGGGGTCGGGCAGCATGCGGAACCGCGCGTCGTCGGTCGTGTCGCGCACGAGCACGGTCACGGGCGTGGTGCCGCGCTGGCTGTCGCTGCCGACGAGCAGGCCGCCGCCCTTGGGCGTGATCCGAGCCGAGAGCCGGTTGGGGTCCAGCCCGCGGTAGGGCCGGCCGGCCTGGTCGACGGGCGTCTCGGCCACGCTCCACCGCCCCTGCGCGTCGGTGGTGCGCAGGAAGACGAGCTGGGAGCCGGGCGCCGTGGCGGAGATCGGCGGCCCGAACGCGCGGCGGCCGTCCGCGGCGGGCAGCGGGGGCACGTCCTCGGGCAGGCGGCGGTAGGCCCAGGCCTCGCCGGCGGTGCCGGAGTCCGTCGCGGCGCCCATGAGCACGCCCTGGTCGTCCAGCGCGCCGAGCGTCGGCAGCGCCGCCGGGGTGCTGCCGCCGCCGGCCGCCCCGGCGGGGGCGCCGGAGCCGGAGGTGAGCAGCGCGACCACGACGATCAGCGCGACGGCGAGCACCGCCGCGGCTCCGCGGCGGCGATTGCGGATGGTCGTGCTCACCGGGCGCTCCGGGGGATGCGGACGGCGGTGGTGCTCGTGCCGGTGGCGGGATCCGTCGTGGTGGTGACCGAGCCGTCGTCGTCGCCGCCGGCCAGGGCGTCCTCGCTCGTCTTCCACTTCAGGCCGTCCGGGTACTTCTTGCGCGTCACCTTCAGCACGATCGTGTGCTTGCCGACCTTGTACTTGACGTACTTGGACTTCGCGACCACGCGCTTCTTGTGGGAGGCGACGAGCTGGATCTTGCGGGCGCGGCGGTTGGCGAACGTGACGACGAGCGCCAGGTCGCGCCCCTTGCTCCGTACGCGCAGCTTGACCTTCACGTTCTTGAGGAGGGCCTTGATCGTCTCGGTCGGCGGCGGCTCGACCACGATGTCCGGCGTGTCGGGCGGCGCGTTGAGGTTGGAGTCGTCCACCGGCGGGGTGTCGGGGACGAACTGCGCGGCGGACTCGTTGGGTCGCACGGTGATCAGCGAGGAGAACAGCGGGTCCCCGAGCGGCCCGGGGGCCGAGCCGTCGGTGTAGTGGAACATCCAGCCGGCGCGCGTGACCATCCAGCAGTCGTTCTGGGCGGCGCAGGCGATGCGCGCGGCCGTGCCGCGACCGGCGCCGCTGGAGGGCAGCGTGTCGATCTCCTTGACGGTGCCGTCGGCGCCGATGCGCGCGACCATGGCCTTGGCCGTCTTGCTCGCCCGCTCGGCGTACGGCACGACGGTCACCCACGCGTCGGTCGTCCCGGGGATGGCGGCGACGTCGCCGAAGCGCGCGTTGGTCGGGAACGTCCCGTCCGGGATGGGCACGTCCTGGTAGAAGGGGTCGCGGTAGTGGACGGCGATCGGGGCGCGGGCCACGGGGCCGCCGGCCTCGGGCGCGGACGGGCCGGAGGCGGCGCCCCCACCGGCGAACCAGACGTCGCTGCCGGTGCTGTCGGCGGCCAGCAGCTCGGTGCCGTCGCGCGGGACGCCGTCGGCCCAGACCGGCACGAACGGCTCGTTGGAGAACGTGCGCCCGACGATCTTGTGCACGAGGAACGGCTGGTCCTCGGCCTTGCTCAGCGACACCGGCGTGGTGCGGTCGGCCGGCTGGACGCCGACGAGCGTCGTCTCCAGGAACTTCCCGCCGAAGAAGGTGAGGTCGGTGACGCCGCGGCCCTGCGGGGCGTACACGCTGGTGAGCGAGGCGCCGTCCCAGTGGAGGTGGAACGCGCCGACGCGGCGGCCGCTCGGGTCCTGGCCGCCGACGCCGGCGAACCAGCAGTCGCTGGGGCCGTTGCAGGCCGCGGCGTTGAGCGAGCGGAACGGGTCGGGCGACTGCGGCGCGGTGCTGTAGGAGCCCACGACCTTGCCGTCGAGCACGTGGCACAGGCCCAGGCCGGCGCCGCTGCGGGGCTGGCTCGGCTCGGTGACCGTCCAGAACTCGTTGGCGGCCGCCCAGGCGATGCGGGTGGTGTCGGCGGGGCCGCCGCACACCGTCGACAGCTGCCGCCAGCCGGTGCCGTCCCACGCCAGCAGCCCGCGCGGGATGGTGGCGTTGCCCTCGACCGCGAGCAGGCCGCGGTTGGGCGCGAAGAACGACAGGTCGCCGGGGGCGCCGAGCGGCACCTTGAACGGGGCGCCGGCCGGCGGCGCCGGCTGCTCCAGCCGCCACGTGCCGTCGGCGAACGCGCTGGGCGTCCCGAGCAGGGCGAGCGCAGCGAGCACCGCGAGGCCGCCCAGCGCGCCCAGCCCGCCCAGCGCCCGCCGAGCCCCACGCGGCGCCCGCTGAGCGGGCCCGACGTGGGGCTCGGTGAGGAGGGATCGGCTCACAGGCCGCGTTCCCGCGCGGCCTCGCGGCGCGCCGCCTCGGCCTTGAGGTCGTGCATGTTCACGTGGGCGACCGGGGACAGCAGCGCGTCCAGCGCCACGCCCGACAGCGTCTCGTGCTCGATCAGCGCCGCGGCGATCTCGCGCACCGGCGCCCAGTTCTGCTCGAGGACGATCATCGCCAGGCCGTTGGCCTCGTGGACGATGCGCTCGGTCTCGCGGTCGATCGTGTTGAGCGTCTCCGGGCCGGTGGAGCCGAGGTCCTGCAGCGACGCGCCGAGGAACACCTCCCCCGCCTTCTCGCCGACGGTGACCGGGCCCAGCTCCGGCGACATGCCGAACGACGTGACCATGCTGCGGGCCAGGGCCGTGGCTGCGTGGAGGTCGTCGTGCACGCCGGTGGAGACCACGCCGAACTCGACGCGCTCGCCCGCGGCGCCGCTGAGGATGATCGCCAGCTGGCGCTCCAGGTCCCCCTCCTGCATGAGGACCTGGTCGCGGTCGGTGAGCATGTGCGCGGCGGTGCCGAGCGAGCGGCCGCGGGCGACGATCGACACCTTGCGGGCCGCGGCGACGTCGCCGAGCGCCTCGCCGGCGACCACGTGGCTGGCCTCGTGGATCGCCACGATCCAGCGCTCGTGCTCGCTCATGATGTGCTTGACCGCGGGGCCGGCCACGACGCGGTCGATGGCCTCCTCCAGCGTGCGCTGGTCGATCATCGCCCGCTCCTCGCGGACGGTGAGCAGCGCGGCCTCGTTGATGACGTTGGCCAGCTCGGCGCCGGAGAAGCCCGGCGTGAGGCGGGCGATCTCCTCCAGCGAGGTGTCGGGGGCCAGCGGGCGCTTGTCGCCGTGCAGGTTGAGGATCTCCAGGCGGCCGTGCACGTCGGGCACGTCGACCGTGACCTGCCGGTCGAAGCGGCCGGGGCGCAGCAGGGCGGGGTCGAGCACGTCCGGCCGGTTGGTCGCGCCCATGACGACGAGGCCGCCGTCGCCGGAGAAGCCGTCCATCTCGACCAGCAGCTGGTTGAGCGTCTGCTCGCGCTCGTCGTTGCCCTGGCCGATGCCGGCGCCGCGCTTGCGGCCCGCGGCGTCGAACTCGTCGATGAAGATGATGGCCGGCGACATCGCGCGGGCCTTGCGGAAGAGGTCACGGACGCGGGCGGCGCCGACGCCGACCAGCGACTCGACGAAGTCCGAGCCGGACAGGGAGAAGAACGAGGCGTCCGACTCGCCCGCGACCGCCTTGGCGAGCAGCGTCTTGCCCGTGCCGGGAGGGCCGACGAGCAGCACGCCCTTGGGGGCGGCGGCGCCCAGCGCCAGGTACTTGGACGGGTCGTTGAGGTAGTCGCGGATCTCCCGGAGCTCGGCGACCGCGTCCCCCGCGCCGGCCACGTCGTCGAAGGTGATCCGGTGGGTGGTGCCCTTGCCCTTCTTCTTGCCCTTGCCGGTGAAGTTGGAGAACGCGGCGATGCCGCCGGCGCCCCCGTCGTCGCCCATCAGGCGCATGATCAGGCCGAAGAGGCAGACGAGCAGCAGGATCGGCAGGAGGAACTGGACGATGATGATCTTCGTCGCCTTGTCGCCCTGCTGGTCGACGGAGACCTGCGCGCCGTTCTTGGCGAAGCCGTCGATCATCTGCTGGGTCGTGGCGCCGGAGGCGGGGTAGGCGGCCCAGAACTGCTGCCCGGTGTTGGTCGTGACGACTACCCGCGCGTCGTTGTCGAGCAGCGTGGCCGTGGTGATGGCCTTCGCGTTCGAGAGCTTGCTGATCTCGCTCAGCGTCGTCGGCTGACCGGGCGACTCGGGCTTGGTCGACCCGAGCATCGCGAAGAAGGTGATGGCGATCACGACCGAGGCGACGATCAGCCCCGTGCGCAGCAGGTCCTTGTACCAGAAGCGCGCGAAGGCCTTGCCGGCCTCCTTGAGCCACTCCAGCTGCGGGCTCTTGCGCTCGGCGAGCCCCGACCGCACCGCGCTCTTGGGCGGCAGCGGCGTGGCGGGACGAGCCAGGGGCTCGACCGGCTCGAACTCGTCGGAGTGCTGTGGGTGATCGTCGGTCATGCGATGCGGTTCCAGTGGGTCGTGTCACGCGGACGGCGCCCGGGCTGAGGAAGCCCGGGCGCCGCGACGCGACTGCGGACCGGCGCGCGTGAGGGCGCGCGCCGGGTGAACGGGACGGCTACTTCTTGCTGCTCTTCTTCTTCTTGGGCGCCTTGTAGGAGCCCTTGACCGTCACGGACTTGCTCTGCGAGGCGGCGGTGCCGCCGGTCGGCGTGAAGGTCACCTTGATGGCCACCTTGGCCGTCTTGACCTTCTTCAGCGCCTTCACCGCGGCCGAGCTGGCCTTCAGCGTGACCGTGCCGGCGCCGCCCTTGACCGTCGAGGTGACGGAGCGGAACGTGACCTTCTTGCCCTTGATCGTGGTCGTCGCGACCACGGCCAGCTTGCCGGCGCCCGGGATGGTGAGCTTCGTCGTGATGACGGTGCCCTTCACCTTGGCGCTGGAGAACGTGAACTTGTTCGAGGGCGGGGTGACGGGCGTGGTGGGCGTCGTCGGGGTGGTCGGCGTCGTCGGCGTCGGGTCGGTGACCGTCGGCGTGGTGTCGGTCGTCGTCGGACCGCCGCCGCCCTGCTTCTTGTTCCAGCCGA
>Ga0247757_10000459_pt1 | contig 33608 bp, 20 predicted proteins | sample UWRJL126311R4_FD_180929 | JGI IMG/M metagenome (GOLD analysis project Ga0247757, IMG submission 180929) | Plant litter microbial communities from Arlington Agricultural Research Station in Wisconsin, United States - UWRJ-L126-311R-4 | ecosystem: Environmental > Terrestrial > Plant litter >... | reverse complement strand
CCGGTCACGGGTTCATGACGGCGCGTGCGGGCTTGCCTGCCGGAGCCGCCTGGATTCCATCGGTGCTACTTATGTTTCCCGACAAACTGATCGAGCAAGTGAGCGCGTTGGGCGTGGTGGCCGTGCTGACGGTCGACGACCCGGCGGATGCCGTGCCCCTGGGCAGGGCGCTGGTGGCCGGCGGCGTGACGGGCATCGAGCTGACGCTGCGCACGCCGCGCGCGCTCGAATCGCTCCAGCGCATCGCGGCCGAGCTGCCCGAGATCCTGATCGGCGCCGGCACGGTGCTGAATCGCGACCAGCTGGTGGCCGTCAAGCAGGCCGGCGCCAAGTTCGCCGTCGCCCCCGGTTGCAATCCCTCGACGCTGCGCGCGGCGAAGGACCTCGGCCTGCCGTTCGCGCCCGGGATTTCGACGCCGTCGGACATCGAGATCGCGGTCGAGCACGGCTGCCGCCTGCTGAAGTATTTCCCGGCGGAAACGTCCGGCGGGCTCGCGCACCTCACGGGCATGGCCGCGCCGTACGCGCACCTGAAGCTGCGCTACATCCCGCTCGGCGGCCTGACGCAGGCGAACATGGGCGACTACCTGAAGTCGCCGCTCGTCGCCGCCCTGGGCGGATCCTGGATCGCCAAACCCGATGTCATCGCGAAGAAGGACTGGCCCGCGATCACCCAGGCCGCCGCCGCCGCCGTGGCCGCGGTGAAGGCCGCGCGCGCGAAGTAAGCGGGCGTCCTCTTCCGAAAACTTGTAGGGGCGGAGCTTGCTCCGCCCTTTTTCGCGTCCGAACTCTTCCAGGGCGGAGCAAGCTCCGCCCCTGCCTTCGAACTCACGGCTCCGGCAACGCCGGATGCGGGGCTTTCCCGGCGAGGGCTTTGCTGGTGGCGATCAGGTCGCGGTACCAGTGGTACGAGTCCTTCGGCGTGCGCTTCTGCGTGTTGAAGTCGACGTGCACGAGGCCGAAGCGGTCCTTGTAGCCCTCGGACCACTCGAGGTTGTCGAGGAGCGACCAGTAGAAATAGCCCTCGACCGGCACGCCCTCGCGGACCGCGCGCTGGAGCCCGCCGAGGTAGCGCCCGAGGTAGTCGATGCGCTGCGGGTCGTGCACGGCGCCGTCGCGGTGAACGAAGTCGGTGTTGCAGAATCCGTTTTCGGTGAAAACGAACGGCAACTTATAGCGCTCGGTCTGGTAGCGCGCGCCCCAGTAAAGCGCCGCGTCCGAGATCTCGAGCCACGGCAGCGTGCCGCGCGGGTTGCCGGCGCCCCAGCCGCCCGGGATACGCTCGGGCTTGCCGCCGCGGCCGGCGCGCACGGCGTAGCCGTTGTAGGTGTTCACGCCGAGGTAATCGACCGGCTGCGAAATCAACTTCATGTCCCCGGTGCGGATCTCGGGCAGGTGCGCGGCGTGGGCCTTGAGACCGTCCGCGGGATAACGCCCGAAGATGACCGGGTCCGCCCACCAGGAGAGATTCCACATGTTGGGCGTGGTGGCGGCGAAATACATTTTCCGCGCAGCCTCGATGTTGCGGGCGGTTTCGGTGGCAGGCATCGCGACCGGGCCGCAGTTGGAGAGCGAGACCTTGATCCTGCCGCGGCAGCCGGCGCGGAGCGCCTGCACGGCGCGGCCGTGGGCGAGGAGCACGTGGTGCGCGGCGGTAAGGCAGTCGGCGTAGGGCAGCTTCAGGCCGGGCGCGTGCACGCCGTCCTGCAGGCCGAGGCCGGTGACGACCTGCGGCTCGTTGATCGTGATCCAGTGCTTCACGCGGTCGCCAAGCTTCGCGGCGACGAGTTCGGCGTAGTCGCCGAACCACTCGACGAAGTCGCGGTTGAGGAAGCCGCCGCGCTCCTGCAGGGCGAGCGGGAGATCCCAGTGGTAGAGCGTGACCCACGGCGTGATGTTCGCCGCGAGCAGCGCGTCGACCAGCTTGTCGTAGAACGCGAGCCCCTTGGCGTTGGGCTTGCCTGTGCCCTTCGGCAGCACGCGCGTCCACGCGATCGAGAGCCGGTAGGCATCGACCCCGAGGCCGCGCAGCAGGGCGACGTCCTCGGGCCAGCGGCGGTAGTGGTCGCAGGCGTCGTCGCCGGTCTGGTTTTCGAAGGTTTTCCCGGGCTGGTGCGTGAACTGGTCCCAGATCGACGGGCCTTTGCCGTCACGGTTCCAATTGCCCTCGATCTGGTAGGCGGCGGTGGCGGAGCCCCAGGTGAAGTTTTTGGGGAAACCGAGCGGACGCGTGCGGGCAGCGGAGGGGGTACGGGGGCGGGTCATGAAAAGGGAGCGTGTTTTCGGTCATTCCCCAGTCGAGGCGGAAGCATGCAACCGGGGGGAAAACGAATGCACCAAGAAAAAGGGCGCCGTTTTTGTGCGGCGCCCTTCGGGTTGAATTCTGGCTCAGCCGTGCAGGTAGGTGTTGAGCAGGTTCTCGAGATACTCCTGCTTGCCGGACTTCGGGGTGGGTTCGCCGAGCTTGGAGAGGACGAGTTTCTCGAGGGACTTGAAGGAAGCCTTGCCGGTCTCGATGTCCTTGCCATAGCCGGCGTCGAAGGAGGAGTAGCGATCCGCCACGAACTGCTCGAACTTGCCCTCGGCGAGGATCCGGCGGGCGAGCTTGAAGGCCAGAGCGTAGGCGTCCATGCCGCCGATGTGGGCGTGGAAGAGATCCTCCGGGTCGATCGACGGGCGGCGCAGCTTGGCGTCGAAGTTGAAGCCGCCGGAACCGAGGCCGCCGGCGCGCAGGATCGAAACCATCGCGAGGGTGAGCTCCTTGACGTTGGTGTTGAACTGGTCGGTGTCCCAGCCGAGCAGCGGGTCGCCGGTGTTGGCGTCGATGGAGCCCAGGGCGCCGGCGGCGGCCGCCACCTCGATCTCGTGCTCGAAGGTGTGGCCGGCGAGCGTGGCGTGGTTGGTCTCGATGTTGAACTTGAAGTGCTTCTCGAGGCCGTAGGTGCGCAGGAAGGCGATGCCCGAGGCGACGTCGAAGTCGTACTGGTGCTTGGTCGGCTCCTTCGGCTTGGGCTCGATGAGGAACTGGCCCTTGAAGCCGATCGCCTTGGCGTAATCGACCGCCATGTGGAGGAACGCCGCCAGATGGTCCTGCTCGCGCTTGAGGTTGGTGTTGAGCAGCGTCTCGTAGCCCTCGCGGCCGCCCCAGAACACGTAGTTCTCGCCGCCGAGTTCCTTGGTGGCGTCCATGGCCTTCTTCACCTGCGCCGCGGCGTAGGCGACGACATGGGCGTCGGGATTGGTGGCCGCACCGCACATGTAGCGCGGGTTGGAGAAGAGATTGGCGGTGCCCCACAGGAGTTTCACGCCGGTCGCCTTCTGCAGCGCCTTGGCGTGCGCCACGATGGCGTCGAGGTTCTTGTTCGACTGCGCGAGCGTGCTGCCCTCCGGGGCGATGTCGCGGTCATGCCAGCACCAGAACGGCGCGCGGATCTTCTGGAAGAACTCGAAACCGGCATCTAGGCGCACCTTGGCGACCGAGACCGGGTCCTTGCCCTTCTCCCACGGCCGGTTGATCGTGCCCGGGCCGAACGGGTCGGAGCCCGTGCCGCGGAACGCGTGCCAGTAGGCGATCGAGAAGCGCATGTGCTCCTCCAGCGTCTGCCCGTCGAACACCTCGGCGGGATTATAGTGCCGGAATGCCAGCGGATTCGTGGACCGGGGACCTTCGTATGCAATCGTGGGAATGCTCGGGAAATGAGTTTTCACGTTTTCATTGGGAAAGGATTTTGCCGAGGACTGCCACCCTGTATTTTCCGCCGGGTGTGTCATTAGGCGTCCGATTACCGGTCGTGAAGTTGGGCGGACTGTCAGGTGGGTTGGTGCGGCGGGTCGGAGAAGCCGTGAAAGGGGAGGCCAGGCGATTCCTGTAGCAGCGATCGTCAGATCGCTGGCCCCAGCGGTCTCACGACCGCTGCTACACGGAACCGCGGCTTAGCGCGCCGGAGACTTTTCCAGCCGAGCGCGCAGCGTGGGCGGCACCAACGACAGGGCAAGTTCGCGCAAGTGTGGCTCGACCGGCATCTTCAGCAGGTCGGCCAGCGCGAGCAGGCGCACGACTTCGCCGGTGGTAAGTTCGCGGAGATTGTCGGCATTCAACGCGGCGAGGCACTGCTGCATCTGGTCGCGGGTGGCCTCGGCCTGCTTGGCCTGGATGAGCAGCGCGGCGAGGCTGATGCGGCGGTCGAGGGGCAGCGTGCGTCCGGCGCGGCGGGCCACGTACGGCAGCAGCGTTTGCAGGGCCTCGTCGTAACCGGCGCGATCGCCGAGGGCTTGGTTGACCTGGGCCAGCGACGCGAGCGCGGGCAGGCTGCGAGGATAAAGGCGGAGCTCGTTGCGGCTCGCGCGAGCCTCATTGGCCAGGCCCATCTCGACGAAGTAATCCGCCTTCCGGCACGCGGCGAGGGTGGCGTCCGTCTCGGGCTGCAGGGCCAGCACCTGGACGAAGTAGCTGCCCGAGCCCATGTCCGAAGGCGTGTGGTAGCCCATCAGCCGCAGCCAGGGCGGAATGTTCCAGCTCTCCAACTTGGCCACGAGCGAGTCGGGCGGGACCGGCGCATCCGGCGCGAGTTGGCGGCCGAGTTGCGCGAGGCGGCGCAGCGTCGGGTCCCAGGCTGGGATGAGCAGGTGCGTGACCTGGCGGTTTTCGAGCAGCGCGGTGGACTCCGCGGCGGTGCCGGAACTGGCGAGACGAATCGCCGCCGCCCAGCCGGATGCATTGGCCGGATCGTAGGAGGTAATGCCCTTGATGTTGCCGTAGTAGGTGAGCGACTCCGTCAGGCCCGGCGTGGTGAACACGACGGTCGGTTCACGGTCGTGCTGGTGAACGAGCCAGTGGGCAAGGTCGCGCTCGACGAGCGCGAGCACCTCGTTTTCCCCGAGCGGATCCTCGCCCCGCGCGCCGGCTGGCAGCGGGAGGAGGAAAAAGCCGGGCAGCACGACCAGCGCCGCGGCGCCGCGCCAGAGCCAGCGTCCGGCGGCCCCGGGGGCGGTTTCCGCGGCCGCGGCGCAAGCGACGAGCAGGCTGACGAGCATCGCACCGAAGCCGCTCCACCAGCTGAGTTGGAGCCATGCGAGCACCAGCGCCACGAGCACGGGCCCGAGGGCGAGCGCGAGCGCGCGGCGCGGCGCGACGGGAATCTTGCGGGAGAAAACGAGGAACAGGCCCAAGGCGACGAGCAGCAGCGGCAGGGCCGTGGCGGCGAAAAGGCCGCTCAGCCCATCACGCTTCAGCCACGCCCCGCTGCTGGCGGCGCGCACGCCAACGGGCAGGTTGACGAGTTCGCCGGCGAGCGGATGATCGGAAAGGAAGCGTCCGTGTTCCGCGAGCAGGCGCACGACGGGCAACGCGGCGACCGCCGCGAGCGCCAGCAGGCCGGCAGCGAGCGGGAGCCATCCCGGGAATTTTTTCTCACTGCGCGGCCACGTGGAAACCAGGTGCAGCAATTCGCCGAGTCCGGCCCAGGCCACGGCGTGAAGCGGATGAATCGATCCGACGGTGGCGTCCCATTTGCCCGGGCCGTACTCCAGCAACCAGCCGGCGAGACAGGCCAGGCCGCCGCTCCAGCCCCAGAGGCGCCAGGGCAGGGCCGGCCTGGAGGTGTCGCGCAGGAACCAACCCGCCAGCGCGGCGCCGAGCGCGAGGCCGAGCACGACCGGCTCGCCGCTCAGGTGATCCGTCCACAAGCCCAGCGCGCCGGCGAGGCCCGCCAGCGCAAACCAGAGGCGCGCGCGGCCGCCCAGCACCCCGGCGAGCGGGAGCAGGCCGCCCGCCACGAGGAAGACCCAGGCGAGGGCGTGATGATCGGGCGCGCCCGGTTGGAAGCTGCCGGCAAACGGAAACAAGGTGACGAGCGCTACGGCGGCCGCCGCGCCGGCGAGCCCGCCGAAATGGATGCCGGTGAAGACCGCCACGCAAACGACCAGCAGCGCCTGCAGGAGCGGGTCGGCGTAGAGTGCGCCGTGTTCAACGGCGAGCGGCAGCGCGCGGCCGGTGAGGACATGATCGAGCCGCGCGACCCCGGCCAGCCACCAACGATACGGCGAGGTATCGGCGGATTCGCGGCCGGACGGAAAATTGTCTGAGTCCATGCGATGCGGCGTCGCGGTGCCGGACAGCTCCTCCTGCGTCCGGCCGATCCAGAAGTAACTCGGCGTGTGGTGGCCCGGTACGATCATATGCCGGCGCCGCTCGGCGTAACCGGTGGGCGAGGTGGCGTCGGCAACGGGCGCGTCGACCGACCAGTAGGGGCTGTTCGAGACGTAGCGGAGGCGCTGGATGCGCTGGCGGTCGAGGAGGGCGAGGAAGGCCAGCGCGCCAAGCACGACGGCGAGCCACGCAAAATGGCGCCAGCGGGACGGACGGGCGGGGCGGGGTGTCGGGGCGGACGGCATGGACGGGGTGCGCGCGATCAACCGGCGCGCCGGGCGGACGGGCAATTGATGCCGGTTGACTCAACCCCGCTTGTCGAAAGTGATATCGCGCCATGAGGTTTCCGCACCCCCGGCGTCTTCCGCGCCCCGCGGTCTGGCCCGGATGCGCCGTGGCCGGGTTGCTGGCCGTCCTGCTCGCGGCGACGCAGCTGCGGGCCGCCGAAGCGAGCGGGCTCGAGAGTGCGCCGCTGCAACCGCGCTCCGCGCCGCGCGGGGCGACGCTGTTCACCAATGTGCCGGCGTCCGCCACGGGCATCGTGGCGCCCAACGACTACGCCGATCCGCGCATGTGGAACGAGCGCTTCCACGAGTCCGGCGTCGGCGAAATCGGCACGGGCGTGGCGATCGGCGACTATGACAACGACGGGCGGCCGGATATCTTCGTCGTGAGCAAGGTGGAGACCTGCCGGCTGTTCCATAATCTGGGCGGATGGAAGTTCGCGGATGTGACCGAACGGGCCCACATTGGTGATTTCTCGGGCGAGTGGAAGCAAGGCGCATCCTTTGCCGACGTGAACAACGACGGCTGGCTCGATCTCTACGTGTGCCGCCTGGGCGCGCCGAACCTGCTTTTCATCAACCAGCGCGACGGCACCTTCAAGGAGGAGGCCGCGGCGCGCGGACTGGCGGTCCGCGACGCCAGCGGCATGGCGGCCTTCGCCGACTACGACCGCGACGGCTGGCTCGACGTCTATATCCACACCAACCTGCTCGACGCCACCGCGCACCCCAACGGCCAGCCGGACTATCTCTTCCACAACAACGGCGACGGCACGTTCCGGAACGTCACCGCCGCTGCGGGCCTCGCGGGCGAAACCCAGGGACACTCGGCGACGTGGTGGGACTACGACGGCGACGGCTGGCCGGATGTTTACGTCGCGAACGACTTCGGCGTGCCGGACTTCCTGTACCACAACAACCGCGACGGTACGTTTACCAAGGTGACCGGCCGCGTCGTGCCCCGCACGGCGGCGACCGCGATGGGCGCCGACATCGGCGACGTGAACAACGACGGGCGGCTCGATTTCTTCGTCGCGGACATGGCGACGACCACGCCCGAGAAGGACCAGCGCGGCATGTCCGACACCCGCGCGCAGGCGAAGGATCCCGAGTGGACCGACCCGGCCATCGCGCCGCAGGTGCAGCGCAACGCGCTTTATCTCAACACCGGCACCGGGCGCATGCTCGAGGCCGCCTCGCTCGCCGGCCTCGCCGCCACCGACTGGACCTGGTCCGTGCGCTTCGAGGACCTCGACAACGACGGGCGGCTCGACGTGCACGTGACCAACGGCATGGACCGCGAGCAGACCAACCTCGACCTGCTGCTGGGCATGATGAAGGCCGAGACGGCGCCGGAGCGGATCCGGCTGATGAAGACCAGCTCGGTGCTCGCGGAGCGGCACCTCGCTTATCGCAACCTCGGCGACCTGCGTTTCGAGGACGTCAGCGCGGCGTGGGGACTCGACCAGGTGGGCGTCGGCTTTGGCGCGGCTTTTGGCGACCTGGACGGGGACGGCGACCTCGACCTCGTGTACACGAACTACCAGGCGGGCCCGACCGTGTTGCGCAACGACAGTGATACGGGCCATGGCGTGCTGGTTGCGCTGAGCGGCGGCGCCTCGAACAAGTTTGGCGTCGGCGCGGTCGTGCGCGTGTTCACGGCGTCCGGCGAGCAGGTGCGCCAGCTGACGCTCGCGCGCGGCTACCTTTCCACGAGCGAGCCGGTGCTGCATTTCGGGCTCGGGCGCGACGAACGCATCGCGCGGCTGGTCGTGACGTGGCCGAGCGGGCGCGCGCAGGAATTCACCGACCTTGCTGCGGACCGGAAGTACACGATCACCGAGCCAGCCTCCGCCGAGCCTGTGGCGGGCAGGCCCGCGGCGGCGCCTCCGGCGTGGGTGGACCAGCGCGCGGCCGCCGGCCCGCAGTTTGCCGAGGTGGGTGCGGCGCTCGGGCTCGCGTACGCCAGTCGCGAAGAGAAACTCGAGGGCACCGTCGAGCAGCCGGGGCTGCCGTTTCGTTTCAACCGGCGCGGGCCCGGCGTGGCGGTGGGCGACATCGACGGCGACGGCAACGACGAGATCGTGCTCGGCGCCACGACGCGGGACGCGGCGCGCATCCTGTTTCGCGCCAACGGTCGCTGGGAGTCCGTCGCCTTCGGCAAGGCGCCGCCGATCGATGGCGGCCCGCCGCTCGTCCTCGACGTGCAGGCCCACGGTCGCGGCGATTTGCTGCTGACCGCCGGCGGCGCGGCCTTGCCGGCGGAGGAGCCGGAGTATGAGCCGAAGCTTTTTCTCAGCGACGGACGCGGCGGCATGAATCCCGCGGCGGCGGGCACGCTGCCGTCGCTGCCCGCGAGCGTGGGCGCGGTGGCCGCGGCGGATTTCGACCGCGACGGGCGGCTGGATGTCTTCGTCGGCGCGCGCGTGACGCCCGGGTTTTTCCCGGAGCTGCCCCGCAGCGCGCTGTGGCGGAATGACGCGGGGCGCTTCGTCGACGTGACGGACCAGGTGGCACCGGCCTTGCGCACCGTTGGCATGGTGACCTCGGCGCTGTGGAGCGACGTGGATGGCGACGGCTGGGTGGACCTGCTCGTGGCGCTCGACTGGGGCGGTGTGCAGTACTTCCACAACAACGCGGGGCGCGGGTTCGAGGACCGCTCGGTGGCGGCGGGTTTTGCCGCGGCGGGCACGGGCCTGTGGACGAGCCTGGCATCGGCGGATTTCAACGGCGACGGCCTGCCGGACTTCGTCGCGGGCAACGCCGGCTGGAACACGCCGTGGACTGCGTCCGCGCAAGAGCCGCAGCGATTGTTTGCCGCGGATTTCAAGGGGGCCAGCAGCCCGCAGGTCGTGTTGGCGCACCAGGTCGGGGATCAGTTGCTGCCCTGGCAGAGCCGGCGCGAGCTCGGGTTCATCCTGCCCGAGGTGCCGAAGCGGTTTCCGCGCAACGATGCCTTCGCCCGCGCGCCGCTCGCGGCGGTCATCGGGCAGCAACGCCTGGCCGCGGCCACGACGCTGGCGGTCACCGAACTCGGCAGCGGCGTCTTTTTGAGTCAGCCGGACGGTACGTACCGTTTCGCGCCGCTGCCGCGGATCGCGCAGATCGCCCCGCTGCAGGGCGTCGTCGCGGGTGATTTCGACGGGGACGGCCGGGCGGACGTCTACGCGGTCCAAAACTCGCACGCGCCGTCGCCGTCGATCGGGCGCTTCGATGGCGGATTAAGCCAGCTGCTGCTCGGGGACGGGAAGGGGAATTTCACGCCGGTGCCGCCCGCGGACAGCCACCTCGTGGTGCCCGGCGACGCCAAGGGGCTCGCCGTGGCCGACCTCGACGATGACGGCTGGCCGGACTTTTTCGTCACGCGGAACAGCGACACCACGCTCGCCTTCCGCAACCAGACGGTCGCGGGCCGGCGCATGCTGGCGGTGCGGTTGCGCGGCACCGCGGGCAATCCGACGGCGGTCGGCGCGCGCGTCCGCGCGGAATTTGCCGACGGTTCGGCGCAGACCAGGGAAATTGTCGCGGGCGGCGGTTGGAGCAGCCAGTCGACGGCGCGGGTGTTTTTCGGTTTCACGGAAGGTCGCGCGCCGGTGCGTTTCCAGGTGCGCTGGCCGGACGGGCGGGAGGCGGAATATCCATACGCGGCGGACAAGACGACGATACTGCTGACCCAGCCGGCGCGTTGAAGAGAAAGCCCAAGCGGTGCGCGGTGGCCCGGCGCGCGACGGAGATTTTCGTCCCCGCGCTCGTTTTCATCGCCGTGATGTCCACGATCGGGTTTTGCCGCTACCTGTTCCTCGTCGGCAAAGTGGAGCGGCTCGAACTGGACGCATGAGCGGCGTTTTTCCGGGAACGCCATCTTGCGCTCTCATTAGCGCAAAAGTGGCCGGCGCGAGAGTTGTCGCGCATCAAATTGATTGGGAATTGGTAGCGAATCGGACGGCCAAGGCACGATCTTCGGCAAAATGGGCGGGAGGGGGTGTTTTGCTGAACAGTTAACCGCCCGGTTCATTGCGAGGGCGGGGCGCATTTGGAAACCTGATTTCACTGACAGCAGTGCCGGTTGGTTATCCCCCCGCCGGCATACCCGCGGAGAAACCCCTCCCGGACTCCAAGCAAACCCCCACCCCATGAAGACTAATCGAGTGTTAGTATTCGCCATGTTCGCGGCTGCCTCCACCGGAGCCAGCCTGCTTGCCCAGACGGCACCGGCACCCAGTCCGGCCGCGCCGAAGGATGATGAAACCCTCGTCCTCTCCCCGTTCGAAGTGAACGCGGAAGAAGACACCGGTTACGCCGCCACGCAGACGCTGGCCGGCACGCGCATCCGCACCGACCTGAAGGACGTCGGCTCCGCGATCACCGTCGTCACGAAGCAGTTCATGCAGGATGTCGGCGCCACCGACAACAGCACGCTGCTCCAATACACGCCGAACGCCGAAGTCGCGGGCACCCGCGGCACGTACGCCGGCCTGGGCAACGCCACCTCGGTCGACGAGACCAATGCGCTGCGCCAGCCGGGCGCCAACAACCGCGTGCGCGGCCTCGCCAACGCGGACAACACCCGTGATTTCTTCATCACCGACATCCCGTGGGATTCGTACAACGTCGATCGCGTCGACATCCAGCGCGGCCCGAACGCGATCCTCTTCGGCCTCGGCAGCCCCGCCGGTATCGTCAACGCCTCGCTCAACGGCGCGTCGTTCCGCAACCAGGGCAACGTCAGCTACCGCATCGGCTCCTACGGCAGCCAGCGCGCGAGCCTCGACGTCAACCAGGCGCTGATCAAGGACGTGCTCGCGATCCGCTTTGACGCGCTCTACGACGCCACCAAGTACCAGCAGGACCCGGCTTTTCAGGACGACAAGCGTTTCTACGGCGCCCTGCGCTTCGACCCGAAGCTCTTCGGCCCGTCCTTCCACACGAGCCTCAAGCTCAAGTACGAGAATGGCGACATCAAGGCCAACCGCCCGCGCACGACTCCGCCCCAGGACAGCATCACGCCGTGGTTCCGCCCGGTGAACCTGGATCCCAACAACCTGGAAGGCGGCATGGGCAAGCTGCCCATCCCGAACGGCTACACGATCGGCTCGGCGGCCTCCACCTACAGCCCGTGGCTGGGCGGCGGCGTCATCAACATCAACCAGCAGCAACCCGGCTGGTTCATCGACGGCGCGAGCAACCAGCTTTACCGGATCTACGGCGGCTACGTTAACACCGGGGCGCTGAACGCCTCCGGCGTCCCGCAGGGCGCGTCCAACGCCATCATCGGCCAGCGGTACGGCGACGTGTTCACGGCCCTGACGAACTTCAATTCGTACGCGACCAACGCGAAGCTGACCAACTACCAATACGGCCAGTACCGGAACCGGTCGCTGACCGACCCGACGGTGTTCAACTTCTACGACAAGCTGATCGACGGCGACACCAAGAACGAATGGGAAGGCTGGGACGCGTACAACGTCGACCTCAGCCAGACGGCCTATGACGACCGTCTCGGCGTGCAGTTCAACTACGACCGCCAGAAGTACCATCGCGGCGGCCAGGCGCTGCTCGGCAACCCGGCGCTCGACATCGACATCCTGCAGAACTTCCAGGACTACGCGACCGGCCCGACCAACACGGCCAATCCCAACGTCGCCAACGCCAACTACGGCCGGCCCTTCGTCGCCGGCGGTCCGGGCCGCGGCAATTCCTACGAAAGCGACCGCGAATACTTCCGCGGCTCGCTCTTCGGCGAACTCCGCGCCCGTGACTTCATGAAGAGCGATTTCTGGGCGAAGCTGATCGGCAAGCACCGCTTCAACGGCATTTACAGCGACGAGGACTACAAGGTCGAGACCCGCAACTGGCAGATGTATGCCAATTCCGCGGCCTATGCCTCCTACAAGCTGCAGGGTAACCCGGACGGCATTATCAATCTCCCGCCGACGGCCGTCATCTACCTCGGGCCCTCGCTGGCCAGCGCCGGTTCCGCCGCGGGCGCGAATATTTCGAACATCACCGGCAACGTGACGCTGCAGGACGGCAACATCTATCAGTTTGCCTCCACGTGGTCGCCCCAGCCGGGCGTCAACTACAGCGATCCGTGGAATGTCCCGGCCAGCCTGCAGGGCGTCTTCAACGGCGCCCCGGTGGTCAACCCGGCCACCGGCGCGACCTACCCGCAGCTGACGCAGGCGTCGAATCCCGCCAACTATGTCGGCTGGAACAGCACCTTCCACAATACCCTGCTGCGCTACGACAATGGCGCCGACCAGAGTCTCGTCACGTCGGCCGCGAAGAGCGAGCGGCGGACGAAGTCCTGGGCCGGCACCTGGCAGGGTTACATGTGGAACGAGTCCATCGTTCCCACCTTCGGCTGGCGCTATGACGAGGTGAAGACCCGGACCGCCTCCGCCTTTCCGCTTTCGGGCTCGGCCGCGCGCGGTGCGCTCAACCTGGACCCGAACGTGTACAAACTGCCCGACCAGTATCCCGAGAGCCAGATCTTCAAGGATCACTCGACGTCCGGCGGCGTGGTCGTGCACCTGAACAAGCTCTTCGGCGACAAGGATCACCTGCCGATCAACATCAGCCTGTCGTACAACGAGTCGAGCAACTTCCAGGTCGTGAACGTCCGCAAAAACATCTTCGGCACGCCGATCGCCAACCCGACCGGTGAGACGGTGGACTACGGCGTCACGCTCTCCACGAAGGACGGCAAGTACTCCTTCCGCGCCATCAAGTACAACACCAACCAGACCGGCACGGACACGCAGCTCGATCGCACCGGCATCACCAACACGATCACGAGCGCGATGAACTGGCGCAACATCAAGGTCTACTACATGTCGGCCTACGCCTGGTCCACCGCGGGGCAAACGAACCTCAACCACTACACCGGCCAGCGGTACCTGTGGGACGCGGTCCAGGTCAGCAACACGACCGGGCGGCCGGTTGGCCCGGGCACCCCGGGCTTCACCCCGGTGGCCAATTCGCACCTGGAGACCCAGGCGGAAGCCGATGCCCGTCGTGACGCGTCGATCAAGGCGATCAATGACTTCCAGGTCTACCTGGCGGGCAATGGTTACTTCTCGGCATGGAACTACGGCGTGGGACCGACGACGCAGTCGGCGCTGCAGACCCGCGGCGAGTACGAGACCAGCCCGAAGCTGCCCGATCCGGCGAGCGTGTATGACTATCGCACGGCCCCGGCGATGCAGGGCTTCGCGGTGACCGCTGACGCCCAATCGGAAGGCTATGAGTTCGAGTTCACGGCCAACCCGACGCCGAACTGGCGCATTACCGTCAATGCCTCCGAGACCACCGCGAGCCGCACCAACGTCGGTGGCGCGGTGCTGGACGACCTGATCGCGCACATGGATGCCCTGATGGCGGGCCCCGGCGGCGATCTGGTCCAGTTCAACTCCGACTACTCCGCGGGCAATGAACTGCGCTTCGGCTACAATGCCTGGCGCGGCCAGTACACGCTGCTGAAGCTGCAGGAAGGCGCCGCCGCCTCCGAGCTTCGCAAGTGGCGCTACAACGTCGTCACGAACTACTCGTTCACGAACGGCAAGCTCAAGGGCTTCGGTGTTGGCGGTGCCTACCGCTGGCAGGACGACGTCATCATCGGCTACCCGGTGATCCCGGGCACCGGTGGCCAGGCGAGCTTCGACCTGAGCAAGCCCTACTACGGCCCGGCGGAAAGTGGCCTCGACCTGTGGGTCAGCTACGAGCACCGGATCACGCCGAAGATCAACTGGAAGATCCAGGCCAACGTTCGCAACGTCGGCCAGGACAACGACCTGATTCCGATCTCCGTCGAGCCCGATGGCCGCACGTGGGCCGCCGTCCGCGTCACCCCGACGCAGGAGTGGTTCGTCACGAATACCTTCTCATTCTAGCCACTGGGGGGTGGCACGACCTCCGGTTCCGCCGCTGGGCGGACCGGAGGTTTTTTTTGGCCGGGTGCGCCAGGCTCGCCGTTGTTGGATGAGGGTTACTTGTTACTGGGACGATCCTCCTGAACCCAATAACCGATAGCTTTCATCCAATAACTCCGCGACCGCGCGGCCCGCTTCGGACTGTCATTGTCCTTCGCCCGACGCGCCGATTGCGGGCCGGCCCGGGAGCACTACGGTGGCGTTCCTTAGCCCCGGAGTTTTCGGTTCCCCATGAAGTCACCCCCGAGTCGTTGCCGCCTGCGGCGCCTGTTCCTGCTTGTCGCGGGCCTGGCAGTCGCGGCGACCGGCGCGCTCGCCGACGCCGTGGCCCCGAAGCCGCTCTATCGCGACCCGGTCTATGACGGCGCTGCCGACCCCGTCGTCATCTGGAACCCGGCGGCCCAGCGCTGGTGGATGTTTTACACCAACCGCCGCGCCAACCGCCCCGAGCTCTCCGGCGTGGCCTGGGTCCATGGCACGCCCATCGGGATCGCGGAATCCGCGGATGGCGGCATCACCTGGAAGTACGCCGGCGATGCCGACATTCAGCTGCCGCCGGAACTGACCACCGAGCCGCGCACGCTCTGGGCGCCGGACGTGTTCGGGGCGCCGGACGGCACGTACCACATGTTCCTGACGGTGGTGCCGGGCGTGTTCGAGGATTGGAACCACCCGCGCACGATCGTCCACCTCACCAGCCGCGACCTGCGGAGGTGGGACCACGCCCGGCCGCTCACGCTCGCCAGCGACCGCGTGATCGACGCCGTCGTGCGGCAGCTGCCGGACGGCTCGTGGCGGATGTGGTACAACAACGAGCGCGACCACAAGGCCATCTACTATGCCGACAGTCCCGATCTCGCCACCTGGACCGACCGCGGCAAATGCGACGGCACCAGCGAGCGGCCGGGCGAGGGGCCGTATGTCTTCGAGTTCCAAGGCGTGAACTGGATGCTGGTCGACGTCTGGAGGGGTATCGGCGTCTACCGCTCCGACGACCTCCTGCACTGGACCGTGCAGCCGGGCAACTTGCTCGAGGAACCGGGCCACGGGACCGACGACGGTTCCAACGGACAGCACGTCGGCGTCGTGGTGAACCACGGCCGGGCCTGGTGCTTCTATTTCGTCCACCCGCGCAAACCCGGCGGCGCGGTCGACGCGAAGGGCCGACCCGCGGTCGAGCGCCGCAGCTCGATCCAAGTGGTTGAACTCATCGTGCGCGACGGCGTCCTCACCGCCGACCGGAATGCGCCGGTCGCGATCAAGCTCGTGCAGCCCCAACCCTGAATCACTTTAAACCAATATCCCATCATCCTGAGCCGTGCGAAGTCGAGTAGGTCCGGTCTTTGACCGGACCGGGCCAGTCAGAGACTGGCCCTACTTTGGGTCCTTCGCCCGGTTCGGGATGACAAACGAGAGAGACAATTTCCCCCAACCCCATGAAAACCCTCCGCACCCTCCTCGCCACCGCCTGCGCCCTCGGCGCATCGCTGCTGGCCTTCGCAGCCGATGCGACGCTCGCCATCGACGCTTCGAAGCCCGGTCCCGTCATCAACAAGGCCATCTACGGCCAGTTCGCCGAGCACCTCGGCCGATGCATCTACGAGGGCATCTGGGTCGGTCCGGATTCGCCGATCCCCAACACGCGCGGCTACCGCAACGACGTGCTCGCCGCGCTGAAGACGCTGGCCGTGCCGCAGCTGCGCTGGCCGGGTGGGTGCTTCGCCGACGAGTACCATTGGCGCGACGGCATCGGCCCGCGGGAGAAGCGCCCGTCGATCTACAACTCCCACTGGGGTGGCGTCGTCGAGAACAACCATTTCGGCACGCACGAGTTTCTCGACCTGTGCGAGTTGCTCGGCATCGAGCCGTACGTGTGCCTCAACGTCGGCAGCGGCACGGTGCAGGAGCAGATGGAGTGGGTGGAGTACATGACCTCGCCGGCGAACTCGCCGATGGCCAATCTCCGCCGCGCCAACGGCCGCGACAAGCCGTGGAAGGTCCCATACCTCGCCATCGGCAACGAGAGCTGGGGCTGCGGCGGCAGCATGCGGCCGCAGTTCTACGCGGACAATTTCCGCCGCTATAACACCTTCGTGAAAAATTATGTCCGCGACGAGTATCGCATCCAGCGGATCGCCTGCGGGCCCGACGGCAGCAACTACGCCTGGACCGAGGAGCTCATGGCCACCGCCGGCAAGCAGATGAACGGCCTCGCGCTGCATTACTACACGCTGCCCACCGGCGACTGGAAAAAGAAGGGTCCCGGCACCGGGTTCGCCGAGGAGCAGTATTTCTCCACGCTGCGCAACACGCTCCGCATGGAGGAGCTGATCACGAAGCACTCGGCGATCATGGACAAGTACGACCCCGACAAGAAGGTCGGCCTCGTCGTCGACGAGTGGGGCATCTGGACCGACGTCGAGCCCGGCACCAACCCCGGCTTCCTCTACCAGCAGAACACGCTGCGCGACGCGCTGCTGGCCGCGCTGAACTTCCACATCTTCCACGCCCACGCCGACCGCGTGACGATGGCCAACATCGCGCAGATGGTGAACGTGCTCCAGGCGATGATCCTCACCGACAAGGAGAAGATGCTCGTCACCCCGACCTACCACGCCTTCGAGATGTTCAAGGTCCACCAGGGCGCCACCACGCTGGCGATCGACCTGAAGACGCCCGACTACCCCTTCGGCAACTGGAAGATCCCCGCCGTCAGCGCCTCGGCCTCGCGCGATGCCGCCGGCCGGATCCACGTCTCGCTGGTGAACACCAACCCGCACGAGGCCATCACGGTCACGACCACGCTCGCCGGCGCCGCGGTGAAGACGGTCACCGGTCGCATCCTCACCGCCCCGGCCGTCGATTCGCACAACACCTTCGACCAGCCGCACGCGGTCGAGCCGGCCGCCTTCACCGGCGCCCAGCTCGCCGGTCCGACGCTCACGGTCGCGCTCCCGGCGAAGTCGCTGGTCGTGCTCGAGCTGCAGTAGGCAGTAGGGCCGGTCTGCGACCGGCCGGCTTGCGCTGGGGCTAGGGCCGGTCACAGACCGGCCCTACGCGCGCCTGCGGATGGGAGTTTGCCAACGGCGCCCCGATGACTTCATCGTACCAACCCACCGTCGCTTCCCGATGCCTTCCTCCGACGACGCCAAGCCCTCCATCCCCTCGCTGCGCATGATCGCGCAGAAGGCGGGCGTGTCGCGTACGACCGTGGGCGAGGCCCTGCGGCCGGACTCGACCGCGGTGTCCCCGGCGCTGCGCGAGCGCATCCGCCAAATCGCGGTGGAGGTCGGTTACCAGAAGAACCCCGTGCTTTCGGAGCTGATGGCGCACCTGCGCCGCAACCAGGTGCATTCCTTCCGCGGCAAGCTGGCGCTGCTCAACGCCAACGCCGACCGCGAGGCGCTGAACCGGCACCCGACCGTGCCGACCTACGTGACCGGCGCCGAGCGCCGCGCCGCCACGCTGGGCTACAGCTTCGACCGCTTCTGGCTGCACGATCCCGCGCTCGACGCCGCGGCGTGGTCGCGGATCTTCCGCACCCGGGCGCTCAAGGGCATCCTGATCGTCGGCCTCATGGACCAGGTGTCGCTGCCGCCGCACCTGGCCTCGTTGTGGAAGGAGTTTCCCACCGTCGTCACCGGCGTGCGCACGCGCAACCCGGTGCTCTCGTTCAGCGCCGTCGACCACCACGCGCTGGTGATGGGGGCGTTCGAGCGCGCGCTCGAGCTGGGCTACACCCGGCCGGCCCTCGTGCTCGATCCCACGATCGACGACCTCGTCGAGGGGCGCTTCACCGCGGGCATGCTGATGTCGCAGACGAAGATTCCCCTGAAGCAGCGGCTGCCGATTTTCGGTGATATGGCCGCGGCGCGGAAGGACCCCGCCGTGTTCGCCCGCTGGCTCAAGCAGCACCAGCCGGACGTCATCCTCAGCCTGTACAACGTCGTCTTCGACTGGCTCGCCGCCGCGAAGTGGCGCGTGCCGCAGGACGTCGGTGTCATCCAGCTCGAATGGCGCGCCAGCCGCCCGGAGATCGCCGGCATGAACCAGCACAACGACATCGTGGGCGAGGCGGCGGTGGACATGCTCATCCACAAGATCTACCACCACGAGTTCTTCGACGAGGCCTTCCCCCGCGCCACGCTGATCGGCGCCACGTGGATGGACGGTGCCACCGTGCGCGCGGCCAAACCCGCTGGGGCCGCCAAGCGTGCGTCCGGCCGGGCCCGGCTCGTCGGGGCCAAGTAAGCCGCCGGAATTATGAAGACCATGCTCCTGGCATTGTTCCTGGCCGGGGCGACCGCGTGCCTCGCGCAAACCGCATCCGAGGACGCCGATCGCCTGGCGATGCAGAAAACCATGGCGGGCATCGCCGAGGCGTTCGCCAAGGGCGACGTGGACGCGATCGCGAGCTATCACCATCCCCAGGTCGAGAAGGCGCTCGCCTACAAGAAATACGTCAAGGGCCGCGAGGCGGTGATCGCCGAGCTGCGCGGGACCCTCAAGGCCTACGTCCTAACGTTTGTGGAGCACGAGGTGGAGAGCCTGACCTTTTTCGGTGACACCTGCGTCGAACAGACCCGGTTCGCGGTCCGCGGCGAGCCCAAGGCCGATTCCCCGCCGTTCATCTTTCGCGGCCGGGCCATGGTGGTCTACGTTCGGTATGCCGGCAGCCCCAGCGGCTGGGCGTCGATCCGGGAGCTGATCCAGCCCGCGACGGAATAACGCTGATTTCCCGGAGCAGGGGAGAAACGTGAGCGTCTCGTATCGTTGCGACGAATGCGGACTGGAGCAGGGAAAGAACTAATCCAACAAATCTGCGGCCAAGGCGTGATTCGGGTCATCCCGGAGGACCGTGCGCAGTAGCTTCCGGCCGGCGGTCCGCTGGCCGAGGCCGAGGCGCGCCTGGGCCTCGAGGAAGCGCGCGGTCGTGCGCTGGCGGGCGGCCAGGTCGTCGTCGAACAGCAGCATCGTCGGCAGCGAGGTGGCGAAGTAGTCGATCTTCGCGGGCTGCCGCGCGAGTTCGCGGGCGTAGGCGAGGAGCGCGCGCAGGAGTTTCTGGGCCGCGGGTTTGCGGCCGAGTTTCTCCAGCGCGAGTGCGGAGAAGTACGTCATTTCGGAGAAGGCGCGCACGCTCATCGTCTGGAAATCGCCGCGCGCCTCGGCCGCGGCGGTCCAGTGCTCCTTGGCGTGGGCGAAGTCTTCCTGCGCGGCGTACGCGCAGCCGAGCCAGTAGTGGATGTCGCTCTGGTTCGCGAGCAGGTGCTTGGCCTCGCCGAGATTGTCCGGCGCCGTGAGCGCCACGCGGAAATGGTTCGCGGCGCCGAGGGCGTCGCCCAGCGCGAGCGCGCGGCGCCCGAGGGCGAGGTGGGTGCGCACATGCTGGCCGAGGGCCTGGCCCTCGCCGCCTTCCCACGGCTGGAAACGGCGCTCGCTGACGACCGGCAGCGCCGCCTCCGGCCGGCCGAGTTGATTCTGCAGGGCGCAGAATTCGACGGAAAGGTCGTCGCGGCGGCGCACCAGCGTGGCGTGCCGCTGGAGTTCGCGCAGGCGGACGGCCGGGGCGACGCCGAGGCGCTTCCACAACTGGTCGCGCTCGTAGAGCAGGCGGCCGTCGCGGGGGGCGAGGCGGAACGCGCGCTCGTACGCCGCCCGGGCGGCGGCGGGACGGTGGAGGATGTTGAAACGGCCGAGGCCCAGGTTGCGCCAGGCGGTCGCGTGACGCGGATCGAGCCGTGCCGCCTGCTCCCAGTGCGCGATGGCCTCGCGGTGGCGGCGGCGGTCATAGAGCAGGTTGCCCAGGTAGAAGGGGGCGCGGGCGTCGCGGATGTTCCGTGCCATGGCGGAGCGGAGGATGGTGATTTCCTCGAGGCGTGCCGGGAAACAGTAGTCCGGCGCGGCGCGCGCGGCCAGGGCGCGCTCCCGGCGGGCGGCCGCGTCGTCTCCGGCGAGTTCGTGCAGCCAGCCGCGATAGTAGTGGAGCAGCGGCGCGGTACCGAGCGAGGCGTCGGGTAGGGCGTCGCCCGTGATGCGTACGACGGGTTGGGCGCCGGCCAGCACGGCCAAGGCATCGGCGTAAAGCCCGGCGCGGGCGCAATCGAGCGCGAGATCGAAGCGCACCTGGACGTTGCAATGTAGGGTCGGTGCTTGCGCCGACCTTGCACGTGAGGTCGCCGCAAGCGGCGACCCTACAAGATATTTCGCCCACCAATCGAGCGGGTCGAGCGCGAGCGTTTCGCGCAGCAGGCGCGCGGCGGCGCCGGCGCGGCCGAGGCGGCGCAACGCGACGACTTGCAGGTTGCGGGCGCGGAGATTGTCGGGGTTGCCGCGCAGGGCGCGGTCGAGGTGGGCGAGGGCCGTGGCCCAATCGCCGCGGAGCGCGTCGATCTCGGCCAGTGCGTGGCAGCCGGCGGCCACCCACGCCTGGTTCCAGGTCGCCTTGTAGAGCGCGGCGTAGGCGTCCGCGAGGAGGCCGGCCGCGGCTTCGGGGCGGGCCCAGGCCTGCTGCCGCAGGCACAACCCCAGCTGGTAGTGCGCCTCGCCGTCCGCGGGATTCAGGTTGCGGGACGTGAGCCGCGCGACGCTGGCGCGGAGGTGCTGTTCGGCGGACTCGAACTCGCCGCGGCGCAGGTGCCAGCGGCCGAGCGCCAGGTGCGCCCGGGAGTCCCCGCGGTCGCGGCGCAGCGCCTCGCGCCAATAGGCCTCGGGCGCGCGCGTGGCGTGACGGTACTGCTCGAGGTGCAGGCCGATGAGGTAAAGTTCGTCATTGCTCGCGACCTCGGCCGGAGCCGGCGGCTCGGTGGCCGGTGGGGGCGGAAGTTGAGGCTTCGGCGTCGCGGGCGTGTAAGCGACCAAGTCGCGACCGCCGGCGCGGACGCGCACGGTGAGGGATTTGGCAGAGGCGCCAAGGGGCAGCCGGGCTTCCGCGGTGAACGGTCGACCGGGGGCGAGGTCGCGCGTCCACGAGCGGACGGAGCGGCCGGCGTGCTCGAGACGGATTGTGGCCCGGGCGTGTTCGGCCGTGACGGCTACGCCGACCGCGGCGGAACCCCTGGCGAGGCGCACGCTGACGGCGGCGTCGAGGTTGGCGTGCTGGGCGGGACCGATGGCCCGGAACGGGTACCAGTACTGGCTCCAGGTTTTGGTTTCCCCCGGTTGGAGGAAGGAGAAGTCGGGCTGGTTGTCGGTGTAGACGCCGGCCATCAGCTCGATGTACGGCGCGTATTCGCCGGTCGCGTCGGGCGCGGTGAGATTGCGATCCCACGCGTAGCCGAACTCGTGGTTGCCCCAGGTCCATTGCTTCTTGCCCGGCGAAATGTGGTGGTTTGCCACGTGCATGAGGCCGGCGCCGGCGCGGTGGTCGTAGCCGCCGGCGAAATCCTTCTGCGAGCCCATGCCCATGTAGGAAGTCGGCACGGGAATATTCGCGTACCAGGAAAGGTCGTTGGGCGCATACGCGCCGGCCGGCGGTACGAACTGGCGCGGCGTCTCGTTGGCCGGCACGCCCTCGCGGCTGCGGCTGGCGTAGTCGACGCCGTAGTAATGTCCGCTCGAGAGCGGGTAGGTATCGGTGGCGCGCTTCGCGTGGTCGGCGACGTGCGTGGCGTCGGGCGGGAAGAACGACTGGTAGCGCTCGTGCACGCGCGTGGCGACGTTGGCCCACCAGAGGAAAGTCTGGACGTCCGGCGTGCGGTTGTAGGCGCGGGCGACGAGTTCGAGGTAGGAGCGACCGGGATGGAGACGGACGCCGTGCATGCCCTTCATGCGCGCCATCGGGTCGTGTTCGCTGAGCCAGACCGTGGCGGAGCCGTCGGGGTGCTTTTCGACCGCGGTGTCGGCGGGCATGAACGTCGACGGCCGGTGGTGCTGCGGCCAGTTGAACTCGATGCCGCCGCTGGCCCACGGGCCGGCCAGGCCGACGAGCGCGGGCTTGATGACGGGCTGGTAATAGATGGCGTCGTAGTTGTTCGTCTTGTCCCGCAGGCGGTGAATGCGTCCGCCCAGGGCGGGCAGGATCATCACCTCGAGATATTCATTCTCCAGGTAGACCGCGGCCCAGGCGCGCGGGGCGGGCTTCTCCGCGATGCGGTCGGTGAAGGGCAGGGGGTAGACGCGTCCGCTCGAGCCCTGATACACGCGCTTTTCCAGGAACATCGGATTGTGGTCCGGCGGCTGGGGCAGGTAGGTGAGGAGGACGACAGTTTCGCGGCGAACGCGAACAGAAGCGGGGTGGGGCATGCGCGGAAAAAGGTGAAGCTGGCCAAGCGGTCGGGGCGCGGCACGAGACCGCGCCTCCGACAAACCCGCACGCTATCGGGGCGGATTCCGGAGGCAATTTCCCCCGGAACCGGACTGTCCTCATCCGGCGGATGAATCGCGCCGCGCCGGCGCCTCAGGGCCAGGGCACCGGCTAGTGCACGCGGCCGGCCTGGTTCTCAAGCACGACATCGGACAACACCGCCGTGTCGGCCTGGTCCGGCAGATGCGAGCAGAAGCCAATGCCGACATAGAAGGGTTCGGTGAACTGCAGGTTGATCGGCGGGCCGAATTGATGCATCGGTTCGCCCTCCAGGCTCACGAAGAGGGCGAAGCCATCGCCGCGCTTTTCGAGGCCGATGCGCTGTGCCATCACCGTGACGAGACTGTCGGGATTGGCGCCGCCGGGGCGACCGCGCCCGCCGATGCGGTATTCCATGTCCTTCACGCGAATTCCCTTCTCCGCGCGCTGTCCGAGCTGGATCATGCCCGCGCCATGGAGCGCCACGACTACCTGCTTGGAATCGTCGTCCAGGTCCTGGCGAATGACGAGGACGGCCTTGCGATCGCCGTAGCCATTGGTGTCGGGATAGGCGATGGTGGCCGCGAGGGAAACGTCGCCCGACATCTTCTTCCACAGGAAGCGAAACTCGTCCCGCGTGTACCACACGTTGTAGCCTGCTGAGGTAATGGTGTATTGCCTGGTCGCCGGGTCGTAGGTCGCGCGGCCTTCCACCAGCGCCGCCCCGATGTCGGACTGCGCGTCGAAAATGCCGAGGGGCGTCTCATAGTGGCGACTCGGCCGGTGGAAGTCCGGCGGCGGCGCCACCTGCTTGTGCGTGGCGGATCCCGGCCAGGCCCAGTCGGGCACCGTGGGTTTGTCGACCGCCGGCGCCGTCTGGGCAAAGGCGTTCGCGGCGCCGAGAAGCAAGCAGGCCAACCACGGGGTTTTTGTCATGCGGCCATCGTGGCGCGGGCTGGGGTATGCGGCAACGTCCGCGCCGTCCTCCCAATTGCGCAGACGGAAGGAGGGTCGCTTGGGCGGACGGTTGCGGGGCGAGCCGGCGGGTGAAGCGCCCCGCGGCGCCCGCGGCTCAGCGGATCTCCTTGACCGTGCCGCCCGCGACGTACTTCGGAAAGATCAGGTTGGGCTCAGGCGACAGGTAGCCCTGGCTGACCATCTGCAGCAGGAGACGGGAAAGGCGATGGTAGAAACTCTCGTCCCCAAATCCGTAGTGGGCGATCGGCGGCATGACGGTTTCGAAGCTGCGTTCGTAGTCACGGGCCATGAACGAAACCGTGTCCGGCACGGAGAGGCCGTGCTTCAGCAGGTAGATGATGACGATGAAGACATGCTGCGGCTTCGCGACCAGCAGCGCGGTCGGGGCTTGCGGGGAGTTGAACAAGGCATCGAGCTTCATGCTGATGCTCTGGGCGGTGCCGTTGTGGCGGACGATGTGCGCCTGGGCGCCGTCCGCCGGCGGCCGCTGGGCCACGGCTTCCCGGAAACCAGCCTCGCTCGCGAGGTCGCCAGCCACGCCGGAGTTGGGCACGAGCAGCGCGAGCCGGCGATGGCCCTTGCCGAGGAAGATGCCGGCGGCATGGCGGCAGACGGAGCGGTAGTCGACGTCGAGGGAGGGGAGCTTGACGTCGGGATGACACGACCCGAGCACCAGCGCGGGCACGGAGTGCTCGCAGAACCAGCCCTGGAGTTCCTTGCTGACAGACAAGAGCACGCAGCAGAACACGCGGTTCTGGCGGACGAAGTCCTCGAGCCGGCGCCGTTGCGTGCGGGGGCTGTGCGGCGGGCACACGAGGATTTCGGTGGCAAAGCCCTGTTCCGCCAGGGAGGAGCGGATTTCGCTGATGCGCTGGTAGGAGCTGAGCGGCATGTGCGCGACCGGCTCGTGGGTGATGAGCCCCACGAGGCGGTTCTGCCGGCGGTTGACGTCGTCGGTCGTCGTCAGCAACCGGTTGCGGCGGCCCTGGTGAATCTCGATGCGGCCCTCCTTCGCGAGCAGGTGCAGGGCGGTGCGGATGGTGGGGCGGCTGATCTGGAAAAGTTCGCACAGGCGCCGTTCGCTGGGTAGGTATTCCTCCCACGTGCCGGCCTCGATGGCCTTGGCGATCGACGTCGCGGCCTGCGCCGAGAGGGAAAGACGCTTGGGAATCTCGAAGGGCAAGGAACTGATCATAAGGTTTTACCAGTGGTTCTAGCTAGGCCCGCGCCGCGGTGCGTGGCATCCGGGAGGTAGTGAAGAATTCCATGCCCGCAGTGCATCTCTGGTCGGCCGTGCCGACGCCGCTCACTTCTGATTTCACAATCGATGTCCCCGCCGTCGAACGCACCGTCCGCGACGCGATCGCGGGCGGCATCGAGGGGGTTTTCCTCGCCGGCACGTGCGGCGAGGGGCCCTGGTTGCAGGATCGCGAACGTGTCCGCCTCGTGCAGGCCACCGTGGCCGCCGCGGGCGGGAAATTGAAGATCGCGGCGCAGGTGTCGGACAATTCCGTGCCGCGCATTCTCGACAACATCGCGCGCATGCAGGATGCCGGCGCCGATTTCGGCATCATTGCGGCGCCCGCCACGATGCTCAACGCCACGGCCGACCGCATCGCCGCGCTTTTCATCGAGGCCGCCAGCGCGAGCCCGCTGCCCGTCGGCATCTACGACCTGGGCCGCCATCGCCCGATCGTCATCCCGGAGAACCGGCTGAAGGAAATTTACCTGCTGCCCAACGTGCGCCTGGTGAAGGACAGCTCCGGCTCGCCCGACCGCCGCGCCCTCGCGCTCGAGGCGCGCGCCGCGAAACCCGGCCTGCTGTTGTTCAACGGCGACGAATTCCGCTGCCTCGACTACCTCGAGGCCGGTTACGAAGGTTGCATGTTCGGCGGCGCGGCCGCCGTGGCGCCGCAGCTCAACCGCATCGCCCGCCTCTTCCTCGCCGGCCAGCTCGCGGAGGCGCGCGCCGAGGAGGCCCAGATGAAGCGCACGCTCTTCGGCATCTACGGCGGCGAATCGATCGCCTGCTGGCTGACGGGCCTCAAGTACTACATGGTGCGCCGCGGCCTGTTCAGCTCGACGTCCAGTTTCCTCGGCTACCCGCTGACCGACGAGTGCCGCGGCTTCATCGAAGCTTACGCCCGCTCCTGACGCTGCAGGAGCCGGGGTGCCGGACGAGAGAGACGCCGTGGACAGCATGAATGACTGGGCCCGTGGGGATGCTGGGCGGAAGTGTTGCCCGGTTGGAACGTCCGTCAACTGGTCAAATAATAGGACCAGTTTAGCGGATTGAGTGCACGGGATGCCGGTGTGATACTCGTTCCCATGCACGGCCTCCTCCTTTTCCGCTGTGTCGGCCCGCTGGGATGGTGGATTGAGGTACGACCGGTTGCCCAGTTTTCCGACAGATGCGAGGTGACGCCATGAAGCCGCTGCGCGCGGTGGTGACCGGGGGCGCGACGAACATCGGCCGCGCCATCACCGAAATTTTCCTCGCCCAAGGCGGCCGGGTGGCGGTCGGCCAGCCCGATCCCGCCGTGGCGGCACCGCTGGTGCGCCAATACGGCGACCGCGTCGTGCCGCTGCGCGTGGACATCGGCGACCCGCAGCAGTGCCATGCTTTCATCGCCGAGGCGGCGCGCGCGCTGGGCGGCATCGACGCGCTGGTCAACAACGCCGCGATCACGGGCTCGCCCGCCATCGGGCGGCTGGCGGACCTGACGCCCGCGGATTTCTCCCGCATGGTGTCCGTCAATCTCGGCGGCGTCGTGTTTTGTTCGCAGGCCGCGGTGCCGCACCTGCGGGCCGCCGGCGGGGGTGTGATCGTCCATATTTCCTCGATCAACGCGTTGCGGCCGCAGCGCGGCGCGATGCTTTACGCCGCGACCAAGGCGGCGGTATCCTCGCTGGCGCAGTCGATGGGCAAGGAGCTGGCCGCCGACCGCATCCGGGTCGTCGCGGTGGCGCCCGGGGACATCCGCATCGATACCTCCGTGCAGCAGCTCGCCCAGATGGCGGCGCAGGGGGCGGGGACGGACGTCGTCAACCAGACGCCGCTGGGTTCGGGCGTGCCGGCGGACATCGCCGAGACCGTGGCGTTTCTCTGTTCCGATCGCGCCAGGTTCGTGACCGGCACGACGTGGGTGGTCGACGGCGGCCTGCTCGCATGAGGCCGCCGCGTCCAGGCAGCGGCGGCTCAGATCGGCGCCAGCGTGTAGAGCGCGTCGCCCTTGCGCACCGAGCGCTGGTAGCGGACGAGCACGATGCGGCCGGTGCGCTCGGCCTTGACCGGAACTTTCTTGGCGCTGCCGAGCCCGTGCACGTGGCCGAGGGTCTGGCCTTTGCGCACGCGCTGGCCGAGGGTCGCCCCGCGGACGAACAGGCCGTCGAGCGGCGCGGGATGATGGACCTGGAGATGCGCCTCCTGGGCGTCGCCGGCCGTGCGGGTTTTCTGCCGGCGGAGCACGCGCTGCGGTCCGGGCAGGCAGCCGGCCCAGCGCAGCAGGTTTTCCAGGCCCTGTTGCAGGGCCTGCAGGTCGCGCGGCTCGAGTCCGCCCGCGCCCCGGCATTCGGTGTAAATGGCGGGAATGTCGCGCGCGTGCGCGGCGCTCAGCGTGCGCCCGGGCAGGAACGGCCCGGCCCAGCACCAGAACGAGTCGAAGCAGGCGGCCATCGCGCGCTGGGTGCGGCCGACCGGGTCGTCGCGCGTCAGGTAGCCGACCCACGGCAGCAGCTCATACGCGCCGCCGCCGCTGTGCAGGTCGACGTAGTGCGTGGCCTGGGCCAGCAATTGCGTGTCGAAAAGATGGGCGAGGCGCGCGGTCGCGCCGCCGCGCACGGAGCCCGGGAAGGCGCGCGCGAGATTGCCGTCGTCGGCGGGATGGCAGCGCCGGCCGGCGAAGAAGGCGCCCTCGTTCAACACCGGCACCATCACGACCGTGCCGCGCAGCTGCGTCGGGCGCCAGGTTTCCGCCCACTGGCGGAGGAGGGTGGGGCCCTCGTATTCGTCGCCGTGGGTGGCGCCGTTGAGCAGCAGGGTCGGGCCGGGCGCGCCGCGCCAGATCCACGCGTCGAAACCCACGTCGCGCGCCTGGAAGCGACGGCGATGAAAGCCGGGAGCCAGCATTTTCAGATCGAGACCCACTTTCGGAACCGGAGTAGTCATGAAGAATAGAAAAGGAATTTCCCCCGCCCGCAAGCAAACCGCCCGCCGGGCGGCACGACAACGCCCCGCGGCTGGGCAGCCGACCAAACCAGTTGCGCGCTGGGTGAAGGAGGGCGGACGCCGCCTGCTCGTGCTCGAGAACGCCTTTTACCGCGTGGCGGTGTGGCCCGGGCTCGGGGGCGCCATCACCAGCTACGTCGACCGCGCCACCGGCCTCGACATCATCTGGCGCAACCCCTACGGCCAGCCCCCGCGCGACCGCCTGCTCGACCAGCCGGTCGCGGCCGGGAGCGACCTCTTCGACGTGATGGACGGCAGCTGGTATGTCTCGCTGCCGGCCGGGTTCTTCCCGTCGGACTATTTCGGGGCGCCGATCGGCACGCATGGCGAACTGCGGGCGCTGCCGTGGGACGTCGAGTCCATCCGGTCACACCGCGAGGAACTGGTGGTCACCCTGGCCGGCCGCTCCGTGCGCACGCCGCTGGTCTATCGCCGCACCCTGACGGTGGGGCGCCGCGACCCGCTGCTGCGCTGGACCGAGACGGTCGAGAATCGCTCGCCCACGGCGTTGCCCGTGGCCTGGCTGCAACATCCCACCTTTGGCGGCCCGCTGCTGGACGGCGCGCGGCTGATCACGCCGGCGCGGACCGTCCGGGTCTTCAAGGCCGACAACCCGAAGGCGTTGCAACTGCGCGCCGGCTATTCCGGCCGCTGGCCCTTCGTGCCGGAGCGCGTGGGCGGGGCGATGCGCGATTGCAGCATCGTGCCCCCGGCGGGGAGCGGGAAGGATCACTCGGTGCAGCTCACGGACTTCGAGGCGGGCTGGGGTTGCATCTGGAACGCGCGGCGCCGGCTCGGCTTCGCGATGGAGTGGGAGCTCGACAAGTTTCCGTACGCCTGGTCGTGGAATTCGGCCGGCGGCATCCCGCATTATCCGCTGTGGGGCGAGGGCCACATCATCACCCTCCAGCCAAGCACGTCGCCGGTCGGGCGCTTCGCGGACCTGGTCAAGCGCGGCGAAGTGCTGACCGTGCCCGCGCGCGGCTCGGTCAGCACGACGCTGACAACCGGGTTTGTGGCGTCGGCCATGGGCCCCTGGTCCCGCAAGGAGGGCAGCACATGAGCCTCTGGCGCTATGCGGAACGCTGGGGCGCGCCGCCGGCGGCGGACGCCGTGACGATGGGCGAAGGCGACACGCCGCTCGTCCGCTCGCACCGGATCGGTCCGGCGCTGGGCCTGAAAAATCTCTGGTTCAAGTACGAGGGCGCCAACCCGACCGGATCCTACAAGGACCGCTTCGCGGCCGCGGCGGTGACGCACCTCAAGCGCGAGGGCAAGCGCGCCTGCCTCGGCACGTCGAGCGGCAACACCGGGGCGGCGCTGGCCGCGTATTGCGCGCGCGCGGGCATCGGCTGCCACCTGGCGATCGTCGAGGGCGCGCCGGAAGGCAAACTGCGCCAGATGCGGGCCTACGGGGCGAATCTGCTGCGCATCCGCGATTTCGGCTCCTCGCCGACGGTGAGCGCCGCGGTGATGCAGGGGTTGCGCGGGCTCGCGGCCGAACTCGGCGCGGGTTTCGAAATCAGCGCCTTCGCGCTGTCCCCGCGCGGCATGGCGGGAGTGCAGACGATCAGCTACGAGATCGCGGATGCGTTGCGGAACGAACCTTTCAGCATCTTCAGCCCGGCTGGCGCCGGCGGCCTGACCCTGGCGGTGGCGCGGGGCGTGGAAGGCGCGGGCGGACGGGGCCGGGTGCACTGCGTGCAGCCGGCGGGCAACGACACGATCGCCTCGCCGCTGCGCGAGGGGAGGCCGGCTGCGGCGGTGACGTCGACCACCGCGATCAGCGGCCTGCAGGTGGGAAGCATTCTCGATGGCAACGAGGTCATCGCGACCTGCCGGCGGCTCGGCGGGCAGGGCTATGTCATCACCGACGAATCCGCCTGGTCCTGGCAGGGGCGGCTGGCGCGCGAGGAAGGCGTCTTCTGCGAACCCGCCGGCGCCGTGGCGCTGGCCGGCGTCGAGCAGGCGGTGGCGCGCGGCGAACTCGCCCCGGACGAGCACGCCGTTTGCCTCGTGACGGGCAGCGGTTTCAAGGACGAGCGTTCGCTGCTGCGCCTGACGGGCGAGGCGGGCACGCCGCTGGTGGCGGGCTTCGACGAATTTTCCGCCGCGGTGCGCGCGAGCCTGCGCTGAATTCGGGGTGGCCGCAAAAAGGCGCAAAAGGCGCAGGCCCGAGCCGGCTTATGTGCCTCTTGCGACTTTTTGCGGCCGGCTCCTGACGTTTCAGTGGTTTAGTCCGCCCGGCGGCGCAGCGAGTAGATCAACGCCGCGCTGACAAGCAGGTTGATGCTGGCGAATTGGAAGATGCGGCTGACGTCGATCTGGGCGTCGCGCAGCGCGCCCCCGGCGTAGATGCCGGCGGCGCCGACCATGCAGCTAATGAAGGTGGAAATGCCCCAGCTTGTGGCGCGATAACGGGCGTCCACCACCAGGCAGAGGATCGGCATCTGGTTGGCGTCGGCAAAATACCGGGTGAGCCCGTAGAGCGCGAGCCCGCCGAGCGCGAAGGCGAGCAGCGGCGTGTTCGCGAGCAGGAAAACGGCCGGCGCGGCCGCCGCCAGGCCGATCACGGGCACGAGAAGGCGGGCGCGCGGATTGGTGCGGCTCCAGCGATCAGCCCAGGCCCCGCCGATCAACATGCCGACGAACGAGGCGACGTTCAGGTAGACCATGGTCAGGAGGCCGGCTTCGCCCTGGGCGAGGCTGAAGCGCTCCTTGATGTAGGTGGGCATCCAGCCGACGACCGACCAGCTGACGAGTCCGAGCACGCAGGCGAAGGCGAGCATCACCAGGTAACCGCGGTTGGTGAACAGGCTGGCGAAGGCTTCGCTCATGCGCACCGCGGGAGCATCGCCCGGCTGACCGGCGTTTTCCGTTTTCGGCGCATCGCGCAGGAGCAGCACCAGCAGGAAAGCGAAACCGACGCCGAGGAGGCCGAAGAGCTGGAAGGCGAACGCGGCGCCGTGTTTTTCCGCCAGCGCCCCGCCGAAGCCGGACAGGGCGCCGCCGCTCATCGCGCCGCTCAGCAGGAGGCCCGAGGCCAGCGAGCGCGTGGAGCCGCGGTGGTAGTCGACGATCAACGCCACCGACGCCGGCATGCACGCCGCCTGGGCCAGGCCCAGCAAGGCGCGGGTCGCGAGCAACTGCTCGTAGGTGTGGACGTAGGCGGTCGCGACCGTGAGCATGGACCACAGCAGGAGACTGACGATGATGACGCGGCTGCGATTGAAACGGTCGGCAAAGAAACCGGCGAACGGACTGCAGACGGCGTAGACGATGAGGAACACCGACGTGAGTAGGCCAAACTGCGCCTCGGTCATCGGAATCGCCTCCTTGATCGAGCCGCGCATGGTGGTGATCATGAGGCGGTCGAGGTAGCTCAGGCAGGCGGTCGCCCAGAGCAGGGCGACGACCAGCCAGGCACGGGACGGAAGCGGCGGAGATTGGTCACTAATCATTGGTCAATCGTCATTGGCTATTTCGGAGATGGGGCGGGGGAATGTTCACCGTTCGGTGTTCATTGGATATCTCGATTCAACAATTCCGGCGGTTCGAAACGGCCAATGACGCATGGCTAATGACGAATGACGAATCATTCAGGGCTGGCAATCCGGCGCGGCCGGATCATAGCAGCCGATGGCCCGGAAGAACTCGATGGCAAACTGGCGGTGACCGGCGCCGTTGGGATGAATCGGGTCGGCGAGCCACGCGCGGAGTGCGGTGACGGTGGGTTTGGCTTGCTCCCAGTGCGCCCAATGGTCGACGAGGATGACGTCCGCTTCCGTGGCGACGGCGGCGATCACGGCGTTGTAGGCGGGAAGATCGGCGCGGGCGAGGGCCGCGGGGTTGCCGCTCTCGGCATCGATCGTGTTCGTGCGGTGCAGCACGGGAATGGCCCCGGCCGCGCGGACGCGCCGGACCATCTCGCGCAGGTCCGCGGCGAACGCCTGCCGCCCGTCCGGCCCCGCGAGGGCGTTGTTCATGCCGATCATGATCGAAACGACGTCCGGTTTGAAATGGAGCACGCGCCAGTCGAAGTCGGCCAGCAAACCGTCGGTGCGCTCGCCCGAGATGCCCGAGTTGATGAACAGGTCGCGCCGGCGCTGCAGCGTCCAGCGCACGCGTTCCTGGATCAGTTCCGGATAGGAGCGCTCGGGCCCCAGCCACTTGGCGCCGTGCGTGATCGAGTCGCCCGTCATGACCCAGACGAGCGGCTGCTGCAGGTTGGCCAGCTTCGCGCGCAACGTCGCGAGTTCGGCCGGCTCGGCGGCGAGGCCGGCGGCGCCCATCGTCCCGGACAGCAGCAGGGCCGCCTTGCGGAATACCGAGGCAAACGCGGACGCGAAACGCATCAGGCCTGGGCGATGCCGTCCGCGAGATTCTTCGCGTACGCGGGCAACATGGTCAGGACCGCGGCGAAATCGCTGCCGTGGGCAATGAGCTTGCCGCCCTTGCGGGTGATGCGGGCGATCTGCTCGACGCTGCCGCCCGGCCGGCCCCACGCGATTTTGTGCTTCGCCGCGGCGGCCGCCACGGTGTCCTCCGCGGCGGTCATCTGCGGGTCGTTCCAGTCCATCGGGCAGCCGAGCCGGCGGGACAGGTCGCCCGGCCCGAGGAAAAGTCCGTCCACGCCGGGCGTGCTCGCGATGGCGTCGATGTTCTTGAGCGCCTCGGGTGTTTCGATCTGCACGATCAGGAACGTCTCGGCGTTGGCGTCGTCCGGGTAGGTGGCGAGCGCCCCGAGGTAGAAGTTGTTGTCGAGGCTCGCGCCATCGAGGCCGCGCTGGCCGAGGGGCGGGAACTTCACCGCCGCGGCGAGGTGGGCGGCGTCCTCGCGCGTGTTGACCAGCGGGATCATCAGCGCGGTCACGCCGTCCTCGAGGAGGTGGTAGAGCTCGTTCGCGTTGCGGCTGCCGGTGCGGACGAGGCAGTCGATGTTGGCCAGGTGATGCATCGCCACCATGCGCTGGATCTCGCGGCGCTCCCACGTGTTGTGCTCGGCGTCGAGCCAGAGCGCGTCGAAGCCCGCCTTTGCCGCGTGGGCGGGCATCATGGCGGTCGGGTGGTAGAGGGCGGCGATGCGGGCCGGCAGGCCCTGACGGAGGCGTTGGCGGATAAGGGAGGCGCGCATGGGGATTCGTGCGCGCGGGATCACGTCCCGCCTGCACGGCGGGGGTGAGCCCATCCGAAGGGGCGGACAGCGGCACGACCCCAGCGCTGGTAATATCGCCTTACCAGTCGAGTGGCCGGCCGGCATCCGCCGGCGGCCGACGCGCCGGCCGGGTGCAAGCACTGAAGCATGCCTCTGGGCGCGGGAACCCGGCTGGGTCGCGCGCCGTGAGTTCCGGCGCGTCTCCAACCGGGTAACGAATGTTACCAGCGATGGATTTTGTCGTGGGCGCGAATTGTGCCTGATTCGCCTCTGCGCTTCGCAGGCAGCGACGCGGACCTCTCCGTGTTCCCGTTCCGTGAGCGGCCCGGCCGCGCCGGAAAATTCAACCCGACTTCCCATGCCCTCCGTCTCCGGTCGTTCCCTTGGTCTCGTCTCGCTGCTCCTCGCGGTCACGGCCGCCGGCGCCGAACCGGTCCTCGAGCTCGGCTCGCGACGCGAGCTGCTGGTGGACGATTTCCTGATCGCGCAAAAATCGGGGGTTGAGCTGGCGCTCCATGCGCCCGTGCCGCGCGAGGTGGTGATGACGCGGGACCGGCCGTGGGAAGGCAGCGGCAGCGACTTCGAGACCGTGTTCCGGGACGG
>Ga0247757_10000458_pt1 | contig 33626 bp, 32 predicted proteins | sample UWRJL126311R4_FD_180929 | JGI IMG/M metagenome (GOLD analysis project Ga0247757, IMG submission 180929) | Plant litter microbial communities from Arlington Agricultural Research Station in Wisconsin, United States - UWRJ-L126-311R-4 | ecosystem: Environmental > Terrestrial > Plant litter >... | reverse complement strand
ATCCCGCGTCTTGTTCCGACACATCCTGCTCGGCACGGTGGAGCCATGGCCGAATCCGCCCCCGAACCGCCCCCCGAACCCGCCTCGCAGCCCCGTCCACCCCACCCAACCGAACCGCGCCCTCTGAAGCCCGCTGAGCGGGCTTCAAGAGCCGAGGTCTCGAAGTGCATCGCGGCGCTGGCCGACGGACAGTACGGCGTGGCGTCCCATGCGCAGCTCCGGGCGTGCGGGATCTCGGCCAGTGCCATCGACCGGTGGGCGGCCTCCGGCCGTCTGCGGCGCCTGCATCCGGGGGTCTTCGCCGTGGGGCACGCCGTGCTGGTCCCGGATGGGCGGCGGCTCGCGGCGGTGCTCGCCTGCGGCCGCCTCGCGGTGCTCTCCGACGACGACGGCGGCGCCGTGTGGGGGCTCTGCCGATCTTCCGGGAGCCGATTCCACGTGACGGTGCCGCCCGGCGGGGTCGCGGGAGGACTCCGCCCCGGCATCCACGTCCACGTCCGCGCGCTCCGTCCGGAGGAGATGACCGTTCACGAGGGCATCCCGGTCACCAGCGTGGCGCGCACGCTGCTGGACCTCGCCGCTCGCTCGACGGACGAGCAGGTCGCCGCGGCGGTCGACCAGGCGATCGTGCTGGGGCTCTACGATCAGCGGGCGATCGACGCGACGGGCGGTCGCGGCCGAGCGGGGTTGGCCCGCCTGCGGAAGGTCATCGCCGCACGGCATCCGCAGTCGCACGCCTCCAAGTCCGGTTGGGAGCGGACCATGCTGCCGCTCCTGGAGGCCCACGGCCTGCCGCGGCCCGAGGTGAACGGGTGGGTGGACGCAGGGCGCATCTCGCCGGATCTGCTCTGGCGGGATCGGATGCTTGCCGTGGAGTGGGACAGCTGGGCCCATCACCCGCCGGCACCTGTGAGGCCGGTCCGCGCCATCCAACCGAACCTCGTGCTCTGAAGCCCGCTCAGCGGGCTCGAAAGGACGAGGTTCGAAGAGAGGGGGCGAGGCTCAGGCCGCGGAGGCGGTCTCGGACGCCGGTGCGGCCGGGGCCGCACCGGCGGCCGGGAAGTACCCGGCGGCGCCGAGGGCGCGGTCGAAGCCCGACCAGGTCGCGCCCGCCGGCAGGTCCTTCTCCAGCCGGTCGAACGAGCCGAGCCGCCCGCCGAGGTTGTCGATCATGTGGACGAGCGTCGCCTCGCGGGTGGCCGGGAGCACCGGGCTGCCGTGCTCCAGCGCGCCGTGGTGGCTGAGGATGATGTGGCCGATGGCCTGCGCCAGGGCGGGCGGGAAACCGGGCAGCTCCTCCATCAGCCGGCGCACGCGGTAGTACCCGAGGGGGATCTCCCCCTGCAGGCGCCCGGCGTCCGTGAGGTCGATCCCACTCGGCTCGGTGACGTAGGCGTCGAGCTTGCCGATGTCGTGCAGCAGCGCGCCCGTCACCGCGACGTCGCGGTCGATGCCGGGGAACGTCGCGCTGATCGCGCTCACCGACTGGGCGACGGACAGGCTGTGCTCGAGCAGCCCGTGCCGGTAGGCCTGGTGGAAGTGCTTGGCGGCCGGCGCGTCGCGGAACCGCCGGCCGGTCTCCGTGTCGGGTCCCAGCAGGGCGGCGAGCAGCGCGGCGAGATGGGGGTCGCGCACCGTGGCGACGAGCTCCTCCAGGTCGGCCTCCATCTGCGCGAGCGCGCGCGGCGGCCCGTCGAGCAGGTCGGCCGGGTCGTACGCGTCGGGGTGCGGCACGCGCAGGGCCCGCACCTTGATCTGGGCGCCCCAGCGCGGATGCTCCTCCAGCCGCCCGTGGACGTGGACCGGCATGCCCTTGGCGCACAGCTCCTGCTGGGCCGGCGTCACGTCCCACACCAGGGCCGCGATCGTGCCGCTGCGGTCGCCCAGCGTCAGCTTCAGGAAGTCCCCGCCGTCGGGCCTCTGACGCAGCTCGGCGTCGCGCACGACGAGCACGAGGTCGAGGTCGTCGCCGTCGCTGTGGTCCTGCAGGAGCACAGGGCGAACCGTACGGCCGCTCGCGGACGAACCGGACCGGTGGCAGGATGGACGGTGGACGCCATCCGCGTCGTGTGGTCGGATGGGGTGCGCGACGTCGCGGCAACGAGGAGAAGACGGCATGGGCAAGACCGGTGGAATCGATCTGGGCGGCACGAAGATCCAGGCCGCGGTGATGGACGAGAACCACACGGCGATCGGCAGCGCGCGCTGTCCGACGCCCGCGTCCGAGGGGCCGGAGGCGACCGCGGCGGCGATGGCCAAGATGCTGCGGGACGCGGCCTCCGCGGCGGGCGTCGAGGTCTCCGAGCTGGACGGCGTCGGCATCGGCACCCCCGGCGAGATGGAGGGCGACGGCGTGGTCGCCAACGTCGTCAACATCGTCGACTGGAAGGACCCGTTCCCGCTCGCCGCCACGGTCGGCGAGGCGCTCGGCGGCGTCGAGGTGAAGGTCGGCAACGACGTCGACGTCGCCACCTGGGGCGAGTTCAAGCTGGGGGCTGGCCAGCCCTTCGACTCCGTGCTCGGCGTGTTCTGGGGCACCGGCGTCGGCGGCGGCATCGTGCTGAACGGCGAGCTGTGGGGCGGTCGCGGCAGCGCCGGGGAGATCGGCCACATGGTGGTGGAGATCGACGGGCGCAAGTGCGGCTGCGGGCGGCGCGGCTGCCTGGAGGCGTACGCGGGCCGGCGCTCGATGGAGGCCCACGCCAAGCACCTCGTCGAGAAGGGCCACAAGACCAAGCTGTTCGAGATCGCGGAGAAGAAGGGCAAGGACCACGTCACCAGCGGCGTCATCGCCTCCGCCCTGAAGAAGCACGACCGCATGGCGGCCAACCTCCTGGAGGAGGCGCTGCAGATGCTCGCCGTGACGATGGCCTCGGCCGGCAACCTCCTGGACGTCGACGCGATCGTCCTGGGCGGCGGGATGGGCACGCGCTTCGGGCCCGTCTACCTGGAGGAGCTCAAGACGCTGATGCGCCCGCACGAGTTCGCGGTCGAGCCCCCGCAGGTCGTGGTCGCCGGGCTGGGCGACCTCGGCGGCGCCGTCGGTGCTTCACTGCTGATCGACGCGACGACGGCCACGCCGGCCGCCCGCTGATCCGCCCCGCCCTCCGCTCCCGAACCAGAACCCGATGAGAGAACCGCTCTTCGAGCACCGGCTGACCCTGGCCGGCTACGAGACCCGCGCCCTGGAGCTGGAGGGGGACGGCCCGCCGTTCCTGCTCCTGCACGGCTACATGGACAGCGCCGACACCTGGCGCTACGTGATGGACCGCCTGGGCCGGCAGGGCCATGCGGCGCTCGCCGTCGACCTGCCGGGCTTCGGGCAGGCCGACCGCCTCAACACGGGCTCGGTGCTGGCGCAGCTCGACGCGTTCACGGTCGCGGCGGTGCGGCACGCGGCGGCCGAGCACGGCGGCGACGTGGTGCTGGTCGGCAACTCCCTGGGCGGCGTGGCGACCCTCCGCGCGGCCGAGCGCGACGACCTGCCCCTGGCCGCGGTGGTGCCGGTCGCGCCCGCCGGCCTGGACATGCCCTCCTGGTTCACGGCGATCGAGGGCGATCCCGTCGTGCGCTCGCTGCTGCGCCTGCCGCTGCCCGAGGGCGTGGTCCAGCGAATGGTCGGGGAGGTCTACCGGCGGCTGGTGTTCAGCGACGCCGCGACGATCCCGGCGGGAGCGATCGACGCGTTCTCCGTCCACCACCGCAGCCGCGAGTCGGTGTCCCGCGGCCTGTCCACCGGCAGCCGCATGCTGCCCGAGCTGCGCTACCCGTTCCACTTCGAGCGGGTCGACGTCCCCACCCTGCTCATCTGGGGCAGCCGCGACCGCATGGTCAGCCACGAGGGCTCCGAGCGCCTGCTCGCCGCCCTGCCCGACGCGCGCTACGCGCTGCTCGACGGGATCGGCCACTGCCCGCAGGTCGAGGCACCGGACCGGGTCACGGAACTGCTGCTCGGTATCGTCCCGTCCCGCCCATGAGCCTCCTTCCCTCGCCGGAGTCGGTCGGCGCCGCCGGCGCCAACCTGTTCGACATGTTCTTCGGCGGCGGGCTGAGCGACCTGCGTCGCACGCCCGCCCAGATCATCGACGAAGGTCCCAAGCGCACGATCTACCGGTACCTGGAGACCGAGCATCGCGCCGCCTCCGGCCTGCCCGTGCTGCTGATCCCGCCGCTCGCCGCGCCCACCGTCTGCTTCGACCTGCGGCGGGGCTGCTCGCTGGCCGGGCACCTGATCTCCGAGGGGCATCCGACCTACCTCCTGGAGTACGGGGACATCGCGTTCTCCGACCGGGACCTCGGCATCGAGCACTGGATCGAGGACGTGCTGCCCACCGCGATCCGCAAGGTCAGCGAGGACACGGGCGGCCGGCCCGTCCAGCTCGTCGGGTGGTGCCTGGGCGGGATCATGGCCCTGCTCACCGCGGCCGCGCACCCCGAGCTGCCGGTCAACGCGATCGCCACCGTGGCCAGCCCGTTCGACTTCCGCAAGGTGCGCATGATGGCGCCGCTGCGGCCGATCGCCGACTTCGGCGACGGCTTCCTGGGCTCCGCCATCTACAAGCTGTTCGGCGGCGCGCCCGCGCCGCTGGTCAAGCGCAGCTTCCAGCTCACCTCGATCGACCGGTACCTGACCAAGCCGCTCGCGGTGGCCACGCACCTGGACGATCGCGACTACCTCGCCCAGATGGAGGCGGTCGATCGCTTCATGGACGGGATGCACGCCTACCCCGGGCGCACGATGGGGCAGCTCTACCACCAGTTCTTCCGGGTCAACGACCTGGCCGACGGGCACCTGCTGCTCGGTGACCGGGAGATCGACCTGGAGGAGGTGCGGGTCCCGGTGCTGTCGGTCGCCGGCGACTCCGACGTCCTCGCTCCGCGCGAGGCGGTGCACCACGTCGGCACCCTGCTGCCGAACGCGCCGAGCGTCCGGCTGGAGACCGCCCCGGGCGGGCACCTCGGCGTGCTCGCCGGCCGGGGGGCGCGCACGGCGACGTGGGCGTGGATCGACGAGTTCCTCACCGACGCGCAGTCCCCGGCGCATCGCCGCCGGCCGGGCCGGGCGCCGTTGCGCGTCGTCGCCTGACCGGGGCAGAGCCCTTCCGCTGAAACGCATCCTGCGTATCGGCGCCCCGGCCTCCTCTACGGTCCCCGGCCTGATGTCTGCCGCCCGTGTCGTGACCATCTCCGTGGCCTGTCTCGCCCTGCTCGTCGCGGCGCCGCTCGCCGGCGCCGCGACGGCGACGACCGCCACCGCCACCCCGCGCATCGCCGCCCACGTGACCGCCGGGGGCATCGACGTCTCCGGCCTCACCGAGCGCGAGGCGACCGCCAAGCTCGACGCCACCCTCGGGCGCAAGATGCGCGCGCCCGTCGTGGTGCGCATCGGCAACGACGTCTTCAAGCTGCGCGACAAGGACGGCGGCTTCGTCCTGGACGCCGGCCGCATGGCCCGCGGCGCGCTGAAGATCGGGCCGCAGACGGGGGCCACGACGAGCGGTGCCGCGTCGGCGACCGACCGCAACGTCGGCCTGTCGATCAAGCACTCGCGCTCGGCGGTCAAGAAGTTCGCGGGTCAGGTCCAGCGCAGCGTCTACCTCGCACCGCGCAACGCGACCGTCGACCTCGGCGTCACCAAGATGCGCCTGCACCGCTCGCGCGGCGGCCGCACGATCGACACGGCCAAGACGGCGTGGCTGATCGACCGCGCGCTCGACGACCTCGACGCGAACCGGGTGCTGCGCGTGCGGACGAAGTGGATCGAGCCGTCGACCACGCCCGACGACCTGCGCCGGCAGTACCCGACGGTGGTGACCGTCGACCGCGGCACGTTCACCCTGCGCCTGTTCAAGAAGCTCAGCCTGAGCAAGAAGTACGGCGTGGCGGTGGGCATGGCCGGCCTCTCCACCCCGGCGGGGCGCTACTCGATCCAGGACAAGCAGGTCGATCCCGCCTGGCACGTGCCGAACTCGGCGTGGGCCGGCTCGCTGGCCGGCTCGGTCATCCCGGGCGGCGCGGCGGACAACCCGCTGAAGGCCCGCTGGATGGGCCTGGTCGACGGCGTCGGCATCCACGGCACGTCGGAGGACTGGTCGATCGGCTCGGCCGCCTCACACGGCTGCATCCGGATGCACGTCTCCGACGTCAAGGACCTGTACTCCCGGGTCTCCGTCGGGACGCCGGTCGTCATCAAGTGAGCGACGCGCTGCGTCACGTCGTCGCGACGCGGTACGTCACCCCGCTGCGCGAGGGCGGCTCGCTGCCCGGCCTGGTCGAGGCCGACGACGACGGCCTGTACGTCACGAAGTTCCGCGGCGCGGGCCAGGGCGAGGGCGCGCTGGTGGCCGAGGTCGTGGCCGGCGAGCTGGCCCGGGCGCTCGGCCTCCCGGTGCCCGAGCTGGTGCTGATCGACGTCGATCCCGGCATGGCGGCGGCCGAGCCGGATCCGGAGATCCAGGAGCTGATCGCCGCCAGCGTGGGGACGAACCTGGGCATGGACTTCCTCCCCGGCGCGCTGCCGTTCGCGTGGCCCGCCGATCCCCCGATCGACCCGGAGCGCGCGGCGGAGGTCGTGTGGCTGGACACCCTGGTCACCAACGTCGACCGCACGCCGCGCAACCCCAACCTCGTGGTGTGGCACGGGCAGACGTGGCTGATCGACCACGGCGCCGCGTTCTTCCGCCAGTACCGCGACGGCGCGCTCGCCGACACCGCGGACGACCCGATGCCGCAGGTCGGCCAGCACGTGCTGCTGCCCGCCGCCGGGTCGATCGCCGCCGCCGACGCGCGCCTGGCGCCCCGGGCGCTGGCCGCCGTCGACGACGTCGTGGCGCGGGTGCCGGACGGCTGGCTGGGGGAGGATCCGGCGGTGCGCCGGGCGGACTTCGCCGCCTTCCTGCGCCGGCGGCTGGAGGCCCCGCGGGGCTTCGTGGAGGAGGTCGAGCGTGCCCGAGCGTAGGCCGTTCCAGTACGCCGTCCTGCGCGTGGTGCCGAGCGTCGAGCGGGGCGAGCGGATCAACGTCGGCGTCGTCCTCTACTGCCGCCAGCACCGCTTCCTGGAGCTGCGCGCGGAGATCGACGAGGACCGCCTGCACGCGCTGGCGCCCGGGCTGGATCCGGCGCCCGTGCGGTCGCGGCTCGCGGCGTTGTGTGCCGTGGTGCAGGGCGCGCCGGAGGGCGGCGCCCTGGCCGAGCTGCCGGCGTCGGAGCGCTTCGGCTGGCTCGTCGCGCCGTCGTCCACCATCCTCCAGCCCGGCGAGGTCCACACCGGCATGACCGACGACCCCGCCGCGACGCTCACGAAGCTCTTCGCCACCCTCGTCGGCTGACCCCGCCCCCAACGATGTCGCAGGTATGCGCGTACTACGCGCATACCTGCGACATCGTGCTGAGGGACGCCTGCCCGCCCCGCTGCAACGCCGCGCCCATGCAAGCGAAGCTGCGCGACCGGCGGCGGGCGCTCGCTACCGTGCGCCCTCGGCCGGAACCGTCGCGGCCGCCTCTCCACCCATGCTCGCCTCCCTTCGCCATCCCGGTCATCTCGTCCCGCGCGCCGCGGTCCTCGCCGTCGTGCTCGCGGCCGCCGGCTTCGTCGGCGTGCAGTCCTCCGGCGCCGCCGACCCCGGCGCGCTGTCGGACAAGATCGACCAGAGCAAGGCCAAGGAGGACGCGATCCGCGCCCAGGCCGAGGCCGACCAGGAGAAGATCGGCAGCTTCCAGGGCCGCATCGACGAGCTGCGCGGCCATCTCGACGCGATCCAGACCGATCTCGATGGCAAGAGCGCCGAGCTCGACTCGCTCCAGTCCCGCCTGCGCACCGCCCGTTCCCGGCTGGTGAAGCTGCGCGCGTCGGTCAAGCGCGACCAGCAGATCCTCGCCGACCAGCTCGTCGCGGTGTACGAGTCCTCGCCGCCGGACGTCGTCCACGTGGTGGTCAACGCCAAGGGCTTCAACGACCTCCTCGAGCAGGTCGACCAGATCAAGGCGATCGGCGATCACAACGCCAAGATCGTCGGCGAGCTGAAGCGGGACAAGAGCCGGGTCCTCAAGCAGGCCGCGTCGCTCACCAAGCTGACCGACAAGCAGCAGGCGCTCGTGATCACGGCGACGTCCCAGCGCGACGCCGCCGCCCAGCTCAAGCTCCAGGTCGTCAACCAGCAGCTCAAGTACGTGCGGTCCAAGAACGCCCACGACGCGAAGCTGTCGTCGCTGCGCGAGCACCGCACCGCGCTGGAGAAGGAGCTCGGCAAGATCCAGGACGAGCAGGCCGGCATCGTGCACTACTCCGGCCACGCCGCCCAGGGCAACTCCGCGGGCTACGGCTTCTTCCAGGCCGCGGGCACCAACTACTCGGTGGGCGACGAGCCGGAGCTGTCGGCCAAGCTGAACAAGCTGGGCATCGCGCTGCACCTGCACCTCATCGGGCTGTCGGGCTACCGCACGCCGCAGCACTCCGTCGAGGTCGGCGGCTTCCCCAACGACCCGCACACCAAGGGCCAGGCGTCGGACACGCCCGGCGTCGAGGGCGTGTCCGAGGCGACGCTCAACTCCTACGGCCTCACGCGCCCGTTCGCGGGCGCCGCCGAGGCCGACCACATCCAGCTCGTCGGCTCCATTTGATCCGCTGACGGTCACCTTTTGCCGCTCATGGCGGCAAAAGGTGACCCTCAGCGAGAGGATCGCCGGTCAGAGGGCGACTTCCCGCTCCAGCCGCAGCGCCGCGCGCAGCCGCCGATCGTGGGTGGCCACGACGAGCGCGCCGGGCCAGCCGGCCAGCGCCGCCTCCAACGCCTCGAGCGACGCGACGTCGAGGTGGTTGGTCGGCTCGTCGAGCAGCAGGCACGTCGGGCGCAGCAGGGCCAGGACGGCCAGCTCCGCGCGGGTGCGCTCCCCCGGGGACAGCGTGGCTGCCTCGCGCACCGCCGCCTCGGCCCCGACGCCGAAGCGGGCCAGCGCGGTGCGCGCGTCGCGCTCCGACGCGCCGGTCACCGCGCGCACGGCGGCCCACGCCGCCCCCGCGCCGTGCAGCGCCTCGCGCCGCTGACCGACCTCGGCGATCGCCGCGCCCGGGGCCGCGCGGCGCCGGCCGCCGGCCAGCGGCAGGCGCCCCGCGAGGGCGGCGAGCAGCGTCGACTTGCCCGTGCCGTTGGCCCCGGTCAGGAGGATGCGGTCCCCGTGCGCGACGACGAGGTCGAGCGGCCCGCGCGTCCACGTCCCGCGCCGCAGCACCGCGCCCTCCAGCGCGAGGACCCACGGCTGCCGGCGCTCGGCGGCGGTCAGGGTCAGGGCCAGCGGCGCGTCCTGCCACGGTCGCTCCGGAACGTCGATGCGGGCCGCGCGCGTGCCCATCTTGCGGGCCCGGCCGTCCATCTCCTGGGCACGCATCGTCACCCACTCGCGGGCGTGCTTGTCGTTGTCGTGGGTGCGCCGGCCGGCCCGTGCCGCGCTCGCCGCCGCCCGCCGCCGGGTCTGGAGCTCCGCGTCGGCCAGCCGGGCGCGGGTCGCCGCGGCCTCCTCGTGCGCGGCGACGGCCTGGTCTCGGGCGGCGTCGCGCGTGCGCTCGTACGCCTCCCACCCACCGGTGTACGCGGTCGCCGTCCCGGTACGCGGGTCGAGGTCCACCACGCGGTCGCTGACCCGCTCCAGCAGGGCACGGTCGTGGGAGGCCAGGACGATCCCGCCCCGGTGCCCGCCGATCAGCGCGGCCAGCCGCTCCAGCCCGTCGGCGTCGAGGTGGTTGGTCGGCTCGTCCAGCAGCAGGACGTCGCAGCGCGCGACGGCCAGGGCGGCAAGCCCGGCCCGGGAGGCCTGCCCGCCGGACAGCGTGGTCAGCGGCCGGTCGAGCAGCTCTTCCGGCAGGCCCAGCTCCTCGGTCGCGGCGGCCAGGCGGGCCGGCGCGTCCGGGCCGCCCAGCGTCAGCCAGCGGTCGAGCGCGTCGGCGTGGGGCTCGACCGCGTCGAGGTCGCCGCCGGCCAGCCGCGCGGCGAGGCGGTCGACGTCCCTGGACGCGCCGGCCACGCCGATCCGCTCGAGGATCGCGGCGCGGGCGGTCAGGCCGGCCGCGGCCTCCTCGCCCACGAGCTGGGGCAGGTGGCCGACGGTGCCCGTGCGCCGGACCGTCCCGGCGTCGGGGCCCAGCGCTCCGGCGAGGATCCGCAGCAGCGTGGACTTGCCGGCGCCGTTGGGGCCGACGAGCGCGATGCGGCTGGTCGCGTCGACCCGCAGGTCGACGTCGGACAGGATGGTGCGGTCGCCGTGGCGGAGACCGATGGTGCGTGCGTCGAGCAGGGACGCTGACATGGATGCTCCCTTCGCGAAAGGACAGAAGGGACAGCCGCGGCGCCGGTCGGGGACCGGGCGTCGATTCAGGGCGGGCTGTCAGCGAGCGTCACGCATGAGGCGGCCCACGAAGGGCCACGAGAGACGGTAGCACCCGATCGCATCTCGCCCAACCCGACCGCCGACGGTCATCTTCTTCCGCTCATGTCGGAGTTTGGTGACCCTCGGGGATGAGGGTCGGGCTAGCCCAGCGCCACCGGGATCGTCGCGTACTGGTTGAGGAACGTCGAGCTCAGGCGGGTCGGCTCGCCGTCGAGGCGGATGTCGGGGAAGCGCCGCAGCGTCTCCTCCAGCCACAGGTGCATCTCCAGCCGGGCCAGGCCGGCGCCGAGGCAGAAGTGGCGCCCGCCGCCGCCGAACGCCTGGTGCGGGTTGGGGGTGCGGCGCACGTCGAAGCGGTCCGCGCCTTCGAACGCGTCGGCGTCGCGGTTGCCCGACACGTACCAGAGCAGCACCTTGTCGCCCTCGGCGATCGCCTGCCCGCCGATCTCCGTGTCGCGCGTGGCCGTGCGGCGCATGTACGCGAAGGCGGGGTGGAAGCGCAGGAACTCCTCGACGGCCTGCTCGCGCGTCACCGCCCCGTCGCGCACGAGCGCGAGCTGCTCGGGGTCCTGCAGCAGGCTGAGCAGGCCGGAGCAGAACGTGGCGCGGGTCGAGTCGTTGCCCGCGACCATGAGGAGGAAGAAGAACATGCAGACCTCGTCGACCCCGAGGCGCTCGCCGTCGACCTCGGCGGCGAGGAACCCGCTGGTCAGGTCGTCGCGCGGGTGCGCCCTGCGGTCCTCCACCAGCTCGTAGACGTAGGCGAACACCTCCTGCAGCGCGATCCACGTGTCGGCCATGTCGGGGACGACGCGGGGGTCCTCGAACGCCGTCGTGCGGTTGGTCCAGTCGACGAGCCGGTCGGCGTCCTCGCGGGGCGCGCCGAGCATGTCCCCGATGACCATCGCCGGGACGTAGACCCCGACGTCCTTGATCAGGTCGATCCTCCCGTCGGGGTGACGCTCCAGCGCGCGGTCGTAGACCAGCATGATGATCTCCTGGATCCGCGCGGTGTGGTCCAGCGCGGTCTTGGGCGTGAACGCCCGCTGGACCAGCGCCTTGAGCCGGTCGTGGCGGGGCGGGTCCTGGGAGATGAGCATCAGCCGCTGGAAGTAGAGCGGGTCGTCGGGCGCGCCCTCGGGGGCCTCCTCCATGAACTTGTCGACGGCGAGGATGCCGCCCTTCTCGGAGGAGAACGTCTCCCAGTCGCGGCCGACGGCGGCGATGTCCTCGTAGCGGGTGACCGACCAGAAGCCCTTCTCGTGGGGGAACCCGTCGAGCGGGCTCCAGTGCACGGGCTGCTCGCGGCGCAGGCGGGCGAACGTCTCGTGCGGCGGCCCCGACGCCCACAGGCTCAGGTCGCTGAGGTCGATTCCGGCGAGATCGGGGGCGGCGACGGGCATGCGTGACTCCGGGACGAGGGCGGGCGTCCGAGGCTACGCAGGATTTGACAGGGTGTCAAGCCAGGTCGTCGGGCGGCTGCTCGAGCACCGGCACGACCTCCCGGACGATCGCCAGCAGGGCGGTCGACAGCAGCGCCCGCACCTGCGCGCGCGTCATGTCGCCCGCGATCAGCCAGTCGTAGCAGACGACCTCGAACATCCCGGTGTAGGCGCGCAGGGCCAGCCGCACCGAGGGCGACACGTCGGGGCCGCCGAAGTGGTTGGTGGCGATGCGGCGGACCATCCCGTCCCGCAGCTCCTCGGTCAGCGCGCGCAGCTGCGGCGGCTGGGCCAGCGGCCCGTCGCCCAGGTAGGCCAGCGACGCCGGCCGGTTCTCCTCCACGAAGGTCAGCCACGAGTCCACGTTGGTGGCGACCATCTCCGGCACGGGCAGGTCCAGGTCGGTGCGCACCGCCTCGGGCCCGTCCTGGGCGTACCGCCGCATGAGCTCGACCAGCAGCTCCAGCTTGCCGTCGAAGTAGTGGTTGAGGAGGCTGCGGCTGACCCCCGCGTCGCGCGCGATGTCGGTCATCGACACCTCCGCGTAGGGCCGGCGGGCGAAGGTCTCGCGCGCGGCCTGGAGGATCTGCTCGCGCCGCTCCTGCGGCGCCAGACGCTTGCGCGGTGAAGGCATCGACGGGCAGGCTAGTGCAACACTGCGGCCATGGTCAGCCTCAAAGCATTCCGTTGGATCGCGTTCCTGGAGGCCACGAGCTTCCTCTGCCTGCTGGTCGCGACCTACCTGAAGTACGCCGACCACGGCGCGGTCGGCGTCCAGGTGCTCGGCCCGCTCCACGGCGCGCTGTTCCTGCTCTACGTCGGCTTCGTCGCGCTGCTCTACAAGAGCGAGGGCTGGTCGACCAAGACGACGATCCTCGTCCTCATCGGCGCGGTCGTGCCGTTCGGCGGCTACGCGGTGGACTGGTTCCTGCTGCGCGAGCGCCCCGCCGCCGAGGCCTGAGCCCCGGCGGCGAAGGACCGGCGAGCGCGCCGCGCGCCTAGTTGGCGGTGATGCGCCGGAAGCGGCGCACGGCCAGCGGCACGCAGGCGATCAGCAGCAGCGTCATCCAGATCAGGGTGCCGGCGATCGGATGCTCCAGCGGCCACGAGCCGGTCGTGTGCGTGCCCTGCGTCAGCTCCCGGATCGCCGCGACGAGCGCGGAGATCGGGTTCCACTCCGCGATGGTGCGCGGGATCAGGGCCATCCCGGCGATCGGCACGAACGTGCCGGCCATGAAGCTCAGCGGCAGCATCACCGCGAAGCCCGTGCCCTGCACGGCGTCGGGGCTCTTGAACGCCATGCCGAGCAGGACGCCCGCCCACATGAACGCGAACAGGGCGTAGAGGACGACGGCGAGCAGGACGACGACGTCGCCGAGGCTCATGTCCGGCGTCCAGCCGAGGATCAGGCCGAGGGTGGCGACCACGGCGACGCCGAGCAGCGCCTCGGCGTACTGGCCGAGCACCTGCCCGGTGACGACCGACAGCCGGGCGATGGGCAGCGACCGGAAGCGGTCGACCACGCCCTCGGCCATGTCGGAGGCGGTGGCGGTGCCGGCCCCGATCACCGAGAAGGCGATCTGCTGGGCGATCAGGCCGGGGAGGAGGAAGTCGATGTAGGACATCCCCGGGACGTCGATGGCGGAGCCGAAGACGTAGAGGAACAGCACCATGAAGATCACGGGCTGGAACGTCACGTCGATGAGGCGCTCGGGGACGCGGGGGATCGTGCGCAGGCTGCGGCCCGCGAGCAGGAGGGTCTCGCGGACCTCCCGCAGGAAGGGGCGCCGCTGCGGCGGCGCGGGGTGGACGGTGGTGGTGCTCATGGGCGTGGGGCTCTCGTCTCGTGAAGGGGGATCAGGCCGCCGTGAGGGGCGCGGGGGCGTCGTCGGCGTCGGGGGCGTTGCCGGTGAGGGCCAGGAAGGCGTCGTCCAGGCTGGGGCGACGCAGGGCGATCTCGTCGACCGGCACCCCGGTCGCGTGGACGGCGGCGGCCACCGCGCCCAGGTCGGTCGCGGCCGCGGGGGCGGGGATGGAGATGGTGCGGGACTCGGGGGCGGCGCTGACGTCGAAGCCGGGCTCCAGCGCGTCGTGGAGGCGGACGAACCCGGCCGCGTCGACGGCGACCACGTCGACCCGCTGGGCGCCGACGCGGGCCTTGAGGTCGGCGGCGGTGCCCTCGGCGACCTTCCGGCCGTGGTCGATGAGGACGATCCGGTCGGCCAGCGCGTCGGCCTCCTCCAGGTACTGGGTGGTGAGGAGCAGGGTGACGCCCTCGGCGACCAGCCCGCGCACCGTGGACCACACGGCCTGGCGGCTGCGCGGGTCCAGGCCCGTCGTCGGCTCGTCGAGGACGAGCAGCGACGGCTGGTGCACGAGGCTGGCGGCGAGGTCGACGCGCCGGCGCTGGCCGCCGGAGAGGGTGCCGACGACCCGGCCGGCGAACTCGCCGGCGTCGAACCGCTCCAGCAGCTCGTCGGCGATGGCCCGGGCCACGCGCCGGTCGTGGCCGCGGAGCTGGGCGATGAGCACGAGGTTCTCGCGGCCGGTGAGGTGCTTGTCGAGCGCGGCGAACTGACCGGTGAGGGCGATCTGGCGGCGGACGGCGTCGCCGTTCTTGACCACGTCGTGGCCGCCCACGCGGGCGGTGCCGGCGGTCGGCGCGATCAGCGTGGCGATCATCCGGACCGTGGTCGTCTTGCCGGCGCCGTTGGGGCCCAGGAGGGCGACGACGGTCTGGGGCTCGACGCGGAGGTCGAGCGCGTCCACGGCGACGACGTCCCCGTAGCGCTTGGTGAGGCCGTGGGTCTCCACGGCGGCGGGGGTGGGTGCGTTCATGGACGGTAAAAGTACAGAGACTGAAATCGTTCTGCAACCCGACCTTTCGCTACGATCCGCAGGATGGCGTCCTCCACCCCCTCCGACGACGGCCGCGGCCCCGGCGAACCCGGCGGCATCACGTTCGACGCCCCTCCGGCCCCCGGGGACTACGCCGGCGCCGTCCAGTGGATCGCCAGCGTCCGCGACCTCGAGGAGCGGCCCGGCGAGGGGCTGCGCGAGCGCAAGAAGCGCCTGATGCGCCAGGAGATCTCCGACGCCGCCACCTGGATGTTCTGCGAGCGGGGCTACGAGAACGTGCGCGTCGCGGACATCGCGGCGGCCGTGGGCGTGTCGGAGAAGACGGTCTTCAACTACTTCCCGACCAAGGAGTCGCTCGTCCTCGACAAGGAGGACGATCTCACCGCCGCCCTGGTCGGCGCGCTGCGCGACCGCGAGCCGGGCACGTCGCCGACCCAGGCCGTCGTCGCGGTGATGAAGGAGCAGTGGCTGGAGTTCTCCACGGTCCCGCCCGAAGCGCTGTGGATGGTCCAGGCCGTCGGCGACCTGCTGCGCGACACGCCCGCGCTGCGCGCCGCCGAGCAGGCGATGACCAACCGCATGACCGACGGCGTGGTCGCCGCGCTGGCCGAGAACGCCCAGCTCGACCCGCTCGACCCCGAGCCGCAGATCGTCGCGCAGGCCCTGATGGGCCTGTGGCACGTCGTCCGGGTGTCGGCCGACCGGCACCTCGGGGACGGCCTCGTCGGGGCCGAGCTCTCCGCCGCGCTGGACGCCGACATCGCCCGCGCCAGCCGCCTGCTGGAGACCGGGCTGTGGTCGTTCAACCTCTTCGCCCAGGGCAAGCGCACCCAGCGCGCGTCGCAGGACGCCGCCAAGGCGATGGAGGACGCGCGGGCGCAGGTGCAGAAGGCGATGCGCGAGGCACGCGAGGTGTGGCGCTCGGCCCGGCAGCTGCACGCCGAGGTCACGCGGGAGCAGCGGCGCGAGCAGCAGGCGGCCTCCCGGGAGCGGTGGGGCCGCGGCGGGCGCGGCGGGCGCGGGGGCGGCGGACCGCGCGGCGGCGGGGGGGCCGGCCGGGGCTAGGGCCCGGCGACCTCGGCGGCCGCGACCGCGTCGAGCACGCCGGTGCCCAGGCTGCCGGCGACGGCGCCCGGGATCTCGATCGACGGGTCGATGCGCGCCGCGGCGAGCAGGCCGGCGATGAGCGACTCGGCCAGCACGGTGACCACCGCGGAGCGCGGCACCTCGGGCGTGCCGAGCCAGGCCAGCGCGGCCTGCTCGACGGAGCCGATCCACGCCCGGGCCGTGAGCGTGGCCAGCGGCGAGCCGCTGGCCGTGCCGGGCATCCCCGCCAGCACGCGCTCGGCGAACGAGCGACGCTGCTCACGCACGATGGCCGCGATCTCCTCGTCGGCGGCCGCCGCGCGGCGGACCGCCGCGAACGCGTCCTGGTGCTGCTCGACCGTCGTGAAGTACCGGTTCAGGCCGACCTGCAGCTGCTCGGTCGGCGGCAGGTCGAGGCTGGGCTCCACCTCACGCAGGCGCTCGGCCGCGTGGGCGATCGACGACACGTAGAAGTCTCGCTTGCCGCCGAAGTAGTGGTAGAGCAGCCCGCGCGAGACGCCGCACGCGTCGGCGATCTCGTCGATCGACACGTCCTCGTAGGGGCGCGAGGCGAACAGGCCGACCCCGGCGTCGAGCAGCTGCTCGCGCCGGATGTCGATCGCCATGCGGGTGCGCTGGGTGTTCCGGGCCACCGCACCATCCTATGCGGTGCCTCAGGCGATCCCCGCCGCGACCGGAGGCTCCTCGACCGTGGGCCCGGCCACGTCGACCGGGGGCGGCGGCACGTGCCGGGGGAGGAACAGCGCGGGGATGAACGCGAGCGCGAGGATCCCGAAGGACCACCAGAACGTGTGGCCGAACGCGGCGGCCACCTCGCCGACCAGCGTCTCGCGGACGCCGGGCGCCACGTTCGTGGGGAGGTTCTGCGCGGCGGCCAGGCCGCCCTCGTTCCCCGCGCCGGGCAGGCGGTCGGCGAGCTGGTGGGTCAGCACCACCGACAGTGCGGCGGTGCCGATCGCGCCGCCGACGCGCTGGATGATGTTGATCGCCGAGGTCGCGCGGGGCACCTCGCTGTGGGTCAGCGTCTGGTACGCGGCGGACATCGCGGGCATCATCGTCGCGCCCATGCCGAGGCCCAGGACGAACTGCGAGGCGCCGAGCAGCACGTAGGAGCTGTCGGCCGACACCTGGGTGAACATGAGCATCCCGACGAGGATCATCCCCAGGCCCGAGAGCACGATCTTGCCCGCGCCGGTCTTGTCCGTGAGGCGGCCGGCGATCGGCATCGCGATCATCGCGCCGAGGCCCTGGGGAGCGAGCAGCAGGCCGGCGTGCAGCGCGGACTGGCCCCGCACCACCTGGTAGTAGAGCGGGATCAGCAGCATCGAGCCGAAGAAGCCGGCGCCGAACAGGAACGTCGTCGTCGACGCCGCCGTGAACGTGCGGTTCTTGAACAGCCGCAGCTCGATGAGGGGCTGGGTGGCCCGCAGCGCGTGGCGCACGAACGCGGCCACGAGCACGACGCCGATCAGCATCGGGACCCACGTCTCGGTGGCGGTGAACCCGCCGTCGGTCGCGACCTCGCCGAGGCCGAACACGAACGCGGCGAGGCCGGGCGACAGCAGGAGCAGGCCGCGCCAGTCGAGGATCTGGCTGTGCTGCGGCACGTCCTTGGGCAGGATGCGGAAGGCCATCACGAGGGCGACGAGGCCGATCGGGATGTTCACGTAGAAGATCCAGCGCCACGAGATGTCGTCGACGAGCCAGCCGCCGAGGATCGGGCCGAGGATGGGGCCGAGCAGCATCGGCACCCCGACGATGCCCATCACGCGGCCGACCCGCTGGGGCCCGGCGGCCTGGGTGAGGATCGTCATGCCGGCGGGCATGATCATGCCGCCGCCCAGGCCCTGCAGGACGCGGAAGCCGATCAGCGACTCGGCCGACCACGCCATGCCGGACAGCGCCGAGCCGACGAGGAAGAGCGAGATCGAGACGATGTACAGGCGCTTGGTGCCGAAGCGGTCGGCCGCCCAGCCGGTCAGCGGGATCACGGTGGCGAGCGCGAGCATGTAGCCCGTCGACACCCACTGGATCGTGGAGAGGGAGGTGTTGAAGTCCTCGGCGAGGGTGTTGATCGCGACGTTGACGATCGTCGTGTCGAGGATCGACATGACCGCGCCGATGATCACCACGGAGGCGGTGAGCCAGAGGGCGCGGTCCATGCCGGTCCGGCCGACGGACGGGCCGGGGATGCTGGGGGCGTTCGCGCTCATGCGGGCGCTCCTTCCGCGGGGGCGGTGGGTTCGGAATCGGTGGGGGCGGCGCACATCGACTGCTGCGTGCGGGCCAGGAGGGGGGCGAGCGCGGCGGACAGGTCCTCGCGCTCGCGGTCGGTCATCTCGGCGACGAAGCGGGCGACGCCCGCGCGCCGGGACGCGGTGATGCGCTCGATGGCGTCGGTGCCCGCGGCGGTGGGGGCCAGGCGCTTGACGCGCCGGTCCTCGGTGTCCTCGGTGCGGGTGACCAGGCCGTTGCGCACGAGCCCGTCGACCGCGCGGCCGGTGGCCGCGACCGACAGCCCGATGTGGGCGGCCAGCTCGTGCAGGGCGGGCTGCTCGGCGCTGTTGACGAGGATGAACATCGCGCGCAGCTGGGACATCGACAGGTCGAGGTCGGCCGCGACCTGGAAGGCGTCGCCGCTGGCCGTCTTCATGACGAAGCCGGCGAAGCGGGCGAGGTCGTCCGTGAGGTCCTCGACGGTGACGGGAGAAGTTCGTTGCACAGACGCAACAATATCAAAGGTGCGATGGATAGCGTCTACGCGTCAATCGCACCCACGCGCCATTTCTCCCGCCCGCCTGTCCGCACGATGTCGCAGGTATGCGCGTAGAGCGCGCATACCTGCGACATCGTTGGCGGGGAGGAGCGCCGGGCGCCCCGATTGTTGGACTTTGATTCAATAGGTGGACCCGAGCTCGAGGTCCTGCCGTGAACCCGCCTGCCGACACCGTCGCCGCCCCCGTGGATCCCCTGGCCTCGCGCGGCTTCGCCCCGTCGCCCTCCGGCCCCGCTCCGGACGACGGCCGCCCCGTCCACGTCCCCGCGTCGCTCCCGCTCCCGCGGCCGCTCCAGACGCTGCGCTTCAGCATCCGCCAGGGCGAGTTCATGTTCCGGGCCCGGCGCGAGCTCGGGGAGACGTTCCGGTTCCGCAGCGCGATCGGCGAGATCGACGAGACGATGGTCGTCACCAGCCACCCGGACCACGTCAAGTCGCTGTTCACCGCCAACCCCGACGACGCGCCGTCGCTCACCGGCGAGTCGCCGCTGCGTCCCATCGTCGGCCCCAACTCGGTGCTGACCGCGGTCGGCCCGCGCCACATGCGTCAGCGCAAGCTGCTGCTGCCGCCCTTCCACGGCGAGGCGATCGAGCGGTACGCCGAGATGATCACCGAGGCCGCCGACCGGGAGATCGACCGCTGGCCCGTCGGCGAGCCGTTCGCGCTCGCGCCGCGCATGCAGGCGGTCACGCTCGACGTGATCATGTCCGGCATCTTCGGGGTGGAGGGCAAGCCGGCCAAGGGCACGCCCGAGGACCAGTTGCGCCGCGCCATCCGCCAGGTCGTCGCGCTGTCCACCCGGCCCGAGGCGCAGCTCGTGGAGCTGCTGAGCATCGGCCACGAGGAGCCCAAGGGCATCGTCAAGTTCCTCATGGGTCGCCTCGACCGCCCGCTCTACGCGATCATCGCCGGCCGCCGCACCGCCGCCGACGTCGGCGAGCGCACCGACATCCTCTCCCTGCTGCTCGCCGCGCGCGACGAGGACGGCCAGGCGATGACCGACCAGGAGCTGCGCGACGAGCTGCTGACCCTGGTGCTCGCCGGGCACGAGACCACGGCCAACCAGCTGTCGTGGACGTTCGAGCGGCTGCTGCGCACGCCCCATGCCTACGACCGGCTGCGCGACGTCGTGCGGGCCGGTCCGTCCGAGGAGGCCGACGCGTACGTGCTGGCGACCATCCACGAGAGCATGCGCTCGCGGCCCGTCATCCCGATCATCGGCCGCCGCGTGAAGCGCCCGTGGGACCTGGGCGAGTACCGCCTGCCCGCCGACACCGCGGTGCTCATCAGCATCCTGCTCGTCCACCACCGCGAGGACGTCTACCCGGACCCGTTCGCGTTCCGGCCCGAGCGCTTCCTCGGCGTCAAGCCCGGCACGTACACGTGGCTCCCGTTCGGCGGCGGCACGCGCCGCTGCCTCGGCGCCGCGCTGGCGCTGGCCGAGCAGCGCGTCGTCCTCTCCTCGATCGCGCGGCGCACGGACCTCGTTGCCGCGGATCCGGCGCCCGAGAAGCTCCGCCACCGCAACGTGACGATGATCCCCGCCCAGGGCGCCCGCGTCGTCGTCCGCGAGCGCCGCCCGGCCTGACGCGGGGTAGGCTCCCGCGGGCCGTGCCCGAGGAGACCCCACCACTGACGACGCGGCGCTTCGGCTGGGGCCTGGCCGCGGCCGCCGCGCTCGCGCTCGTGCTGCGCCTCGCCTACGCGCTGCTGATCGCGCGCGACATGCCGGCGCAGGGCGACACGGTCCTCTACCACCTGCTCGCCAACACGATCGCCGACGGCCATGGGTACTCCCAGCCGCTGTCGGGCCTGACCGGCCACTTCGAGCCGACGTCGGCCTACCCGCCGCTGTACCCGCTCTTCCTGTCGTTCTTCTCGCTGCTCGGCTTCGACGGCCTGACCGACCACCGGGCGATCTCCTGCGTGCTCGGCACCACCGCGGTCGTCCTGATCGGCCTGCTCGGCCGGCGGATCGGCGGCCCCCGCCTCGGCCTCCTCGCCGCGGGGATCGCCGCGATCTACCCGCAGCTGGTGATGGTCGACGGCACCGTCGTCACCGAGTCGCTCTACGCCCCGGTGATCGCGCTCGCGCTGCTGCTCGCCTACCGGCTGATCGACCGCACGACGGGCGGCACCGTCCTGCGCGCGGCGCTGCTCGGTGCGGCGATCGGCATCGCCACGCTCACCCGCTCCGAGGGCGCGCTGCTCTACGCGCTGCTCGTCGTCCCCGCCTGCTGGATGGCCACCCGCGGCACCGGCGAGGCGAAGGCGCCGCCGCGCGCGCGGGCCTGGCCGGCGGCGAAGCTGGCGCTGATCGCCGGCGTGGCGATGGCCCTCGTGCTCACGCCGTGGGTGATCCGCAACTACGTCGTGCAGGACCGCGTCGTCGTCCTCACCAGCAACAGCGGGCTGACGTTCGCCGCCACCAACTGCGACCAGACCTACGACGGCCAGTACACCGGGTTCGCCGTGCACCAGTGCGCGTTCGAGTCGCCGTGCATGACGATCGCCAACGAGATCGACCAGGCCGACTGCCTGCGCGACCAGGCCTTCGACTACGTCGAATCGCGTCCCGGCCGGGCGGTGGTGGTCGCCGGCGTGCGCGTGCTGCGCCTGTGGGAGCTCTACGGCTACGACGACGGCATCGACTACGGCGCCGTGTACTGGGGTCGCGACGTGACGGTGGCCAAGCTCGGCCTGGCGATGTACGTCGTGCTGCTCCTCCTGGCCATCCCCGGGCTCGTCGCCCTGCGCCGCCGGCGGGTCCCGATCTGGCCGCTGCTCTCGCTCGCCGTGCTCGTGTCGATCTCCGCCGTCCTGTCGTTCGGGTTCAGCCGCTACCGGCTCGCCGCGGAGATCCCGCTGACCGTGCTCGCGGCCGCCGGACTTGATCTCCTCGTCGCGGCCTGGCAGCGTCGACGGCATGACGCCCACGCAGACGCCGGCCCAGACCCGGACGGCCCTCGGCTTCCGGTCGCTCCACGATGAGGTCAGCGTCGACGCGCTGCCGCTCGAGGGCGCGCTCCCGGACTGGCTGACCGGGTCGCTGCTGCGGACCGGCCCGGCGCAGTGGGAGGTCGGCGCCGCGCGCATGCGCCACTGGTTCGACGGCTTCGCGATGCTGCACCGCTTCGCGTTCTCGGGCGGCACCGTCTCCTACGCCAACAAGGTGCTCGACGGCTTCGCCTACCGCGCCGCCCAGGACGAGCAGCGCGTCGCCTACTCCGAGTTCGCCACCGACCCGTGCCGGTCGATCTTCCAGCGGGTGCAGACGCTGTTCAAGCCGGGGCTGAGCGACAACGCCAACGTCAACCTCGCGCAGCTCGGCGAGCGGTTCGTGACGATGACCGAGACGCCGCTGCCGGTCGAGTTCGACCCGCGCACGCTGCAGGCCGCGGGCGTCCCCTACGCGACCCCGGGCCTCCTCACCACCGCCCACCCGCACCGCGACCGCGACGGCGACGCGATGCTCAACTACGCGGCCAAGCTCGGGCCCAGGAGCAGCTACCGCTTCTTCCGGCTGGCCGACCTCGGCGCCGAGCCGCGGGTGCTCGCGTCGATCCCCGTGAAGGAGCCGGCGTACATGCACTCGTTCGGGCTCAGCGAGCGCTGGCTGGTGCTCGCGGAGTTCCCGTTCGTGGTCAACCCGCTGCGCCTGGCGCTGGCCGGCAAGCCGTACATCGAGAACTACCGCTGGAAGCCGGAGCTGGGCACGCGCTTCACGCTGGTCGACCGCCGCACCGGGGCGGCGCACGGCCCGTTCACCACCGGCGCCTGCTTCGCGTTCCATCACGTCAACGCCTACGACGACGCCGACGGCAACGTCGTCATCGACCTCGCGGTGTTCGACGACCCGTCGATCGTCGACGACCTCTACCTCGACCGGCTGCGCGCGGGGAAGGCGGTGGCCTGGGCGACCCTGGAGCGCTTCACGGTCTCGCCGGCGCGGGGCACGGTCGAGCGCCGGCGCCTGAGCGACGAGCCGCTGGAGCTGCCACGGATCAACTACGGCCGCCACAACGAGCGGCCCTACCGGTACGTGTGGGCGGCGGGCGCGTCGGACTGGCTGGACCGGATCGTCAAGGTCGACCTCGAGGACGGGTCGGTGCGGCGCTGGCAGGAGGAGGGGTCGTTCCCCGGCGAGCCGGTGTTCGTCGCCGCGCCCGGCGGCGACGCGGAGGACGACGGCGTCCTGCTGTCGATCGTGCTCGACACGGCGCGGGAGACGTCGTACCTGCTCGTGCTCGACGCGACCGACCTCAGCGAGGTGGCCCGCGCCCGCGTCCCCCACCACATCCCGTTCGGGTTCCACGGGCAGTACGCGCGGGTCTAGCGGCGCCGACCGTCCCGTACGCCAGACTGTCGGGCCGCATGGCCTCCCCGCTCTCGTTCGACCCCATCCTCGAAGCCCGTCGTCAGTGGGACGAGCACTGGGGTCCCGACGCGACGCCGGCGATGGGCGCGGTCACCTCGGTCTTCCGCGCCCACCAGATCCTGCTCGCCCGGCTGAACCAGGCGCTGGCCCCGTGGGACCTCACGTTCCCCCGCTACGAGGCGCTGATGCTCCTCTCCTACAGCCGCACCGGGGCCCTGCCGCTCGGGAAGATGGGCGACCGCCTGCAGGTCCACCGGGCCAGCGTCACCAACGTGGTCGACCGGCTCGTCGCCCAGGGCCTGGTCGTCCGCGTCCGCCACGAGCAGGACCGGCGCACGGTGCTCGCCCAGATCACCGAGGCCGGGCGCGGCACCGCGAAGGCGGCGACCGAGGCGCTCAACGCCGACCGCTTCGGCATCGCCCCGCTCGGCACCGCGGAGGCGGAGCGGCTCTCGGACCTGATCGAGCCGCTGCGCCGCCAGGCCGGCGACTTCGCCTAGCCGTACTCGTAGAAGCCGCGGCCCGTCTTGCGGCCGTGGTGGCCGGAGACGACCATGCGCTTGAGCAGCGGCGGCGGCGCGTACTCGGGCTGCTTGAACTCCTCGTACAGCGAGTTGCACACCGCGTAGAGCACGTCGAGGCCGATGAAGTCGCACAGCGTGAGCGGACCCATCGGGTGCCCGGCGCCGAGCTTCATCCCGTTGTCGATGTCCTCGCGGGTGGCGAAGCCGTCCTGGAACATCCGCACGCCGGCCATGAGGTAGGGGACGAGCAGCATGTTGACGATGAACCCCGAGCGGTCCTGGGTCTTGATCGGCTCCTTGCCGATCGCCCGCACGAACTCCTCGGCGCGCACGACCGTCTCGGGCGACGTGTCGAGCGCGACGACGATCTCGGTCAGCCGCATCACGGGGACCGGGCTGAAGAAGTGCAGGCCGACGACGCGCTCGGGCGTCTGGGTCCACGCGGCGATCTCCGCGATGGGGATCGACGAGGTGTTGGAGGCCAGGATGGTGGTCGCGGGGACCAGCTCCTCCAGGCGCTTGAACAGCGGGCCCTTGACCTGCGGGTCCTCGTAGACCGCCTCGATCACCAGGTCGGAGGTGCCGAGCGCGGTGAAGTCGGTGGCGTAGACGATGCGCGCGAGCATCGCGTCGGCCGCGTCGCGCTCCAGCTTGCCGGCCTTGACGCCCCGCTCGATGCTCGTGCCGATGCGGTCCCTGGCCCGGTCCAGCGCCGCCTGCTCGGGCTCGTGCAGGACGACGGGAAAGCCGCCGCGCGCCGCCGATTCCGCGATGCCGGACCCCATGAGGCCGGCTCCGACCACGCCTACCGATGTGACTGCCATGTCGCTGTGCCCTTCGTTCGTGCGATGGTCCCCGGTTGACGAGACCCTATCCGATGTGCGACCTTCCAACTATCTGATGCCCTCGTATCCTTCCGCCTCCTCCACCGAACAGACGCCGCTCGACGGCTGGGCCGACGCCTACGCCGCCGTCCCCGAGCGCGACGTCCCGTTCACCACGCTCTCGGCCGAGCCGATCCGCCCGCTGTACACCGAGGCGGACCGGTCCGAGCCCGACGGGGACTACGACCCGATCGGCGTGCCCGGCCAGTACCCCTTCACGCGCGGCGTCTACCCGTCGATGTACCGCGGGCGGCTGTGGACGATGCGCCAGTTCGCCGGCTTCGGCGGCGCGGCGGAGACCAACGAGCGCTTCCGCTACCTGCTCGCCCACGGGCAGACCGGCCTGTCGACCGCGTTCGACATGCCGTCGCTGATGGGCCACGACTCCGACCACAAGCTGAGCCTCGGCGAGGTCGGCCGCGAGGGCACCGCGGTCGACAGCGTCAAGGACATGGAGACGCTGTTCCAGGGCATCGACCTGGGCAAGGTCTCGGTGTCGATGACGATCAACGCCCCGGCCGCGATCATGCTCGCCTACTACGTGGTCGCGGCCGAGCGCCAAGGGGTGGGGGCCGAACATCTCAACGGCACGATCCAGGCGGACATCCTCAAGGAGTACATCGCCCAGAAGGAGTGGTGCTTCCCGATCGACCCGGCCATGCGCCTCCTCGGCGACATGATCGAGTGGTCGTCGCAGACCATGCCGCGCTGGAACAGCGTGTCGATCTCCGGGTACCACATCCGCGAGGCCGGAGCGACCGCCGCGCAGGAGCTGGCCTTCACCCTCAAGGACGGCCTCACCTACGTCGAGCAGGCGATCGACCGCGGCCTCGACGTCGACGACTTCGCCCCCCGCCTGTCCTTCTTCTTCAACGCGCAGATCGACTTCTTCGAGGAGATCGCCAAGTACCGCGCCGCCCGCCGCATCTGGGCGCGCGAGCTGAAGGAGACGTACGGCGCCAAGAACCCCAAGTCGTGGCTGATGCGCTTCCACACCCAGACGGCCGGCGTGTCCCTCACCGCCCAGCAGCCGCTCAACAACATCACCCGCACCGCCATCGAGGCGCTCGCGGGCGTGCTCGGCGGCACCCAGTCGATGCACACCAACTCCTACGACGAGGCGCTCGCGCTGCCCACCGAGGACGCGGTGCGGATCGCGCTGCGCACCCAGCAGATCATCGCCCACGAGACCGGCGTGACGAACACGATCGACCCGCTCGGCGGCTCGTACTTCGTGGAGGCGCTCACCGACCGCATGGAGGAGCAGGCGCGGGACTACTTCCGGCGCATCGACGAGCTCGGCGGGATGGTCGCGGCGGTGAAGGAGAACTACCCGCAGCGCGAGATCGCCGACGCCTCGTTCGAGCTCCAGCAGGAGATCGACGCCAAGCGGCGCATCGTCGTCGGCGTCAACGCCTTCACCGAGGGCGACGACGGCAACACCCCCATCCTCAAGATCGACCCCAAGCTCGAGCAGCAGCAGGTCGAGCGCGTCCAGGCCGTCCGCGCCGAGCGCGACCCGGCCACGGTCGAGCAGGCCATCGCCGAGCTGCAGCGCGCGGCCGCCACCACGGAGAACCTCATGCCCCACCTCGTCACCTGCGCCCGCGCCCACGCGACGGAGGGCGAGCTGATCCACGCCCTCCAGGCCGTGTGGGGCGACTACCGCGAGACGCCGGTCTTCTAGGGTGATCTGATGCCCGCCCTCGCCGCCGAGCCCACGCCCGCCCCGTCCACCCGCCGCCTGCGCGTCGTCGTCGCCAAGCCCGGCCTCGACGGGCACGACCGGGGGGCCAAGATCATCGCCCGCGCGCTGCGCGACGCGGGCATGGAGGTCATCTACACCGGCCTGCACCAGACGCCGGAGCAGATCGTCGAGACGGTCATCCAGGAGGACGCCGACGCCGTCGGCCTCTCGATCCTCTCCGGCGCGCACATGACGCTCGTGCCGAAGATCGTGGAGCTGCTGAACGCGCAGGAGGCGGGCGACGTGGTCGTCACCGTGGGCGGCACGATCCCCGCCGACGACATCCCGCAGCTGCTGGAGCTGGGCGTGGCCGGCGTGTTCACCCCGGGCGCCCCGACGCAGGACATCATCGACTTCATCCGCGGGGCCGTCGCGCAGGAGGGCTAGCCCCCAACGATGTCGCAGGTATGCGCGTACAGCGCGCATACCTGCGTCACCGATGGGGTCGTGGGGCGGCGCGGGTATCGTCGCGGCCATGCCTCTCGACCCCGAGCAGTACCGCCACGACAGCCGCGACGCCTGGGAGTCCGCGGCGCGCGGCTGGGAGGCGCAGGCCGACTGGTGGGACGCCGCGACGCGGCCGGTCAGCGACTGGCTCGTCGACGCGCTGGCGCCGCGGCCCGGCCAGCGGGCGCTGGAGCTGGCGGCCGGCCCGGGCGACGTCGGCCTGCTCGTTGCCGAGCGGCTGCGCCCGGACGGCCGCGCCGTGCTCACCGACGTCGCGGGCGCGATGGTCACGACGATCGAGGCGCGGGCCGCCGCCCGCGGGCTGACCGACGTGGTCGAGGCCCGCACGATGTCGGCCGAGGCGCTCGACCTGCCGGACGCCTCGGTGGACGGGGTGGCCTGCCGGTGGGGCTACATGCTGCTGGCCGATCCCGGCGCCGCCCTGCGCGACACGCGCCGGGTGCTGCGGCCCGGCGGCCGCGTGGCGCTGGCCGCGTGGGACGGCCCGCAGGCCAACCCGTGGCTGTCGGCCGCCGCGCTGGAGCTGCGCGAGCGCGGCCTGGCCCCGGCGCCCGACCCGGCCGTGCCGGGCCCGTTCTCGTGGCGGGACCCCACCGTGATCGCCGCGCACCTGGACGAGGCGGGCTTCGCCGACGTCGCGGTCGAGACGGTCGCCTTCGCGTTCCGCTACCCGAGCCTCGACGCGTGGTGGGCCTCGGCGGTCGACCTCGGCCAGTCACTGGCCGCCGCGGTCGCCGCCGCCGAGCCGGCCGCCGCCGACGCGCTGCGGGCGGCGGCGCAGGCGCGGCTGGCGCCCTACGTGGCCGGGGACGGCAGCGTCGCCGTCCCGGCCTCCACCCACGTCGCGCGCGGGACCGCCTAGCTCAGCCGGCGGGCGTCGTCGTCGCCGGGGCGTGGACGCTCTCCACGGCCGACGAGCGCAGGACCTTGCCGGCCCGATCGAGCGCCTCGACCCTGAACCGCGTGGCCGTCGTGGCGTACGTGCCGATCGTCTCCAGGCCCGTCCAGGCGAACGTGCCGAGCTCCTGCAGGTCCGCGTCGGAGGTGCCGGCGAGGACGCGCCACCTGGTGGTCTCGGTCGAGCCGTTCCAGCTCGCGGCGATCGAGACCTTGCCGTCCGCCTCGGTCTGCGCGTCGATCAGCGGGTCGTTGGCCGGCGTACCCACCCAGGGCGACTTGTAGGCCCGGAAGCTGTCGGTGCCCGGGGACACCAGCGCGGCGTCCCACACGACCTTGCCCTTGGAGTCGAACTCCGTCATGTACTGGACGTCGCCGCCCCAGCCGATGAACTTATGGCGGCTCGCGAGGCTCTGCATGTTGCCCTGGCTGATCGCGAGGATCTTCTTGGGGTGCACGAACTCCTGGACGAGCTTGACCGTCATCTTCTTCTCGTCGACCTTGAGGATCACGCCGCGCGAGTGGATCTTCGGCGAGCCGGCCGGCGGCGGGCGGTCGCCGTTGTTGTCGTAGACGGACCAGTAGGACTTCGACAGCTGGTGCACGTCGTGCTGGAAGACCGTCCGCGAGCCCTTGCCCATCGTGAAGTCGCTGCTGCGCCCGCCCATCGTCCACATGACCTTGCCGGTCTTGCGGTTGATCTTGTAGTAGGCGTGGGTCCCCCGGCTGGAGACCACGATGTTGCCGTCCTTCGTCAGGTTGACCGCGTTGAGGTGCATCCAGTCGTAGGAGATCTCGCGCGCCTGCGGCACCGTGTTGTAGGAGTCCGAGTAGGGGACGTCCTTGCCCGCGTTCCACTCCATCAGGACCTTGCCGGTCTTGATGTCGACCTCCTGCACGTAGTTGTTGAGGATCAGGCCCTTCTTCGGCCCGCCGCCCGGCGCCTTGGTCAGGTCGTCGGTCTGCTCCTGGTAGGCGAGGATCAGCGCCGTGTTCTGCGGCGTGATCGTCAGCTCGTGGAAGTCCATCTTGCGGCCGTGGCCGGCCTTGACCGTCGCGACGTGGCGGTAGGCGGTGTCGTAGATCTCGCCCTGGCCCTCGCCGTAGCCCCGCAGGCTCTTGCCCTGCCACCACGTGACGACCGGCCGGCCGTCGTACGTCTGCGGCCGGACGTTGAAGGCCCAGCCCCCGTCCTGGAACGGCTTGTACCAGACGATCCTGGCGTTCTCGTCGAGGATCGTCGGCCCCGCCTGCCAGTTGACCGTGTTGCGCTTGGCGGAGATGAAGACCTTGCCCGCGTTGGCCGTGCTCTTCCTGCTGACCATCCGCACCTTCTCGGGCGTCGAGGTCGGCAGCGTCCGGTACGAGTAGAGCGTCGCGTCGAACTTGAACGCGCCCGCGGCGGGGGCGAGCAGGAGGGCTCCGGCGACGGCCCCGACGGCCGAGACGAGCGCGAAGCGCCCCCGGCGCGAACCACGCGCCCGCTCAGAGGTGAAACGGGCAGGCTGGCGCGAAGGCATCCACGGAACAATGGCAGTGTGCGGTGCCGAGCGTCGCGCTTCGATGCTTCGGTGGGCGAAGGATCGGCCCGCCGACGCGCACGTTCTCCACATTCCTCCCGAGGGGTGGGAGGAATGTGGAGAACGTCAGCGCAGCTTCAGCAGCCGGGCGAGGTTGCCGCCGAGGATGCCGTCGGTCTCGGCGTCGCTCAGGCCCAGGCCGCGGATGAACGCGATGTCGGCGGCGGGGTCGGCCATCGGCCAGTCGGAGGAGAAGACGATGCGCTCCGGTCCGTGGCGCTCGATCAACGCGCGCACGCGGTCGGGGCCGAGCGCGGCGACGCTGGGCGGCCACGACGTGTCGAGGTGCACGGGCAGGCCGACGACCTCGGACTCGGCCTCCTCGATCATCCGGTAGCCGCCGAAGTGGCAGGCGATCACGTCGAGGGTGGGGAAGCGCTCGGCGACCTGGCGCAGCATCGCGGGCGTGCAGCTGCCCCCGGCGACCGACTCGCCGCCCGCGCCGACGTGGATGATCACCGGGAACTCACCGGCCAACGCCTCGAAGACGTCCCACAGCTTCGGGTCGTCGAGCGCGTAGTGCTGGAACAGCGGGTGGATCTTCACGCCCATCGCGCCGTGCCGGCGCAGGCTGTCGAGGTTCTCCTGGGGCGGCAGGTCGGGGTGGATCGTCCCGAAGGGGATGAACCGCGCGCGGTCCAGGCCGCCGACGAACGCGTTGGCCCGGTCGACCAGCTCGGCCGTGTTGGCCACGCCGAGGACGACGGCCTGGTCGATGCCGGCCGCGTCCATGGTGGCCAGCGCGCCGGCCACCGTCCCGTCGCCGTGGCGCACGAGGTCGGGGGCGGGCTGGGCCAGCGCCTTGGCGGCGATGGCGTCGGGCCAGACGTGGAAGTGGCCGTCGAGGATCGTGGTCATGCGGGGGCTCCTCCCGGAGGGGTGGCTCAGAGCTTGGAGGACTCGCCGCCGTCGGCCACGAACACCGAGCCGGTGACGAAGTCGGAGGCGGGGGACGTGAGCAGGCAGACGAGCGGGCCGATCTCCTCGACGCGGCCCATGCGGCCGGCGGGGATCTTGCGCAGCCGGCGCTCGAGGATCTTCGGGTTCTCCAGCACCGCCGACTGCGCGTCGGTCTCGTAGGCGCCGGGGGCGATCGCGTTGACCTGCACGCCGTGGCGGGCCCACTCGGCGGCCAGCGCCTTGGTCATCTGGAGCATCGCGCCCTTGGACGACGAGTACGCGACCAGCGTCGGCTTGCCGAGGATCCCCGAGGTCGAGGCGATGTTCACGACCTTGCCGGAGCCCTGGGCCAGGAAGTGGCGGCCGGCGGCGCGAGCGAGCGCGACGGGCGCGAAGACGTTGACGGTGAACACGCGCTGCCACAGCGCGTCGTCCTGGTCGGTGAAGTCGCCGGCGGGGGCCAGCCCCGCGTTGTTGACGACGGCGTCGAGCCGGCCGAACGCGGCGACCGCGGCGTCGGGCAGCGCGGCGACGGCGTCGAGGTCCTCCATGTCGCACGTGACGACCTGGATCGCCTCGGGCGCCTCCTGGCGCAGGGCCTCCAGCGCGTCGGTGGAGCGGGCCACGGCGAGGACGCGGGCGCCCTCGGCGACGAGCGCGAGCGCGGCGGCGCGGCCCAGCCCGCGGCTGGCGCCGGTGACGATGACGACGCGGCCGTCCAGTTCCAGGTTCATGCCAGGACCTCCTTGACCAGCTCGCGGGCGATGCCGAGCCGCAGCACCTGCGAGCCGCCCTCGTAGATGCGCATCGGGCGGGCCTGGCGGTACAGGCGCTCGATCTTGCTGTCGCGGATCAGGCCCCAGCGGCCCATGATCTGCACGGCGCGGTCCGTCACGCGGCCGGCCGTCTCGCTCGCCATCAGCTTGGCCATCGAGCAGTGCTCCAGCGCGGCGCGCGGGTCCTCGCGGGCCAGCTCGGCGGCGCGGTAGGTGAGCAGCCGGGCCGCCTCGACCTCGGCCCACGAGTCGGCGAGCATCTCCGCGATCGCGCCGAGGCGGGCCATCGGGCGGCCGAACTGCTGGCGCGTGCCGGCGTGGCGCGCGGCTTCCTCCAGCGCGGCCTGGGCCACGCCGAGCGAGGCGCCGGCGACCGACACCCGGAACACGGCGAGGGTGGCGAGCACGAGGTCCAGCCCGCGGCCGCGCTCGCCGAGCACGGCGGCCTCGGGATCCAGGCGCACGCCCTCGAAGGTGAGGTCGCCGAGGATGTGCGGGGCGATCACCTCGGGGCTGGGGGCGATCGACAGGCCGTCGGCGGCGGCGGGCACGATCACCATCGAGTAGCCGTCGCCGTCGCGGGCGAACACGGTGTAGAAGTCGGCCACGCCGGCGTTGGAGATGAACGCCTTCTCGCCGTCGAGGACGAGCTCGTCGCCGTCCTGGGTCAGCGTGGTGACGATCGACTTCAGGTCCGATCCGGCGACCGGCTCGGTGAGGCCCAGCGCGGCGAGGCGCGCGCCGGTGGCCACGTCGGGCAGCCACTGGGCGCGCTGCGCCTCGGAGCCGCCGGCGGTGATCGCGTAGCTGCCGACGCCCTGCAGCGCGAAGAGCGAGTCCAGGTGCGAGGACGTGCCCATCAGCACCTCGCGCGTGACCGTGATGGCCACCGGGTCGAGCGTCTCGGAGCGCCCGCCGTAGGCCGCCGGGACCATCAGCGACCACAGGCCGGAGGCCGCGAGGGCGTCGCGCACGCCGCCGTGCAGCGTGCTCATGGCGTCGGCTTCGACGGCCATGGGCTCGACCGTGGCGGCGAGCTGGCGGGCCTCGTCCTGCAGGGCCCGGTAGGAGGGGTCAAGTGCGAAGGGCATGTGATGTAGTATAACGAATAGCAGCGATGTCTTCGGGAGGAGATGTGATGAGTGATGTGATCGCCGAACGCCGGGGCGAGGTCGCCTGGCTGCGGCTCAACCGCCCCGAGCGGCGCAACGCCTACGACGCCAGCATGGCGGAAGCGCTGATCGACGCGGTGCGGTCCTCTACGGACGCCGGCGTCATCGTGATCACCGGCGTCGAGCGCTCGTTCTGCGCCGGCGGCTTCCTCTCCAACCTCGCCAAGGCCGACACCGCCGAGATCCGGTCGATGTTCGACGCCTCGTTCCGCCTGTTCGACGAGATCCGCCGCAGCCCGCGGCCGGTGATCGCCTCGGTCAACGGCCCGGCGGCCGGCGGCGGCAACGAGCTGGTCGTGGCCTGCGACCTCGCCGTGTCCGCCCGCAGCGCCACGTTCGGCCAGACCGGCGTGCGCGTCGGCAGCGCCCCCGTGCTCGGCGGCACCAACCTGCTGGCGATGTCGATCGGCGAGAAGCGGGCCAAGGAGGTGGCGATGCTCTGCCGCCGCTACTCCGCCGAGGAGGCGCTGGAGCTCGGCTGGATCAACGCCGTGGTCGACGACGAGGAGCTGGAGGCCGAGACCACGCGCTGGGCCGACGAGCTGCTGCAGATGTCGCCCCGATACATGGAGATCGCCAAGATCAGCTCCAACGTGTGGTGGAACGCCATGCGCGACAGCTACCTCTCCGGCCTGGGGATGCTCGCCCAGGCCATCGGCTCCGAGGACATGGTCGAGGGCGCCACCGCGTTCGTCGAGAAGCGCAAGCCCGACTTCCGCGGGCTGCGCGCCAAGGGCCAGGCATGAGGACCTACCGCGACATCCGCCCGACGTTCCCGGACCGCGCGGACTGGACCGTCCCGGGGATCCTGCGCGAGCGGGCCCGCACCCACGGCGACGCGGTCTACCTCGACGTGCCCGACCACGGCCGCCGCCTCACGTTCGGCGAGACGCTGGCCGCCGCCGAGGCGGTCGGCCGCGCGCTGCTGGACCGCGGCAGCGCCCCGGGCGACCGCGTGCTGATCATGGCCTCCAACCGCGTCGAGGTGCTGCTCGCCTGGTTCGGCAGCGCGGTCGGCGGCCTCGTCGAGGTGCCGATCAACACCGCCTACAGCGGCAGCTTCCTCGAGCACCAGGTCCGCACCACGGGGCCGAGCGCCGCGGTGATCGACGCCGCCTACGCCGAGCGCTTCCTCGACGGCAGCGACGCCTACGCCAGCCTCGAGCGCTTCTTCGTCCTGGGCCCCGACGACGCGACCATCGCCGCGGCGATCTCCTCCCTGGAAGGGGCCGGCTTCGCCGCCGAGCCGTTCGCCGCGCTGCTCGACGGCGGCACGGCCGAGCTGCCCGAGGTCCAGGCCCAGGACCTCGCCTCGATCTTCTTCACCTCCGGGACGACGGGCCTGTCCAAGGGCGTGATGATGAGCAACGCCCAGATGACGTTCTTCGCGGACGAGTGCGTGTCGCTCACCCGCCTGACCGACGCCGACACGTTCATGTCGGTCGGCCCGCTCTTCCACGGCAACGCCCAGTTCCTGGCGACCTACCCCGCGCTCATCGCCGGCGCGCGCTTCGTCCTGCGCGAGCGGTTCAGCGCCAGCCGCTGGATCGACCAGGTCCGCGAGGCCGGCGTCACCGTCACGAACTTCGTCGGCGTGATGATGGACTGGACGTGGAAGCAGCCCGCCCGGCCCGACGACGCCGACAACGTGCTGCGCTGCGTGTTCGCCGCGCCGACCGCCAGCTCAATCCTCGAGCCGTTCCGGGAGCGGTTCGGCATCGAGGCGTTCGTCGAG
>Ga0247757_10000457_pt1 | contig 33627 bp, 29 predicted proteins | sample UWRJL126311R4_FD_180929 | JGI IMG/M metagenome (GOLD analysis project Ga0247757, IMG submission 180929) | Plant litter microbial communities from Arlington Agricultural Research Station in Wisconsin, United States - UWRJ-L126-311R-4 | ecosystem: Environmental > Terrestrial > Plant litter >... | reverse complement strand
CGAGGTAAAGGTACTTCTCCTGCTTGGCAGTAGCGCCAACAAAGGCGATGGAACCCATCATACCGAGTGTGTAGAGACCTGCGCGACCAAGAATAGCAGGGTGCATGAAGAAGAGTGGCGAGAGAAGAAGGGCCTGAGTGAGGTTGAAAGCGGTCCACAGGCCATATTTTTGGACATAGCTGTACCGGCATTAGCTGTCCGTCTGTGTTAAAGGCTGGAGGCAATGGTACTTACTTCTCAGGGCTCGTTGCCCGGGTACCCCACATAGTTCCAATGCTGCCCACAAGACCGATACCAAGGACGAGCCATGGGTTGGCGCTCATCAGCCTATAACTCCATCCGTTCATGTGCAGTGCGCGTGCCGCAATACCAATGATACCAATTCCAAGACCAGTGTGCATGAAAGTATCGTTCAGGTAGCGTCGCTCAAAATCCGGCATACCGCCATCCTCGCGAGTCTCCCGGTTGAAAATGAAGTTGATACCCAAAAGTGTGGCACCGAAGATGCCAGCTCCGTACAGGAGTCGCTGTCTTAGATCTCCTTGGGCCGTCTGATTGTAGGCAGTCTGCTGATAAGAGCGGCGGAAAGTGTTGCGGAAGCGGATGATATTTCGTGACGAAGAGAGGACAGGTGCCTTTGAGGCGGAGAAGGTAGGTTGCTGCTTCAGTGGCGTGTTGTGGAATGCGCGGAATGTTGTCTGCGCTGGGGAAGCTTTGGGAGCAACCTGCCGCAGAGTGGCAGCGACGGCGAATGGCCGTCTCAAAATGAAGGCCATATTCGTTGTAGTAGTATGAAGTTGAGTTACCGTTGGAGCGGAAGACTGAAGACGGAGGCACGAAGTATGACGTGCAGTTTGAGGTTCTCAATATGCTTAGTCACAGGAGCGGCAACGAAGCAGCGAGAAAGGTCCAAGCACGGCGCCTCTCCTTCAGTCACGCCCCCGTCTCTGCGGATGAACGGACGAACAGTGCCGCATGCTACTACTTCCCCACCTATTTCAGCATTCCACGGGCAGGCCAGAACGTATATACATGACGTACTCGAAGCACGCCCCTGATTTAAGCTACTTCTCAGCAGACAACCACCAATCACATCCCATCGGACACCCGAAGACTCTCATTGAACATCCAGCTTGCTGTTGCGCTGGCTCTGTAATTGAGCGTATCTGCTGCTACAAGTACACGGTCCTAAACAGCGTCTCTTCCAGCTTATGCTTTTGGGTAGAAGCTCCGAATGCACTCCTGTATCGACTGGTTAAATGGGACCCAGTCTGATCTGCTCAGTCGTTTCAAGTAACCCTCGGCCTTATCCTTTGCTAGCACTTTGGTCAGATCGTTTCCTTTGTCAGCCAATCGAATAGTTGTGCGTGTGCCCATTTCCTGCTCGAGCACGTCTGCTGCCCCCGGCCATGTATAAGTTCCGGCCCAGGCAAACATCCGCCTGTGCTCTACATCATTAAGGACTGCACCCGCCACGTGCAGGCGTGCTTGATCACGCACGTCCACATACCACTGGGGCTCCATAACGTCGAAAAGTTCCTGGTTCTTGCACTCGTACAGCGCGCGGACGAAACCGGCCGTAGAGGGGTAGGCCTGGTCTTCTGGCGAAAGGACGGGGCCAAAACAGGTAGCTGGTATGACCGTATTCAGCACGAATCCGCAATCTGAGTGTTCCCGCACATATTTCCAGCATGCCTGTTCACCTGCTATTTTACTCATGACATAGCCCATGAGTGGCCAGGCTTCCTTGGGCGTATTTGGATCGGCAAGCGTCTTTGCTATTGACTCATCGTATTGGCCTTCCGTAATATCTCCAGGCACGTTGGGTGTCGGGTACTTGACTGCCCAACTTGAGCCTGTCAGAACGAACCTTTGAATGCTTTCGCCGTTCTTATTTGCCTCACGGACTGCATCCATTGCGTTGATGTTGATTTTTATCGTGTTCGCAACCATCTCAGGATCCGACATATTTGTAAAAGCGGGTGTGTGTATCACGGCTGATACGCCTTTGAGCACCATGTCATAGCACCCTGATACACTAATGTCTGATACCTCGACGACTTCGAGCTGTGCATTCGGGTGGCGCGATTTGAACAATGGCATCATCCACTTTGAACGTTCGAGCGAGCGGACCGTGGTTCGCACGGCATATCCATATTCCAAGAGTTGGTCCACCATGTGTGAAGATAGGTAACCATTACCTGCTGTAACAAGGACAAGAGCTCCTGGAGGAAGTAGTGGGTTCTCAACTTGAGGCGCCATAACCGCAATCCGCCTGGGAAGGTATTGAGGGTGCGTTGCTCTGATGGAATCGGTGCCTATAAGATCTCTTGTAATGGTCCTGAACAAAGCGGCCTGTTAAAATATATCTCGCGCGAGAGAGACGACATGGGACGGAGACCAGTCGTTTACGGTAGCTGTGGAGCATTACACCTGTAAGCCGATGAGCTAGGTTAGTGACTGCATGATGCAGTACTTTGACTGGGATATCAGTTGGCTAGGTTGCGTATTGGGGGCGTAATCGGAGTAAAGGCGACATCCACAGACAAGAATGTGGCAGCCCTCTAAAAGAAAGGAAGTGCCTGTCGACTAGTGTGCTCGAAGACCCATAATTCAATGGGACACATATTAGCGCGGGGGCTTAGGAGAGAGAGTGGCCTAACGCCTAACGACCCACAACCTTCCCCATAACCCCCAGATCAATGTAGTCATACACAGAAGGAGGTAAACCTAGCACCGAGCTGCGCGACCGGGTTGTTAGTTGCAGTACCTCTAACGCCAGGCTACTGTACCCTGGTCGCAGCCGACAGCCCCTCGGCCCGAGTTTAAGGACGCCATCGATACTTCGACTATGCGAAGTTTAATGCCGGGCTGAGGCACGCCCTGACACTAAGAGCTGTTGTTGATACCGAAAGCCGTGGCTACCGCAGCCATCGGGTCATGCTTTTAAAAAGTGGATCATATCTCGCGGGTGGCTGGTGCTTGGCGATTGATATTGTAGACTCAGATTGCCGATCCTGCCTTCGCCCGATGTCCCTAGACACCATCTCTATTAAGTTCACTTTCGCAGGAGAACGCTCTTGCTGCGGACTAGGCGAGGATGGCGCCATGAGTTAGACGTACCTTCTTAACGTCGCCAAGGCGGGATCCGATTTGACGGCTGGGTTGTAGGAGGCTGGTGCTGTTTTTCGTTATTAGAAGGCAGTTTTTAAATGTGTTTCGCCAGAGGAAGGTGCTTCTGGAAGACTGAGATATGTTGATATTACCTGCACAAGAGGATGGCTGTCGTAGAGCAATCTACCCGGCCGCATGACTAGGGTCTCTATTGGGTTCCTAAATAACATTTCCAGGCCGTTTTTGTGAAGATGCCTAATCAGAGTTGAGTAGGGGGTTGTGAAACACTCTAGTCGCACTTGACAAACCCATTCGCAAAGTGTTGAACCATGTTCCTAATTTGTTTAGCTAAATGAACAAGAATCGCGAAGTTGCTTTCAAAGACTAGAGTGATACTCTACTCACCCGTTTCCATCGACCCATGAGAGGGAGAAGCTGAAATGCGGGTTCTCCCTCTGGGCATGCCAGCCTTTGAAAACGCAGACTTTGGTCTGGTAGGCGCGTGCGGGGGGATTGAAGGTGGTCCCCCTCGCAAATTGTGCTAAAAATGATGAGTCCGGGAGGTTCCGGACCATCTCACGGATTTCTGCCCGATCTTCTTCAGATACGGGACAGTATGGTAGTGGGTTGATGTGGAAAAATCGTAGGCGAGGATCAGGCGCCTCTACTGAGGGCGGCGGGGTCGTGGGCTCGGGCTGGACGTAGTCGTCCAGCGGATTGTAGGATTCGAATTTCCAAGCTTTTCCGAGCGTGTGAGGGATGGAGGAAGAGTTGGCCATGATGGCTCAAGTTGATTGAAGGTTCGGGTGTGCAGGTTACGGGTAGTTAGAGAGAGGGAGGTGTCTGTGGGGAAAGGCTTAGATTTATACTCGGAAGCGGAAAAACTAAGAGTTAGAAGTTATTTTATTTTACTTGTATTCTTCTTCACTTATGGTTGAAAAATTTAAAGAACTACCAAAGTGGGTGAATGATCTGTTTTGCCATGCAGTAGGCAGATCTTTAGAGTATAATGCTAGTGAACCATTCAAATGATGCTAGGATACGTATACACCCATAGAATCCATTGGTACGGTTTTCTAAGTCTGTCCTGATAGCTACTTGTTAACTTACTTACTTATAGACGCTCTATTGATCTTCGTTATCGCATTATTAATTTAACGGCGACTTATTAAGTTGGGCACTTAAATTTGTAGGACGGTGGAGGATTTTCATTCTGCCGTTCTTTTGAAGTTTTGTAATAGGAGGAATGCTGTTATCTTGAGATTCTTTTCCTTGTATATAGGACGCAAGTCTACGTTCCGTGTATAAGTTGAAGAGGAAGGCTGGATAGAATTTCTATGGCGAACTATTAACACCTTAGCATCTTTATAAAGTTATTACTATCAACTGGTTTTATGTTAGTTTTTAATTCAAAAGCTAATTTTAAACTATAAAATCTTAAATACGAGAACTGGAAACTATAGAAAACAATATGGGTTACAGAGTATATATATAAAAGAGGATTATTTCGGTTCCTCAAAGCTCTTTATTCTGAATAAGCTACGGCAATGGGATAATAAAAAGGACAGCAAGAAAGGTAGAAAGTATATAGAGGAGCCAGATAGCTGTGGAACATATCGAATACAATCTCACAGTTACTTGACTCTATTATAAGGCAGAATTATACAAAAAGAATGATATAATATGTATGAGCTTGAAACATCTAGGTTTGCTGTTTAGGTCACGAAAATTGGCATAGACCAATCGCTGTTGATTCGTACCTAGCAGCTTATGGAATTTTGATATCAAATAAATCATCAGTTCCTATTATGAAGTCCTCAAATGATATCCGGTAACCATGGGGAGTTGGTGAAATATTGCTCATTGACCTTCTGTGTATACGTGTAATCATCCATACATTGACCACCGCCAGATTTTCCAATATGAGAGCAATGAACATCAGGGCGGAACTTAATCATAATTTCGTGAACATTGCGGCACAGAAGTGTATTCATACCAAGCTCAAAACTCTCACCGAACCGAATTTCCTTAGTCAGAAAGTTGTAGCAATCGTTGGGGGAGTCGTACTGGGAATTGGTCCCGTTGCAGTACTTGGTGTGAGTCGAACAAATAGAGTTAGCGAGCAGTTGCGTGGCTTTAGTCTGCGCCTTAGTAGGGTCCGAATCAACAGAGAGCAGCAGTTCCTTCAGTAAATAGCCAAACCAGCGAAATACGACGTCATACTGGCTGATCTCTTTTGCATCGTTGTAGGTAAACCAGGTGTCGATGGTGATCGGCAGAGATATGTTACCAAACGATGGGAAGAGAAAGTTGATGCGGGTTGTTGCTGCTGCGATGTTCTGATTCGCAGTAAACTGTATAATCTCGTATGGTCCGACAGGTCGACCAATAATAGTCAAAGAGTCGCTTGGCGTGAATAGGCCAAATATATACTCCGTATTGAGCTCACGGCCGACGAAATTGCGAGTATCGGACACACGCCCTTGTACCTTCAAGAATCGTCTAATTAGCTCAAAGGCTCGGCAGTGATTTTTAGGCATAGATTTTTGGTCACGTACATCCTCGGAAAATACAGTAGAGTTGATACTCTCAGCTTCTTTGATATTGTTTGGGTATAGGAACCGATCGTAGAACTTTCGCTGAAGGCTGAGAAGTTCCGCAAACTCGAATGAGGGCTGTGATGAGCTGCGTTTGCTAGCATGAACTGTGTTGGAGTTTATATATGAAGATCTAACCATTTGAAGAATAATGCTACTGACCTGTTGCGGTACCCGCAAACGCCATGGCGGTCCAAAGCAGGCGTAGTAAGCGCATGGTGATTACTACCCTTAACAGACTTCTATTTGCGGAAGCAGCGCTTTATGGGAGTCGATGATCAATCAAAAGATGTCGGCGATGGGCTGGATGGTTCACCGCTGAGGCCAGTCATCCAAAGAAAAGAAGAGAGTTGCGGGGAAAGTCTAAACAGCAACTGGACTATAATGCCGAATCAGCTTAGATTACGCTAGGAAGCTAGACAAGCTTGGCCAACCTTGATCGCAAAAATAATAACAAGGACCGAAAGAAGTTGGGACCCGGTGTTGATGCTGCGATAGTCTCACTTTAATATACCACATTCGGAGGTCGGTAAAAAGATTAGCGCCGCCTCGTAATCATCTTGTGCAGAGTTGCTAATATTTGGAGTGCGCTAGCGACGTTGGGTATACGTTGGGAAAACTGGTCGTACGAATAACGCGGAGTGATTCGTCGGTAATTGCTGCACTTTACGCAGGGTAGTTTGGGGGTGTATCACGTGATGCAGGTCTTGAGACCGGCCCAATCAGGACGTGAAGGATTCAGGGGGATCGATACATGCATGCCCCGCAAGGCTCCGGACGCCTCTTGCAGGCTCACTTTATTCGCGCATGAAGAAGCTGCCTCGATGCAGATGTTTCGATATATATGATAGTGCGTTAGCCCCACGCCCCATTCTGTGACGGTATCAGACTACAACCACCGTTTCGCCTGTTGCTTACCAGTATTGACCCCACTACTACGATTACTAACATGATCTTCAATCAGGAGATGTCGCCAGCTGTGCTGTGCTGAGTTTTCCGGGTCGCGGGCTGTTGAATGCATTAAAATCCAGTCCCCTGTTCGTTAGCAACACTTGAGCGAGGCATTGGAACGAACTCAGCCACAGTGTCACTGCATAACATCGCAATCTGCCCAAGGCTGTAGTACCAGACTAGTTTGGCAAGCCTAGCCAAAATTCATATTCGCTCCTGTATCACCTTCTTAAATTGCACAGTGTAATGCCGTGTCCATCCTCCTAAAAGCTTCACAGAACAGGACTCTTACATCGTAAGGGTTTTGAGTATTGGGCGGACTCTGGAAGTTATAGTGCACTAATGAGGTTAGCGAATGAGGTTGATGAAATGGGTGGAAGATTACATGGGTACACATTTATTTTCGCATCTGGCATCCAGTCAGATTTTCGTTGGTCACCGAGAGTAGTTTGTATTTATTGAGCTAAGGAGGCCCAATTCGCACGCTGCCCTCGTTAGCCAATGAGGAATTTGTGCTACCTTGAACGCTCGCATCTAATCAGGTTTTCATATTGTGATTATCTTCGAAGTTCTTGGCACATCATGCAACGGCTTGCGGTGGATGAGTTTTGTTTATCATGGAGAATTTCATGAGCATAAATAGGGTCTTTGTATGGCTTAAAAACAGTTACAACTAACTCGCGTTGACTGAAATCAAAGCATCTCATACATGGACAAGCACCAATCAAGGAAGACATTGAAAAAAAAAAATGAAAAAAAAAAGATTTACCTTGTCTTGGCAATTAATGTCATCGAAATCTCGTGAATCATTCTGTGCACCGCACATAGGGTAGAAACAAAGAGACACTAAATGCAAAATCAAGCACTTCCAACCAAATTCAAAACGTGTTATGTCATGTTCGGTGACTAATGTCATCTTCACCAGGTCTGTACTACTAACAAAGAATCGAGGAAAAAGTGATTGGCCGTTTGTTATAGCTTTTAACACCTATGGCTGGAGGGGATCTTTTAGAATCACACTGAGCGTGTTAGTTCTCCATTGAGCTTGATAAACACCAGCTCGCCTCGCTTTATCTCTGCTTAGCCTCTACCTGAAGACCTCGGACAGAGTGCCCGCACTGAATTACCCTAGTGAGTATCTCATAGACGATAACACAGCAATTTTATTTCTAATGTTTCTTTGAACTTTAGATCAACATGGCCGAGCAAGGTCCCAATCTCCAGCGCGCTACCAACACCAAAGAGGATCCTCGTCTCTCAGAATGGGGTTCCCGTATGTCGTACGATGCAAACGGTCTAAATCAGCCGCCAGTAGCTCCTATGCGTTTTGGCCTTGGGGCCACGGCGATGAAAGAAGTAACGAAGGCCACACATACTACAACTGATCAAGCTTCCCCTAATGTTGAGATGGCCCATCATTCTTGTAAGTGATAGATCGCAGTCTTAGTCGCGATCGACATCCCTATTAACAGCGTTAAACAGCCAATATGCAAAAGAAAGATCAGTCAGCTGGCAAAAGAAAAAGGGGGCGCCCCATAAAGGACACTATATTGATCCAGCGAGAAAACAAACACCAGATCCAGCTCCAGTTCAAATCACAGAGTGAAGCATGGAATTCAGAGTATGAGAGACTGAAAAATATCTATGGTCCCATCGAGAAGAATGACTCGACCATTCCCAAGGCGTTATATGAGCGTGAGGTATCCGTCCAAAAACTACTCGAGGCTATGCTGAGTACATCCGACGCCGAAGATGCGTTTAATATCAATGTTCCACAGTCTGCTCTAGAAAAGATTTGTTGGGACTTGGAGGTAAGGCACCAATCATATTTCCGTTAGCATGTAATTGACCCAATCAGACACTTGCCTTTCGCGTGCATGTGCAGGTAGTGTTGCAAAAATCCTTTTCTACGGTCATGTCACTAACAGTCGTGCTTTTCAGGGACCGGAAATCTTCTCTATCTACGACGAGAGCATTCGGTATGGGATACAGCAAGAACTATCCCTTACCTATGCACAGAGGATCGGAAATATCTGTGTTCTACTATCCCGGAAGAAGTGCCATGTGAGAACGCTCCTAAGGGGTGATTCACTTTCTACCACTGTCGCCGCTCCTGGTTGGATGTTGAATTCAATAGACACTTTTGTCACTGGCCCTGAGACCAAGTCCTTTCATAACACAGGAATGGGTGGTTACGTTGCAACACATACGCATCAGCTTCCTAGTATGTCCTTGTATAGACTCTTTTTGGGATTATACTGACCGGGATAGGTGTGACCACACATTTAGGTATCCAAAATAATGGTCCTCGTAACACCTTCCAACCACTGATGCGGTACCGTCAACTGGATTCCCTGGAAGCGGCTTCGACTCGCCTAGACGCTCTTAATCGTAACTACCTTGAACCCCAATTGGCATATCATGCTCCAAAAACGAAGAAAAACGTTGGGCAAGAGGACCTGAACACCACTTCTGAGCATAAGGAGGTTACAGATGTTGAAAAGTGGTAGGTCATGGCGATTCAAGTTGTCGAAGATGCATGTTTATGTATGGCCTTAATTCTTCTTAAACCTCTAAAAGAAGATTCAAAGCCTGGGAACGGTTTGAATTATATTTAGATAAAACATTAATTAGAGTTCCTGGACGTGGATCACCGCGCGAAACGGAATACAGGTAGAAATGAACTTCCAGAGCTTCAACTGCAGATGAATACTATAAGATGCGCCTCCATTACTGTATCGAGCATTTCTTCGAGACTCCATCGAGTCTTATCTTAAATAATTATCATCCTTCTCTCAGATTGAAATCCGGTGACATAAGCGTTGACTCTTTGTCCAAGTACATGGCTAGAGCTTGAAAAATGACACAATGAATGGCCATTTTGCATAGATTTATGTTGAGTATGGGCATGGATAGCACTTGTTCGTATACTGATACGGATTCATGGAAAGGCAAGGTATACGGCATTTATATACACAAGAAAAATCTCACAGATAAAAGTAGGTCCTTAATAAAGTGACTTAAGAAAATTAAAAAGTCTAAAGGTAGATCTCAAAGGGAGGGGGGAGCTTAAAGTGCAACGCTCAAGATTTTGGATATAGTCGTTATCAATTGTTTTTGATCTTAAGGAGACCTATCAGCATTTCTATGCAGATGATTCATCAGAGTTTGTTTATCGTTTTGGCCTAAAGGACATTCGTTTTCCGGTACGTACCTCTAGCAACCGTTCTAAGTCTGCACGTTCTGCGGTGCAAAATATTTTCTTTCACTGTGTGTTATTGCACAAGTGTGGAAAGCTTGCGACAGGGCGCGCTAGTTCCATTTTAGAACGAATTTAAATATTCTCCACTCACTACTATATAGTGAACAGCCCGCGCGCAGATAGTTCAATTTGGGTCTGCGTACGTCAAACCTCTTGCGTCCATCAGCTGCCCCCGCCCCCATCACGAGTGAGGATTCCCAGTCCTCCGGATATCTAAGAGCAAGTATGTCGGCAGCAGATCATAGAGTCGACAGTGGTGCTAGAGATGAGTTGCATACTCCGCACTCTGACCTTCTGCGAGTCCCCGACGACGGCACTAGCACAGCCAAAGTGGATAGTCGTGGCGAACCACAGCAGATGGAGAATCTCGACAAGGGCAAATCTCGGCAGAGCACGTCACCTTTGGAGACAGTACAAGGCCCCACCTATAACAAAGACTCAGGAAAGCAAGACCAGAAGCGCGCCGATCGTTCTGATCACTTCGACTATCGAAAGCTGTTTTTCGGTCCACCTCAGCCGCCATATCAGCCTCAAAAGGCCAGTGATTCACAGTTGGCAGTGCAGACTTCAATTTTGCCACCGCTTGCGACTCCTCGTCACCAACCTTTGGAGCAATCTGCCGCCAACATGTCGAGCGCTCCCTCATCATATTATGGGGTCCCAGCAACGCGAGCTGGTAACACGACAGAGAATGCTTCTCCACAGACTGAAACGCCAACTGAGATTGTGTCTGACCACCGTGCCTCCACGTTTGATAGGATGGAGAACAATGTGCGAGATTCCGTAGAATTGGACCTGTCAGCACTTGAGCTATCCTTCAAGAACTTTGAAGAAGTCCTTGATCACAAGCCGACCCTTGCATGGGAGCCTCTTGAAAATGATCAGACTATTCCACAAACCGACGAAGAACGTAAAGTCTGGGTCCGCAGGCTGCTTGCCGCGTTCTTGAATCTCAAGGGTATCAAAGATAAACAGGGCCCTGTGTTCAAAGCAAGATGGAATACAGAAGACGGTCAACCTGTTGGGACTTACTATGAGCTCAAAGATGTTGAGGCGACTTGCTGGACCCTTGTGGTGAGTTTCGCCTCTAAGAATGCTTATGAAGCTGACTAATGACCGGTAGGATTCTGCTGAGCGGGTTTCCCGATACGGCTCTGTCGCTATCACGTCTTATGATCCAAAAACTATGAAGAAGTTTCAAAAGACCCGCGATTGGACATTCGAGGTTCGCATGGAGCACCTAATCGATCTTTGTGCCCACTACAAAGCTCGTTGCGACGGGATGCTAAGGGGTAACAACATCGAACTACACGTTGCCATCCCTAGGGACATGCAGTCAACTGCCGAGACAAACCGTGGAAGTAATGATAACAGGGGCCATTACATCGAGGCAGGTCGTCAGGTCAAAAAGGTTATCGCGGACCCCCGTACTCCATTTCCGATGTCGAAGTTGCCTCCTGCTGCTCGTACCTTTGCTGGGCGTCACCAGTCAGCTACACCAAGCAGTCTAAGTGATGGAAACTCCGAGTTTATGACACCTGTGGCTTCATCCAAGACTGGCAATGCTACCAACCCCGGCAGCTCCACCGGTAACAAGAATATGGGTAAGTCATTTTGACCATTAGAAAAGTTTGTTATTTATCGGCCCAAGAACCAAATGGTGAATCCAAAGTTGATAAGCCTCGCAACTCAAATGAGCATACGGGCCTTGCAACCCATCTAAAGCGCAAGTATTCCGGCGATCATGGTCCAACCCGCTCGAAGACACAGGACGTAGCCAGCCCTTGAATCCAGCCTCTTCATTAAATATTACCTATATCTTGGACTTGGAGAGAGGCTGTGGCGGTAGAAGTCAGCTTGAGTATGACCAAACTTCACATGGCGAGTATCAAGACATTAGAATAATTGAGAGGACCGCTACTAGTTAGCGGTACGATTGAAATAAATTTGATCTTTTATATATGTTGCCTGGTAATTTGTGAAGCTCAGTAGAGAAGTAGCCGGATCCCTCCTTGTTTATGATACATACACTATTGAATATCTTGTGGTACATTCTTCTGAATGTTTGTCTTTTTTCATTGTTACTAACAACGTAATCGTGTCTTTCCTTAAAAAAACCGCAATTCGCCACCATAATCTAAGCTTCCATCACCATAATCCGAACATATCGAAAAAGTCTTTCATATGTCTACAATCAAATTTCATCATCAATAAATCCCATTCGAATTATCACGCATACTTAAATATGTGCCTTTCCGAAAAGTGTAAGGAAGACGTTGAAGGCTACTTGATGTATCCAGATGAACCCTACTAATTGTTTTCAAGTAATGTTTAAAAATATCTGTACTTATAATGTTGAACTTGAGGACAGATACAAAGGAGCCAGAGTTATTTAATAGAAAATTGTAACATAGTGGTTTATTCGTAACATTCGTATTTCTTTTTTGAATCCATACACGCTGCATGGACTTAAGTCTTGCACACAAGTAAAAGAACCTCAAGACGACAGTGCTTTTCCTGTTACAAAAACCCAAGTTCTTCGCGATATAGATACTATGCGCGGGTGACTCACACATATTCTTGTTAGGAGAAAGGGCTTGGTACTTAAGAGACTCTTGTCGCTTATACGGACACTGCAGCTCGTAAAACTGGTGACAGAGCGCTGTTTTTTGTCTTAGATTCCAAAAACCCATAACATTTCCTGGTACTCAGCTACAATAAAGCAATTTATGGCAATGGATTAAGAAGACATCTTCGCTGTATTAGTAGCACCTGAGAAGGTTTCTTCCATATCTGAATTTTCAAGATCACCAATTTTAGGTCAACATATCTTTTGAGCAATGCATTTACACGTCAATATATTTTTTGCAGCCATCAGTAGCTACGTCGCCGGTTTTCAAGGCTGCTGTAGCCCAAAAATGGCGGTTTGTCGATCAGCACTTGTGACCTGAAACTTATAGCAAACGTCCAAGTGCCATATTAACAACTTGGATATAGTTGTCAAACATCAAGCACACACACTCTTCATATGATATACATCCTGATTCTATTTGCGTACATATATCTACTATATATACTTCTACTTCAGGCTTTCTTTAAACCCTAATACACAGTTACCAACTCTTTATTGTAAAGCATTTGTGAATTGTATCAGAAGAAGATTATGTCCTCGAGGTACAGTACGCATATTCAATATCAAAAATGAACGGACCATGTACAGAAACGCTTCCTGCTTTAATGTTATAATCTCTTGCGTTCAACTAAGGAACCTGGCTTGAAAGTATGCGCCTTAGGAAACACACAGAATAGAGGCGCTAGTTGTTCGAAACTCCCAGCATGTCTAAGCAGACAAAGAAATTATGTCTAATCTTCGAGTCTGTGTTCAAGTCTAACTTAATGGGCTGTTTCATGAAAGATCTCGTGGACGATGACCGCGGAGTCCACGAGCCAAAGATTGCACAACGCCACTCCTGCGAACACACAACGTCTGACGTAGTATCAGGACGCCATAAGGGAAATTGTTAATAGTTACCATAACAACGCGGGCAGCTGCAGCGCCACAGGCAGTTCTTGGCACACTCCAGAGGCGCACCGATCTTTTTGCTTCGCCTTTATGAACCTACCTTCCCGTGTTGCTGTTGAGCACCGATTTTTTCAACCACTGTGGAGGAATCCGGACTGCTCGATAACTGTGTCGAGGACTCGGGACCCTCAACAAACACCCTTTTCAAGGCAGATCAAAACGAGGTATGGCACTTCGAGTATTGCTTTTCCTATATCGCTTTCCGCCCATAACCTTTTTCACGCAAGTACTAACAGTTGCAGTACTTCTTACGTCTGCTATGCAGCCGTCAGCTAGAAACCATCACATGGTGCAGCCAGGAAGCGGTCGGCTTGCTCACAGCAATGCGTCGGCACCTTTCATACTGCTCAATTCCGAGCGTCAGATGTTAGGTCCGAATCGACAGTCAGCTATGCCTGAACAAGCTGTCGCAGAGTTTCGTAGGGCTCCACCACCTCGCTTGGGATACAACCCGGTGGCACAACAACGCGAACAGGTTCAAGGAAATCAGTTCCGAGTTCAAGGATATGTCAACGGCTCGCCACAGCATCCGTACGGTGTGAGCATGGCGGGCTCAAGCGGAGCCATCCCGTATATTGCAGAGTAAGTCTCGAGTTGTTAATAAGTTCTCGATTCAGCTAACCTCATTCCAATTAGGCATGGACCACGTCGAGGTGAGGACCGGTTTACACCATCTCTTACAGTACCTCAGTCTGCGCACATTCAAAATGATATGGGCATGATGAATTTACTGCATGGCCCTGGTATCTACCCGCAGGCTGGCTCGCCCGTTCACGCCTCACCTCACATTCGTGATGGCATTATGTACAACCAAAACGGGTTCAATACTCGTGCAATTGGTAGAGCTGGTCAGGATGATGGCATCATCCGTGATCTACAGCGCTCGGTGATGGCTGGTTCTCCCATCAACATCCGCCTTCGTGATGGTAAGATAAACAAAGTCCCCAACTTACTACAATGCTGACTTTCGCAGACCGCTTCGCAGAAATCTCAGACCAGAGCAAGGAGTATCCAGAGACCGGCTTGTTTTTCGGAAGCGCCGAGGCTGCATTCCAAGCTATCCAGGGACCTGAGTGGAAGTGCGATGTCCAAGATCCCACCATCCCGACTAGTGATGCCGAGAAGGCCCAATGGGTGTTCAAGTTAGTCAAGGCGTTTCTTAACCTGGAAGGCATTAATGACAAGGACTCTGGTCCTGTACTTAAGGCGCGATGGTTTGGAGGTAAGAAGATTGCTGGCAAAGATCACTATTACGGCCTGCGAGAAATTGAGGAAGTCTGTTGGAGGATTCTGGTAAGCCCTACAATATTTCCCCATGAACAAAGGAGATCGTGTAGCTAACCTTTCATGTAGGAGACTGCCTACAAGATCCACACGGAAGGCGTTGCGTGGGTGCCTATTCGGGATCCCGAGACGCTTGCAAAAGCGGAGAAGAGCAGGGATCTAAGCTTTGAGGAACGCCTAGATGCTCTTATCCACATCTTCACCCACTTCAAGAACCGATGCGACAAGATGATGAAGGGAGGCGATATCCTGGCCACAGTTCTCTGCCCGAAGGATGCAGCTAAGACGGCGGCAAATAACAGGCATGCCAATGATGATCGTCAGTGGAAGCTGTTCTTGGGTCGTGCCGAATATCAAAGGCAGCAGGCTCAAGAAGGAACGAGTCCACCCAAGTCTAGGCGCGGCAGGAAGCCCAGGAACTCGTTGACGATTGGTTAGTGCTGTTGGGATTGATCATTGATGATGTAGACACTAACAATCAATTCAGATGCATTAAAGTCTAACGAAGCCCCCATCTCTGTTTCTCCAAGTGACACAATGCTTAGAAATTGCTCCACAGACAGCATAAACGGAGACCTGTTCAGCGCTCAGCAGGGTTCCAATGAGCGCTCAGCATCTGAAGTCTTCTCTATGCCTGTCAATTCACCACATTCGATCATTGATGCTTTCCCTGTCGAGAATGTACCGATTAAGAAAGCGATGGAGCAGGAAATGATTGGGACGTACTTAAATGCGCGACCCATTTACGAGTCGGATATCTCCGCAGATTCATTCGTGGTTGGACACGAGAATTCTGGTCTTCATCACCATAGGAGTGATCCCGACCTTGGCCGCCCGCAATCCGTCGATGGAATTTACAACAACAAGCGCAAGAGCACCCGTGATGAAGACGATGATGTCTTAGGTGATCAGTTCTACAGCTCGAAGCGCCATCATATGGGTTAGCAGTACGCATCGTTGATCTCGCATTCGGGAAGAACGTTACGTCGACATGTTGATCTTCGAAACTTGCTCTCATCGCGAAGTTTCTCTACAGTTTATAACGACATAGTAGCATTGCCGCGTTTACAATTGATATTACACGAGGAACCTAGAGTATGCGATTATTCGAACGCATAGTGAGCGCATAATTTTCAGCCTCACAGGGTTACATGATCATTAGACCTGGTGTAGAAGGGTATTATAGAGTTGAGTTGCAGTTTTCATTTAGATGTCTCTTTGGTTACAGAAAAGGTTTCGGAAAACAATATTAGATTGGGGTTTGATAGATTCAATGATATACATGGTGATTCAAACGTACGTTGGAATAATCACTTCACCTTTCGAGGCGAGTCAGGATTTGCTTAAAAGATTGTGATGCTCATGACTGTTATGTGCTACTGTGAACTGACAAAGTCGAGCCAATGTATCTGAGTAACATCTTTTAGAGGCTGGGCATATTAGATGGATTACGATTTGGGTTTGCTAGCCCTAATAAGGCCGGGAACGCCTAAGAAAAATGAAATAAAATACCCTTTTTTAAGGCGGATTTTGGTCTAATAATTCACAGTCCCCAGGTGGAAGGCTTTGCCCATAGGTTTACCGACTAAGTAAGGCGACGGCAGACTCGGACCTTATGTTTGTCCAGCGCATCTGTTCAATTAGCATGGGTATTATCACTTCAAAGGTTATACTTTCAATCCATTCGAATGGGTAATGATTTGAAGAGATCATATCATCATGAAAAGCCCACTGAAGTATCTAAGAGGGCATCATATTGTCGGAAAATGGCCACAATAGGCAAAAGCTAGACAAGTGTATGACACCCAAAAGTTTTTTCTATGAGAAGAATTGAAACGAAGGGAGCAGGCCTGTCACAGCCGTATTAGAACATGCTATGGAAACTTAATAGTCACAATGTACATTTCCAATTCTTTCCAAATGAGACTCTATTTGATGTGCGAAGATTTGTCACAGTGACGGAGAGTTCTCGGTAAAAATTTCGTTGAGGCGGCGATGACAACGGATAAGTTTGCTGAGAATTGTTCCTGTCATGCTTACATGGGCAGCAGGACAAGTACTTGAGGCCAGCGAGACACTATATGATCCATAGGAATTTGATTTACCTATAGCCAGCTCGTGAAGCATGCTTTATATCCTTAAGATGAATGATGCTTTAAGGCGAGAACGTCATACTTCTAAGGCTATTTGAGATGCGAAGAACCTGGGGATTCGATGAGGGAGGCCTCCAACTATTTCTTCAACATGGGTGATTGAGAAACAGTAACAGCTTGACAAACTGTCAAGCTTGCGGGAGGCATGACATTGCGCTTTCTGAAACAAAAGAGAGAGGGCGTAACCTAAGCCCACACCAGTCTAGTCGGGACCACGCACACCTACATTTACCTGGAAAAAAGTGTTTATCAAATATATCCATCGGTAGCAATGAGCGTCGTTGTCAAGTTCTATACAATCCTGGTGGCGGAGAGGACTGCTGTACAGCAAATGAGCTTGTTGTGCCTTTGAGAGGCAATTCTCTTTCACTTTACAGTGCGTCAACAAACAGTAGCACTACGGCCGCGCCTCAAATAGCACCCGAGCCTCAACTTCATATCGCGCCTTGATCGACACCTTTCTATAACCCACTTGAATATTTCTCTAATATCGCTAACTCGAAGTGGGACAACAGAGCGGAGGATACCATGGGAGACCCGGATCTCCGAAAGCAACTCCTCAAAGCCCGTCGCAGCGGTGCTCCACAAAGCGGTCGACTCAAGCGCACAACTAAACCAGCAACAACGGTTCCTGTTTTCGCGAAGGATTTGGAGGATGGTAGCGTTCTGGACCAGTCAGACCAACCAGACGACCCCCAGGTACCCGGTGGAGGCCAAGATACTTTGGTGAGGCTCAACTCAGATCCAGAATCGTCATCTAGTAGGGAGACGACTCTTTCATTGAACAAGGCTAGCATTGGTATCACCGATACTGACAACTCTGAGTCTTCAGAAGAGGTGCCTCTACGCAGAGGTCGGTCCAGATCGAAGCAACCCAAAACCCCAGCAGCTCCCAAAGGCAAAGGAACTGACAATGTCGATGACTCACTATCAAAGACGGCACCTGCGCGTACAAGGCGTGCGGCTACGTCAAACTCTCTCACGAGCACTATGTCTGTGGATGAGGAAGAACCTGACAATATTAGATCCAAACCGCCGGCTTCGGCCTCTCTACGCAGAAAGCGATCTGCTGCGCCAAAGAGTCTTCTAGACGCCGGATCTCTCCATGCAGAAGAAGTAGACGACGAGTATCTACCTACGGCGTCTATACGGAGATCCCCAGAGAAATGTAAGTTTTCGGTATGCGCATCTTGTCTTAAGGCTGTCCTTCAGACTGCGGCAAGCTCGAAGACGAGACCAGGTGAGACAAGGCCGTTAAGGACAAAAGCTTACAGATTTCAGCTAAACAGCTAAACAATAGCTCGAGACGTACGAGGCACAAAGTTGAGACGCCTACACCTCGCAGTCCTACGCGCGCGATCAAAGAACCGAGCCTCGAACCGGAAAGCACAGCATCCAGTCCCGACACCAACCCGAAACCTGCCGACCTCGCCTCTGAGAAGTATAACATACCTGAAAAGTTGCTGGGCGTGCGTGAAGCCATGGGTGAAACGGTCTGGACAGAGTATGTGTGCTTGATGGAATCCCTGATCCGACGGGAAGTGGATGATAAACATTTTGACCTCAAGGAAAACAAGCTGTTCCAGACATTCCCTAGCGTGCGAAGGATCGTCAAGAAATTAGCCTTCGATATGGTTGCAGAAGTCTTGCTGGCTAAAGAGTAGTGTGAAAGAGACAGCATTGGTTATAGCTGGACATTGGAGTGGTTCGCAACCAAGCTGTCCAGGTGGTAAGCCCTACGCTATATGAGCACAAGTCCATTATGAGATGAGATATGAAGTTTGCGAAGATGCACATATGAAGAGGCTAGCACCGGTACTGTCAGGAGGAAGGTGGTGCATTTAGCGTACAGCCTACGTGTCGCATCCACCTCACCAATAAGAATAATGTTCTTATTACTTGAGCTCCACCTAGTGATCCACAATCCGTGCCTTCAAGACGCTAACCTCGAACGGCAATTTTTCTTCCTTGCGCAACGTTCTATTCTGACCCACAGACCAGCCCTCGGCGCCCAACAGCGTCTCCACGCTGTCTATTCTCACAGGAAGCTCAAGCAAACTACTATTTCCAGCCCTATTTGCCTGCCAAACGATGCTAATCAGCACTTCCGTGTCCCCTACCCAGATCGATGCATCAAGCAGCGGCTCGGCGGGGGACACGACACGCTGCCTCTTCGCAGCCACCAGCAGTTCCGTGATGTCCTCTCTCTCGAGCACCTTCGCCAGCTCGGTCGTCGAATTTTCAATCTCCGTGCTCGTCGGATAAAGCCAGGCCACAACCCCCATCGCCCCGTGATTGATCCTCAGCAGCGCCATGACCAGCGCCTCCTGCCCCGTCGCCCACCTCTCCCAGAAGCTGTCGGCGTCGTAAAACCACTGGGGGACTCCCCACACGGGCTTCTGGAACAGGCTGTTGGTCCACTGCTGGTACGCGTACATCTTGTCCGTGCGGTCCACGATGTCGAGCCAAGGGTTCTCCACATATTCTGGATACGCAGGGTCGTCTTTGTGGCAGAAGTCGCAGCCGCAGTCGCCGTACGTGCGGTTGCAGGGCGTGTTGTAGACGGTGCTGAAGGTCGACGATTTGATCAGGTTGTATGCGTCTTCGAGGATGATATCCGCGCCGGAGGTGTACTCGCGGAAGTAGAAATTGTAGCAGTTGAGGACGAGCGACACAGGATGGTACGGGTCGATGGACCGGATGCGATCGTAGGCAAGCTTCGTGCCGTTGAGAGGGTCGGTCCAGCCGTCGGGCTCGTCGCCGGTGTAGTAGAGCAGGAGGCTGGGGTGTTTCTGCAGCCGGGGCAATTGGTAGGATATGGAGGAGAGGTTGAGATATGTGTGGCGCATGTCGTACATGACGTAGAGCTCCAGTTTATCGCATTCCGTGAGGAACTTCTCGAAAAGCTCGTTGTCGAACGAGGCCCAGCCGCCAGGCGGCACGGGATGTATCAGATTGTAGCCACGCTTACGGAATTCGGCGAGGTTTTTCGTCTGGTTTGAGGCAAGATTCGGAGGTATTGGATTGTGTTCTGGGTCAACAACCCAAGACACCCAGTCCCAGCGCGTATAGAAAGACATGGGGAATATCGCTTTCCAGGAGTTGTTTGTGAGAGACGAACGCACTTGTATGCCTCCTGTCAATCGATCTAGCCTAGCCATACTACCTGAATCATTCCTTGGGTGAAGAACCTGCACCGTAGTCTGGCTTTGAAAAGTCTGGATTCCATCAGGGCTATTTGCCATCGCGTAAAATTGACCTTTTCCATACTGGCCTTCAGCTGATGAGACATCACTTATATTGAAGGATACTTCGAAGCCGCTAACATTGACAGGCACCCGCGCATGGTCAACAAGTTTCCTCCGACCGTTGTAGACTGTTAATCTGAGCTCGGTAAGCGGAATAGATTCCGAATGCGAATGGTCAGGATCGAAAGTTCTGTTCTTGAAAACCGAGCCAAAACCGCCTTGGGCAGACACAGGCGTGTCGACAATGAAAATACCGGTTTCCTCGGTAGTGAGATAAAAGTTGTATTTCGGGTAGACGTGAAGGGCCAATCGAGAGGTATTGGCGGGGTGATAGGGACTGGGTGGATCGAGCCAACCTCCAGGATTAAAGGAAGAATCCTGTGATCGTTTTAGTATAGTAATGTGCACACAGCCAATAACCAAAATACAGTTTTTTTATAAGCTTTGCCACACCATACGTCAACACCAGGTGGATTGTTAAAAGGCGGTCCTGCCGTTGCCGCGCTCCACAAGCCAGCCAGCGTCACCCATCGTTGGATCGAAACCAAAACCATCGCCTATGTGTGCAATAAAGACAAAGAAGGTTGAGAAGCGATTAGGGGACTATTTATCCATATTAATACAATGGTGTGGCGATGACGCTGGTCAAGAACACAAGACGCAAGGGTTGCGACCTTCCACAATAGCAAGCGGGGTACAGGGCCTGGCGATATGATCAGCGGCCAGGACAACGAGCGTTATCAAGCCAAGCAGTAAATTCCCAGGAAGGTGGCGAGACCAAGAGTGGGCGAGCTAATTATCGTGAGATCACAATGTTTTATTCTTCATATTCCCATACGAGGTAATGGTAGTAGCCTCTCCACGCAGTCAGCGGCAAACATGCACATACGCATGAATCGGACCTCAACTCGCGGATACATGTGCACAAAGCAAAGCCTCCCGTTGATCTGTTGTACATTACATCGATACCCATGGCCGGTATAATGCCAGAAGCAAACCAACCGCTCCAAAGTCGACAAATCGTAAATAAATCAAAGCTGCCAGATAATGAAACGAGCAAGGAAATGCGTTGAACAAGATGCCTACTAGTATGGACTAACGAAGTCGCACTACCTTGTTAACCATACAAGCTTCCCCTGGTACGCTCCGTCACCTGTGTTTCGTTGTGCAAATGTTGAGTCACCTCGAGGGTCGTAATAATGTGATCGTGGCTCAGCTTCTCATCTTTTCGTGTAGCCAACAAGCGCGCAATCTTGAGAACATTCTTGATCTGACGGCCGTTCATGTTCATTCGCGCAAGCTCTTCGAGTTCCTGCTTCGTAATCATGTGCTCTTGAGGACACGAGTCGAGAAAGTTCTTCCACACTGTCCGACGTGAAGCAATGGAAAGCTCTTTGTAGTCGAGGGAAATATGGATGCGGGATTGGAAAGCCGGATCGAAAGTATTGACTCGGTTCGTCGTCAGAAACATTGTACCTTCGAAGTATTCCAGTACACGAAGGAAAGTGGATACCAATTTGTTCCTCTCCAACTCATGCAGCGACCGCTGTTCCAGGAATACGTCTGCCTCATCGAGCAAGAGGACGCTGTTCCAGCGTGTGCACATTTCCAGAATGTCTTGAAGGCGATTTTCTACCTTTCTAGGATCTGAGCCTAGATCGCCAGCACTCATCATATAGAGTGGCACCTTCATTTCCTCGGCAACAGATTCGGCAGTAAGGGTCTTTCCAACGCCGGGTGGACCACACAATAAGATGATCATGCCGCGGCCTTTACCTTCAATAACGTCGTCGAAGGCTTCTCGGTGCTTTCGCTGTGATTCCGTAAACCCCAGAATGAGTTCTTTTTGATTCTTTGGCAGCACCAATCGATCAAAAGCGTCTTGCTGCCACTCGATCTCCTTCACGCAGTTGACAAAGAAATTGAGCCAAAGTTTGGTCTTCAAGCAATAACCTCGAAGGAGCGGTGTGCAAATGAGTTTCTGCTCCGTTGTCAAGGGCAGTGGTCGAGATGCCTCGTCCTCATCTGCAAAATGACCGTCTAAAGGCATGCCGCTGTCGTCACAATCACCATCATAATCCATGTCTCCCGGTTCCTCGCTGTCATCTCCGTCATTTTGCGGCGATTCATGCGAGGGGTCCTTTTGCGAGAGCGGAGCAAGGTACAAGGCATACGTAGGATTGAACCGATTCCAACCGTACGTATCAATTACGATCTGACAAACGTTAGTATGACTCTTCTTGTGATTTAGGAGGTGGAGAAACACGCACGCGACTCTTGATATTGTATTTCTCTTTCGATCCAAACGCATTGTAGTGCCATCCAACGCCGTGGTACGCTTTGTAGTTGGGACCAGCTAACGACTCAACCTTGGCTCCACGCTGAATGAGTCTATCCTTCAAGGCCTGTGCGTCCGGATGATATTCGATAGGGTATGTTCGTAATTGGGTGATGGGCTGAGTACCAAAATAATGGGAGATGGACAGATTCATCCTGTTGGAGCCGAAGCGTGTCCCGTCCCAGTCGATGTACTTGCCCATGACCCAAAACACAGGATTGCCTTTGGCATCGGCACCATAGCGAGTGCGCTGAAGCTGCATGGCGGTCTCTTGGCCATCTTGTCGCGCATAGATGATGGATCCAGGCTGGAACAAGGTCCAAAGATGTTCATATGTCATGACGCGCTTGTTCTTCATATCCTGAGACGTATCAATGAGGGTCTTGAATTCTTTGGATAGGATGCTCTGCAAAAGCTCGGCGTGCTCTTTCGTCTTCCGCTGTTCTTCAGTCTCATCGCCAATCTGCGCGATAGCGGCCTGCAGCTCAGCCCAGCGATGGATAAGGGGCTCGAATTTCCCAGAAAATTCGACTCGGTTAAGGTCGGTGGTGATGCCCGGGTAGTTCTTCAAAACGCCCGCCAGAAGCTTTTTCAGCAACGGACTTTGAACTACAATGGAATGGATAGCGAGCACTCTTGTGGGATCGTTGTACACCTTTACATTTCGCACGAGCAACGCCCATTTTGCAGTCTTGTCGTTTTCAGCCACGACGCCGAGGTCTTCTGGGATCTTGTCCTGCCATTGATAGCGGCCTTTCTTGTCCTCTTTGCCAGAGTACAGATTCTTGTGGCCGGTTTTCATGCCAGCCTCGCAAGGTTCGTCGTCCTCAGACTCACTCTCTTTCTTGGCGTCATCCTTGGCCTCATTTTCTGGTGACTCTTTGGTGGCGGTGGTGGTGCCGTTAACAGCCTTTGTGCCATTCGTTTCGACCGCCTTCTGGTTCTCGCCGGATGAGGCGGACGAAGTTGATGGCGAGCGAATCCTCGACGGCATCCTGTTGATGACGGGCAGGCGGACCGGGATAGTTCTTTCTCCGTCTTCGGAGGGCAAGAAGATGTACTGGTGGCGACGCGACTGGATCGGAGGATTAGCGGGCGGGTGGGCAGATCTTCTAGGCATGGGCGGGGTTAAACATGAACTCGGGCAATGGGTGTATGAAGGTGAGATAGCAGGAGCGAGCGGCGAGGGTGAGGGAAGGCTGTTAAGTAGTGGGCCGGCCTTGTTGCCTGGACGTTTCCCGGTAACGATAGTCGAGCTGACTCAATGGGGGGACGGAGGAGGAGGAGGGTGCCTGGAAGCCTAGAGGGCGGAGGTACCTCTGGTGTTGGGGCACGTGGTGTTGGCGAGGCTGTGTACCTGCTGCACTCTTGAGTGGACGGCCGTTGCACGGCGCCGACTGCCACGTCGAAAGGGCAGCTGGCGGCCGTGGACACGGAGGTGTGGCGGCGGTGAGAGCGAAGCGACGGCCAGCGTACGCTGCGCGCTCTGTTGGTTCTCCCTCGTCGCGCATTGGGGGTTCGAGGCGACGGACAGCAGGCTCCAGCGGTGCCAGCAGGCGCTGCTTGCAGGGTGCGGTCATGCTGACGGCGGCACCGGTCGACGTGATTGCGAAAGATGGACCAGCTGGGGGTTGCAGGCAGGGCCGCAGCTATGTATTGCACACGGTGCCCTGTATGCACTGTATGTATGTCGACGGCAGCGCGCAGGAATGCGGTGCTGCCCTCGAGCGCCTACGCCGTGGCCCCGTCAGCCTCGCTGACCGACCCAAGACCCCAAGGCCCCCATGCCCCCATGCCCCCTCCGCCGTATATCCTCCGTCGAACCGCCATGCACCCAATATCACGGCCGCCACCCACGGCCAGACCAGACGGGACCAGGCGGCGATGCGGCTTCGCGCGATGCAGTCTCCAGTACGCGTGCTCTGAGCGGCGTGCGTAGGCGAGGCGTCGGCTCGACCCCGCGTGCTGCCGAAGACGGCTGTTGCACGGCCGCTGCGCCCGCTACGCCCCCCAGTCGGCCCGGCTGCGCTGCCCCGCCAAAGAAAGCGCGGGACGGACATCTTTTTTTGCACGGCGTCAAACTGCCACCAAAACTTTCTACTCTCCACGGCGCACGCTCCTGGAGCCCGGCCAGCCACCACAATGACCACGCTCATCAGAGTTCCTTGCTCGTCTGCCAACATCGGCCCCGGCTTCGATGTCATTGGCCTCGCCCTGTCCCTGTACCTCGAGGTGCACGTCACCGTCACCAAGCAGCCAGAGTCGTCGCACTCGCTCAACTGCCGCATCACCTACGAGGGCGTCAATGCCGAGTCAGTGCCTCTCGTCGCCCAAGACAATCTCATCACCCGGACGGCCGTATACGTCCTCCGCTGCCATGGCATTCGCGCCTTCCCCGCCGAAACACACGTACACGTCAAGAACCCCATACCGCTTGGCCGGGGCCTGGGGTCCTCTGCCGCCGCCATCGTCGCCGGCGTCAACATAGCCAACGAGGTGGGCAGTCTTGGCCTGTCCAAAGCCAGGATGCTCGACTATTGTCTCATGGAAGAGCGACACCCCGACAACGTGGCCGCCGCCTTGTACGGTGGCTTCGTGGGCACCTACCTGAACGAGCTGTCCCCCGAGGACACGGAGCGGTTGGAGATTCCCCTCAGCGAGGTACTTCCCGAGCCTGCTGGAGGCGTCGACACCGGCCTGCGCCCGCCCGAGCCCCCCAGGGACATCGGTCACTACACAAAGTTTAAGTGGTCTTCGGACATCAAGTGCTTGTGCATAATACCCCAATTCGAGGTCTCTACCGCCAAGGCACGCGGTGTTCTCCCCGCAAGTTATTCGCGAAGCGACATCGTCTTCAACATGCAGAGGTTGGCTGTGCTGACGACGGCCCTGGGCCAGACACCCCCGGACCCCGGCATGATCTACACAGCGATGCAGGACAAGATTCATCAACCATATCGCAGTGGTCTGATTCCTGGCCTGACCGAGATTTTGCAGTCTGTCACCCCACAATCACATCCAGGCCTTCTGGGCATCTGCTTGTCTGGAGCTGGCCCTACCATCCTGGCCCTGGCCACGGCGAATTTTGATTCGATAGCCGAGTCCCTCCTTGCAGAGTTCAAAAAGGAAGGCATCACATGTGATTGGAGGCTCCTGGAGCTTGCCGAAGATGGTACGACGGTAACGCGACCAACGAGCACATCCACGGCGCCGGAAGAGGCACTGACATATGCATCGTCGGGCGTCAGCATTGACGCTGGAAACGACCTCGTCAAAGGCATCAAGGCGCTAACTGCGGCTACGAAGCGGCCCGGTGCCGACGGCAAGATCGGTGGTTTCGGCGGGCTGCTTGATCTAGAGGCGGCTGGCTACAAGGAGCCGCCGATCTTGGTGGGTGCCATCGATGGCATAGGCACCAAGGTGAAGATAGCATTCGAGATGGGCAAGCACGATACGGTGGGCATCGACCTCGTTGCCATGAACGTGAATGATCTGGTTGTGCAAGGTGCTGAACCGCTCATGTTCCTTGATTACTATGCCTGCAGCAAGCTAGACGTCAATAGTGCGGTCAAATTCGTCGAGGGGGTTGCCAACGGCTGTCGACTGTCTGGCGCTGCTCTGGTCGGTGGGGAAACTGCGGAGATGCCAGGGATATATCAGCACGGTGAATATGATGCAGGGGGCTGCGCAATTGGCGCCATAACGAAGGGCGCGACAATCCTCCCGGACACGGCTGCGATGGCAGAGGGGGACGTGCTTCTAGGACTTGCTTCCAGCGGCGTGCACTCGAATGGCTTCTCCCTCGTCCGCAGGATTGTCGACAGAAAGGGACTGTCGTTCCACGACCCAGCGCCGTGGAGCGCCAATGAGACGGTAGGAGACAGTCTCCTAACGCCAACGCGCATTTACGTCAAGCCCCTGCTGGCTGCATCACGGAAGGGCCTCATTAAGGGCATGGCTCATATCACGGGCGGGGGCCTGCTCGAAAACATCCCTCGCATGCTGCCCGAGACCCTTGCAGCGGAGCTAGACGCCACGACATGGCCGATGCTGGACGTGTTCAAATGGCTCAAGCAGGCTGGCCGGCTGGAAGACATGGAGTTCTGCCGAACATTCAACACGGGTCTGGGCATGGTGCTTGTTGTGAGTGCAGACAAGGTCGGGGTCACTACGGAGATTCTCCAGGAGCACGGAGAGCAAGTGTACCAGGTGGGTTCGTTGGTGAAGAGGACGGCGGACGAGTGTATAGTACGGCACATGGGCGTATGGGGGTGATGTGTGATGGCGGTAGGATGGGTTGCATGGTGCCTTTCAAGGGAGGTCTGGATCCGATGCTGTATCCATGTCCAAACGGCGAGCGTGCAGGAAAAGGGCGGGGCGGTGGGGACGCAGAGATTTGGCCTGGAGGCTGCAAGAACGTATTGTCGGCAGGCCAGCTGGAGTTGGAGAGATGGATGCGCCGTGACGCGACCGGATTGGGCGGGCACCAGTGGGAAGGGGACGAGACTTGCCGACCCAGGGCCCACCAGCTGGATGGATATGGCGATATGGCGGGTAGATGACGAAGACCGGCGTAACAAGAGCACTCTGAGTCCACCGGTCGCTGAAACTAGGTGCATGTATGTACAGTAGGGGCGGGATCGCTGATTCGCGCCGAGCCCCGCCCCGTCGACCTGCTTTAGTCTGGACGGCGTAAGGGCGGATGGAGCATTGTGAGAAGGTCGCCCAAACAGGCAACGCACGCCTAGACCTGCAACATGACACCTTGGAGCCGCAACCTCACATGCAAAGGGCAAAGCGCAGCGAGGATCGCAGGGTCGCAGGGCCGTCGTGCCCACGGCGGCCCACGGCGGACGCGGGTGGGAGGCTTGTAGGCAGGCAGACGAGGACGGGGGACGGGGGACCTGGCCAGGCGGGTATACAATCAGGGAAGGCCCTCGACGACGGAGCCAGTGCGGGCGCGCAGGCTCGCGGCAGCGTGGGTTGGACTGCTCTCGGTGGCTGCCGTCGCCTGCAGGTGGCGCGCGTATTTGTGGAGAAGGACGCGGTGCAACGCAGCTGGCGCCGGTTTTATCTCATATCGAGCTGTAATCACGCACATGCTGGTGGCAGAGGACGACGACGAGGACGAGGAGCCCGTGCTGGGAGGCTGCGGCGAGGCACGGCGCACGGCGGGGAACGACACAAGGTTTCGAGGCGATTGATTGCCCGGCGAATGGACGCGTTTGTTGGGAATCTGTCAAGAGTACCGCAGCGCTCGATGGTGTGAAGCCAGTGCCCGTCGACGAGGCTTATCTGCCAATCGACCCTTGGGGGGGCCGGCGACGCTGCAGGCCTCGAATGCGCGTCCAATGCCATGGCGCCCGGCCCGTTTCCGACTCTTTTTTGTTTGCGCGGTCAAGGCGCGTCCGAAATTCTCACACCGCACTGCACCCAAGCCTTGCTGCTGCCTTGCCCGTGCCTGCCCGCGCCCGCCTTTTCTTTTCTTCCTCCCTCCCCCTCCTCCATCATGTCTGGCCCTTCCTCCTCGTCCGCCTCCGCCATCGCCCCCGACACCTCCTCGTCCGCCGAGCGCCCCGCGCCCGCTGAGAAGCCTGCCACGGCCGCCCACCCTCCACCGCAGCAGCCAGACCCTACGCTCGAGTCCAATGCCTCCCAAGGAAGACTCGCCGCCGCCGGTCCCTCCGCCGCCGCCGAACTCGCCCGTCTTAAGATAAGGCTCAAGGCCGCCCTGCGCCAGTTCCCGGACTTCCCCTCGCCCGGCATCCTGTTCGAGGACATCATGCCTCTCTTCGCCGACCCCAAGCTCCACGAAGATCTGGTGCGTGCCCTCGAGCTCCACGTCTCTCAGGTCTACGAGAAGCCCGACGTGGTCGTGGGCCTAGACGCCCGCGGCTTCCTGTTCGGTCCCAGCCTGGCACTGCGGCTCGGAGCTGGCTTCGTGCCTGTCCGCAAGCAGGGCAAGCTGCCCGGACCCTGCGAGACGGCGGCGTACGAGAAGGAATACGGCAGCGATTTCTTCCAGATGCAGGCCGACGGCGTGAAGCCGGGACAGAAGGTGCTGGTGGTGGACGACATCATTGCTACAGGTACGCTTCCCCTCTCCTGCGCGCATACCCAGGCGCAGACGCACCAGCCAGTGCCCCCCCAGCTGACCCGGCCCAGGTGGATCTGCCTCTGCTGCAGGCTCGCTCGTAAAGAAGCTCGGCGGCACGCTGCTGGGCTACGCCTTCATCCTCGAACTCGACTTCCTGCAGGGACGCGCCAAGCTGGACGCGCCCGTCTACACACTGCTTTCCAGCCAAGAAAAATAACATGACCCTCATCCTTCCCCCCCTTAGAAGCACTCTGCATGGAAAGGCGTTGGGTCCCGGTACTATTGGGTAATACCTGGGGTGCAGATGCCGTGCTGACGGCGCTGTGGCTCTCAATCTCTGCTCTTATTTGGCCTGCGTTCTCCTTGCCGGCATCCTGAATGATTCAAGCGGTACATAGACGGCGACGACACAATATGACTGTGCATAGTTGGGCTCTCGGAACCGCCATGCACCATTGACCGTCCGTGACACGCCGGCACGCCCAACAGGCAGTCCCGTTCGGCGCCTGGCGTGCCTCAATCAATCGTGTCTGTCCCGCACCGCAAAAATTTCCAGCCCAGTGCCCCTCGTTAGGCAGGCGCCCTGCAATCACGTCTTGCGCAGACCCCCACTTGCCCGTCCGGGCCAAGCGCCAGCGATAGCGGCCGCCGCGACCCCTCTCTTGTCGCCGTCCACCGTGGCAGAGTGGCCGCTGCCTCTCCTGTCGCTGGCCCGCCGTGCGAACGAATGCCGTCGTGGTCCTGGCGCGCCCCGTCCCTGCGCCCGCCCTCCTCCAGGTCGCTTCTCCTGCTGCTGCCCGGCCACCAACGAGCCCGACGTGCCCAATTGCGCTTCCACCCGCCTCCCATCCGCCCCCGAGCCACAGCCAGAGCCATGTCCGACATCAAGAAGATCATCTCGCCCAACGCCATGCCGCGTACGCTCCCTTTGCTGCTTGGATTGTGCGGTAGCTGATTTGTCCACAGCTGCGGGCCCCTACGTACGTCTGCACGCCTTCCTCGTCTGGCCTCTCCCCACGGCCCACCCCCAGAAGCCACAGCGCCTCTTTCGGTCCAGTTTCCGAGTCCTCCGCGAGATGGATTGCTGATGCCGATGTACACAGTCGCATGCCGTGATTGCAGGCTCCCAGATCTACGTCTCTGGCTGTATCCCAGCAGACAAGGAGGGCAACCTGGTCACAGGCAGCATTGCCGAGCAAACCAAGGCCTGCTGCGAGAGCATTGTTGCCATTCTGAAGGACGCAGGCGCCGACATCACTCGTGTCGTCAAGGTACGCTACCTTGTTTAGTCATGCTTCCTCAGCTCCATGCCCAGCTGATTTCGCTCCACAGGTCAACGTCTTCCTCGACGACATGGCCAACTTCGCAGAGATGAACGGCACCTACGAAAAGTACTTTGCACACAAGCCCGCACGGAGCTGCGTCGCCGTCAAGTCGCTGCCCAAGGGTGTTCCGGTCGAGATTGAATGCATTGCCTTTGCTGGTACGAGCGCGAAACTCTAAGTCCTGCCAGATGATGGTAATGTTGATGTGCTTGCAGGGTGAATGCCGCGGCTGAACGGACGATAGAGAGAGGTCTTCGGTATGAGCAAAAAGCAGCAAAAGCTAGTGTGAGCCCGTATGGCCCCCTTAAAATACTTGAGTATAATTTGAAAATCTTCAAGATATATCTCTGTCCAAATCGGCAAACTTTGCGAACCCCAGACGTCACATAGCTTGTTTGTGTCTTGAACCTAACCAAGCAGCTCAGCCTGTTCATGCTGGACAAGGATAAAAAGCTACACTGTACACACGGATATCGACACCATTGCCCAGAAGTAACACTCAAAGCCGCACTTTCCTGCTTCATGAAAATTCGCCGCGTGTCTGATATAAATACATTTGAATGCACCTCTCTTGACAATAGCTAGGAGCTACTGGATCCGCTGATTGCACATATATTACGTCTGGGCAAAGAGGCTTGACCAAGTTCTGTTATGACCCTTACTCGAATTACGCTGTACCGTCTAAAGCTCCAAGCCTCTAGTCTTCCCTTAGGTACAAGGACGTCTACTATCCGGGTAATACTTCATCGGTTCATGTCTTCAGCATCAACTTCAGTGCCTTTTAGGAATATTTAATACCAGTGTGCAAAACTAAGAATTGAACCTTCCACGTTCATAGACGCATTGACAATGTTATATCAGTTATTCGCTAGGTCAACATGCACTCTTCTACTGAAACTTTCACGCACAAGTTTTGTCATGGCGTCCGCCGATGTTGTCGACGCTGACAGCCTCCTCTATGCTCAAGGTCAGCAATCAATGTACTTATCAGTGGTATACAATCCTACCTAGTCTTGAGAGCCATATTGTCTTCGCTCCACGCACCTCCCCACCGCAGGCAAGAAATTCCGCCTCTACACACCCAACGCAACTGGCTTAAGTGGTACTTCTCTAATTGTTACCCCGCAAACCGTCTCGGATGCCCCAGCCTTTCTCTGTGATGGTTCTCAGGCGATGCCGTTTCCCGCAAAAAGGCGCCCAAGCCTACATGCAAGGTCGTAAAGATCGAGAGAAAGGGTGCGGGTGTCAAGGCGACGAGGAAGATTGGAAATTAGGAGATCGTCATGGTGGATCGAGCGAGTCTGGTGGTGGATATAGAATTTGAAAGGATATTCAGCATCGAGGACGGGGGAGCACTATCGGGTAAGACTGTAGGTAAGTAGTATTTGATGTTCTCGATGTTCACATCAACGTCTGCCAAACAGCTAAAAATAAAAATAAAAACTAGAACCCACTGAAGACGCCTCGTGCGGTGAGAGCATTGAGTGCAGAGCAGAAGAAGACTACAAAAGTACAGGAGAGACGTCTGGCCAGCTGGAAGAAAGCGTCATGGCAGTCAATTCCTTTGAAAGCACCTTGCAGGCAAGAAACGCAGAGCGCTTTTCCCCATTCGTCTCGGTATGTCCTTTTCCACCCGCATTTACTAAGATAACAGCACTGGCACGACGCCATTTCCTCCCCAAACAGCGCATCAACCACACCTGCGTCCTCTTCTCCCAAAAAGGCATTGCAATTCACGTCCGCTCCGCGATGGGGTTTCTTGGGGAGGAGGTCAAGGAGAAGAAGTGGGTACTGGAAGATGTGCTGAGGGCGGTGGGGGACGGGGTGAGGGAGATCATCAGAGGATACGGGGAGGATATTTGAGTGGATGAAGCTGATAGGCTCGACATCACATGCAGTTTTTCCGGAGACCGTTGTTGCAGCTCATCGGGGGGAGAGCGTGAGAGAGCCAAGGAAGGAGCCTTGTGCCGGGACTGTTTTTATTGTAAGTCATGCTCAGGCGCTGACAGAGACACTGAGAAATGCTCATCCACGGAAAGAGACATGTAATCTTTTGCATCACGAGTATAGGATTCATTACTAGGTATCATGGTCGCTCGACAACATCACAGGCCAACCCAAGCCATCTTACAATACAACCTCGCAGTACCGCATCTCTCCCTAGACATGCACATTATTGCCCGCTTTCCCAGCGCCCACGTTCTCAGTATGCTTATGAGAGACGTGTATCTTGGGTTTATGTGCCAAGGCCTCCCTGATCTCCTCAACGCTCTTCTCGGCCCACGCCGGGCCACCCATGCTGCTCATTGGGAACAAGAGCTGGTTCTCAGCACCGTTGACCATGGCATCCGTAGAGGGCGGGGGCTTCGACATGATGATGTCAATGTCCTTGCGGATCTGAGTGCAGAAGGAGTCAAGCGGGAGATCGTTGACATCGACACCGAAGGGGTTTTCGATTTCGCGACCGATGAGGCTGTGGGTCGTGTTAGCTTTCGGTCTGAAGAGAGGGGGGTTAATTCGAGGATAGCTTACGCTATGCCCAGGATGATGTAGGCGGCGAAGATGGAGGCTGGGATCGTGACCCAGCCCAGGGACTTGTAAAGCTGGAAGGGTAGAAGGAGAATGTAGACCCAGGTGATCTGACCGATGGCAATGCTGTACGCGATGGGCAGGGGGGTGTTGAGAATGCGGTCTGTGCCTGAGAGGACGTCGTTCATGGTTGAGATGGCATTGAGCGAGTGCGTCTGGTAGATGGACACCTTGAGGGTATTGTTGTCGTAGATGGTCTTCATGTAGGCGGACAGATGACTGAGAATCTCAAGGGGCAGATTCCCCAGCGGCACCTTGGACTTCTTAAGCAGCTTTCGAGGGTTGGACTCTGCCATGGGAAGACCCAAAAACTGTCCTGCCCTTTTAAATACGTTCTGCTTCGCAGGCTGCGCTGGGGGCTCTGCTGCCTTTGCATACGTATCTAAATGGCCAACTAAAGGCGCCAGGTCTTCGTAATGAGCATAAGGCTCAAAACGCAGCTTGTGCTTGAGCGCCGTAGAGAATGCAACAATCATGTTCAAGCAGCTGATCTTAGCAAGCAGGTCCTGCTTTCCGACCGCTGGGTTATTGTGGCGTTCCTCGGCATGAATCCAGATCAGACGTGCAAGACTCTGAGAGACCATGGTGAGCTGCGCCCAGTATTTCCGACCTTCATTGTATCTCTCATAGGCCGTGGAGGAGCGGAAGCTAAGCGCAAGACCGACCACAAAACCGAGGACGGTCAGGAGAAGCTGATTAATTCCAACTGTACGAGTTAGATGTGTGCTAGCATACAGGAAAAGACTGGGAGCGCGTACGGTCGTGAACAAACTTGCTAATGCATGTAATCATGGTCGACCAGCCACCAACGAAGGCGAGGGGTAGAATCATTTCCGGGGTGATGCTCCCGTGAAGACGCAAGAAGATGGGCCATTTCGAATGATGGTCGAGATCGCGTGGACCGAACTGATGCTGTTAGCAACGTGCGGGTCTTCTTAGAGAGACATGTATACAAAATAATCGTCGATATCGGTATCGTCGCTCTGCTGCCTCTTCAAGTTGTGCATAAGCGAGTGCGCCAGACCTGTAGCGCCATGGCCATTGGAGGGCGTGGTCCCATTCGTAGTATCGACGCCGTTGGAACTG
>Ga0247757_10000456_pt1 | contig 33712 bp, 26 predicted proteins | sample UWRJL126311R4_FD_180929 | JGI IMG/M metagenome (GOLD analysis project Ga0247757, IMG submission 180929) | Plant litter microbial communities from Arlington Agricultural Research Station in Wisconsin, United States - UWRJ-L126-311R-4 | ecosystem: Environmental > Terrestrial > Plant litter >... | reverse complement strand
CCACAGCTCCTTTTGCTGCAGAGCTCCAGACGCCCGGAAATGGGCGACGCCGGACGAGGCGCTGACGTGCATGCCCTCATAGTAGATGGCGCCGACTGTGCATCCAAATCATGATAGATACAGCAGATTCGCCGGCCAGCTGGCAGCGCAATGGGGCATCCAAATTGGCACTGTCATGCTGTCATGCTGTCACCACTAAACACCCAAACACCCGACCAGAAACGCATCTACCATGCTCTAAACGCACACGCACACACGAGCAGCCGGCTGCACATTGCGCCACCTTTCAGGCAGGTGTAAACAACGCGCATTACTTTGCGAGGCGCAGGTGGAACCTACGCTGCAGCCACAATCTATTTGCCTGGCGTTTCGTCCTCCTCTCATTAACCTGCTGCCTGCCCAATCAAACCCCGGTACTCAGTACCTCTACAATACTGCGATCAAACAGTGTCCCACCCAATCAAGCCCCTTAGTCGTACGACAAGAGCCAACACCAAACTGCTAGTCGAGTCAAGACATTCTAAACCTGTAGCTATTTTGATACAATGAATGTACAATCTCTCGCCCACAATCTGCACGTCCATCCACGCCCCTCTCCAGCTCACCAAGTAGCCTTGAGCGAAGCAAGGCGGAAAAAATGACACGCCATGCACCATGTCCTCTAACTTGCCATGCCCACCATTCTACTCCAAATCGTACACGAGTGAATACTTTACACATCCTCATCGCTGTCCTCGCCCAAGAGTTCCCCTTCGTCTGGATCCACAACGGCGTAGTCCCCTCTTCCCCGAGCAAATGAACTGCGGCTCGTGTACGTACGTCCGCCATAGCTCCCAAATCGGTTCGACACCATCCTCCACACGCTACCTATAAGCAATGGTACCGCAGCCACCACCGCCACAAGCCCGGAGATGGCGGCAACAGGCCAGCTGATCCATGGGCTATCGCTACTAAACCGTCCGGAATTCTCGCCGAGCCGGATCCTGCCAAACTTGCCATCCCAATGCCGCCAGACGTAGTAGCCAATGCCGCCAGCTGCCATGAAGGGCAAAACGACGGCCAAGAAGATGGCGAACCCAGAAACACCATGCTTGCGCTCGAATTCCTCCTCGTGCCCTGGGCAAGGATGCGGTCGGCTCGTGTGGTCAAACTCTTGCCCACCCTTGCACGTCGAGATGGGAATCTTTCGGTAGCCTGTGGTGTCCCAGTACTCCTTGGCACCCTTCTCGCACACCGCTTTCGCATCGGGGAGCTTGAGCCCTTCAATCTGCCGGCACTCCCCTCCGGGCATGCGCTCAAAGTTATAGTCGCTGTTCGTTTGAGTTAGCCCATCGTCACATCACGACCATGAATGTCCAGCTCACCATTCAAAATCCCGCCTCGTGCAAGAGCAATTTCTCGCAATGTTATGCAAATGATCAATCCGCTCGCCGTTGTAGCATTTAGCACCACGCTTCTTCCGGTGGTACTGTGCGACGTGACCAAAGAGACACTGGGAATCTTCCCCTTGTAGAGGGTGTTGAGGGCTCCATAGCTCGTAGTCGCCCGAGTCAGAGTCCGGGTTGCTCTCGTCCAGTTTGCACTTGTCTTTGAACTCGTGGAGCTCAGAGAAGTCAATGTTGACAGCGACTAGCTTTCTGCCGTCCGTTCCCCAGAGTAGAAAGTTGAGCGAAGTGTCGCTCGGAACCGTCGTGATAGCATTTACCCGCATGGCGTGGTCAGCAAACTTGTACAAGCTCCATTTATCGCCAGAATCCAGAGAATAGTAAACGTGGTCCGTATCCTCATTTCTTCGGACGATTACGATAATGGAACCTTGGTCGCCAAACTCCCATGCATACGAGCCCTTCTTTACTTCTTTCCAGCTGACACCTGCGTCAGTGGTGAGAAATGTGCTCGCTTCGCCAATCGTTGTGAGCTCATCGCCAACGTTGCCGACACCCATCATAATACCAACAGCGGTAGGAGAAGAAAACGTCTCCCGTGGGTCAGCTCGCTCTGTGTATCCGTGTAAGTGGAGTGAGCATAGGTTCTTGTCTGAGACGTCGCATTTGTATGCTTTGTTATCAGAATCCTTCAACGGAGCTTGCAGAGGCTCCCAATCAGCACCGTCGTTGTGTGTGATCCTTGTCTGCTTTTTCTTCTTGCTACCTTGGTCGACTTCCTTATAATTGGCCACGATGTTGGCAAGTGCCACTCCCTCGATGCCTTGCATTTTTTCAAAATCAACATAACCATCGGTATTCCTATTGACAGCGTTGAGACTCATAACATATGACGTTCCGTTGCTGTTACTTTTGATTATAGAGCCATATTCCTGGTTGGTCCGACCATTTACTGTCACATGAAGAAAGACTGAATGTGTCGAGCTGTCCAGGACTGTGTATGCTGTCTGATGATCGACTTCAAACTTGGGTGGGAACCTTGCTTCCGCAAATGTCTTCGCATCAAGACTAGCATCTAGTTTGAGTGATTTTCCATCGTCCCCTTTGGTGGCTACGATGATGAACTCCGACATCGTGGCGAATTCTACCACAGACTTGAACTTGACGTCTTTGTTCTTAAACCAGTCTTCGCTTGATAAGAGCTCAATTGGTGCGCTCATCTCTTCGTTGGTATGCTGCTCACAAAAGACTTCTTTCTCATCAACATTGCGATCAGCTTCACGCCAGACAAAGGCGCACTTCTTAACATAGGGCAGTAATGTCTCCCAGCTATCGCCCTCTCCGTTCTTCAGGGAGACGGAGGCCAAGGTATGACATTCTCGGTCTCCAACCTTCTCGCAGTGCTCCCCTCCAATCCAGATGATCCAATCTGAGTTCTTTGGATGAAATTGCATAATCTGGGCCTCTAGGGTTGGCATCCGAGGTGCCTCGGCTGAGTGAATACTGTCTCTGAGACCCCTATCTTTGGAATAGTAGAATTTCTTCGTTGCTGTGAGAAAGTAGACGTAGTCGTTATTGTATAGGTGGGGGTAGATAGCGACCACGCGGTCATCCACTGCCTTTTTCCATTTCTTGCCATGATCATGGGAAATATAGGCCTCGTCCTGATCAGTTAGCATCACAACCGTTTCGTCCTTATCTTTGCTGTCCTGTGTAGGGCGTTCGAGATAATAGTATCCTCTGAAATTAGATCCTTTGAAGGTCGTGAGCTCCTTCTTGATTTCCCCACTGGACTCCGGTTCCTTAGTTTCGTCACAGTCTCGTTCAACTTCATCATCCTTCTCAGTCTTGCCTTTGCATTGATTGCCGGGGATCTTCCTCCAACCGGAGCTGCCTTTATACTTTTTAGAGTCTCCTTGGCAAGCGCCTTCAGGTAATTTCAAAGCCCCCGAAGGCTCACACTTTTTGTCTTTGCCCTGGCCGCTTGGTGTGAAATTATAATCACATTCGTAGTCTCTTATTGAATCGCATTCACAAGGCTCGAATTTCGGTTCCGGATCCTTGAAGTCCTGTTTGACAAAACAGTCGGCATCCCATTTGCGTCGTGTGAAGGTCTGTTTGTGGCCCATCACACACATTGCCTTACCATCCGCATCTTTTCGAGCATCCCAAGACTCGAAATCATCTTCTCCACACTTTCGCTCCTGCAGGCCATCGAAATCAAGGTGAATGATAACTTGCTTTCTACCTCCTCCCTTAACAACCCGAGATCCGTAGAGTATAAATTTTAGACTGGTCGAATCCGGGACAGTGGTGAGTTCCTGGGCACGAATCTTGTAGTCGAGTTTAATCGGTTTCCACGTATCCTTACGACCGTGTTTAAGTGAATACATGATCTTGTCAGTATCACCTTCATCATAAACTGCCACAAGAACACCACCCTGGTCGCCAAACTCGTACTTATGAGCTCCATCGATCGCACGTTCCCACGTCAATCCAGCATCGTCGGAAACCCAAAGATCACCATCAGTGTATTTACCAAGTTGTTTACCAGTGTTCCCAACTCCCATGACAATACCAGGAGCAGGGCTGGAGAAGACACGTCCACTGTTGTGTAGATTTGTGACTGAATGCAAATGGAGCTCTTCATCTTGCCCCTTGGCTTTCAAAGGCTCAAACGTTCTTCCATCGTCGAAGCTAATCTGAGATTTGATCTTTTTGATAGCGAATGGGTTTCTGTCGTTCGCGTTGTCCACCACATTTACTAGGACAATACCCTGAATATTAGCAACTTTTTCGAAGTCAACGTAACCTTGCTCATTACGGTTCGTGTGGTCGATGTTCTTTGTAAAGTATGTGCCGTTCGAATTGCTCGTGTAAAGCGATCCCATGTATGTATACTTATCAGTGACAACGTCAACCTGGATACTGTAGTTGGTAGATTCTAAAATTGTGTACGCATCCTCTTCAATCTTTCCAGTACCAAATTGGGCATGGTGCCAGGTGTTTGTGTCGTCGGTAACGTAGAGGGATAGTTCATTAGAATGATCAGACTTGGCAGCAGCCACGATATAGCCCTTGACAGATGCCATATTGGTCATGCCTTGAACGGTGCGTCCAGACGACATGACTGGCTCGTCTTCGTTCTCGAAGTAATCGTCAGAAATAGCCAGTTTGAAATCTTTGGACCGCTCAGAGTATTTCCCTCGTGTTATGCAAAGTACTCGATTATCGATTGTATCATCTTCTAGGAGAAAGCGCTCAGAGCCTTTCGCCCACATGCACATTTTTCGGTCCTCGCGAAGGAGTTTCGGCTTTGTTTGAAAGCCGTCCTTAGTATACCATGTCTGCCGGGTACTTAGTCAGGGTTAGAGAGTTGTCAAAGTATCCACACACGAACCTTGCCTATACATAAGCCAAAGCAGACCTCCATGCCATGGAATAATATCTTCTTATTGTCTGACGCATGGAAGCTTAGCGGATTCCCGAGAGAGAAAGGCTCTTCCGTCTCAAATTCCGTCCACTTCTCGCCTTGGTTGTATGTGATCCAGTGCTTGGTATCCCCAAGGGCTATCGCAACGTTCTTGTCGAAGGGATTCTTGATGATTCCGAGCGTTCGCAAACCCTTCTGTTCTTCCCATGTCTTCCCGGCATCTGGAGACCGCCAGACCTTACTAGTTTCAATTTCAGCGAGGATGGCCACGTCAGAATCGTCGAAGAAAAAGATATTGGCCAGCTCGCTGTCAAAGTCCTTTGCCTCGACTAGTGGCGCGTCTTTAGCCACGACAAATGACGCGAGGCCCACAAGGGCGGGCAGTAGTATGCCCTTAAGATATTTCATGATGCATAGAGAGCGCAGACGTGCGATGGGTGCGGGGGGCGACGGCGCGTTTTATTGACAGCTGGCTGCTTCTCTGTCCACAGCCTCGAAGCTGAGATGCAGCAGGGGCTTGGCGAGCTCGTGTCGGATGGGGTCGGCGCAATCAAGGGGCTTCACCCAGGGGCCAAGGCCGACGTGCGCAAACGATAGTAAGAAATCGGCGTGCTGCGATTTAGGAACAAATCGACTCGAGAAAGGTGTAGATCGATGGTCGCGTGGATGTGCGAAAGTGTGAACCCGCTTTAGGCCGCCGCAACCGCCACCCTGGTAGCTGTCGTCACCACCCGTGGACGCGTACACTCTAATCCACCACACCGTATGCTCTCTAGAGTCTCAGTACCATCCCCTTCGCACGCTAATATTTATTTTCAAATCTCAATCTAGCTACCAGGAGCATGACGTCTACACGAGTGTACTGATCCATACCTAGCTCCCCACTCGCAGACAGTCCCGGTTTTTTCTCAAAGGGATATGGTAGCGGAGTAGAACTCTGTGTCGATGAAGGAAGGACTCTCAAAAAGAGAAAGAAAAGAAAAACCTGAAATTCGCTGAATTCATACAATTCCTATGCAGGGCCCTCACTGAAACCAAAAAGTATTTATAACGCACCAGACAGCCTTACTAGAGAGCTCTCAGAGGTACTTATTTTTCTTTGTCATTCTATTTAAAACACCCTTATGATGGCATTCACCAGAGAATGTCATGTCTGGCTTTCTTCGTTCCCGCGAGAGGCCGAGCAACCTCTCATGGGAATGGAAAAAGTCGGACGTAAAGCAGTGTTTTATTAACGCATTTCAAAGACTCTCTCAACCCGGTTCTTTTCTGTTGTACATAATATTATTTCTAATCATCAGGAAAGGTAACCGTGTATCCAATTTTTTCGTTTCCGCAAAAATCAAGACTACCAACCCGGCCGTTCAAGATATATTTACATGGCCAACCATATTTCCAGTCGAAATCCACCTAACTTCTACCAGTTGGTATGTTTTGAGCTATTCTTTCAAGGCCCAGTTGCCTATCATAACAGCAGTTGCGGCTCCAACAATAAACAACTTGCTCTTGAGGCAACGCCAGATGAGCAGTATGATATAGCGTAGATTATCGCAAGCCCATAGATAAAGACGGAATATACCCCACCGCCATACCATTCCCACGTACCTACCTACGACTTGAGCTGTGCAACCTTTCCATTCCAGTGCTTTGAGGACCCACCATTGTACACTTCTATTTTTTCTCTGGGCACACTTGAATGTAATCCATTTTACCGCTTCCATAACTCCAGCACTCAAAAGGAGGCAAATGACCCACCAGTTCATAGGTTTCGGCTGGTCCCACAACCTCAACTCTTCCTGCACTTCCTGCGTTGTACTGTCTCCTTCAGGAATACTCATTTTAAAAAATAGCTCTTCTAAAGTTGGCTCGGTTAAAGATCTTGTAACAATATGCTCACGTGCTTGCGATATATACTCCTGATGATATGTTGCACGCACATCGTATCTATTAGAGTAGCTGCTGCAATTACGCAATGATTTCCTATGTTGAAGAAGAACAGGATAGTGGGTGAATTTTGATGTTACTGTAGGCTCTTCATCTTCGATGGGATTGAAATAGTAAGTATTTTGGCCGTAGCCTCGAATACCCACGGGCGACATTGGTAACAGCGTGATTGGTTTAGCGCGATATCTTTGATAAGGAAATATAGAATAAGAACGGATCATTTTCAGATCAAGGGCGAAGGGACGTCCTTTAATAGAAAACTAGGATGGCCATAAGGTTGAATTCTCAAGACAGGCACAAGATACTGGACAAAGGAACAAAGAACAAAGCGCCCCTTTATCTGCCATATAACAATGAACAGAATCTAATTCTAGGATCATAAAAGATCATCGAACAGATATTCCCGTATCCCACTATCGGGTTTTTAAGCATAGCGCCTGGATGTTTTCTTAGGCTCATTGTATGCCACTACAGACTCATATGCCCCTTCATGAAAGCTGTGAAAACATTGAACAATTGCCCCAACTATTTGATAGTGTAGTTTGACAAGAAGTAGCAGTCAGCTTCGAAGTTCGCGTGAGACTAATCATGCGAATAGTTAATTCAAGGAAAGCTAGACTACTAATGGAAATATAAGCAGTGTAAGGATTTGACTGTGATAACATAACAGTCTAAGCAAATGATAGAAAGACACTGAATCGCAAATATCTTAAACGAAGCAATAGCCTGTAAGAAATCTCATAACATACATGTTGAAGAGACGACTATGCCAAGACTTGTGTGTCCAAACCTGACGCCAAGAGATAGCAGTCCACGCCTGTGCTCACGTACGCGCCTATATAATGTCACGTGATTTAAGTGATCCGAGCTTTCGGAAGCTTTCATCAATGCTCAGTTGCCTGCAGATTTCCAAAACCATCGCCGCCTAAGACAAGTCCTCCACAACCACCACCTGCGCGTTACTTTGAGACAGGCAACAGGATCGCCTGCGCTTTTCTGTTGCACCCTTAATCTACAAAGGTACATTATATCACCAAGGCGCCCCTCTTTTCTAACATTCCTTTTTGCGACAGCCTTCAGGGTTGCTGGTGGCTTTTGCCACATAATTCTCTAGCACAGGACATCTTCGAGGAACGTTTAATTACGTTTCTTTCTCACTTATAATTTTCTGTGCTGTGTCGCTCAATTGTTTACAGGACACGCTGCTCATCATGGCGGACCGCAAGGGCAACAAAGATGGTGAGAACACTGAAGTCTCTAGTCCTAAGGAGAGCACTCACTCGGACGTAGATGCGAAGCATAACAATCTCGCGCAATTCAAATATGCAGCTATGTCAAATTTGGTCCTTCAGGCGGACCGCAGATTTACTAGCCGCCGCGGAGATGAAGCTACAGGTGATCCAGAGTCCTTAGCTGGGCGTATAAACATTCGAGATATGGGAGGTCGAACAGCACGGGACAACGCGCCTACTCAGAAGAAGAAGCCCACAGGCAATTTCGGTGTCGAGCGAGGAAAAATGACTGAAGGCGGCGACGTGCTAGAACGGGAGCAACGCAAGAGAAAAAGGGACGGTGCGACAGCCTTTGGCACAGGAAATGCAGCTGATCAGAGTCTCGACATCGAAGATCTCAGATACAAACCCCGGACCCAGGCGACTCGTGGTATTTTTGAATTGATCACCACGATCGTGAGCAAACATCTTGGTGATGTAGCGTTAGTCTACACTCGAAGTGCGGCTGATGCTGTACTGGAATACCTTAAAGACAATACGATGAAGGACTTCGATAAGAAAAAGGCGGTAGATGACGTACTGGGGTCATCTATGGGTGCAAAAGAGTTCAATGAGTTAGTGAATCTCAGTAAGAAAATCACAGACTACGATGCGCAAGACGACGACGAAGAGATGCGCGAAGATGGCGTTGGGGACGAGGCACCGGAGGATGAGAACCAAGGTGTAGCAGTGGTTTTTGACGAAGATGAAGATGACGAAGGTGGTGCGCAGACCTTTGAAGTACGCGAAGGAGACACAAGTGACGAAGAGGATGAGGAAGAGAGACCAGTGGACGAAATAGGCGCTGAAGAACGGGAGGGGGCGGATGCTACTGCCACTGGAGAAGATGAGCTGATCATCCAGGGTGATTCCGCTACCACAGATGACCAAGAGGACAGTGAGCGGATAATACCGACTCACGAAATCGACGTTTACTGGCTGCAACGCCAAATCGGACAAGTCTATGAAGACGCGCACGCACAACAGCAAAAGACTCAAGATGCACTTAGCATTCTCTCTGGACTGTCCGAAGATGGCGAAGACAAGCCTTTACGTGAGATTGAGAACGATCTTATGGAGCTTTTTGATTACGAGCATCATGAGCTGGTCGCGAAGTTGGTGCTCAATCGAGACAGAGTTGTCTGGGTAACGCGATGGCGACGGGCTGCTGAAGATGACCAAGAAAAGGTCGCTGTGGAACGCGAAATGGTAGCTGCAGGCCAGCAACAGATACTCCAGGAGCTACAAGCACGAGAGACAGGCACCAAAGCCGACCCTAGTGGCAAGAGAAAGATGAGATTTGACCTGAAAGATATCAGTATTCCCAACGCGTCAGTGGATGTCGACATGGAGGATGCATCGAAACCTGAAGGTGTTGTTGGTGGATTGCAACCCTCCGGGCGATTAGTCAATCTCGACAATATCGTGTTCGATCAAGGCAATCATTTGATGACAAACCCTAGTGTCAAGCTTCCCCCTGGATCCACACGTCGTCAGTTCAAGGGATATGAAGAGATTCACGTACCAGCACCGAGAGCAAAGCGAGACCCGACCGAGCCGCAGAATATGCCAACCTCTGAAATGCCGGAGTGGGCACGTGTGGGCTTCGGCAATTCGAAGTCTCTCAACCGCATTCAAACTAAGTGCTTCCCAACGGCATTTAATGATGATGGTAACATGCTGATTTGTGCCCCTACTGGATCTGGCAAAACGAACGTCGCTATGCTGGCTATGCTCCGGGAAATTGGCAAACACCGGAACCCTCGCACAGGTGAAATCGCACTTGATGACTTTAAAATTATCTTTATCGCCCCGCTCAAAGCTCTGGTTCAAGAACAAGTTGGTAACTTTGGCAAGCGTCTGGAGTCATACGGTATCCGCGTAGCGGAACTGACTGGCGATCGTCAGCTCACCAAGCAGCAAATCGCCGAAACGCAAGTCATTGTGACTACACCAGAAAAGTACGATGTGATCACTCGCAAAGCGACAGATGCAAGCTACATCAACCTTGTGCGCCTCATCTGTATTGATGAGATTCATTTACTGCATGACGATCGAGGCCCAGTTGTCGAAAGCATTGTTAGCAGGACCATACGTCGGACCGAGCAGACTGGTGACCCTGTTCGCATTATCGGTCTCAGTGCGACTTTGCCAAACTTCTCCGATGTTGCGAGTTTTCTGCGTGTCGATCCAGAGAAAGGTCTTTTCCACTTCGACGCCACCTTCAGGCCTTGCCCTTTGAAGCAAGAATTTATTGGTATCACTGAAAAGAAGGCCATCAAGCAACTAAAGACCATGAATGATGTCTGCTACACGAAGGTGCTTGAGCAGGTTGGTGAACACCGTAACCAAATGTTGATCTTCGTGCATTCTCGGAAAGAGACTGCAAAGACTGCCAAGTATATCCGCGACAAAGCTTTAGAAATGGAGACAATTGGACAGATTTTGCGATCTGATAATTCAACGAGAGAAATCTTAAGAGCTGAGTCGGAAAGTATACAAAATGCTGACTTGAAGGATTTGCTATCTTATGGGTTCGGTATTCACCATGCTGGTATGTCACGAGAGGACAGGACTACTGTTGAGGATTTATTCTCCGATGGAGCCATACAGGTACTTGTCTGTACTGCAACTCTCGCCTGGGGTGTCAATCTACCAGCTCATACTGTCATCATCAAAGGCACACAAGTATACTCTCCAGAAAAGGGTAGCTGGGTTGAACTTAGCCCTCAGGACGTCCTGCAGATGCTTGGTCGGGCTGGTCGACCACAATTCGACACCTATGGGGAGGGTATCATCATTACCACTCAAGCGGAGATACAATTCTATCTTTCGCTCCTCAATCAGCAGTTGCCGATTGAGTCACAGTTCATCAGCAAGCTTGCAGACAACCTCAACGCGGAGATTGTGCTTGGGAACGTGCGTACTCGTGATGAGGGTGTTGATTGGCTCGGATATACTTATCTTTTCGTTCGCATGTTACGATCACCAGCTCTTTACCGCGTTGGTCCAGAGTACGAACATGATACTGTCCTTGAACAGCGGAGAGTCGATCTGATTCATGCAGCTGCACATGTCTTGGAGAAGGGTAATCTCGTCAAATATGATAAGAAAACTGGTGCTCTCCAATCGACAGAGTTGGGAAGAATTGCGTCACACTATTACATTAGCCATAATTCTATGGCTACGTACAATCAACACCTTCAACCTGGTATTGGCGCCATCGAGATGTTCCGCATATTCGCATTGAGCGAAGAGTTCAAGTACATACCTATCCGACAAGATGAGAAATTAGAGCTCGCAAAACTCCTCGGATCAGTGCCTGTGCCGGTCAAGGAAGGAGTCGAAGAACCCCAAGCGAAAATTAATGTCCTTCTGCAAGCCTACATTTCCCGACTTAAATTAGAGGGCTTGGCGCTCATGGCCGATTTGGTCTACGTCACCCAGTCAGCCGGACGTATCCTACGTGCCATATTCGAGATTTGTCTGAAAAAAGGGTGGTCTGAGGTTGCGAAACTTGCGCTTGACCTGTGCAAGATGGCCGAGAAACGGATGTGGCCTACCATGACTCCTCTCCGCCAATTCCCATCCTGTCCCAAGGATGTAGTTCAGAAAGCAGAACGAATCGATATTCCGTGGTCTAATTACTTCGGCCTCGACCCACCTAACATGAGCGAACTCCTAGGAATGCCTAAGGCAGGAAGACTTGTTTGTGGTCTTGTAAACAAGTTTCCACGTCTTGAGATAGAGGCGACGCCCCGTCCAGTCACTAGATCAATGCTTCGTTTAGAGTTAACAATACGACCGGGTTTTGAATGGGACGATCAGCTGCACGGTGCCTCGGAAGGATTCTGGATATTCGTCGAGGATTGCGATGGCGAACAAATTTTGTTCCATGACCAATTCCTTCTTAGGAAGGATTATGCCGAACTCGAGGGAAACGAACACTTCGTCGAACTCACTGTTCCCATTGACGAACCAATGCCACCGAATTACTTTATTACTGTTCTTTCAGATCGCTGGATGGGCTCAGAAACGAAACTGGCAGTGTCGTTCCAGAAGTTGATTCTACCCGGAAAATTCCCTCCTCATACTCCCGTTCTTGACCTACAACCTCTGCCAGTTTCAGCTCTCAAGCGCAAAGAGTATATGGCGCTATATGAAGATATTGGACGTTTCAACAAAGTTCAGACCCAAGTTTTCAATTCACTTTATACAACAGATGATAATGTCTTTATCGGGGCGGCAGCCGGCATCGGTAAAACTTTTTGTGCAGAGTTTGCGATACTTCGCCATTGGTCGGACGGCGCTGAGGGGCGCATCGTCTACCTTGCGCCATTTCAGGAGCTCGTGGACAATCAGTTCAAGAATTGGAATAGTCGTCTGTCTAGTCTCAATGGTGGCAAGGATATCGTCAAATTTACTGGGGAGACAACTACAGATCTCCGATTACTTGAAAAGGGTGACTTGATACTGGCCACGCCGTCTCAATGGGACTCTATCTCACGGCAGTGGCAACGCCGTAAGAATGTTCAGACTGTCTCACTGTTCATCCTGGACGATTTGCACATGCTGGGTGGTGCGGGAGGCTATGTATATGAAGTTGTTGTCTCCCGCATGCAGGCCATGGCCACGCAGCTCGAGTCTGGAATGCGCATCATTGGTCTTAGCGTGTCTCTCTCGAACGCGCGAGATATCGGTGAATGGATCGGTGCCAGCAAAAACACGATCTATAACTTCAGTCCTGGAATTAGGGCTATTCCATTGGAGCTAAAGATTCAGTCCTTTACCATTCCCCATTTCCCGTCGCTAATGCTGGCGATGGCAAAGCCGACATACAAAGCCATCACGCAGTTATCTCCTGACAAACCCGCGATGGTATTCGTACCAAGCCGCAAACAAGCCCGTGCGTCAGCTGTGGATATATTTACAGCTTGTGTCGCCGACGATGAAGAGGATCGCTTCTTGCATGCCTCGCTGGATGAGATCAAGCCTATACTTGGTAAAATCAACGAGGAAGCTCTTGCAGAGTCACTATCCCATGGTATTGGTTATTTCCATGAGGCGCTCAATGCTTTTGACAAGAGGGCTGTCCAACATCTCTTCAAAGTAGGCGCCATCCAGGTCCTTGTTGTCTCCCGCGACTCCTGCTGGGAGATTGAGTGCACCGCTCATCTGGTTGTCGTCATGAACACTCAATTCTTTGAGGGCCGAGAACACCGGTATATTGACTATCCGATTAGTGAGCTACTCCAGATGTTTGGTAAAGCAGGCAAAGTTGGCCAAGACAAGTCAGCTAGAGGCGTCCTCATGGTACCTGCCGTCAAGCGTGACTACTACAAAAAATTCTTAAATGAGGCATTACCAGTTGAGAGTTATTTACATGACTACCTGCACGATGCCTTTGTCGCCGAAATAAGCTCAAAGACAATCGAATCCACTCAGGAAGCTATAGATTGGTCAACATACACATATCTCTACCGTCGACTCCTGTCAAACCCTAGCTATTACAACCTTCATAACACGTCTCATGAAGGTTTGAGCGCGCATTTGTCAGACCTTGTAGAGCAGACGCTCAAAGAGTTGGTCGATGCCCAAGTCATCGAACTTGACGAAGAAGACGATTCTATCACACCTCTCAGCTCTTGCACAATTGCGGCGTATTACAACATCTCGTTCATAACTATGCAAACGCTCATGATGTCACTCAATGGTAAAACCAGCCTTAAAGGCGTTTTGGAAATTGTTACTGCCGCGACCGAGTTCGAGGATATGCAGATTCGCCGTCATGAGGAGCATCTTCTTAGCCGCATTTACGATCGTGTTCCTTACAAAATGCAGGATGCGAATTTTGAAACGCCGCATTTCAAAGCTTTCGTACTTTTGCAGGCTCACTTTTCACGCATGCAACTTCCTATTGATCTTGCCAAAGATCAAGACATCGTCGTGAAAAAGGTTTTGAGCATTTTAAGTGCCAGCGTCGACGTGCTTTCTTCGGGATCTCACCTTAACGCCCTCAGTGCCATGGAGCTGTCGCAGATGGTTGTGCAAGCCATGTGGCACAAAGACTCCCCATTGAAGCAGATTCCCCATTTCGACGGTGATATCATAAAATCTGTTGAGAAGTTTGGCATCAACGATATCGATGATTTCATTAATGCCATGGATGAGGACGAAAATCCCGACTATAAGAGGCTCATTGATGCTATGGGTCTGGATGGCCGTCAGCTACAGGAAGCTGCCACGTTTACCAACGAGTACTATCCTAATCTGGAACTCGAACATGAGGTGATCGATTCAGATAACATCTCCACGGGTTCCCCAACGCGTATCAAAGTCCGTATCGCCCGCAACCTTGAAGAAGATGAACAATTCAAAACACACGTACATGCTCCTTTCTACCCAGCGGACAAGACAGAAAGCTACTGGCTTGTGGTTGGGGATCAGCGTGAGCATACGTTGTTGGATATCAAGAAGATCACGATCCCGAGGAAGTTGGAGATAATGCTCGAGTTTCCTATAGAGAGCCCGGGTGAGCATGAATTGACATTGTTCCTGGTTAGTGATAGTTATTTGGGCATTGATCAGGCGCCGACGTTCATGCTCAATGTTGCAGAAGGCATGGAAGAGGACGATGAGGAGGAGGATGATGATGACGATGATGATGAGTGAGCATATGCTTTAGGTATAGTGCATGAAATCGATGACTTGGTCCGGCAAGTTGGTCATATCTGGGTTTCGGGTACATAGCGAGATGGCGTAAGTAATCACATGATACCCGAAAAAAACAGCTGATTGGCCATCAGGGCCTGCGTCTATTCATTTTATCTGGCTTGTATTTGTGCTTGAGTTGCCCTAAGAGATCGTCTTCTCCGTGCTTAGATGTTTGTCTCAAAGAAGTTAAGGCATATGCCCCACTCTTGTTGAAAGGCAAAGGTCGGATATAATAATGCCCACCTTGAGAGCTCTTATAAGGGGTTCCAATTGAACAATTAAGTGAAGAATAAAAGGAATAAGAGCCCTCATATAGGAGTGTCTAGCATCTTATTTCCGTTTTTTTTTAGGCTTCCGCAAGAGGCCCCACATGTACTAGCGTAGAGTTGGTCTTTTCCGGAACATCCACTACGATTGAACTTACGGATTGACCCTTCCATGTAGTCTTCGCTTCTTTGCTCTCTGAAAGAGCAGAAAGCAACCTGTTCTATAAGCCATAGATCAACCGTTTCCCGACTAGTTATTTTATGCCCACAACAAGGACCAACTACATCATGACAGGGAATGTCCTGCGGCACCCCACACTTAACTGCACCATCGTGGGGAAACCTTCGGGCTCGACGATCCAATTCCGCAATTTGAAATTTGCAAAGGTTCCCGGGCGTTGGCAAGACTCGATACTCAATGACACGTTGGATCCCGTCATGGATGGCTGCTACGACGCCACGTACTTTGGGCCCTCATGCCCCCACAAGCGCGGCGCGCAAGCTTGGGATCTAACACTTATTGGCGCTATTCAAATGCCTTTTGGAGAAGGCCACAGAAGCGAAGAAGAATCTATGAATGAATTCGAGTGCCTACACGCTACTGTTACCGTGCCGAAATCCGTACTAAGAGGAGAGGTAAACAAGGAGAAGGGACTACCGGTCTTTGTCTGGGTCCACGGCGGTGGATTGAGCATGGGAAGTAACACCTGGCCCCAGTATAACTTGACTCGCTTTGTCGAGCGCAGTGTCGGGATAGGGAAACCCGTCATTGGTGTCTCCATTAACTATCGTGTGGGCATTCTTGGGTTTCTGGCCAGCGAAGAGCTAGGAATCGATGGCAATTTTGGGTATAAAGACCAAGTCGTGGGGTTTCGGTGGGTCAAGAAATACATTGCTGGGTTTGGAGGCGATCCAAGAAACGTTACTGCTGCTGGAGAGTCCGCGGGGGCTATTTCGCTTTCGACGTTACTGTGTGCAGATGTGGGTGAAGAAGGTCTCTTTGAGAGGGTGGTGATTATGAGTGGTGACGCCACGTTAAGAAAGCCGAGAGTGAAGAGTTGGCATGAGATCATGTACCATGAGCAGCTAAAGCTCCTAGGTTTACAGGACGAAGACGTAAAAGAGAGGAAAAAGAAATTGAAGGAAATGGATGCAACAAAGATGACGACCACACTCCCTCTTGCACAGCATTTTTGTGCCTGCGTAGACGGAAAATTCTTAAAGACCAACCTTACGCTTGAGCTCTTGAGCGATGGGGAAAGCAAAGTGCATAAGCCAGACTGGTGTAAGGAATTTGTGATAGGTGATACTGCACATGATGTACGTCGTAGTCGAAGCCTGTTCAGCATCAAATACTGACTGCACAGGGCACCATCCTCCACGGACGTGTTCTCACTAACCCGCAAGCTCTCGACCGTTTTGGCTCAGCCTGTGCCCAGCACCTCAGCACCTCCGAAACAGCGTCGCTTTTATCTGCTTATAGGCTATCAGCTTCTGATCTAGCCGATTCAAAGTCAGATGAAAAGGCTCGTAATATGAACGAACTCATCTCCGATTTGCGTTTCCACATTCCTACGCTCGAGATTCAGAGGGGCTGGAAAGCGTCTTCTAAGAATAGTGGACAATATCATTTCCATGCCCTCAACCCCATCCAAGGCACCTTTACTAACCTAGCATCACATGAACTTGATGTTGCGTTCCTTCTGCAGAACTTCAACGAGTTTTTGGATGTGCAGAGTTGTATGGTAGCAAGAGACATGTCGGATAAATGGATTAGATTCATCAACGGGGAGTCATGGTGCGAGGGAGGGAAGGTTGTAGTGATTGAAAAGAATGGTGTGTTAAGTGTGGATGAGGATAAGTATGACATGGAATATAGAGGAGGAAGAGTGTCGGTCCTTCAGGAGATCGACGCGGACAAGCTGTGGAAGCTTGCTGAAGAATGGCAAGGTGTGAGGAGCGAAAGGAGCCAGGAGAATGGTGTGAAGAACAAGCTGTGATTTGACAGCAATGCATATGTCGTAGATGAACTATCCTCTTGTAGAAACTACAAAGTTGGATAAAACACCCCCATTGAAGGCCCTCATACGTGTTTTGGATAGACCAATAGAAGAAAATAAAGCCCTATAAGAGTCCTCTAATCTGAGTATCTGATGTCGGTTTCCTGACACTTTTGCTTCTGTGAGGGACCATCCTTCAGTGTAAATGGTAGCCTAGCTAGGAGTTGTCCTTTGTGAAAATTGCAAGGTCAAGATTATGAAGTATAAAGGTCATCTAATAGTGTTGTTTGTCTCCGAATTCTTTCTTCGGCACGGAGGCTGTGCAGGTTTAAGGCTCCCGCTCTAGTCCGTGTATGCAGGACCTGCACGGAGAATGTGCCCCGTGATGAAGCGACTTGCAGCTTTGGTAGTCCGAGTATTATCGGACCCTCATACGGAGGCGGAGGTGGGTCTTACACCGGAACTTTTGTGGCTTACTTCGGCCATCTCACATTTCTCCGCACTGTGCGATGACCACGTCCTGTACTGGCTTACCCTCCGGATTCATGACTGTCCGTGTGTTGTCAATCTTGGTCACTACATCCATACCCTCGATCACTCTACCAAAGACGACGTGCTTGCCGTTCAAGTGCGGCGTGCCGGTCTGAGATGTGATGATGAAGAATTGACAGCCATTTGAGTTGGGGCCAGAGTTCTCGGCCGATTAGTGCGATCCGGCAGGCGAGTCGGATGTACTTACAGCCATGGACAGTAGGCCAGGTTTGTCATGACCCAGCTTGAAGTTCTCATCTGCAAACTTGTCGGTTCCAAAGATGGTTCTCGAGCCGGTACCGTTGCCATTGATGAAATCTCCACCTTGGATCATGAAATTCTTGATCTAGCTCATTTGATTAGCACGAAGAGTTGTCGTGGCATGAAAGCAGGGCTCGAAGATGGCGCAAGCAGCATACTGGAGTATGTAGAGGTGTAGCAGCATTGGATCTGGATTGTTGGTGTGTACTTACTATGCGATGGAACTTGCAGCCCTTGTAGCCCTGTGGCTGACCCCGGTTGTTCTTGGTCTCACCGGTACAGAACTGGCGGAAGTTCTCGGCGGTCTTTGGGACCACGTCCTTGAACAGCTCCATTTTGATGCGGCCCAGTTTCTCACCTGTGTTCTTTCTTAGCAACACGGTTGGGCTTGGCAAACGGTGATACGAAGCCACACGGGCGGCAAGCGAGTGACCAGCGACGCTGATAGGCAGATGGAAGGGGGTTTGTAAAGCAAAGCTGCAGGGTGCATACCTCCCAGGGTGATGTCGAAGAAGACGATTGGATTGGGGTCGACGGACTCGGCCATGGTCGGGGGCTGTGCAACGGGTTGTGTGGTATGTGTGCAGGCTCCCTGATGGGTGTGGGCAGATGACGTTGGACACCGGGCAGTGGAATCGGAAATTGGAGACGCTGGGAAGGAGCAAAGACGCGGACAGTTCGCGGGGCGCTTGGCTGTGCTGGCTGCTGTCGGTGGTGGTGGTGGTGCCGCGCGGCGGATCGCAGCAGAAGTCAGGTGCTGCTGCAAGGCACCTGGAAGCGGGAGCGATCGTCTTGGTTGGGTGAGCAGTCAGGCCAGGAAAGCGAGGCGAGCTTGGCGCTGGGGTTTGCAGCAGGGAAGTGCAGATTTTAAATGGGCATGATCATGCCCGGTCGTGCGAGCTGCCGTGTGCAGTTCGATACACAGATAGCCGGGAGTGCGTGCACGCGTGGCGCAATCAATCTATTCGGCCGGCAATAGATGACGCTGGGAGCGAGGGCGAGGGCGAGGGCGAGGAGAGAGAGGAGAGGAGGGGAATAAGCCGCGTCGTCGTGGCAGCCGCTGGCAGACGCTTCTGGCCCGCCGATGCGCTGCTGCGCTGCTGCGACGCCGGGCCATCGTGGGCAAGGCTCGGCAGGCGCTGTGGGCTCTGCGGGCTCTGCGAGTCGGGCAAGGCCCACCATGGCCACCCCCTCGTTCGCTCTTGCCTCCTGCCCGCCCCGCGCCCCTCGCGCTTGCCTCGCATCCCCAGCAGGCCAGGCGCGACCGGCCCGTGACGGCGGGAATTGTGGTTGTTGCTGTCATCGATAGAACCCACTAGCCACCGTAAGCCACCGCAAGCCACTCGCGCCCTCCTTTTGGATGGGCGCCTTTCCCCTTTTGGCGCTGCCCCCAAGCCCCAAGCCTGCCAATGCTTTGTCCTCTCCTGCCTCCCATCCCAGCCTGGAGCCAGACACAACTCCACCACGCCCTGAGCACGCAAACGGCCTGTCTCGTCGCCGTCTGCACTGCGCTACGAAGCCCAAGGCATGCGTGCTCGCGAGCCAGTCTCTGCTATTCACCCTTGCCCTCGACAATAGCCACCCCTCCCAGCGCCCATCCGCTGCACCCGGCCCCAGCTGCCCTCTCGCCACGCTCGATCGCTCGTTCGATCGTCCGTCTCCCTCGGCACCACCACCCAGCTTGTATCTCAACCCTAGCTCACCTTCGCACGCGCGTACGCGCTATAGCGACCCTCTTAACCAGTGCGGTCGCTATCGACGCAGAAGTCAACATCTCGAGTAAACACATGAGCCACAACGACCAGCCATGTCGTCGACTTCAGCGCCCGTCGCCGCTGCCAGTGTCAGTGCCCCTCCCGCTGCTGCCACAACCCCGCCCAGCGGCGGCGGTGGCGGTGGTCCGACGAGCTCGCCGCTGCTCTTTTTTGTTGCCCTCGGCTTCGGAGTTGTTTTCACTAACCTCTGGTATGCTCCCAAACGTGTTTTAGCTTGTGTCTCCACTACTAACACAGCTACACCTAGGATCATCGTAGGCGTCAAGTATTGCTTCCGCTACAACCAACGCAACCGCGCAGCCAGAGCCGCTGCAGACGGAGAACCCATCGACCTTGCCGCTATGCCGCGCCCGCATAGGAGGCGGAGAGAAAAGAAGCTGATGACTATGGACGAGGTTAATGAGCGCTTTCCTCTGCAGAAATACAAGCAGTGGAAAGCGGGTCGCGAGAACCAAGGCCTACCCGCCTCTGGTGGTATCGCCACTGCGCCCCACAGTCGAGCGAACAGTGTAAAAGATGTCGAGGCCATCGTTACGCCAGTTTCGGACGGAGATTCATCCAACCCCAAACCAGACACCGTTCTCACTACGGCCCAAGACCATCACGCTGCTGGACACTCTTCGCTGCAGAAGGAGACCGAGTCCCCACACAATGCCCCTCCTACCGAAATCAAAGAGCTGGAAGTACAGAAGGGTGCGAGTGAAAAGCACATCGTACTGGTCCAGACTACTACCACCAACAGCCATTTTGAACCGAGCAAGCAGCCTGCGCAGTCACAGGATCATGACGGCGAAGAATCCGACGATGACGACCCTATTCGCACCGCCGCTGCACCAGAACTTTTGGCAGAGCCTGGCGACACGTGCGCTATCTGCTTGGATAGTCTTGAGGATCTTGATGATGTACGAGGCTTAACGTGTGGCCACGCGTTCCACGCAAGCTGTCTTGACCCGTGGCTGACGAGCCGTCGTGCTTGCTGTCCTTTGTGCAAAGCTGATTATTATGTTCCAAAGCCCCGCCCCGAGGGTGAGGCCCAGGAACAGCCAGCTTCTACCCGTAACACGGGACGAAGGTCCCCCGCAACTCCCCAGGCCGCATGGAATGGGCGAGGTATACCCTTCGCTCGGTCACGGATGATTGCTGTTTCCAATTCCGGGCGAAACAATCGTCAAGGCAATTCAACAATGGCTTTCGGTGCCTTAAATCGTCCTAGTCGTCGAGAGCGAGCCACTGCACCTGAGACACCAGCCCAGCCACCACCACAGCAAACATCAGGTTGGAGGGCTAGACTAGGACGCCCTGCACGGACATTGCCGAGCTGGTTCGGTCGTGGTCGTGGTGCCAACAATAGGAATAGCAGCAACGCACAGCCTACACCCGGTCAGCTTGAAGCTGGTAATCGGTAGTTTGTTGCCTGCTCATGATGAGCGACGATCCCCGCTTGATACAACTACGAACTCTCAAGTACTTGTTATGCTATGACGACTCTAGATTCCCCTTCGTTCTTTCCTTCCTGTCTTCCTTTAGTGCAGGTATAGCTGCACCTTCTTTTCAGTCTGCATAGTACACCCCAGCGTGCCTCTTGAACGGCGTTTCTGTGGATTCATACTTGGAGTTTCCTACTGTATAGTTTGTATTTTCTCCTCACTAGCTGGAAGACATCTTTTCCGGTAGGGGATTTCGCATTTCCTTTTAGGGAGTGGACTGCTGGTCTGGGCTTCGACTGCATCATACCCTGGTATGGCTTATGCGAACCTCCTGGTCTTTTGTTGGCCAGTGAAGAAAAGGGAAGAGATGATCATGGGAATTACATATCAAGGTGAAGAATCTTGGTCTAGTATTATACACGCTGAGATGCGAAATACAACATCGTGCAGACTTATCGTGTCTTACAGCTCGTGCTTTTCAGACGTTTTAGTGGGTGCGAAAGAGGCGTTGATTGTGATTTACTATGCTTCATTAATTGATTGAGCTTCCATCGCCCGTTGTGCCTGGCCTTTACCGAACTTAGAACCACTCACAAGAACTCATACCCCTAACTTCGATTAAGCAAAAACATCAGTTTACTTTTAGTGGGCTCCTGGGTATTCAGCGTCCTGCTTCTATCATAGTAGAATAGAACATTGGCAGTCCAACCTGGTGGCTATAACGTCATCCAAGACGGTGATGTTCAAAGTCAAATATGGCAACAACCCCGTAGAGACCCTCACAAAAAAGGGTTGGAAAGAAATAACAAAGAACAAAAGACTATAAAGGTCCTCATGAAGTGGATTCATGGGTGATGGTAAAATATCATCTTGTCTCTTCTATCTTATTTCCGGAATATTTTACTTCCGTAAAAGAAATAAGGTTTATCATGTTACCATCTTTAAAGAGGCTTGAAATGGAGTTTCGAATAGACTAATAGATTATCGGGGAGACAAATGAAAGCCTACAACGACCCATTGGTGGTCTTCCCACTTGGATATGAGCTAGCACCGCGCGTGATCACGTGATTCAATCAATGACGCTTAGCCTCATGTGGGGGCATCCACTTTGCCCCAGCGAAAAGTTGCTGCCAAGCCCACATCACCGCACGCGAGCGATCCCCGCTTGTAAACCTCACCGCAGTCCTTCGACATTTTTCGCAGAACGTTCAACTCCCCACCACCTCGGTCTATATACTCCACTTTTGGTTCGATGTGATAGGAGCCGCTTGAGCTCTTCAACATGGTCTCTCTCGCCTCTACTGAGAAGACTGCCAGCGTCATTGCCCCCGGCGTCGGCAGCAACCTCAAGCGGAAGCAAGCAGACTGGAGCTCTGATAGCGAGAAGCTCTTCTCTAGCCAGGCGAAGCGGCGCCGAGTCACATTCGATCCAGAGGTCGATGTCTGCATTCTGTCAGACACATATGACAAGAGCTTGGAACTGGTGTGCGAGGAAGTCCGACGCGCTTTGGAGAAGCACGTCGCTGGTGACACTACTGCCTACGACGAAATACGAGCCGTACTTACCGAGAAACCTACTTCTTCGAGCGCCGTTCTCACCCGTCTACTTCACAAGTATATCATTGCCCTTACGAATAATGTGCCGCTACTCGATCACAGCCGCAAGGGCCTGGTACACGCAATTATCGACTGCCACTGGATAGCGCGGAACGACTACTTTGTGCGCTCGTACCAGCAGCTTTTACGCTCCCTGCTATCGGTCCACCCGGGATTTACTTCCTCCGTTCTCTCCATGCTTGCGAACATGCTTATCGACTCGCCTTCGCCAGGGATGAGGCAAGAGGACGATCCAGTCGTTCAGCGAGCCAAGGTACAGGATCGATTGCACGAAACGCTACGATACATTCTTCGACAAAGCCCAATGACAAGCACTTATCTTGGCCCTGTCCTCGCTGCGACGTTTCCCTTTCCGACTGACACTTCGAGGGTGCATACCCAATACATCAGCCATATATTGAGAGTTTCTGAATACTGTCCAGAGCTCAGGGGCGAGATTCTGTCTCTAATCATGGACAAACTTGTAAAGATCGATGTACAAATTCAGGTCGATATGGAGGAGCTGGATGATGAACTCGAAGAACGACTTTTGGAGGACTCCGCTCGTGAACACGATGGCAAAAATTATGAGAGCGACAACGAATCTGTATCGAGTGAAGAGAGCTTGGATGAAGAAGAACGACGTCTCAAAGAAATCCAAGAGTCTGTCTTGAAGCTTGATAACATCATGTTCCTTCTCTTCTCACACTACGATGCCGTTTTTGCCAATGGAAGCATGGTCGAGATCGAAGGGGCATATGAGAGTCTACTATCACAATTTGCAAACATTATACTGCCTACATACCGGTCACGACACACACAATTTCTCCTGTTCCATTTCAGCCAAACATCCCCGGAACTCATGGAACGCTTTGCAGGCTGCTTGTCGCACCTGGCATTTGACCCCAGCCGATCTCAAATCTTACGTGTTGCGGCCGCAGCTTATTTGGCGTCATTCATAGCTCGCGGTGCGCATGTGTCTGGCGCAATTATCCGTGATGTGTTTGACCTTCTGAGTAGCCAGCTTGAGAGATTGCGTGGTCAACATGAGCCGACCTGCAAGGGTCCTGATCTTCGACGTTACGGCACGTATTATGCCATCTCTCAAGCACTCCTATACGCCTTCTGTTTCCGCTGGCGTGACCTGATCGTCACCGCTGACGGCCTTCCGTTGACGGATGAGGAAATCATCTACTATGAAGGTGATTTTACCTGGCACGGCTCAATACAATCTAATCTTCGCCGCAACATACTCTCCAAGCTCAATCCGTTAAAGATATGTGCACCTACTATTGTCCAGCAGTTTGCGCGAATTGCACATCATCTTCGTTTTGTGTATGTCTTTCCCCTGCTAGAGACGAACAAGCGGGTAAGGCTCGCGAGAACGGTCGGGGGGTATACCGATGGCGTCGGCGCTCGGGAGACAGCCCTGACTATGAAGAAGGGCGAGGAATGCTTCTTGCTGGACGCATACTTTCCTTTCGACCCATATGTGCTCCCGAGGAGTAGGAAATGGTTGGCAGGCGACTATGTGGAGTGGAAGCCTATTCCTGGCATGGTTGTGGAAAGGAATGAGGAGGAAGGGGAAAGCGCCGACGAAGATGAGGAAGATGATGACAGCATCCTGGGGCTTCCTGTCGAGCCTGCTGATGACGACGACGACGACGACGACGACGATGATGATGATGACCATGACCATGACCATGACCATGATCTGGAAGATGGAACTGATGCGAGTTCGTCGTAGCGAGGGTGCTGCATATTGTTCTTTCTTGGGAACTTTACGAAATCATATGGCGCAAGAGTGAATGGAATTCGGAATGGCAGCATTTCCGTGGCGTACTTGGCTCAGATCTATGGCTTCCACCTGGCTTTCATTTGGCTTTCTCGGTTATGCAGCATCTTGTACTGTTGAAGCAGATTTGTATAGGTCATTGAATAGCAAGGGAGGCGATGCCCTTTAGTGAAAATCAAAATCAAATCAAAAAGTCAGATACAATAACACCCCCTCTTCGAGTGCCTTTTGATAAGCGGCTCCAAATCGAATCACAGAGGAAAGGAAAGGGGGACCGGTGCTCTTTTATAGCGGTATCTAGCGTCTTATTCTAAACTTTCTTTGCTTCTACGAAGGGCTCGCTCATCAGTAGGGCACAAAATTTATCTTAATGCGACTGCACACAAGGAATCACCGTGTCATCTTCCCTTCGTATTCAACTATAGAAAATTTCATGCAAACTCGCTTTCACATCGCGTCCATCTACGGTACGACCCCAATGGGTCGCCATGCTGGCCAAACAAGATTGAATCGAAAAGACCACCCAATGACAAAAAAAAACCGGATAAAATATATACAAGGATTACTAGGAGTTTATAAGGTTTTTTACACCCATGACCGCAGGCACAAGAAAGGCTAGAAGAGCTTTTGACCGCAACACCCTTTTCCGCAAGCTTTTGGAAGAAGAAAAGAAGGGAAAGTAGCGGGGAATCGAGGAGGTGGTGAAAAGGTAAGACGTTGGGGTCCCAGAACGCCACAGATCATGCATGTGCGCTCTCAACGCCGACAGAAATGCGATATTGACCGTACTCGAGGAATCAAAGCTGTGCGCATCAGGAAATTCCAGCATGGGATGATGATGGTATGGCAGACAGGACACAAACGCCGTAGGAGGAAATGGCGCTCAAGGGCCTCCATCAGAGATCATAGGGAATTCTCGATACGAACTAGCTCGTCGAAAGCATCCCGCCACTTGCGCGCCTCCTCCTTGTTGGGTCTGGGAAGTGGCTTGCGGGCGTACCCTCCGTAGCCGAAGTGTGTCATCAGGGCAGCTTTGGTGCCAATGATGCCGCCTTGGATGGCAGCCCAGTCGCCGCGGGCCACTATGGCTTGCAACTTCTGAGCCTCTGCGTACTTTCCGCTCTCGAAAAGTTCGACGAGTCTAACGCATGCCTTGGGAGCAATGTTGGCCATCCCTCCGATGATACCAGATCCCCCGCCAATCAGTGTTTGGAGGGTGAAATCAACCGAGCCGCCCATGCACATGAAGCCAGAGCCGGGGTCGGACACGGTCGCGGCTCGGGTAGCTGCAGCAATGCGGTTCAGCTTGCCAGTGTTGCCACAAGTCAGTTTGCAGCCGACAATGTTGGGGTGCTGGGCAAGCTCGATGATGACGTCCGAGTTGAGGTCGAGTCCAGATACGGCGCCGGGATAGTTGTAGACAAGGATCGGGATCGGGGAAGCGGTTGCAACGTCTAGGAAGAAGCTCCTGACGGTGTCCTTTGAGAAAAGGCCCTGGTAGTACGCGGGTGGCAAGACCAAAGCGTAGTCTCCGCCAGCCGAAGCAGCCTCTTCGCAGAGCTCAATGGCTTCCCTGGTGGACTGAGCTCCGCATCCGACGATGAGGGGCATGAATCCAAAGCCGGCATCGTCCAAGGCCTTGCGGGTAGTGCTGGTGACCAGATTGCGTTCCTTGTGCGAGAGATGCACAGCCTCGCCATTGGATCCTTGGGTGGTGATGCCAGCAACGCCGGCCTTGGCGAGGCGTACAGCGTGGTTGGCCGTGGTTTCCACGTCTACGTTGTCGGTGACGGGATCGAAGAATGCAACCGTGGGGACGTAGATGCCAGGCACCAAGGCCCGACGAAGGCCCACGTCTCCGGACTCGATGGAGCTGGTGTCGAAGTCGTTGTAGTGGTCCATGGTGTAGATGGATTGCACGGGTTGGTGGTGCAGGGCGTAGCCTTCACGGGCGTCGAAGCTCGAGGCAGGTGAGGGAGCGTCGTTGTGGGGTGACATGGTGATGGTCCTGCTGGCAGTCCTGCTGGCTTTATAGCGGGGGCAAAAGCAGATGTGAGGGACAAGGAAGACGTCGGGACGGAAAGGTAGCAAGTAGTGGAGGGACGGTTCACAACGCCAATGGAGACTATGGTAGGCCGACTGAGGACGGTACCAGTTCTTAAATAGTGCACAGGCGGGAGCATGGTCTCGGTGTGGGGGTCCAGCTGATGATGCGGTCAGAGAAACGCCAGGAGGGCAGAGGACCCGAGGAACAAAGAGGGTGCTGCCACATCCAAAGGGGCGGTGACTATGGAGGCGCTGCAGAAGTCGCTACCCTGGTCAGGGACGGGTGTCTGCGCCCTGGCCAACCGGCGACGGGGCCAACCAATGGCGGTGACGTGCAGCAGTGGGCTACGGGGGATTTGCTTTTTCTTTCACGGCGGAAGTGTGTCGTGGTGGGATCATGGCAGTGGCAGCCGAGCAGGGTAAGCGGTCGGATGCTGGGCGGAAGTGTTGGGTAGGGTCGCATGCCTTGTGACGATCTCTGGAAGCGCGTTGCGGGCGGTGATAGGACGGCGGGTCGCCACTCAGTCGTCGCAGTCGCCCATGCGGAGGGTTGGCGGGCTCGAAAAGAGCGTTGCAGGGTTGCAGGGTTGCAGGGTTGCAGAGGAGCAGGGGCGCGAGGGAGCAGGGGAGCAGGAGAGCAGGGGGAAGGCGCGGTCGGGGACGGGGCTAGTGTGGGGGTGGGGTGGGCCTGGGAAGGGGCGGCGAGTTGCTCGGACTGCTGCCGTCGTCATCTGATATGGCACGGCCTCCGGTCGCGAGGTGTGGTACCAGCCGTTGCCGGTCGGTTGGCCTGCCGCCGCTCGCTGTCCAGCTTCGGCCAGCTCTGGCCGCGCCCCTTCGCCGCGGCGTGCGCGCAGAGTTTGAGAGCGACGGAGCGGCGAGACGGCGCGCGAGACGTGGCAGGGCCGGTGCGGACTGCGAGGCCCGGTTGAGATTGCACGGCAGCAGCAGCAGCAGCAGGCGGAGGAGCAGCAGGAGCAGCAGCAGCAGTAGTAGCAGGCGGTTGTGGGTGCGTGTGCGCGTGCGCGTGCGTGTGCGTGTGCGTGCGAGAGGGTGCGTGTTCCCCGAGGAGAGGGCGTCGGCAGCATCGGTCGGTCGATTCTGTCGTTCTCGCGCGCTGTGTGTACACGGAGTCGCGAGGCAGAGGAGACGAGACGCCCCCTCCCCCCACGCCCGCCAGCGCCGCCCTGACCCATGGCCCACAAACGCCCCCAGCGCCCCCAGCGCCCCCAGCGCCCCCAGCGCCCCCAGCACGTCTCCCTCCTCCTCCCCCCCGCCAGCCCAGCCAGCCCAGCCAGCACCCGCCCGTGGGCTCCGGCGGGGACTGGCACCGTGGCCGCTCCAACCGTCCCTGCTGCGCGCGCTGTGCGTCGCTGTATGTCTACAGTCTCCTCCCGACATGCACACCAACAGGCCCTGCGCCTCCGCAACAAAAAGCAGGTCATCCGCGCAACCAACACTGCAACTGCAACCAGGTACCGAGGGGGATGCACCGGCAGTCCTGTGTGGCCCTGGTAGCTTCGCGCCGACCAGCGCCCGTGGCCAGCTACGCACTCGTCCCAGAGACGTGGAATCGCACCAGCCTCTCGTTGCCTATGTCTCCGGCCAAACAGAGCGTGCCGTTCCTGAAATCCGACCCCCCCACGCCAACGCCCGTGGCAAGCTGCCAACTGGAGACCGAACGCCTTTGTTCCCGCTGCACATGCGACAGCGTTTGATGGCTGTCCCCCTCAGCTTCGGTTTCCAGCTCTTCTCCGACGGGCATCGAGCCCACCGTCAAGGGCCATTGCGCCCGGTGCACCCACGACGCGCCCAGGGTCCACGAGGGAAAATTTTCTCTCCTGCATGCACCGTCTCGTAATACACGCTCCATGCGTTCCATGTCTGTACAGTATGTGCAGTGCGCTGTCGCTGTCGCTGTCGCTGCCGAGGCTCCGCAGCCCAGCCGCTAAGCGCCATTACCCCACAGTACCGTACGAGCTGTGTGGGTGTGCGTGTGCCTGCGCGCGCGTCGATCCAGAAGAGGTGGCGCCCCGCCCCTCGTCCCTTTGCAGCATCCAGCAACACGCGCCTGTACACAGTAAGCCTGTGAGCCGGCGAGCCTGGTCCTGGCCGCGCTCTGCTTGGGCCTTCTTACTTGCATCATGCCCAGTCGTCCCCGCGATTTCGACTTCCGCTCGACTGCAGTCCGCGCCACCGTATCTCCCCTCGACCAGCATCACCACCTCGTCCTCTTTGAACATCGCCAACCCATGAGCCATGTTATGCACGGCTGCCGTCGCGCCCATGTACGTCGCCATGTGACGCTTCTCGCTGGCAGTGCTGGCAGTCCTCATGTACCAGCGACGGGGGTGCCATGCACACATGTGGATCCCGAGGGGTAAGAGATACGTCTGCCTGCCTCGTTTCAATAATACAATTGCGCTTCCTCCCGAGGAAAACCTCTATAGTCTAGGAAAATTCTCCACTCGAGCATCCTCGGCGAGCCCTCGATAATTGTCCGACACGTCGTCCTCGAGTGGCGCTGATGAACAAGATCAACGAGCAAAAACAAGCAGCTGCTACCGGGCCCCTTTTCGACAGCAGCCCAGAACAAGAAGGGAAGGGTAGAGTAGAAAAACAGCTTCGGGCGCCTTCGAGCTGGCTTCTCCAAGGGAATAAGGTACGACGGTGCAACGCAGGCACGCACGGCTTGGAAGGGGAAAATCCACTCGACGTTAGATCAAAACGAGTTGCTGCCCGACATGGCAAGTCATGTCGAACGGTTCCCCAATCATTGCCTATCCCGGCCGTTGTGATGGTCACAACCACCTCGCCCAAGGACCCCGAACGGTTACTAACAGTTTGCACCCCGTTGCCCACGGCTCCACGTGCCTCTTAGTCAATCGCGCGTCTTCTGCGCTCTCTCGACCCGGCTGCCGCTGGCCGAGAGGGAGCAATGCGGGGTTTGCCCATCCGTCGTACGCGAACCACCTGTTCGGCCGGCAAGCGACCACACACCGATGCTGTTGAATCAGGGCAACACGTTGCTGATCCTGTCTAGACCTTGAGCTGTGATGCTAATTCGGTCCTCGCCCAGTGCTTTGCCACAAGAGCCCTGGTAGTAGCGCTACATACCCCGCGCTCGCTGCCCTGAGCCGCAGTGGAGCTATCCGATCTCATTGGCGATGCGAAGCGTGGGATGCATCGGCTTTGCGCGCAGTTTCCACCACTAGGCGGCGATGTGTAACTTTCAGTCTGTTGTTGGGCCTCCCCTGGATTCGATCTCACCGTCCAAGAGACTAGAGACGTGTAGGACAAGACTTTTGCTTCTCGTCGTCAGCATCCCACGCTCTCTTCATCCACGCCCTCAACGCGATCGGTTGCCCCACTCAGAAAGTCGCCATCGCAACAAGGGAAGACCATGTTGTGCCCGTATCCCCCCCCCGACAGCGAGCCCGCCCCAGCTCGATTGACTCATGTGGAATGCGACACGGTGACGCTTACATGACTAATGAAAAAGCCAGAGATGGCCCAGGCCGGCGCACGACGCAATGGCTGCTCAGGAGGGCCGGCGCAGGGAGGTTTGAAGAACCGCCAGGTCAAGCTTCACGCCAGCCACGGCTAGGGAAGTCCTGGCGGCTACGACGGCTACACCGTATGACGTGCAGGACGTACTGTAGGGTATATAGTACGGCACAGCCCTGCCGCATCCAAGCACCGCTCGCGAATCAGGCTCCCTCGCACACTTTCCAATGTGGGAAGCCTTGCCCAAGCGGATCGCTTGCGTCTTTGATCGAATGCTTGCCCCGCACCGCATCAGGTTTGGTAGCCAAGCCCGCAGCTAGTAGCACATCATACGACGGCCCAACATCCACACCGCGACCGCGCACCTGTGAAGCCAACCTAAGAGGATAAGCGCCGCTCGTCTCCGCAAGAGCTGAGGGATTTATAGACGCCTCGTGACAGCAGCAGCGTCCACGCATCCTATCACCACACTCGTGCTGAACGACGGCCCATATCTGCTCCTTGGCCTTCTTCCTGCTCGGTTGCTGCCTTGGTCTCTTGCTGTACATGTGCTCTGTCGCGAGATATCATGAGACGGTGCTGACTGATGCGTACGCTGACTTGCAGCAGTGTTTGCTTTGCCTGAAAGGGGCCAAGAGAGGAGTTGGGTAGTGACGACAGCAACATATACCGAGATAGATGCCCAGCCCGCAGCTGGCACGGTCCAGTGTATACACTGTAGACCGACATACCCATCAGGTATCCAGAACGCTACATGCATACATTCACGTTGTAGGCCTCGACCGATTATCGGGCCGACTGGTTCGGTTGCGGCAACGGATTGAGAGCCGCCATGTCCTCCTCACAGCTGGCCCATGCACCTCTCGGATTTGACCAAAGGTCGCCAAAACCTTTACAAAGCGTGGGGTTTGGCGTGAGGCTCAAACCCACCGAAAAGATAGGAATCCCACGACTTTCCACTTTTCGGTTGTCGAAATCGTGAGCGCCAACCGCATCTATTTCGGTTCCCGCCAGGATTGATCGCCGAATCCCAGCTGCGCCACCCTTCGATCGCGTGAGTGCTTTCTCCTACCAACCTCCGGAGAAGCGGTCAGTTTGAGGCTCTGCCGTGTAACGACGCCGTCATGAGTGCTGCATGACGTTAATTGAGGTGTTTCGAGATCGACAGCAGGACATGATCCCGCTGCAAGGCCACTTGCGATACACCGGGTACTTTGCTTTCGTGCAGTGCCTACGGTAGTTCCCGGGTTGCTGTTCAGCGTTTGGGTAGCACCCTTTCGTGCTGTCGTGCTTTTTCCTTCGCGCACCGAACCCACGCTATCGGCCATGTATTCTCGCTGCGTTCTGTACCGAGCACGTCTGATCTAGCGCTCTTCACGGCGAACCTCACCACCCGCAGGTTAATAATTCCCGAAGAATCGCCCGCGAGCAACCCTGGATAACGTCAGCTCTGTTGAGCGACGATCTACCTCAAAACACCCCAAGCTTGGACGTGGAGGCGTTGACATCCCACCCAGCTAGTGGTGTACATACATAGTAGTACCCCGAGAAAGCGCCGTCGGTCCATTTGCCAGGCCAGACTAGCTACGTATTGACCTTCCATTTAAGCCCAAGGCTAAGGCTCAGCGGCGAGTCTTATTGTTACCGTAAGGATAGCTTTTGCGCTTTCACGGCCATCATACGAGGTCTTGTAGAGAGTTGATTGTACTATTTATGCCTGATTCTGGTCCTCCCCAACTCCTGTTTGATCGCAGTGGCGTCTTACTTTTAAAGGAACTGTACAGATGTCCGTTTTTATCCTCAGCTTTTACTACCGATGAGATACAAGCTTGACAGAGTACGATAAGGAAGGTCGTTACCGATCCATATCGAGACCGCGTGGATGTCAAGTCATACTGACCAATGAGTAACGTATACTTGTGTTGGGAATTGTGATTCGATTTCCTTGGCTGTGGGAGTCCGCTCATGTATCAGAAGATGCATGGTTGGCCTCGCTTCACAAACTGAGGCACACAGCTCCTCATTGCTTTTTGCATCGAGGGACTATCTACACGGCACAAAGTTCATGCACTTGGCTATCACGCGTCCGCTTAGCGACGGGCGGGTGGCTGCGGCAGGCGTACGCGCGACGCGTACTCCACGTGGCGCTGCAAACGTGGGATGAGCCTTGAAAAGTAATAGGAGTCGCGTAGACTTACTGGTGAACTCATCCGAGCAAATCAGAACACAGAGATCATGTAGCGGTAAGCGATCAGCGCTGTATAGTCAAATGCGAATCCAGTTGAAGTGGAGAATTTCAAGAAAACTACCTGCGAGCCTTTCCGCTGTTGCCCTGGAACGGCAGGCGTGATAGCAGGGGGTTTCCAGGACGGAAACACGAGTACGAAACCCGATCGTATCCGGATTAGCTGTTGTTACTTTTTCTTTTCCCTCGGTGCAGGCTCAGTCATCTTACGGGGTCGATTGCCTCTTGAAGCACAGATCAGCGCGGCTCGTTTGTTAATTGGTGGGTACGGTATCCGCCTATCGAATCCGGAGAGAGTACAATTAAGAAATGTGATGTGATATCTCTAAGCCTGATATCTTCGCACATTGGCCTTGGGATGCCCTCTGAAGAAAAGGAAAGGCCAGGGACAAGCTTCTATGATCAAGCCTGCAGGAGGGCCCACATACTCCGCCTGTCTCAATATCCTTTTCAGACTAACCAGAGGCTGAATTTGAAGGACTTTCAAATTCCATTGATATTCGCTCAAGAACGAGAACCAAATACCTTTTTTTTTTTTTTTTTTTGGATTTGACGAGCATGGATTCGTCCCTTATAAAGGAAATCTTCTCAGAGGCCCTGGAAAGAATGCATGGATGGCCGTTAGGAACCCCTTAGAATGGTGATGATAGTAGCCTCTGGCTTATTTATTCCACGAGTTCCTGCGAAGGTCTCTACATCAAACACCAACATACCACGCCCTCTGTCCTACCATCCATCCCAACCCTAGCACGGTTGTCGCAAAAGGAAGCCCGATATCCCTCATCCTGACCGTACCCCAGCCGACCATCTCGCTCAGAAACAACCACAAGACACCCGCATAGGTCATCATGGCAAGATCATACAACCCCTTACTATTAATATCGTATGCTGCGTAGGCACGGATGGCGGCCATGAGGATGTTTTTGATGCCATATACGTGGGCTAGCAGCGGCGTATGCGGGGGGTGTCGCGGACCAGAAAACGGCTTCAAGGACGCAGCGGGGGAGAGGTAGCAGATGGCGCTGTGGATGGTGGCAAGCGCAGAGGTCTAGAAAGTGAGTCTGCGAAGCGATCCCGAGCCGGAGAGCTTACCAGGAGGAGGAAGTAGGGAAGGAGACCGTCTTGCTGTTCCATGGTTGTGATTGGCCTAGGATCAGGTCCAGTGAGAGCGTTGCAAATGAACCTCGACAGACCGAATATAGGTGCTGGCTGTATGGCTTCCAATAGTCTAGGTAGGATGTTCAATTAAATATTCAAACTGACGTCGAATATAGCTCTTGGGTTGATGCGTGCATGAAGTAACCCGGTGGAGACCCGTTCCTCATCCGAGAGTCTACGGGTTAGCCTTATCGGGCCCGACGGCCTGCCAGCCGCTTGTGGAAACGAAAAAGTTAGATGCATCAGCATCTTTTAAGCGTTCTTAAAGAGTAATTAAAAGGCTATTCGCCTTTTTTTTTTTTTTTTTTTTTTTTTTTTTTTTTTTAATTTTTTCATTTTTGTTTATTTTTTTTTCTCA
>Ga0247757_10000455_pt1 | contig 33715 bp, 29 predicted proteins | sample UWRJL126311R4_FD_180929 | JGI IMG/M metagenome (GOLD analysis project Ga0247757, IMG submission 180929) | Plant litter microbial communities from Arlington Agricultural Research Station in Wisconsin, United States - UWRJ-L126-311R-4 | ecosystem: Environmental > Terrestrial > Plant litter >... | reverse complement strand
GTGGCTAGGTGCATGCGCTTGGCGTGCTAAACAGGACAATGAGGCTGGTATGTCGCCACATGCACTGCCACCTGCCAACACATCAAAGGCGACCGCATCCTCTTCAATTCACGACTTTGGTGGAGTTCGACGTCTGTCGCTTTGGCGAGGATAGCCGTGCCGCCGTATCGACAATCGACAGCCGGTCTTCGGGGGGAATGAAGGCTTCTCCCAAGTCCATTCCGACATCCAGGTCCTTCTGGAGCCACTTCTGCCGTCCGACCCTTCTTCAGCACTCTGATTTGTGGAGAGCATGTGTGATTCCCTCCTACCCCTGCTACATGACATTCTAGTCATGTGATGCCGCTTTACCCGAATGAGTCCTTTGCAAGGTGCTCCACTACCAATCGCAGCTCATAGCAGCCCTTCGATGTGATAACCTCGCTGCGGCTCTATGCAGGGGATGCTCTTCGGCTTGTTGCTTCCAACAATAACTATCAGCAGATTCCGTCATTCCTGTGAGACATTTTTGCGTCGCAATAAGGGCTAGACGCGACCGTGCAAGTCTACAGGGATGAGTGCCCCAAACCTCCATCGTCCATGCAGTGAGATAGCAAACGGCACATTGACATGCAGACAACCTGGTGGCAGGGCAACCTTTTTCCTTGTCGGAATCCAAAGTCTGTACACCATCAACAACATTGGCAGTGAGTCAATACTACCTCCCAGGGTCACCGGTTGCGTGATGGGTCTGAATAGGCTAAAAATCCGATCTTGTCACCATGATCTCGTATGGAATGGCGAGGCGTCGATGTGATCAACTAAATCTGCCCATTGGTCACCATTTGAAGTCCCGAAATACTTCGATCGGTGAATGCTTGGGAGTGGAATGATGCAGCACAGCATGTGTGCGAATAGTCACAAAGCAGTCGGTCCTGGCTCAATGGACGGCGATCCTGAACGGTTCAAAAGTGCTGTGCATCCGCCCTGGCTCCATGGCACGGGCGCTTAACACGAGTCTTGATATTTGAGCGGCGCATTGGCTACGGATTACGATGAGCAATTCAGTCATGTAACAGAGCCTTAGGATCAAGGATTCGGGAAGGGCTGAGACCAGACCGCGACCATCAGATAGACAAAATCCCATGCAGTGTAAGGTTCTTGTTAGATAAGCCGGGTCACTGAGGATCGCGCACACAGACTGTTGTCAACCGGTTCTTTGCTAGTTTTGACCAAATTGATGGTGAGCATTTGAACGTGCATGAATGATAGAAGGCTGCTCTGGAAAGGGTTCAATTGTCGAGGCAGTAATTGCTGACTAAGGTAAACGGCTTGGCGCTGGCCTTTGCGCTCCCGCGAGATTCTTAGAGTTGTTGACGTTTCCTCTGTTCAAAGCGCAACCACTCAACGTGAACGTCGCTAACCTCACGCAACAGTAAACCTTCGCACACTTAACTGGCGCCTTCTATCGCGTGGCGCATTTCATCAAAGCAGCAGCCGTTTAATATCAAAGGTAAGCAGAGCCCCTTTCCGCGACGCGTCATCGCGGCGCACCACCGCCAGCGTACGCTTATCCAGTGACAGTCTGCCTGCGCTCAAAATGCCTGAGTACGCAAAATTGAAGAACGCCGACCTGGAGGCGATGCTAAGGGAGCGCGGTCTTCCGCACGGCGGCAAGAAGGCGGACATGGTTGAGCGTCTCACCAAAGACGATGACAAGAAAGCAGCTGAAGCCGTATCTGCGACAACGAAGCTGCATCCTGAAGACGAGATTGACTGGGATGACGAGGGCGATGACGCTGTCCCCGCTGTCACTGCAAAGACCGCAGCCGCTACTTCAACAGACAAGGAGCCCTCGGTAGCTGCAACTCAGCCAGACACTGTCGCTAAGGTTGGCGGTACCGAGCAGTCTCCTAATTCGCAAGCTGACATTGATACCTCCAAGACTACCGATCTAGCTGTGAAAGCCCTGGCTGGAGACGAGGGCACTGAGGCAAAGACCGAAGTTATCAAGGAGCCCACTCCCGACTACACTCAGGGGATCGCTGCGACTGACCTCGATGCAGAAATTGAGAAGCGCAAGGCTCGCGCTAAGCGATTTGGGTTGAAAGTGGAGGACGACGACAGCCTGAAGAAGTTGGAGCGTGCTAAGAAGTTTGGTGGATCTGGGCCGCCGAATGCTCTGGATGAAGCTCTTCCCGAGCGCCGAAAGCGAGGTCGCGAGGATTATGAGGACGGGGGCCGAAACAAGCGTCGCGGTGGTGGTCGTGGAGGACCTCGCGGAAGAGGAGGTCACCGTGACAACGACAGGAGGCGAGAGGACCGTGACAACCGGAGGGAAGACCGAGGCACTCGTGGCGGAAATGGGACCAACTGGATGAGCGCTGCCGACCGGGAGAAGGCTGAAGCACGCAAAGCGAAGTGGGCCAAGCCAGCGGCGGCATCTTGAAGAACTTGCCAGAGACTTTTCTTTCATTCCATCAGGCATCAAACAGGGCGTAACGTGTACTGGGCCAGGGGAGCCCGTGTTCTTCCCACAGAAAGAGGAGCTATTTGCTCTCGCCATGCGCTATTAGCGACAGATTATTTACACAGCCCGTTTCTGACAATCAGATTCAGGTCAAATTGCCAAGAGCTTGGTTTTTCATCTCATACAAACCACCAGGATAATGTGAATTCAATATTTCGGCCTTGTCATCCGTGGCTTCTTCCTTTGGCTTCTCCGTTGCTTCCGAAGACGCATCTCGAACGTTCCTATCAGGCAAAATATGGCAGAGGTTGGCATCTGTTTTGAAGACGCATCTGGTCCTTTCGCGTGACATGAGGTTAGGCAAGACTCAATAACTATACTTACATTTTTTATGACCACCTTCATCGACGATACGACTGCTCCCTCGGTCTCGTCGGATAGACTTTCCAGGCGGATATGCATTGGCTACAATAACCTCCGCAAAATAAAGCTTAAGACCCAGTCGAACGACATGTCTACTCAATAGTGTCTGCAAGGCAAGCGTGTAAAGGACAGTTTCCATTATTTTGTGCGATCATATTATTACGTCCTCCCAATCCATTAAGAAAACTCCGGAAATGCTCGTACAATCATGCAATACAATGATCATAATGGACAGTCTCCGAGCGCCTAGCAACATCAAAACAAATGTTCAAGCATACAAAACAGAAGTCTGGAATCTAAAAAGAAACTGAGCCATATCGCGTCCCTTCATTGCCATTCACCCCTTATACCATCCATAATGAAAGCTGCCGCCCTAGGAGCTGGCGGGCTCCAACATGTGCCATTCGTGCATGTCTGTCCACCCCCACACGCTGGGGAGCAACCGCCAGGAGGAAGTGGTGTCATGGTCGGTGTACTCTCCGGAGTTGTTGGTGTCGATGATGTCGTCGGCGAACACTCACCGTCAGGGCAGACAACCCCGCAGGACGCAGATTCTGCGTCCCAGTAGTAACCCTCATCGCATACACACTCATTTGTTGGTGGGCTGTAAGTTGAATTCGGTGGGCATCGGTCAGTGATCGGAACACACACTCGTGATTCCCCTTCCCAGAAGAAGTCGGCGTTGCAATTGCAGGTCCCTGTCGTAGTGTTGAAGTTCGAGTTTGCTGGACAGTCAACTCCCGTAGGAACGCAGGACCCAGTGTCCGCATCCCAAGAAAGACCCTCGTAGCAATCGCATTCGTGGGTTGCTGTGTTGAGAGTAGAGTTCGGGGGGCATCTGTCGATGATTTCAACACAGGAAAATGCTTCGGTGTCACCTCGAATGAAGCCGGCGTTGCAGTCACACTCTGCTGTCGTGGTGTTATAGGTAGAGTTGGGTCCGCAGTCATCGCTAATCGGAACACATCTCCCGTCATTCGCTTGAAAGCCCTCATTGCAATCACACTGTTGACTTGTAGCGTTAAATGTTGAATTTGCAGGACAGTCTTGGGGGGTGGAATCGCAGGTAAGCGTTTCTGTGTTGAAGTAGAATCCTGCGCGGCAACCACACTCTTCTGTCGTGGTGTTGAAGAAAGACTCCCCGGGACAATCCCGACAAAGATATGAATCTCCAAAACGGTGATAGCCCTCGTCGCAGTCACACTCTCCCGACTCAGTATTCAATTCAGAGTGTGGTGGACACCCTTCAGTGACGTCGAGCACACATGTAGACGTTTCTGAGTCTGGGCGGAATCCTTCGTTGCAGTCGCAACCCTGTGTTGTCGCGTTGAACGTCGAGTTGGGTGGACATGTGATGGTAACGTCTGGCAGGCATGCCGGCGTTTCCAGGTCTGGATGGAAACCGTCATTGCAGTCGCATGCCTGTGTCGTTGCATTGTATGTCGAGTTTGGTGGACATCTATCCGTGACATCGGGCACACACGTAGATCCTTCTAGATCTCGGGCGAATATGTTCTCCCAATGGTATCCAGGATTGCAATCGCACTGTTGCGTTGTCGTGTTGAGGGTCGAATTTGCCGGGCAGGAATCGGTGATATCTGGGAGACAGAACGCAGTTTGTAGATCTCGGTGAAACCCCGGGTCGCAATCGCAATGCTCGGCCGTAGCGTTGTACGTTGAGTTTGGCGGGCAATCATCAGTAAGAGGGAAGCAGGATTGCAACTGCTCGTCTAAGAAGAACCCTTCGTTGCACTGACAAGCTTCGACAGTGGTGTTGTAAGTCGAGTTCGGTGGGCATTCACCTATTACTCGTTCACAAAGCTGCGACTGCTCGTTTAGAGAGAACCCTTGGTTGCAAGTACAGGCCTCTGCAGTAGAGTTGTAAGTTGAATTTGGTGGGCACGTAACAGTTTCGTTCGTGCACCTGTCAAGCGCCACATCAAATACCTGGCCCAATGGGCATGTACATAACCCCTCGGAACAAGTATATTCGCAGGTATGGTTGCAGGATCCGCAGTTGTTGGCGTCAGTAGCAAAGCTTGCGCAGCCCCCAGGACATACATCTGGTGTTTCTGAGGGGCAAGTATTGTCCACACATTCGTTGAGCTCTGGGTCGAAGACTTGTCCGTTGGGACAGGTAGTATTGTCTACGCATCGGTTAAGCCTGACGTCAAATATCTGTCCCTCAGGACATGTGATTGTATTGTTGACGCATCGCTGTAGTTCAAAGTCGTAAACCTGGCCTTCAGGACAGCTTGTGTCGTTCACGCATCGGCTTACTTCCGGGTCGAAGGTTTGGCCTTCGGGGCACGAAGTCGTTTCGTTCACGCATCGCTCGAGTTCCAAGTCGTATTTCTGGCCTTCAGGACAGATAACGGTCTGGTTTACGCACCGGTCAAGTTCTGTGTCGAATACTTGTGCTTCGGGGCAGGTGCATTGACCAGATGAACATGTGTATTCGCATGAGTGGCCACAAGACCCACAGTGTTCAGCGTCACTCGAAAGGTCCTTGCATCCAGCCTCGGGGCAAAAGTTCAATTCAGTGCCGCACGTTGGATCGGGGACAGGCGGTTCGGAGATACTCGTGACCGATGACGATACAGTGGGGTCTGGTATCGGTGGATCGGTGATGATGGTGATTGTAGGGGGAGGACTTAGAGTTCTTGACTCAGAAGATACTGAGAACGATGAAACGCTTGTTTCTGTGACTGTTACACTGGCGATAGATGAGCCGGACTCTGATGTTCTTGGATCGGTGATGATAGTTATTGTAGGGGAAGGGCTTAGAGTTATTGACTCAGATACCGAGGACGAGACGCTTGTTTCTGTGACTATTACACTAGTGTCGACACTGGTTATTGGTGACGTAGCGATAGATGAGCTGGGCTCTGATACTCTTGGATCAGTAACAGGTGATGATGAAAGCGACGTAATTACTGAAGGATCCGCTGTCGGCGTGTTGGTCAATGTGATTGTCGGACTAGTTACTGTATCGATCGAGGGTAAGAGGGTGTCAGACTCTGTTCCCACTAGAGAAGTCACAGACTTAGAAGGACTACCTGATGTCGCTGGGGAAGGAATCGTTGTGAGTGTAATAGATGCGAGTGTATCTGGCAGGTCAGATAAACCAGGTACCGACGTTACCAATGGACTTGTAGGTGCCGGGGTAGACCCCACCGAAGCAGCAGAAGATATGCCGCTAGGAGCTCTTGTAGCATCGAGTGGTGTACGCAAAGACGACAGTTCTGTCACTTCTGCAATCGCAGAGGAGCTGGCGGGAGAGTTGGCAGAGTTAGACCCTTCAGCTGAGGCTGAAAGTATGGCTTCACTAGACGCTGAAGCCGGAGTAGGCTGATTGTTTGTTGGAAGGCTAGCGGGCGACATCACCCCGCTGGCTTCAGACTCCGAAGCCTGTGGTGCTGTTGCTGTGGCCTGATCCGTAGCTGCTGTAGCACCACTCGGTCCAATTTTCTGTGCTAGATCCTGCAATCCTTCACATCCATCTTTAGAAAACTCTTCACCCAGAGGGAATGCTTCGCTGACAGTATAATCGCAGAGCAAGCTCGCCCCAAACACAGCATAGAACTGGTTCCCGGGTTGAGCTAGCCTATCGCCGCCATAGATAGATTTTGCGCAATCTGCCAAAATGGGCGGAGTGAAACTCCCAGGGCTTTCTCCTCGAAAGTACCCTCCACATACAGATGATATGACATCTGCAACCAGATTATGTGCGAACGTCCTCCCATCCGAGCCTTGTGTGTTTGCTCTCTGTGCAAGATCGTCACCAAACGTTTGCGCAAAAAGACGTACGTTGTCGGAAACCGCACGAATTCGTGCATGTCTTGTGCGGAGTTGAGATCGCCGTTGATTATCGAGGGTAGAAGCCTGTGCCCCGGGGAGAAAGAGTAAGAGGCTGATAAGCATAGTGAAAAGGAGGGCTCGTTTGGGAGGATGGTGTCGGATTGACGTGCCCTGAAACTGGCCTGGCTTTGCGCTCGGGGTTTGTGAGTTGGGGTCCGCCGAGCCAGTCTGGACTGGAGTAGGCTGTTCATGCTCAGCAGCAGCGCTCGTTGCCGAGTTAGAGGTTTTAGTTGATTTTGGCTCCTTCGCATGCATCGGACATGTCTCATCTTGGCTTGTACCTTCAATCTTCGTCCCTTCCTTTGTACCATCACTTGAAAGATCAAACTTTGCGCAACTTGCTAGCATAATACTCTGATGCTGTGGGACGAGATCGTTAAGCATATTCCCAGAAGGTGCTATTGGATCGGGAGCGTTTTGGCCGAAGGTGAAGTTGGATTGGAAAGACATGGTATTTGGCGGGCATTTGACGTTGTTGGAGCAGCTGTACTTGCTATTCCCTTCATCGTTGCATTTAACCTTCTGAAAGCTCGTTATACTTGAACAGGAAGGGCCCTCGCAGTTGTAGTTCAGTTCGAACGTATTTAATTCAGGGCCGCAGTTTGCGAATGTTCCGGCCGCTTTGGTGATGGAGTTGAGGTCCATGATGGGCCGAACCCTAAGCAGGGCAAAAAGAAGACGGTCGAAAAGACTTTAGATGGCCGGGTTTGGATTGTGGAGGATGCTGCCTTGCTATAACCAACGCGGACAATCTCGACCGGATCCCAGTCCCAGAATAGACACCAATAAGGAAGAGCGAAGCGAGTACCAAGCGGTCATGGGAAAGCAGTCGAAGAGGCGTATCGTGTGGCTGATATTGCTCAAGGCAAAGGCTTAGACACTGCCATGTGGCACTGCTCACCATAGTGCAAAATGCGTTGTCCACTGACAGTCCAGCAAAGAGCCTAGATCTCAGGTGCGCTTGGCTTTTCGTATAGAGATCCAAGAAAAGCGGCCAGTGTTTAAAATTTTCAAGGCTGGTTTCTGTTTGTGTAGAACGCCCAATTTTCTATGGCACAGGCTTTGCACTTTGCATGCTAATTGGCTGAATGACCGGTAAACATGTGATGCATTTAACAGCTTCTCACTAAAGCCCTACAGAGCCTCGCCAGCCCAAAGTCGAGATCACTTCTCCTCGTCAACTGTTCCTTGGTTCGGGTCATTTGGAAATGTTAAACCTTGTCGCTTGTTGACACACACCACCGCCATGGTAGCCACTTGCCCAATGCGCGCAGCCATCTTCACCGCAGCCGGCATCTTCCGAGACTTTCTGCAACGTAGTGGGCTGGAAAACGAGGAACCATGGGCTAAAACCCTCAGCTGGGTTCAGCGTGGCGCGCTATGCGGAGAATTACCCTCGCGTGGTTGGCGGTCTAGACGCAGCTGCAACACGCAGCTCGTAAATTAGCGAACAGTGCGTTCCGGACCGTCAGACGGGAGGATCAAAGAGCGACTGAAGGCTCAACAAGCATGCGACCAAGTAGGTAGAGTGGTGAAGTGGTCTCCTGGCTGGTCGTAACTTATGTCATTTAGCGTCACGTGCTTTACGGCATCCTAGTCACCACCACAAGAGGGTAGATAAATCTCCAACAGTCTTGTTGGCTGCTCTAAGGCTAATGTAATGCCTTATTCGCTTCCACTTCGGGTCCACGCCTCGCGTACATCATACGTTTCGTTCGTAGAGAGGATACTTTCCCGTCCACCACTCTAGAAAATACCATGTCCTTATCAATTAGTCGAGCTAGTAGAATAGAGAACGGGAAATTAAATAAGAGAGACGCTCCTTTTTCCTTTTTAGTTTGTAGCCTAGTATTCCTAAGTATTGGCTTGATTAATGGGAAAACTCCGACGCTCAATCGGGCGGAGCTGAATAGTTAATATGAAAAAGAAAAAATAATTACGATTAGCTAAACAGAATCAGCTAGTAAGCTAAAAGAATTCTTACTCAAATTACTTTTGTAAGTAGAGGTTACAGCTATAATCACTAAGTACTTGATAGTTAAAGAATGTTAAAACCTAGCGAGAGTTTCTTATGGCCAGCAATATGCTGTTGAGAGTATAATGTATTATACGCCATATACCAGATATGCAGCGACATCGACATAGGTAGATATGAAGAGTATACCTAGCTACAAAGCTGTGCGACAGATTGACGTTAGGTTGACAACCTAGTGATTAAGCCTTAATTATAATAAAGAATGAGATATTGACTGCAATACAGCCCATTCACCAAACTAATTTAACAACAATGTCCCGAGTTAGACACCTCGATACAATGAAGCCGTGGCTAATTGGGCTAGACCCGAGTATGAGCCTAAATCTCGAGAAGATAGAATTCTTAAAGTCTTTATAGTATATGTCCCGACATTAGATATTCTAACTGGTGACAATGATGCACTATAAACTCTAGAACTATACTGGGCTGGCTCTGACTAGGGTTTCATGGCTTTAGTACCATATTACGGTTCCTCCAGACTGAACACCTCTGGGGACTACTTCGGTACTCTCGGAAATATATTCGATGTCAGCATCCATTCCAGTCAGATGAATTCCGAACTTCATTTCTCAATTCTCAGGTCTTCTGCGCCTTAGATTATCGACGACCGTATTGGTGCAGGACGGATAGCACTGTGTAACAGGAGTAACGCCAGAAATTTTCCGCTTCAAGTCACTGTACTCGATTTCTCGACCCTCTGCCGACTATGCAGGAATAATACCGTCAATTACAAGGGTGATAAGGCAGGGAGTGCAGTGCGCGGGCAAACTGCGTGTCGATAGCTAAGAGTATGTGGTGTATCGGCTTCCTTACGACGTGGACCGATCATAAGGTATCATACGTAGGTACGATCGTATGTGGAGAAAATATGGGCATCAGTGCACTTCTTTAGGTGTGAGTAGAGAGCTTATGAAGGGCGAGAAGGTCGTAAGAGCGTATAGTGGCTGGTACAGCGCAAGCTAGGAAATAGCCCTCTAGCAGGCAAGAAGTACATGATGTGTATTTCTGCTTTGTCTCTCTAGGCTTAGTTCGGTAGAGGCATACTATGTTCAAGGTGAAGTATTGTGAACTCATGATGTCGTCCTCGGTGATCTATACAATTATTTATAAGATTGACAACTCTCTGACAGTCATGGCAGAACCTATTTTACTTGGACTATCAGACAAAATGGCCACCAAAAGCAGCAGTGCACCATGTTTTTCAAATGAGGTAAGCCGCTCGTTCATTTCTTATCATTCTGATGGCAATGCACAAGTCTTCCGGGGCTTCATAACGGACTCTAGAGAGTTTTCAATAGATAATTATGGCGAGGAACCATTCGAAACTTTCCAGGAGAAAGTAAGGAATTTATTATCACGTTTATGGCCTTGGTTGCCGTCATCCAATTACATTCTTGAGCGGATAAAGGGAGGTGGATATAACCGTATCGTTTCTATTAAGGTGTTCGAAGATTTCCTTGAAGACTTCACTGCATGGGATAAGAGACAGGGGACGGCTTCTAGTTATATTCTGCGCATCCCTCGATATGCTTTCCTCTCGGATGTGCAATACGAAGTCACGATTTTGAAGTTTGCCAGCCGACACATCAACCACAAGGTACCAAAAGTTATCCAGTTCGACACGAGCGACCGAAACCCCCTTGGCAGGACATGGATGCTGCAGGAGCGACTGCCAGGCCGTCCTCTATGTAATCTTTACGGGTTCTTGAACATAGAACAAAAACAAAGCGCTGTGCGCTGTGTTTCGGCTCTACTTTTGGATATTTTCAATATTACCAGCAAGTATGCAGGGATAATCAGCAAAAAGAACACTGACTACGATTTCGTGCATGAAGTCAAAGTGAATCAGATACTAGTTCCTTGGGACTTAGAAGGTGGTGTTCCGGATGCCAACCCAGCCGTTCCACAAACCACCCGAGATTTCTTGTTATCCCTCTGTAGAAGACAATATGACGTTCACCGTAGCGATAACAATCACGAGTACAATTCCGTTTGGAATGGTTTTGAGACTGTGATTGATAAAATGAGTATGCGTGGCTTTCTGCCTGTTGAGGATTCTTTTCACTTTTGTCATGGCGATTTCCAACCGCGCAATATCCTAGTTGAGATAGTTGACGACTCTTCTATTCGCATCACGGGTATAATCGACTGGGACAGGGCATGCTTTGGACCCAAGTTTGTTGCCACGACATCACCGTACTTCTTCTGGGCACATCATGATTCGCGTGAAGACGAGGAAGAGCAAGCTCTCTATGTACCAACCATGGAATCAAAAGCTACTTTAAAGCGTATATATGAAGAGTCCGTGGGTAGTGAGTTTCTCCGAGCGTCGTACGATCCAGTCTATGTTCTAGCCCGCAAAATGTATCAAATTCTGAGATCTGGCATTGATGAGGAGAGACTGTCGATCGCGAAGACAATTATCCAGAAGCTGAACGAGCGACTCTCTTGAGTATGGGAGATTTTATTGAATTATAACTGTTTGGTGCAGTTCATGTTGATAGTATCTATATACTTTTCAGTCTATGCAGGGGTTGATCTTATTAATTGTATTTGGGGCCATGCACCTAGGTGTTTCGATTATTATTCCAGCAACGTCCAATGGTTCCGATAATAAATCTACTACGACCAACCGGCTGATTTACGTTACTGTAATTCAGCGGTTTCTTCATGAGTCATTCAGTAGTTCCATTATTCATATTTAATTACAACATTTTCTGAAGGTAGCTATATTAATGAATATAAGTTAATTTTGATCGAAAAATCATGGACCTGTCAGCCTCGCCGTGAGCATTGTTCTGTTAATCTGCCTTGCTGCATGTGCTGCGCCACAATGGCCACTCCGGTTGAAATAGCGACCTATCCCATTAACGCTAGTGTTCACATATCCATCAGACATCAACAATGACTACTGAAACACGTACCTTTGTTACAAAAAATAGGGAAACTGGCATTCTGTCCCTACCCCTCGAGATTTTCCACGCTATCTTAGAAGTAGTAAGGCATCATACCTCAAGTCATAAGCTGTCTAACACTTGCAGATTTATTTGGACGACTTCCAGTCATTCCTTGCACTACGGCGCATCTCTAAGGTATTTCGATACCAATCAGAACATTTCTTGTTCAGCAGCATCACACTCGAGGATGGCCCCAAGACGGCGTTGTCTTTTGCGAAAGTCGCCCTTAAGCGTCTACGGGATCGAAATGATTCTCTCAGTAAAAATGTGCGACACTTGCAACTAGGTCCCTTTCAACCCAACTGGTTTTTTGAGAAGAAGATATTCAAGGATGGAGGAAATATGGTAGGAGCTGGTCAACTTCCTGGCCGGTATTCCGACGATTGCGCCATTGCCAAAAACAATCGAAACGAGTCCAGACTCTCGCATCCTATGTCTCCTGTTCTACATAACGTACTGTGCGGAATGAACAATCTGGAATCGCTTACATGGGTCAGCCACCTGCCTTTTCCTTGCGACATGCTCGATCGGCTTCATTCGAAGTTCCCCTCTGTCCGACTCGTTGTAAAAAACATGAAACGAGAGGGTAGATGCCTCGACGCAAAATTGTTGTCTTCGCCTCAAATACACACGGTCGAAATAACCATTTACAAGGCAGCAGACTTCCCAGAATCGAATGAGCTAGGGTTTTTGAAAGACTATCTTTCAGCAGGCAGAAGCATAAAGGCTTTACAACTAGACATTCAACCCATAGGAAGTCTAGAGACTGAAACTTGCCTTGCGTCTGGACCTTTAAACTTCAACTTTATCGCCAATGACTGGTTCCCGCCCCTTGAAGAGCTTAAAATTCAGTCTACCGAGTATCTGCTTAGTCTCGAACATTGTCAAATGTGGTCGCAGTGCATGGACTGGGGTGAGCTGCGGAAACTAGACATAGGCAACACAGACTTCACCCACCTGATTCGGGTTCTTACTGGACAGGTACCTCGACTAAAAAGTCTGACCTTAGGCTCTCATTACTGGAGGAGGTTCTTCGACCAGAACTACTTTGAAGAAGACATGCTATCACTGATCGAAGATTTTCTGTGTTCAATACCCGCGCTGGATGCATTCACATTCAAGGCTTTCCGCAAAAGGGACATAATGTTGGTGTTGCCACTCATTCCACGTTGCCTTGGCTCTGAACTCAAAAGTTTATCTCTACTACACGACGACGATGCTTTTGAAACTTCTGAATTTAGCACCAAAGAATATGTGTCCATTGATTTCCTTGGTGATTTACCCCAACTAGAATCGATGAAGATGAAATCTGGAGCTTTACAGGTTCAATGCCAATGGCCTCGAGGTACGGACGCTATCGAAAAATACAGCAGTCTACGGAATTTCTTCGATCGCGAATGGAAGTCTCATAGAAGCAGAAGGGCTTTCTTTGATACAGGACTTGACCTTTTCAGGTGATCAATTGTGTTATCGCAAACTTGATAAAGAAAGGGGTAGAAAATCGCTATTGTCTAATTTTCTCTTTGTTGGCACGAACGATGTTTGGATAATGCGTTAGATCGTCTTTGGGAATGAACTCAAGCTCTCAAGGTCGACCTCATTTAATACACCACAAGACTCGGCGATCAATGTTCCATAAGGCCCCCGTTCCTTTGCATCCACCATGCTCTCGAGCTTCGACGGATCAAAATATAACGGCTCGTCGTTCTTACCAATGACCGGGATACTGCGCGCAAGGGGACCTCGCCAAAACCCATAGTGCGCCTTCACGGTCACACGTGCCGAGAAGCGGCCGCTACCAGCCCGTGTAACAATAAGTGGAAGCCTGATGTCTCGGGGTATGCCGGATCGTTGTACAGCGTTCTGTTCAACCATCCAGGTTATGCTATTGCGGTTCCTTCCGCCACCTCTCACGCCGTGGACGACAACCCTTCCCTGCTCCACCTAGGATTGTTTAGTCCGTTGCCGCGCGTAAGTTATCGTGAACACTTACGTAGGTTCTACTAGTTTCCACCCCGACGGAGGCGCCAACGCCCATGTAACCCGCATCGAGCGAGACACTACCTCCCTCAGTAACCAGTGCTTGTGAAATCTCGCCCTCAAACTGTTCTGGATAAAACGCGGCTATTGCTGGATGCTGGAGAGCCTTTTTCTTTTTTGTCTCCAGAGAGGCCATGTTCATTTGTGCATCTTCAAAAACAATTGTTATCTCGGCTGCTTGGATACGATAAAGCCAATTGCTAGATGCACGCTGAAATGCGAAACGGGTCCGAAGCAGGAAGGCAGGGAGTTCATTGAAGGTCCCTATCTTGATTGGTCGCTCCAGCTCAGCCACAAGTCTAGAACTGCCGACTACTTCTGAAATCACCTCGCGTGGGATTGATAACTCTTCTGGGCTGTTGACTTGTGACTTGTCGAGGTACGTAGCTTCGTCGGTAGAAATTTCGAGCGGAATAGACCAGGCGAGCGTTGTATTGGCTATTGTGTCGCTGGTAGTGTTAGCGTTTGATGGGATATCTGTTTTTGCAGTCGACATCTTGGTAAGTTGATCAAGAAGGAGGAAGAAGGGTATGGTTGCACTCGATGGGAGCCACGCTGCATTCTATATGGGCTAGGCTATCACTAGCAATACAACGATGCTAGTGTGTGGCGGGTTTGAAATATGGCTCGAACCCTCTAGACGTCAGGAGATGATTGCTTGTGATACGACAGGGTAGTTTTCGTATTCGCGTCCCCTTGTGTCACATGAAATTCAGCTCTGTTTCCAAATCAATCATTCTTGCGACAATAGACTCTTATAATGCGTTATCGCAGCAAGCTGGCTCCAATATACAAGCCATAGACGTTGACGTCGCATTTAGAAATTCCTGCCCACTTTGATTATGGAGGCCTCAAAACCCCGCTCTTACTACGGCCTGCTTACCTCATTGTACTCCTCGGTTGAGCCCGGGCACGTTGATTACCTGGAACGTGCAATATGGGCCAACCGGATCGGAAAGTACAATGATGCTATCGCGATATTCAAGGACCACCTAGATCCGGTGCTGGATGTTCCAGTAATCCTTATAGAGCTTGCCAACCTGTATTACTCCAACTTCCGCTATCACGACTTATGCAATTTACTCGAGCCAAAGATTGAACGAGTTAGAAAGTCCGACCCTGCTCAACTGGATAAACCGGAATGGCGGTTGATAGCTTTACTATATAGTGTTGGTGCAAATCGATGCAGAGGTTGGATGGAACCAGGGATCCGTGAACTCAAACGCACGAAAGAGTGGCTGTCAAAGGTGCCTGTATCGGAGTATACAGAGCTTCACGTCCAATGCGCCTGGCGCTATGTGATTGCATACCTGATGACAAGGCTCCAAACGGGAGTGGACGGAGACATTAACGAGTACGAAAGAATTCCTCGGCCAACCGAGCCGTCATCTACCGTCCCTTGGGCGGGACTGAACGACCTTCGTAAGCACCTAGTCAAACAGGGCAGATTCAAGGAAGCAAACGCTATCTTCAGACCTGAACTCAATCGTGCGCCTTTGAAACAACGCCTTACCATCGGAGAAGCATTTCTTAAGGATCTCGATGGATGCGATGATCTCATTCATAAGAATCATATGATAGCCTCTGTTCGATTACAGCTAGCAAAAGCCATGGTAGAAATCCATGAACTGGACCTAGCTAAGGCTCAGCTGGACTTATGCAACGCCGCGCTAAGCCAATGGTGCAGAGATGTTGATATAGACGACAAAGTAGTCCTTCCTCCTCATCTGGAAATCGAGGCGGTACGACTGGGTTTCATCTCAGACTTCGAGGAGCGAGTACGTGCAGCAGTAGATTTGGCCGATCGGATGCGCAGCTATTGCCATTCCGACTATTCGAGGACCTTGGACACTGCTGCGGAAACGGCGTATAAAGCTGCAGAACTGACGGGAAACATGAAATACAGAACCCAGAGTTTAGAAATTCGAGAGTGCCTTGAGAAGGTCAATGAAGATATCAACGGGGACATCATCGATCTTGCAATACAGACCTACCAAGTGCACAGTTTGGCCCAGCACACCAACGTGGATGCGCAAAAGGCTATTGAATGGATCGATGGGTTCTTTGAAAAGTATCCAGCCTTCAAAGCTCCCAGAACGATGGAGTCTCTATGGGCTAGAAAAGCCGTTTTGCTTCAAACCTTAAGAGACCTTGAGGGAGCCAAGGTAGCGGCTAATGAAGCATTGAAATGGGATACATTATCTGGAGATTTGGTCAGAGTCAACAATATGAACCGTGCAAACATCATCGCTCCTGGTGATGGCGCTCTCGGAGATGCTCCATATGATTCCGAAGACGACATTGACGATGGATCGGGCTTCTTAGACGGGTGGCGAACCGGTTACATCGGACCCCAAAGAATGCCTGTAATCACGATTAAGATGATCGACTTTGCATTAGAAGATCTTAAAACTGAGAGGCTATCGACAGCAGATGTGCGCATGATGTTTGATCTGTCTGAAGGCACCTATGATGAAGCTACAGAGCCTCAGGGGCAGAAAACTGCCAAAGACACTGCAGAAGAGCTCGTATCTCTCAAAGAGAAGAATCAGGAGGAGCTCTTCCAATCATTATGGCTACCTGGATCTGAGAGTGACACATCGTTCGAAGCTCGATACAAGTTCGCACAAGAGTGGCTGAAAAAGCCAGTGAAAGGGTCACGTGATCGACGGTTAATGTGCCTAATTAGGCTTTTGGATGTACGGGCGTCAGAAACCAAAGTGCGTAAGCTTTCTATTGAGGATAATGAGAACCTCTTAAGTATATGGGAAACTCTCCCACGAATGCTTAAAGAGTTTACTGCCTCGGAACGGTGGAGCTGGCATGCGAGCATCGCGTGGAATTGGTTCTCATTGTTTTTAAACGGCGGAACATGGACTTTGTTTGACAACTTCAGCTACTTGTTGGAGGTAGATAAGCGGTGCGATCTGGCAGTCGAGGGCTTTAGGAAAACCAACCAGTTAACTGCGATGGCTAACATGCAACGCTTACAAGCACAGCTCGAGGTCCTGCTGTTGAGGCGTCTTACCATATACAAGACTATTTCGAGCAAGAAAGAACGATCAGATATGGAGGAAAAGGTCTTAGAAGCATCAGCCAGCATGTTTGGAGATATAGCAGAAGCCGAGAAGTTGATGCCAAAAGTGAGAGAAGATGGTCTCAAGTTACTTACCGAGGTCGATCAAATCTTCTCAGCGACGGAGCGAGAAGCTTCTTGGGAAGAAGGGTTTGCGGGTATCGAGAAACGGTCCAATCTCAACAACATGCATATGAATCACCTTACTACTCAGTACGCAATTCGCCTGTGGACAGATGGAACAAGCGAGCTGTCCAAAGATGCCAAGGTCGCCATTTGGAATCTGACGCAGAAATATAAGGCTCGGCTCCTCTCTCTCGCTATTGGCATGTATCGCCCAAGCCCGCCCAGTCTGGTTCAGCGCATCGAAGCATCCAGTGATGAAGGGCCGATATACAAGCAAATGATTGATTTACAACGCCAGATCGATGATACAGACCCGAAGGATCGTTATTTCCTAAGACTCCGGCTCGACGAGCATCGAAAAAAGATGAAAGACTTTCCGTTACTACGACAACTTATAGCGCTTCGAGAAGGCACTCCTCTTTCTCTCCATGATTTTGAGGAGATTGCAAAGGACTCTGAGGACGACGTCGTTCTTGTCGATTGGTTCTATCTCAATCCCTTCTTCGATAGAGGAAAGCTCCTATTACTGACTGCTCGTAAAGGTGAAGTGCCTACCGTTGACGAGGTACAAATCGACGTGAATGCGGTAGAGGGGTGGAAGCAGGAACATCTAAATACTTCAACGTGGCCTAGAGATGGAACAATTCCCAAGCTCGGAAAGCCACCGACCAGGAAGCGGTTTAATGACATATGTAGTGGGATTGTGAAGCCACTCGAAAAGCGAACTAGACAGGGCGAGATACTCGTGCTCTGTCCTACTGATTTCTTAGCCGGTCTACCAATCCACGCATTAGATGTCGACGAGGAAGCCCTCATCAGACGCAACCCATGCGTTTATACACACAGCCATTCGTTACTCCGGCCTTGCTCTTCAGCGACCCAGTATGCTTGCGATACGGTTTCCCCGTTGAACCCCAGCTTTATATCAGGTATCGCGGGTGTCGGTAAAGACGCGATCGACTTTGCGGCTGGCCGCAAGAGTGTTGTCGATCTTTCGAAACAGTTAGGAGGGGCATGTTTAATTGACCAGACAGCGACCAGAAACAACTTCCTAGAGCACGCAGGGCGATCTCGGTTGCTACACGTCCAAACGCACTGTTGGTGGAATAGCGATAACCCGCTTGAGCATCACATCGAGTTTTCGATCCCGGAAGGAATTTCAACGATATGTGAGACTTTGAGTGCCCGTGAGATATTCGGGATTCAGCTTCAGCAAGGATCTCATCTCAATGTCATCGCATGTTCGGGAGCGTTGACTGATGTCAAGGCTGGAGATGAGGTGATGGGACTTGTGCCCGCCTTGTTGTATTCCGGAGCCAGCTCGGTAGTGTCAACTCTGTGGCCGATCCGCGATCCTGTGGGTGCTTTATTTTCAAGGAATTTTTTCGACGATTTCAGCGAACAACAGCACACAGATGCAATGAGGTGGGTGAGCGTGGCCAAAGCAGTGCAGGAGGCTGTGGTGGCATTAGATCCAAACCAGAATAAGGAGCTGTTAGATTGGGCCGCATTTGTTCTCTATGGGTACTGGATGCTTGCTGTCTGATCCTCCAGCTTCAACAATTGAGGGTCCAGTAGCTGAGGTTAGGCTAGGTGGCTAGCTAGCAGGTGGCGGCGTGTGCCCTGCTAAGATGCCGAATCAGACCGTATTTAGCCCACTCCTCTCGTGACAGAATCTTCTCGGCGCAGCGTTCATACGCTCAACAACTGTATACAACAATTTTACCGTATGATAACCATATTTATGTATAGACTATCCATATCTCTATCAATCACCACTCTTCGCTAGGCTTTGGTGCACGGTTTGTCGCAAGATTCACCTTCAGCCTTCCACCCCACCTATTTATTCCATTTAACTTCATTTGTGCCCTTTGAGCTTCTTCGGGACTGCAGAGATCCACGAAAACAAACCATGCATTTTTGTTCCAGCCTCGAAGCTTCCGCAGTGACTTAGCCTCCGAAACTGCCTCAACAGCAAATCCGTTGAAAAGCTCTCTAATCTCAAGGTCTGACGAATGTTGGTCCAGAGGTTTAGGAAGTCCACCTACAAATAGACGCCACCCTTCCTTGCCGAGCCGCTCATCCGCCTGGCCCTGCATATTCAAGTTACCCACCGTTTCTAGTTCTTGCGTCCCTCTCAATTGCCATCGGGTGGCGACCAGACGATCGGAAAATGGTCTAGTATTTGGCGTGCGCTTCTTGAAACTAGAGCCTACCTTCAACGGTCAGCCCATGAATAGAACTCCAGAAAGATCCTGCAGTGCCGAAGTGGCTGCGTCCAGTGATGGGAAGTCGACGAAACAGTAGGATGGATTTAGGAATGTAAATGGGTCAATCGACATGTAGATGCCGGATCTTTTTGCTGTGAGCTACTGTCATGCCTTCAATACCGCTGCGGACCATCACCCACATAGTCTGTCCCCTTTCTCGGAAGAGGCGCTCGACATCGCCGGGCTGGGCTGCGTATAGCAGATTGCCTACGTAGATTCTCGTTGCAGCGCCGGCTTCGCGCACAACGCCGCTCTCATTGGCCTTGGGCTTTCCCTCACGGCACTCGTTTTCTTGGGGCGGTTTTTCTTGTCTTGGTCGAGTAACGGGGTCTCTTACCCGCCAATTAGTCGAAGCCATTGCGCGGTTGAGTAACATTGCAACCCGAAGATGTAAAAAAAATAGCACAAGACCCAGAGTTAGTTGTAACCTAGACTTCAGCTAGTGAAATGAAGTATATAAACCAGAAGTAAGCGACGGAGTTTGTCTTCTTGCAATCGAACTTCAAATGGAAAGCAAATCAATATCCGTTCTTGAAGTAAAACAATCAGCACTTATATTAATCCAAAGTCTATAGGAAAACTTATATAACCGTTCTCAGTATGAAGCGCAATCGTTTTCGATGGAAACTTAGCGGTGAAGCAACAATGTTCGTTGACTATACACTAGAGTCGTTGTGAACATTTCTAATAGGCGATACTACGCAATCGGAGTGAGATCTTCTTTGTCACAAAATCGGCGAACTCCATTAGAACTTCACTAGAACTCAGTAGGATTTCTTTATTGTACTTATTTCGTTATTCTCGTAAACAAGGTCTTAATTGCGGATCTTTACACGTAGTCCAACACTTCCCTTTGCAGGTAGTGGGGAGATATGGTCCCTCACTGCATCAATGCCTCTTACCCGCATTGTATCGTAAAGTTTCAGGATCGGGACTTGTTGACCTTTACACATGTCGTACCCAGTTGCTTGCAACTTGCACACACTCTATGACTGAGCGGTGAGGTAGAACCGGGCAAATCGCCCATGTTATATGGACTTGATTCGCTTTCAAGTGTTGAATTAAGGAATTGGGTACGGTATCAGCTCGATGTTACGCTAAGTACTTTGGAAATTGTGAACGCTACTTCTCTCCTAGCTTTGGCTAAGAAGATCGTGTCAAAACTCTTAGAGTAGGGCGAAGGGAAAGATCACCACCCTTGCCCGGAATATTGTATGTGAGTGGCAGAAGAGCGAAAAAAATGATTTTCAAACGGGTGAAGTTGTATTTAGTTACCTCTTTCTGGTTAGGCGTTCTAGGTAAAATCAAGCTTTGTCTCGAAAGGGAAAAAACTGAAATCAATTTAATAGGGAAGGTAAGTGAAAGTCAATTATACAATCTACGAATTGGAGAAGCAGCAGAAGTTGCAGGAGGCATGTTTTGATTGGTAGGTGGAAAGCGGGGTAGTTTCCATTTCATCATAGCATCAGCCTCACCTTAAACGTTTAGCACAAAGCCGAGGAGTAGTCGTAATCTATAAACGGACTTCGGGTAATTCGCTACCTTGCTCATTTCAGACTCCTGTTTGAACTACAACTCACTGTTTCATTTATTTGAACATGGCAGGATCCAAGCCACTTATCCTCTACGATATAATTTCGCCAGGGCGGTTTTGCTCCTACGCGCCCAATCCGTCGAAAGCCCGCCTTGCGCTCAGCTTCAAAAACGTGCCTTTCAAAACAGCTTGGATCGACATCCTCGATATACCCAAAGTTCGTAAAGAGCTCGGCTGCCCAGCCACCCGTAAGCTGGATAATGGTTCCGACTTTCACACGCTGCCTATGTTACGGGATCCGGTTTCAGACAAAGTTATCGGCGACTCATTTGACATTTCGCATTATCTTGAAGAGAAATTCCCTGACTCGGGTGGCTGTCTCTTCCCTGTAAACTCGACACACACTGGACTCGACTACGAGAGTCCGCAAAAGGATCTATCGTTTTCCGTGCCCATAACCACAAACGAGCAGTCCAAAAATGTGGCATATGCGAAGTTCAACTGGCATGTGGACACCACTTTCACTGCCTTCTCGGGGCTAGCGGCTCAGGGCCTGCCCTTTCCCCCGGAAACGGCCGAGGCCATAAAGGCTATGATAGCTAAGCGTGCACATTTGAACTCATGGGATGATACACGGGTCGAAGGCGAGCAGAGGACTCAGCTTAAGGCGGCGTTCAAAGCGTCGCTGACGTCGCTTGCGGAGCTGTTTAATGTTCACAAATCAGGGCCGTTTTTGGAGGGGCAACAGGCCAACTACGCCGATTTGATTGTGGGAGGATGGTTGAACATGTTTTCTGTCTGTATGCCTGAGGAGGAATGGAAAGATTTCAGGACATGGCATGACGGAATCTTTGCTCGGTTGCATGATGCCCTACAGGAGAATTATTTCAAGTCCGGGTAGGAAAATGGATGTCATACTGCAATAGGAATAGAAGTTATACGAAAAATGGAGAGAATGAATTTGGTAACTAATATTCAAGAAACCCAAAGTCTAACTGTCACAATTCAACCCTTTCTATAGTGATCACTGGCAAAATCCATACCAAATCCAGATTCAAAGAACCAAAGCTGCAACTATACCTAAAAACACCGCGAATGTACTAGCAACGTTTGCAGACGCGGATCCTGTGTACAAAGAAGGATTTGCAGATCTGGTGGCACTCGCACCCGGCTTACCCGATCTAGTCGCAGTGACGTTGGGAGCTCCAACTCCAGTGATATATGGTCCAGAAGTAGCAGTAGGAGCTGTTACACCGGTGATGAAACCGCTCGTCGGACTTGCAGCATCGGCCTTTTCTAGCAGCAATGAAATGCCACTTTCGCAATTTTTCACATAGTTGTTCAGATTGTGAAGCCCTATTTGTCATTAGATGGGGATCTGTTAAGTACAGGATCTGCTTGCGAGTGCTGATACGCAAAACACTTACCGTCAAACCAGTAGATGGCCCAATCGATTTGGGAATCGCCACGACACATACGCCACGAGCCCGCACCGCCCATGAACCCGCCTGAAGGTACCTCTGCAATACCATACTCGAGCTTCATGATGCCAGCCTCTTCGATGACATGCCACCTATTAGTCGCAATTATATTTTCTTCGGTCGCTATAGGATCGTTGCCAATGGGAATGTCGTAGATGCCCATCGCAACAGGATGACCATTGAACACGAGGTGAGTCTGGCGGAGCGTACCCTTAAGTTCATACAGGAAGCTGTTCCCAGGGTTGGGAGAGAGGGTGAAGGTGTATCGCCAGCGAGGTTCTCCAGTAGACCACACACCTATGGGGCTAGAGGAAGTATTGGCACCAGTGTCGTCCTTCACCGTCAAGACGGAGTTGTCGTATGCAGTGTTGCTGCCCTTAACGCGGATGTGGTAGACGGTGTCTAGAGAAGCGGCGGTGGCTACAGCTAGGAGAGTGAAGCCCGCAGAGAGTATAGAGCAAGTGAACTTCATTTTTATGGTTATGTTCAGGCCTGGGGCGCCGGGAATATACTGATGAGAGGAATCGAAGGAACGAAGTTGACTTGAAGCAGGTTTCTGAAGCGTTATTGTGATAGTGGTTTCGAGAATGGTAATCGAGCTGCTTTATACCAGTGAAAATGGGCTCATCAAGATTTCTTAGTATACATTGCCGCATGTTGTTCGGCATAATGATAGCTAGCTATTCTGAAGCTATGATACCTGCTCAAGTACCGATTTCTCTATGGGGTTCGCACAGCCCAGGCGGTTTGTAGGGGCAGGGCGGTGTTTCGGCGAGGCTGGAGAACTGCGTACGCTATGCTAGATCGAATGGGGGTAGCCGCTCAGCTCTACTGTAACGGCCTTTTACCACGCGCAGGGAGATTCGAAACATCTCAAAATGCAACCGCAGGTAGTGCCGTGTCTAGCAAACATCACAATACCAAAACTGTGATCTGAAGTGCGCTGAATAACCGATGAAAGTAACGTTGGATCGCAATGGTCTCAAAATCGGCCAGCACGTTGCGAGGGGTTCTCTCTAACTCGGATGGGCCGAGATAGTATGACTCCGTTGTCGGTGAGACATGACCCTGCCGCGCTGGGCTCGCATCGTAAACTTCTTAGGTAAGAATCAGGCTGTTCCTCCCAGCCGCATTATCCTGCCTGGCATCAACGGCGTGACCGTGCGTTGCGTTATGAATGAATTGTGGTGCTGCGGCGCCAGTAGCCGAGTTGAAAAGGCGCAAGCCACACCAGCCCTTTAACCTAATTGGGTGCTGCTGTTGGGCCGCGTCGACAGGCTATGATAGAAGCTATCATCTGTTGCGAAGACATCTTCATGGCTCGAATAGCTGCATGATCGTCTGTAAACTTATGCACTGTCTCCAAGTCAGATTGATTCGGGTACAGACATTGCTCAGCAACACGCCCAAATGCTGGGTCCATCAGGACTCGTCCGGGACTTCCTTCCATTGGCGCCATGGGGCAGACCAAGCATGTGGCTTCGCCCAGAGTTCATTTCGTTTCTGGTCCAATTTCATCCGACCATGTCTTCAATCCTCCAGGCTTCCTCTTACAATAGGTTGATCGAGAAAGGCACGAGATCAGAACAAGCATCACCTATGTCACTTGGAGAATTCTGTCAGTTCTTTTTGGCAGCCCGTGAGAACCCCTGTCGATAAGCGACACCCCCTGGCTCCGGAATCTATCCGCAGAGTATTCTCATGCTGGCCTATAACTTCTATGAATTTATATAATATCACAAGCAGCTCCTTCTTGATGCATTTAGATCTCCTTCACATGACCGTAGCACCTGAAAAAGGATATTGGAGCATTAATTGTTGAGTGCCACGAGATCAGGATAGCAGGGGTGCTTCGTATTTCCTTAGGTTCATAACGGCAGCTGACGTGATCAATCCCTACAGGGCTGCGTACATAAAACAGAAGAGCACCCTCAATTTCTGACGCTAAGCACCCTATATCCTGGAAGAGTTGGAACATATATTTCTTTATTATTCCCTTAGAGCATCGACATAGATTGCTACTACGTACTCTTCCATAATTTGCAACTACATCCCAGTCGCTGTTGTTATTTAATGGCATACGCGCCTAGAACAAAAGATCCTCGCACGAATATTGACCGGTTCAAATACTTCGGCGGGGCTCCCATACCTGCTATGGAATACTCACGCCTTTCTGAGGCTCGAAACATACAACAAGATTTCCCGCGACTCAGCAGACCTGTACCGTTAATGCGCCCTGAATACGATATCGTGATCATTGGATCGGGATATGGGGCGGGTGTAGCGGCGTCTCGAATGGCAAGGACAGGCAAGACGGTCGCCGTGCTGGAACTCGGTGAAGAGAAATGGCGTATGTGATATCCCGAACCGTGTCCTTCGATATTCCACTCCATCATGGCCACGGACTAATCATCATTCTTCGGCATGGGTTCAGCAGGTGAATATCCAATTACTCTGAAAGATGCATCGCGCGAATTTCATCTTTCCGACATTTCATCAAAGACCGGGGTGTCTAAACCAGTGGAACTGGGAAAGAAAACAGGCCTCTACAATCTAGTGATCGGAGAAGGTCAAAGCTTCTTTTCAGGAAATGGTTGGCTTATCACCAGTGGAATGGATACTTGCTAACTTTGTTTAGGCCTTGGAGGGACCTCTTTAATTAACGCTAATGTCTTTCTTGAGGCAGACAATCGAACTCTCCAGCTTCGCTCATGGCCCACAGAAATACGTGAGAGTCCAGATTTGTTAGATCCATGTACGGGCAGACTTTATGAATTTCATGATGGCCAACCAAATTTGACGTATGATTAGATTATAGACGTGCCGCTCAAATGCTCAGCCCCACTCCATACCCAGAGACATACCCTCAGCTAAAAAAGCTCAGTGTTCTAGAAATGCAGGCCGAGGCACTGGGACAAAAAAGCAATTTTTATCGTGTTCCTCAAACCACATTCTTTCATAACGGCCCAAACAGCGTTGGGGTACAAATGAGCGCATCGACTGGATCAGGCCAAGACTGCACTGGAATCAATGACGGATCTAAGAATACTGTCCTTGCGACCTATCTTGCCGATGCGTGGAACTGGGGTGCAGAAATGTTTTGCGAGTGCGAAGTCAGGTTTGTCCAGGAAGATGAAAGGGGAAAGGGTTATATCATCAACTTCATCTGGCATGGAAGTGGCAGAGAAGCCTTCAAGAATGAGTACTTACACAAGCTGATGTGGGTTCGTGCCAAGGAATTGTGCATCTTAGGTGCTGGAACTGTTGGAACAACCGCCATCTTACTCCGATCTCAAGAACGAGGACTGAGCATGTCACCCCTAGTCGGACAAAAAATCTCCGGGAACGGTGATATCCTCGAGTTTTCTTACAACAGTGATGAGATTATCAACGGTATGGGCACAGAGACACCTTCATCGAGCCCACCAGGACCCACAATCACTGGAATTATTGACGCACGAGGAGCTAAAACGTCACCTAATGTGCTCGATGGGTATGTCATCGAGGAGGGTGCAATACCGGCAGCACTAGCATCGGTACTACAAGCTCTTCTCGAAGCTACACCTGGAAAGACGCGTACCAAATCTGAACATATTCACTTAGCTAGACAATATGTTTCCAGTATGAAGAGTAAAATCTTTGGTTCGTATACCAAAGGCGGGAGCATGAACAGAACGCAGACATATCTCATCATGTCACATGATAATAACGAAGCAATGTTAACAATGGAGGGTGACAAACCACACCTAAAGTTTGTTGGCGTGGCAGAAACAAAACAAGTCAGACGGTTACATGAGGTCCTTGTAGAGGCTACTCGTGCAATTGGAGGTACCCTCGTCGATAATCCGTTCTATGCATGTAAGTATAGGCAGATGTTTTCTAGATTAGAAGTTGACTATGTCAATATTGTGATATACTAACAGGTTCCAAGTTGCTAGGGAAGAGATCAGCGTCCACCCTTTGGGCGGAGCAATCATGAGTTTTGATGGAACTGGAAGACATGGTGCAGTTGACCACATGGGCCGTGTCTTTACTGGAGAAGGATCTGAACTCCATCACGGTCTCCTGTGTGTTGATGCAGCAGTAATACCAACTGCTTTAGGTAAGTCTAGACTCTACTTTCATTAGTGCAAAAGACCTTAGTTAATCTTTTTTCGTAGGTGTCAACCCCCTTGCAACAATTACCGCTCTAGCTGAACGCAGTTGCGAGCTGCTGATTCGTGAGCGAGGATGGGAAGTCGATGCAGAGCCCAACGGATCACTCAATCTGTTTGGGAAGCCAAAGCGATCTCATCCTCTACCATTTTCTCCATTGATTCCAGATCCCTTTGACCCAGGTGTCCGCTTTACTGAATCAATGGATGGCTACCTTCATATCGGCAATAATATTACCGATTTTGAAGCTGCGTACAGTATTGCAAAAGGTGCAGCAAGCACTGCCAGTCTCTTTATCACCGTTGATACATTTCGCTCAGAAAAACTCCAGTCGCTTACGAATACCCATTCACTAGCATCAGGCACTTTCTCTTGCGGTGCAGTTTCACAACATCCTTTACAGGTTCTCCACGGCGAGGTCCAGTTTTTTACTGTGAACGAACAAACCTCTGATGGCAAGAATTTGAAATACAATCTTACCTTACTCAGTGTAGAAAGCAAAGTTTACCACCTGCGTGGGTACAAAAAGATCGATGCATCTATAGCGTTTTCAGTTCGCCAAACATGGAAAGCGACTACTACGCTTTATACAGAAATAACCAATGAAGATGGTTCTATCGTTGGTCGTGGAATACTAAAGATGTCATGGGGTAATTTCAAGAATGAGATGCGAAGTTTTAAATTGGTCCTGCCTAACCGAAGTCGTGGCGAAAAGATCTCGAACACACTGAACTTCTGCAAGTCATTTATGAAAGAAATTGGGCATTACTTCTTCGCTCCCTGCACTTCTCTTCAGTTTCCAGATATAGGTACTGCAGGATACTTCTCAAAGCCATCACCCCAAAAAATAGCTCATCTCGAAGCCGAAGACGGGGTGAAATCTATCATTAAAATTTGGGAGCCTCCGAAGGGTGTCCGGCGTCGCCAAATGCCAATCCTCTTCTTGCCAGGGGCCTCCGTCGATGACCAGATATTCTCATTACCAACAATCCCCACTAATACGATCGACTTCTTCACAAGTCTAGGTTATACCTGCTACGTATCAATACTCCGCTTTGGAATATTGCCTGCAGCTCAGCTTGGCTGCACCGCATTCGATGCGCGGCTTGATGTCAAAGCCGCAATGGAGTTTGTGCGCAGAGAAGAGAAAGACCGGAAGTTCTATGTCATCTGTCACTGCCTGGGAAGCATTGCAACAGGATTCGCACTATTAACTGGCACAGTCGATGCCAACTGGATTCAAGGCATGACGTGCAGTCAAGTCTTTACCAACCTAAGGTTCGGCAAAGTGAATAGAATAAAAGCATCAAGCCAAATGCTTGAAAAAATATACGAGGTAGGAACCACAGATAACTGGTTTGCATTACCTCCACGCTGATTCTCTATCTCTATCAGATGTTTGCAGGGTCATGGTTCCCTACCGATTCCACACCAAATTCGAGTGTTTTTCAGCGATTTATAGATCAGCTTCTACGCTTTTATCCAGTTGGTTCACGTAGCGAGATTTGCCATTCAACTGTCTGTCATCGAGAAAGCCTCGTTTTCGGTCGTTTGTGGACACAGTAAGTGATTCCTTGATGGTCGCAAGGCACGCACAGTTACTTTACATAAGCTTACTTTAGACTCACAGTTCTAATTTGAACCATGCTACACACGCACATCTCAGTACCTTCTTCGGTGGTATCCATATGTCGTTCTTATCGCACCTTACACTCATGGGATCAACGCCGCCACATCATCTACGTAGCAATCAACCAGAATTCACCGACCTCGTCACAAGCACCGGAAATTTAGAACGATTAAAAGGGTTGAAAATTCAGTTTCTGAGTGGAGGTGCGAATGTTGTATGGGACCCTTGGAGCACAAGCGAGAGCTATGATATGTTGCGGCACAAATTTGGTAGTGAGTATTACACGAGGGTTGTTGTGCCAGGATATGGCCATCTGGATACATGGATGGGAAAAGACAGCTATAGAGATGTTTATCCTCGGGTCCAATGGCATGTAGAGTTGTGTGAATGAGTTCACCAGTCGGCTGGTAAGGATATGAATGGCCATGAACTAGGGAATTTAGCGAGATCGTGTTACTAGCTTGGTTGTCAAGAAGTATTGAGATTCAAAAGTTTTGTACATTACGAAAGTCCTGCTATTTTGAAGAGTATCCCAGGTATAAGGTACTACGAATGAATAGATGGGTTAATATATTATACTCCTTTAACAAAAAATGTTGCAACGCGTATGTGATGTATTTCCATCGGGAATTAGATATAATGATATTGTGTTTCTCACAAGGAAGAACCTGTAATTTCCTGTTTCTATAGCCACGCTTATTAATTGAATAGTAGTAACTAACTTTACCGCTCCACTATAGGTAAATTTTCTAGCATAAGTTTTCTATCGACACGTGCTTGGGATGTCTAAGATGGAGCGCGTTGATAGAGTTGTTAACTTTACAACCAGTTCGAAAATCGCCACGTCTCTTAGGGTAAGGAGTTGTTATACACTATAGATATTATGCTAGTGCCCAACGATTTTTCTACTTCAAAGCCTTACATTCTAGTTATATATCTACTCAGTACTTATAAGATATGCATGACCGCCTAGTGTCTTACATCGTCCCTAGGTTGGAATTAATCGTCCCACAATTACCATTGCTTAGGAAGTATCCTTCCCTAGGACCGAACGCGGTGTTGTAATATACTCCGATTGTATACCGGCCAGTCGAGCATGTAGTCGCGGTCGTGACGAAGTTGTAACATTGCTGTCCGCTTTCGAATCCAACATAAAACGCACTGCCAATGCAAAGAGGGTTTGCGGCACAGGATGTACAACACATCTCTTTGCTATTATCGCTTGTAGTTACACCTCGAAGTGCATCTTGCCCATCGGTTTCAACCACTGCTGTAATGCCATGATTGTTTAGTGTTCCAGCGTAATTGTTTGAATCAGCGGCGCATTGGGCATACGTGGTGGCGGTATAGACTGCTGCCGTCACAGTCATTGATACGGTATTTGTGGTACTATTTACCTGTCAGCCATAATGGGTGTATACCCATACAACATGAACTCACGTAGTCACCGGAGTAACGGTGGTAGTGAGAATGATCTCTTCAGTTGCTAGAGTAGTTGTGGAGGCGTCAGGCGTAGTGAGAGGCTCAGTGACTGTAGACGTAGTTGTAGACGTGAAGGTCGTTATAGGTGTAGGGGCTGTTGCAGTCGTTGTCGTCTTTGCTGTTACCGATTTCGTCTTGTACGTGACAGTTTCGATGACCCCAACACAGGTCACCGTAGCTGGCCAGCTGGCAGGAGACGTCTTTCTTTTACTTGAAATGGCTTCACATAGAGCTGGTCTTGGCTTGCGAATTGCTAAGGCGGCCAGAAGAGAACCTGCATTGGGGTTACGCTTCCTAGCAGCGGCGCCGGGGAGTGTGTTGAGTATTGGTGTGAACCTGTAATCAATGAGAAATTAACTATTAATAGGATAAGCGTACTCAGCAGAGGCAGCAGCAGTGCTTGTTCCTTGGACGGTCTGAGTTGTGGTAATGTAAGTAGTTGTATAGTCCTGTATCGTAACTGTCGGCAACGTGGTGGTTGTGGTCAACGTTGTATATAGAGTACTCGTATATGTTTCTGTAATCTGAGGCACAGCCGAAGTAAGAGTGGTGATATCAGTTATGGTTGTCGAGGTCGTTCGTGTGCTTGGCGTGACGGTAATCCCGGGGGTTACAGTAACGACCAATGGTTTGGTATAAATGACGGTCTCTATGAGCGAAATTGTCCGTACAGAAGTTTTAGGTGATGGCGAAGTCCTTTGCGTATAGCAGAATACTGGTTTGCCACCCTCCACGCATTGCTGCAGAGCGAGTAGCGTGGTCAATAATAAACCCTTCTCGTACATAACGATAAGTGGCAGTAAAGATATTTAACCCAAACCAAAGATGCGCATATGATGGCAGCTTTAGTTGAAGTATATATCTTTATGTTCAAATCGATGGTATTCCTCTATCCCATAGGCATGTAGCGCGATATTCATAGAAGACACTATTGATATGCACTGCAGCATTAGGTTCAGATCTAGACCACAAATCGCACATGGCGTCGTTCCATAAACGTGGGCATATTCTCGTTTCTTAACCCGTTGGGCTAAAAACCAGTAAAGCTTATTTTCTTCTTCCGATAGACATGGAGCCACCAATCGTATATTAACCGTTTCAAGGTCGGGAAAGCGATTTGTAATTTCGCTAATCCATAAACCGTCCCAAGAATAAGTAAACTTCCGACCATACTTTGATTGCGCAAGTATGTCTTTCGAATAGTATGGTATCCCTGCGTTGCAATGCAGCTAATGTTTTTAGGCATACTGAATCCTCGAATCAATTCAAGTCGCAGGTCCTGAGCTTTTCCAAAGGACGACCAGTATGTTGGGGCGCTTTATGCGCTGCTTGGTTCATTGGTTTTAACGATTCAATCTGCACTTGCAACGAGGTCACGGCGTGTATCTCACGTCGCCCTCTAGCTGTTGGGCTAGGCTAACTAGAAACGAACTCAGCACTAAGCTGGACCGCTGAAATAAATGTGGCGCTATTGGCGCCAACAATTCCGTTGGGACCAGCCTTGCCATCCTGTGTAGACGCCCCTGCATAGACGTGTTCGCACTTTTCTGATTAAGTTAGTTACTGACCCGCCATATACTCTAGAAGAGCGCGGCAGTGATTAAGTGACGAAGCTGAGCCAAGCATATAAGCCGGCGTAAATCCCAATCTCATTTTCGAGTCAGCCATGCGTGACAGCATTCAGCTGCGGTATGAAATCAACTTCAATAGAATAGAGAATGACCTATAACGCATGGAAAAGATCTCAGAAATAAAAGGATAAATAAATTGCGTAGCAAACAACAGAACAGGTAAATATCGGTCTGCGATTCCTCTTGACTATATTTTCAAACGGTTCTTTTCTTCGAGTGACGTTGACTGGTCCGAATATATGCATTTATTGGGAGGTTTTCGATATGAAATCCACTGAGAGATACTTTCATTAGACAACATAGCTGCAATCGACACAATGCTGGTACAAACGTTTTAAATAGTGGTTCTCGTTTAGAGAAGCTGCAGCAACCAATGCCATCATGGTCTCGCCATCTTGCCAAGTACTACCCGAATAATAACTGTCTAATTGAAGACATCTCTGCCACTTTTGTTAAACCCTGATCTCGGTCGAAGTTTGTTTGGCATTGTCTGATATGATCATGCCATCGTCATGTATCTTGTAACTGTAGATATTTAAATTTGAGGGGGTTATGCTGTGAATTTATCCGATAAATGAAGATTCTTGATGGCTAAGCTGATAATGTACAAGATGTTCCAGAATACTAATGGCAGATATGTATATTGTGTCTCTTGTTATCCTAAAAATATACTTATCAACTGAATCTAACAGCAGACAAATGGAAGAGCCCTCAAACTCAGGCCTCGATTACTTCATCTTACTATCTAGTCCTATTACATTTTACAATTGAAAGTCACAATGATCACATACTCTACTTCCAGCTTGAAGTCGTTATAGAGGAAGGTATGGTTTCTAGGAAGTAAACCATGTATGAGAACATTTTGCAGTAGATATCAGGGAAGACTCTACAAAGCGAACTGTCTCTGGCTTTTAGATGGATCCCACATATGCCATGTTATGCCATGTTTGGCTGTTGGGAAGGCAAGACGTGAAAATAGGTCTCTTGATCGCACAAGAACCCATTCTTTGCTAAGTTACCTGGATGCTCTGGTCTGCTAGCGTAATCGTTTTGGCATCATCTACTCAACGCCCTAAGTAGAAGCCGGTTTGAAGCCGCGGTCAAACTCACACTAACAGATTTCGAATATTCCTGCCACCAGTACATGTCCTCGATCAAGAACCGGTGCAGCAGCCGACTCGGTTGCCAATGAAGACCGCATCTCAGCTATTGAGTATCATATGACTAGCAAATTCTACTGCAAAATTCAAACGTTTTTGATGCGGTATCTGCCTAGGCATAATTAATGAGGGCATAATCTACACTAATGGCTTTAGTGTTGTGTGTCAAAATAAGACCATGATTAGACCATGGAAATCTTGCAGTCTATGCCATCAAAACATGACACCACAGGCTCAAGATATGACTAAAATCGATTCCGTTTTTGTGGATTCCAAATATCCAAGGTACACATACAAACCGATTCGGAGTACCTCAAGCAAACTGCAAGAAAAGTACCCTGAGTTTACGGCTACCAGAGTCGCAGTCACCGATGATACGTTTGGTCTCCCATGTTGAAATGAGAAAAAAATTTCCAAGTCGAAAAGTGATGACGGAATGATGCAAATCGAGATACTAGAAATGAAAGATATAGATGCGAACGGAATATGGATAGCCCATACTTTGGAGGACAAATTGAAGACGCGTCACGTGGTGCGCGGAGCTAGTATGTACATAATGTATGCAAGAGGGAGAGATGCTCGGAGATGGCGCATCATGCATGAATTCAAATTATGAAGATGTACAAGTCGAGTGTGCCTCTTTTGCTGACTGACCTTAAGATGTTGACTGAGGTGGGGTGAGCTGGAGAGAGGCGAATATATGCATGCAAAGGAGGCTAGCGTGTTGTAGGCTCAAGCATGGTTTTCGTCCTTACTTGGTATTTTCCCTCGGTGTAAGAATTTTCCAGCCCTCCATTATTCGCCCTCCCACCCATCTCAACCTGCTGTTTTGCTCGCGAGGCCATGCATCTCTCCGCCGCACGGCAAGTGCGCAGAAAGGCGTCCAAAGATGGGAGATTAGCCTGGCACTGGTTCCGTGCTAGACAGGCACTTTTGAGGGCTAGCGGATTGCACGGGCCGCAGCACCAAGTGAAAGTGTGGAGAAGGAGGAACAGAAGGAACTTATTCTTCTCATCCGCACTCCGTTTTCTATTGATACCAGCGTTTTGCCGCTTCCGATCTTTTCTACCCCTTTCTATCTGCCTGGCATTGTCGAGTTTGGTTGCCATCATTCTCCTTGCCTCGTCAACGCGTAACGCGCCACTTGGTGCCCAGATAAAATTGCAGCCATGCCGAGTGCAACGGATCTCCTGTATTTCGCCGTCCACCCCAAGCAACTGCGCGCAATAATACAATGGTGAGCCCCTCTCTCCGCCTTCATAAACTGCGAAGCAAATTTCTTACCTAACGTAGGAAAGTATGGCACAACCCAGTGCACGAGCGCAATGAGTCCAAAGAGGCAGAATCACTCAAGCGATGCTTCTACTTCCTCGATATGACCAGCCGTAGCTTCTCCGCTGTCATC
>Ga0247757_10000454_pt1 | contig 33732 bp, 28 predicted proteins | sample UWRJL126311R4_FD_180929 | JGI IMG/M metagenome (GOLD analysis project Ga0247757, IMG submission 180929) | Plant litter microbial communities from Arlington Agricultural Research Station in Wisconsin, United States - UWRJ-L126-311R-4 | ecosystem: Environmental > Terrestrial > Plant litter >... | reverse complement strand
GGTAGTGAGAGTAGCCGAGCCTATCTGCAGCCAGAGCGATGCTATAGTGAACGTAGTAAGGAGAGAAATCATTGCGTCGGCAATGGAATTGATATGCGCAAATATATGTAAAAAAAAAAAAAATACTATAATGAAGGACGAACAGTTGATAGTGATTGTACGTAACGAGTGGTAGAAATCAGAGCAGATTATTAGAACATTTGAATATGAACATAAAAAGAATGAGTCGACTCCTCAGAAAATGCCAACAAAATCGAAGTCGCAGGGAGTGGCGACATTTTACTTCAGCCACGTGCGTGAACAGCCCCTGCCGAGTAAACTGTTCGGATCTAACCGAATAGTGTCTTGTCAATAATCCTGACATCGGATGACATCCTTCTTAGGTATGTTTCAGCGCAACTGTTTTCATCGAAACAATAGCATGAGCAGGCGCGAACGTGTCCAATACATGTCATTTCAATGCTATGTTCAGTACTTAACCGCCGTCCAAAGATAAGGAAAAGCTTTGTAGCCGTGCATCTTGGCAAAAGGGTCCACTAACATTCGGAGTTATCCAGTTTATGGACTAACGCCAGGGGCCTGCGACAAACGCACTGACTGGCTGCATCTTGGGCGACCCACTTTCTGTCCGTAGTGTCATTGAACCCTCACCAAGAAAAGTATAATACTTCATCTTAAGGCCATTTGTAGAATTGTTACCAAGACTGACTATTGGTGAAAGAGACGCCGGTCTAAAACCCTGGTACGGAACCCTGAGACCCATGTGCGAAGACCTGAAGTGATCCATGTGCCGATAAGGTTGCAAAACTTATACTTTAACACGCTTTCCTTTGGCCGCAACGATAGCCATTAGGGTTGTTATCTATCTATCTTCCTCACAATTTGTCTAAAGCCTTTCTAGAATTCAATATATCTTTTCAACCTAAAGGCTTAAATCTTCAATACTACTATACGTTCACCCATAATCACCCAAGGAAAGACCCGCTTTAGCAATAGACATCCGTATGTTTTTCCTGAAATTCTCGACGTAGGCGTGATTCGCATTCTCTTAGCTCCAATTATACATCTCTAATATTGATCGCCTAGTCACAAGATATTGTTTTGCTAGGCTCAGACACTGACCGAAAGAAACCCCGACAAAAACATTAATGTATTCAAGATTCGTAGAACATCCCAGAGTTTTACGAGGTATTTCTTTAACAGAGCATCCTACCTACTTAATGGTTCGAGCTATAGTCTTATTCATAGTAGTTCTGCACCGCCAAGCCCTTGAATTGGAACAAAGTCCCCTCTCTCTTATCAATCACAGTTCTATGATGAACATCCTTGACTCTGGCTCTTACGTACTCCGTTCCAGATGGTACAAGTATGGTTAAATCTTTGTGATCTTCAGATATCAGACCCAGGCGATCTAGTAACGGCGAAGGAACCGTTCGCATTCGTGTGTGATCCCCTGGCCGACTGAAGTACAAGAGCCCTAGCCGTGGGATATTAATTTGATCTGAGGGTGGCCTAACGACACGATGAATTGTCGATTTGATAAATCCTTTGAGTCACAGTATTAGAAAGTTGAATGTAAGGTGGAAGCTTACATACCGTTGGTAAGAAAGCTAAGCGTATCTGCTGCATTGCAGGTTATACCTCCTTCTACAGGCTTAACATATTTCCAGTCTCCTTCTGGCGTTCGGATTTGCAAACCGGCAACATGTTGAGAGAATAGCAGTGTTAAACTCCCAAAATCGGTATGACCACCTTTAGAATATGCTTGTGCTTTTTCCTATTATCAACACCTAGTATCAGCGATGGATTTACTACTTAGAACAGTTTATCAGCTCCATACCCATTCTTCTTGTGATCTGACGTTGTAAATCATATACCGGAGATGATCATCAGAGATCTCTTGGTACGCATGAGCATCGGCGAGATAGGTTTCTGGCAATTCCAAGATGATAGACATCAATGCGAAGAGCTTGCATACAACTTTCTCCCATAGGTCACGGTGAAATTCTTGAATATCGGACCAATTCTCTTCTATAATTCGGTGTTTTCCAACGCCCTTCAACGCGGGTATATCTTTGTGAATGTTGAGCTACACATTAACTTTAGCAATGGGGTATTCTCATCCGCATGGCTCAGATTTTCGAGGCATGCATACCATCTCTATGTTCTCCTTTACACCTGTATCACCAATCCATCTTGAATTCTCCCGATAACCAAAGTACTCACCCTCGGCAAAATTACACGGAAATCTTCTTTTTTCTTCTAATGGCTCCTTAAAAAACGCGTTGCCGATACTGAACTGGCGAAGCACACGCTCATCATCGATACCAGTATTGATGACTACCCAAAACCCCACTTTTGTAAGCTAAGGCCATGTTAGCCAGGAAAAAAAAAAATCTAGAATCATTTGAATTACAGCATGGTGCAGCTGGTTTGCAAGTTCTTGTTTGCCGCCGGGTTCGTCAAATCGGGATAGATCAATCGTTGTGAGTGGAGCCCAATCGAGGTTCTCTCTAGTGGGCTCAGGGCGTGTCCAAGGTAGGATAGGAGTTTTGACGGGTTGTCGTGTCGTTGTTTCGATTAGGCCAGGTGCCATGGTGTACTATCTTTGTACGAAGCGTTCTTGATATAAGCAATGTGTGACTAGTGATTATATAGATACACAATAAAAGTTGGACTGATATCTTTTTAAAAAATAACATGTATAAACTCCAGTAACTGTGCTCTTGCGAGTTTGTTGATGGGGTTGCATGTTTTCCCCTCACAACACCATCGCACCTGGTTATTGCGTGCTTCGGCTATGCGATCTCCTGTTCTAGCTAAGCCAAACGAAGTTTGGTTTGTTACAACAGGCGCATTTTAGTAAAAATTCGCTGTCTCATTCACTGCAACCATCTACTACCATGCAAAACGTCATCAAACCCTGGCTATTCGTATTGAAAATGTGCGTCTGACCAGTTATTGTGAAATGATCCGGACATAAAGAGATGGCGACAGGCAAGTCTCGTTGCATCAACGTCATACTTTCCAAGTCGGTTTCCAAAATTTCTAGCTTAATAAAAAAATTTGTCAGAAGATAGCGATACGATTTTCCGCAAGTGCACATATATCTACACCTCAAGGATCCATTAATTCTCCCCAAGAGCCTCATGTCCAGACACGTAGCTATGCCCGCTGCATTGAATTATAGGGCTACCGACGCAAAAAGGACCCTAGACCTGAACATGGTGACAGGGCTAACCTTGTCAAGACCCCACCTTCGAGAAAAGAATGATGCGTAAGACTGATACCCAGCTTGTTGAATTCTATTCCATCGTCTATATCTTCCGTCTCATAGACTTTGAGAACTATGCCTTGGTTTCTCTGCATCACAATGGGCTTGGACTCTTTCTATATTCTCCTACTCTTGCCTCCTCTTTCAACCTACTAACACAATCTTGCTAAAACTGTTTCGTCCAAATCGATAGATATATATCCTCATGCTTGCATAGGGCATAAGTGATTGCTGTGGAGCAGTGGTGAACTTCAAGGGTATGATATGTGTTCGGTTCGCTATTGGTGTAGTTGAGGTAGGGTTCTTCCCGAGCGTACTTTATCACCATGCGTTTTAGTACAAACCTTCAGAGATGCCGCAGCGCGTTGAATTCTTCTATTATGTTGGACAGGCCTCATCGGCTCTCAGTGATTTGCTCGCGTATGCTATCTCTTTCATGGACTAATTAGGCGGATGAAGCGGACGGAGGTGGTTATTCATACTCGAAGGCTTACTGGCGGTTGTCTTAACCTTCTTTGAATTTTTAATACAGGACTATCTTGAAATAACAAAAACTTGACTGAGAACGAGCGGACACTTTGGAAAAATAGGCTGACTGCTGTAGTTCCAAAGGGCGGCAAAAGACACTGAGATTGGATGTCATTGAAAACCTTGGCTTTAGACTCGGTTTTTTATATGTTCAACTTATATTGGATCTGCCATGGGATAGGAGGCTTTGGGATCGCCTTCGCGCTACCAACCGTTATCTATCAATTGGGCTTCACAACGACCGCAAAGTCACAGTTGATGAGTATAGTATGTTCCACCTGGATCTCATTCTGGTTATACTTACTGATTACACTAGCCACTTTACATTTTGCATTTTTGTTGATCAACATGTTAGGCTTTATGATACGGAAGAAGATGGCCAGATCATGGATGACAACGATAGGAAGTAAGATGCCTTGTCTCTTCGGCGCCAACACAAGAGCTGAGTCCGGGTATTCGAGTTTACTATCATTATTTGATACATACTTCTGATCACTGTAGATAATTCAGTGGTGAGATACCTCGATCTTATCGTTGCGATTGGGGGTGCCGGGTCTTCATACCCAGTAATCTAACTAGAGCGCATTCTGGTTCTTGAAAGAACTGTTGCATCTGCGATAGGCATGGGCATAACAAATGCTTGTATGCAATTTTCGTAAGCCTGTTGTTGATCATTTACAGCCTGAATATTGTTAACAAGGACTTAAGGGGAATGGTTAGACTGCACATCTTTAGCACCATATTTAGACGTAGATACAGGATGTAATATGCGGCCAATCTCTCAATACTTATTGCTAGTATTTGCTAAATATTATTTATCTGGATGTTGATTGAAAGATGGGAAATGGGGACAAATTGGCTACATGAAACACGAAATGATATTTGCCTTGAATGATTTCGGCTTAAAAGCGACATATTGCAGTCTTTAGAAAGAGTAGTTACCATTCTACGATATTGTTCATCCACTAGTTTGGTTTTTGTATTTGCATAGAATTACAACACTGTTTCTGAAGTAGCGGTTCGTAGCTTAGTCCTTAGAGTTGCACACAAAGTTAATCCTACTCTCTTGCTACTCTCCTAGAATGTACACATGGGAAATATTGATGTCATTACGTTCACCAGAATATTGAATGACTGCAATTTGAATTTTGATCTACTTATTTAATGACTTATTTTTCGCATTTTCTCGGCCCAGAACTTGCTATACAACTACTATATTAAGCTCCAAGTCTGCATTCCCTTTTGAAATATATTCTCCAACCTAGAAGTAAGGCATGGACTTATATTTACGCATGAGGTGGTGCCAAGTCTATATCACTGCAGTGAAATGAAGCTGATTTTCTCACAATGCTCTATCATCCCAATCAACTTCGTCTTCTGGATCATACCTGGAGGGCATGAAATATAGATCCGTCGCAGAGCAGTCCTTTACAGAAACTTGGGAGACAAGCTCGAACACAGTGCTAGCAGCATCCTTGCTCAGGAGATTGTGTTCCGTTGTCATGGCCATCGACTCATATGTGGTCTTCACGTAAGGCGTCGAAATTTTTTCGAAAGTTTTCTGTTCATTTGGAGAAGGTGCGTGAGTAACTGATGAGAGAGAGGATGTCATAGGTTGCTTCATATTTGCATCTTGTTCAAAGCTTTGCTCTTGAAAACTGTGGTCGTAGGATTTCTCTTGCATATTATCTTCATGACTTTCGACAGAGAGAGACTCTATATCCTTCGATGGGTGGTTTTGCTCATGTAATGTCGAAGACTCACTACTTTCGTAGGGCTGGATACTGCTAACGAGTTGGCCGTCTCTGTCAGCCTGAGGTGGGTAGACCTCTGGACGCTGGGGCTGAATATGGTCGAATGGAAACCAACCAACTTTCTCCTCAAAGTACTCAAGAGACCTGGGATCAAAACCCTCGCTTGTATCCATGTCTTTGATTAGCTCTAGTAGATCTGGCTCAGTGGGCTTTCCTTCAGCTTGGTTCTGCATGGCTATATTCCTCAATTCACATTCGAGCCTCGCAGTTTCTTTCTGCCAGGAGATGTATTTTCGTATTACATGTGGTGGTCTATAGTAGCCGCGGGAAGGCAATCCAAGTGCCCATAAGCCTTCAGGTCTTTGGGAGTCGGGCCCCTCTTCTACAAAGTAGATGTCCATCAAAATGCTTAATGACAAATTAGACTCGTCACGTAGGATAGTCCTGAATTCTTTATGGACAAACCCTCGCATTTTGCCGCTTTCTACAGCGTCAAAAGCGACTTTGATCCAGGGTGGAATACTGCCATTGAAGGTCACAGGATGTGTGATGTTGTTCATGACGAGGTAGTCGTTATGAGGAACCAGGCCATCCCTAGTTGCCACATAGATATTCTTTCGAAAGACATACAGATCTTGGCCATTTAAAACCCGGTGAGGAAAGCGAGCCTGGGACTCTTTGTCCAGGTTAATGCAAAAAAGGTTAATTTGTTGTCCGGGCTTATCAAAACGGCATCGAATGTGGTCCTGAAGGAGTTGTATCACGTATGCGCAGTCTGCCCAAGATGATTTCTTTGGGCGCTCAGAATTTTCACTATGGTCGAACTCTTTTGAGAGCAATAGTGGGACGCAAGCATCCCCACAAGGGACAACATTGTTTGAGCCTTTCAGCCTGCAAACGGAAGGTCTCTGGATAATTGCTCTTTCCTGTAAGTTTTGCTGCTTTCTGAGTTCCATATCATGATGAGAATTTTGTAGGGATTTGAGTCCTGCTTCCAGCCTGATTTGGAATTCTTCCTTCAATTTCTGCTGCTCTTCATTTTCCTTCAATATCTTTATACGCTCTTGAGCCTTGGCTCTGATAAGTTCAGGTCGGGACCTAGCTTTGATAGTGTTATAGCGAGTTTTCGCGGTCTTAGAAGACTTGTTATCATCTCCTTCTTGGGCCTGGAGAGCACAGGAAGATATTAAGGGGTTTTCTGCGTCTGTTCGTGATCTCTTTGTCGTCTCTTTTTGATCTTGTGGAAATGGCCGCTTACGAGGATTCTGCGGTTGTTGTTTTCTGTTCGCCATGCGAGAGTCTTCACTAGAAAACTCTGCATCATTACTGAGTACGATAAATGTGTCTTGTATTGCGGTTTGAACGAAGTTATTCGGCGCTTTTAAGACTTTGGCAACGGCTGGGGATGTGGAGGGGAGAGGGTTTGCACCATTTTGTCGTTGCTCCGACTTATGGTCTTGGGTATACTGTTGGATCGTCTTTTGATCCATAGCAGCCGTGAAAGGAAATGTCTTTGCATGAGCGGTATTGTCTGCCACCTTTTCTGTGCGCTCATGTAACACGGTTGTCTTATGTGAGATGTGTGACTGTTGCACGTGCTCCCTCTGTGCCGTAGCAGTTGATAGCTCGGTAGCAGTAGAATTTGGCTTGGAAGAGTTCCTCGTTTGATTTTGTTGTTGTTGTTGTTTGTGCGCCCTTCTGATCCCATTTTGAAGTCTATCGATGACATATTGACCGCCGAGTTGTCTAACATTCGAAGTTTGTTGGCGTGAGGCACCCGCTCGAGTCGCAGGTACTAGATTGTCAGGTCTTGACAAACTCTTATCAGACTTTGTACGTTTAGGTCCGCTTTGAGAGTTGTCCAAGTCAAATGCGTCAGACGCGAGACGCTTGCGAGGATTTTCAAGTCCTACATCAGAGCTGTGTCCTCCCTTGCGGTTGCGTTGGTTCGCCATGATGCAAAGTTGTTTGGTAGATTGGTCTCGTTAAGTGGCCTTGTTGGCGAGCCCGCCTGTACTGAGATCCGGCTGTTATGTTTTACTTTCGGATTTTGTGGCTGTAAGGTGGTAGGTTTATAGGTTGGAGAGCGGGGGTGTTTAAGAAGGTTTACGTCACGCACCTAAGCCGCAAGTGTTTTTTCCCCTTCACCAAATATTCCCCCCATTTATGTAAAAACAATGTTCTACACACAATAGTACTTATATAATCTCAGTCAGGGAAATGAACTGAACTCACTCTTTACCAAGACCTCAACCAGCATAGGGGATTTACTATTATATACTACTATAACACTCAACAACCTGATAAGGTTGCTGTTTGTTTTGTACGTCCGACAACATGAACCCTGAATCGACTCCGGATTTTGCCTCGCTGCCCCAGTCGTCGCGTCAACTGCTGCTTGAAGGCCAGACTATTCTACTCGTTACTTCATACCATGTTTCTACTTCGGAGAGCAATCATCAAAAGAGCGTCGCGGAATTTGTTGTCCCTGCTCGACGTATGCGTCAGTTACAGGAGCAGTCGGAGTCGATGAACTGCCCTTGCTATATAGAGTGTCCAGTTTTAGCACTAAAGGTGGCTTCGCCAGCATTGGCAAGGTTTTTGGACGCTCACCCTGAAGCGGAAAAAATTGAGGTGAACATGGGTTGTGTTTTGCCGGGTTTCCTCATGGACGTACTTCATTGGTATTGCAATGCCCTTTACGAAAGTTCGTGGACAGATTATTTCTCAAATGGTTTTTCAGAGACCTATATCGAACGTGAGGTCCGACAATTCTATCTTTACGGCCATACATGTATGCGCGCCTTGGGTATGGACTCATTCGCCAACAAGTTGCTTCCAGTCATTCAGCCACTTGTCAACGAGCACAGCGACTATGTTCCAACTCTGCCAATCAAGAGTATAGTTTCTAGTACGAGCTTACATGATCCACTACTTCGACTGATCGCTCAACGGCTTGCATATCTTGCATCGAAACAAGAGAGCCCAATTACAGTTCAAGTAGGTGGCGATATTGCCCAAAGGTTTCCGCATTTTGCTGATATGTTAAACGAAGCACTTATGACTGCCTTAAGTATTTAAATGAAATCCTTGAGACTGGACCTAAGTAGTGTTAGTGGTGGTTGTAGTATTTAACGCCGCCAATTATTTACAATGATTAGAACATCCTAAGAGGTACAATAGGCACACCGAGTACTAGTAGAGCAATTACCAAATACCTTGTGAGGTTGTGTCTAATAAAAAAAAATTGTTTGTTTTTAAGCTTTCTTGGTCCAAGATGCTTTTTTATTTAGGTTCTTCACCAAAGCCTCTTTCGAAGCTTAACCATTCCGTCCTCATTAAGTTATTACCTTCGTTCGTTCGTTCGTTCGTTCGTTCGGGGGTGCACCGGTGTGCTTTCGAGGTTGTGCCATTTTGTTTATAGTTTCTTAAGCTTGAAACTACCTCACTTTTTATAGTTTCGTGGGCTTGAAACTACCTCATTTTTTTTTTTTAAGTTTCTTAGGCTTGAAACTTCTTTTTGTTAACCTGGAGAGTACCAGGTCCGAACCAGCGACTTTTTAAGCAATGTGAGCTTTGAATTTGCTCGCTTGCACAGTCCGCCATTTAGTTGATTCGTGACCTAATTTTGAGTCGAAAAAATATATATCTTAGGGAACCACATGGAGGGGAAAGCCAAATATAAGCCCCAACGGGTCATTGCTCGAGATTCTTCATTTAAGCCAAGAAAAAGATTTAAGGCATTAACAATATATTCAAAATCTCTCGTCACCACCAAAACATTTGGTAATCTACGTCCTCCAAAATCATGCTTGCGTTATTTATATTGTTTACATGTTCGTTTTACATTTCGGTTACCATTATTCTTCCCTTGTATCAGAACTTAGCCTCCACTACTTCAAGCGCTTCGCTTCTTGGCTCTATGCTTACGATGTGATGTGATGTGATATAATATTTTAACGCCTCCAAATTATATAAAAGATTGGAACCTCCCATGGGGTATAGTGGGCGCACCAAGCACTGGCAAACAGACCTTCCCCGTGAAGGTAGTTCTTGTGTTTCTAGCGGCCTTGTCGCTGTACAATACATGTCTCACTCCTACCCTCCTCCAGGTGAGGGACGCGAAGCGTCAAGTAGGTGGTCGAGTGGGTCCTTGTTATGCCCTCTGTGCTTACGATATATCTTGACCGTCTTAAAATCAAATCTAATATTGAAGCGTTGCCAACAATAAGATAACGAATACAAGGATGATATCATTGGTCAAATGGAAATCGCTCGCTAACACTTTGATTGGCCCAGAGAACCAGGGATCACGCTGATCTTTTAGGCTTCAACGCTTCGCACATGTGTGTTCACAACGCGACTTTGACAACGTCAGATCACTAACACTGCTACTCCCATAAAACTGCATATAACGATCCTCAGCCCCCAGACACAGTTATTCCGACTCACACTTAGCCACCCTCACTCACCTTCTACTCCGGATCCAGTGACGAAAAGTTCGACTACATTTTCCAGTCACTCACTGATAAAGCCGAGCAGCGAAACCATTCAACCATGCCTGATTCCACAAATTCAGGGCTGACTTACGGTACATACGATCTGGGGGGAGGACGGAGAGGGGCTATTTCTTCTCCAGCCAAGCCGACTACTACCAGTCAAGGAACCAGCACGAAGCCGTAGAGCGACAAGTTGCAGGAGCAGCCACGACTCCTATCGAATTTTTTGTATAAGGTTTGGACTTAAGCACACGGATTTTGTTTAGAGACTAACTGGCAGCAGTGCCCTCTTTGCGGATGAAAGCCACGAATGCGCTTTGCTACAATACGCACGCAATGGCCGTTCTGGTTCTTCTCGGTCTCTTGTCTAAGACGACAAGTGGAAAAACAACATGGCAGCGGAGTAGGAATCTGTATCGGTCTGTGGTGTTTTCTAGAGCAGCTGGGGGGTGTCATAAATCAAAATAAGAACCATGCAAAGCACCCCTTGCAGACCAACAAAAAAGGCATTTCGGTTTATTGAAATGACTTGAACTGATGGGTTGGCATTTTCGATCACGATAACGAGGGATTATGACTTTTCTAAACGGTTTTCTCTTCTCTCTGAGTAGTGCGCATTTTAAAGCGATATCCAACCAATATGGATGATTCACGCGACATGTATGAGCACATAATGAAGCTGGTAAAGCCAAAGATCTGATGAGTATTATGACGTACGAGAAATAGCTTTCTTCTATATATGGAATATTATATCATATCCAATATGTTGGCATTGAAACACCCCAAGTAAGAATATTGCGTCGGAGTTGCCGTGAGTACGATTTGAGATACATACTGCGCGAATTTCGGATGATGTTTGCACATTAGGTTTCTCCTACCAGAATTCTTAAACCATATCAGACCACTGCTGCAGGATGGTTCTTAAGAGTGGCGTTTGGCTTTCAGAAAGCGCCTGGATAATAGTAATGCTACAAGCCTAAACAACGACGATTTACCCTATAATATGCTTCTCTTTTAATTCCATGCCATCATGCCCTGATAAAGGATGACGGAATTTATTACCTTAAATCCGGTGGCTCGTTCGTCAAATTCGCTACTGATTACCACATTCGTACTGGGCAATGTGGCCAATGAGAAGCACTGAAATCCGAGCTGGCCATCTACCTGGAGACCATACGTAATCTCCAACTTTCGATCATGATTCCTAAACTTTAGTCTCATATATGTTCCAGCGCATTATATACTGATTGGAAGTTATGTAATGTACTTGACCATGCTTAGCTGGTGAACATTATACTATTTATGCCGCTCCCAGGGTAAATCCGTCCAGTCGTCCAATCCAGCAATTATAAGGTGTTGGTATCGCACGTAATATATGATTAGGAAGAAAAGTCCCCTTTTCCATGTTGCCTGTCGGTCTATATCCGATTCAGCAAGGGCCGCATAATCTCTCAGTAGTGACAATAGTCAAAACCTGCGCGAAGGATGCACCAAGGCTACAACCCATTTTTAAACATAAATCACCCCTTCTTGACAAAATAATAAATTTTCTCTCATACATACTCCAACAGCACCAGCTTGAGTTAAGCCACCATGGGAAACGTCTGGACCCAGTTTCGACCCCCTAAGCCCGAATTCACCGAGCAAAACGTACCAGATCTCTCAGGCAAAGCAAGTTCATTCCGAGGTAGAAAAGAAGGCTAAACATTCTAATAAACTTCAATAGGTCTACCTTGTGACAGGAGCAAGCTCTGGGATAGGAAAGGAAATCGCGCGACTACTCTACTCGACCAACGCCAAAGTCTATGTTGCCGCACGTTCTGAGGCAAAGTGCCGCAAGGCCATTGATGAAATACAAGCCGTGTATCCGTCTTCGAAAGGCTCTCTGCTTTTCTTGAAGCTTGACTTAGCTGACCTAAGCACGATCAAGGGATCAGTGGAAGAGTTTCTAAGCAAAGAGAGCAAATTACATGTGCTCTTTAACAATGCAGGGGTCATGTCGGTGGCGGAGCCCCCGGAAAAAACAGTTCAAGGATATGAGATGAACTTGGGCGTTAACTGCCTCGGAAGCTTCTTGTTCACCAAGCTCTTGACCCCAGTGTTAATTAAAACTGCTCAAACTGCACCCCCAAATACAGTCCGCGTTGTTTGGGTTTCTTCCACCATCGACCTAGCCGCGGCAAAGAACGTTGGCATACCGATAGACAATCTTGATTACCATAGGAAAGTGGGCGGCATGGATCGATATGGTCTAAGTAAGACTGGTAACTGGCTTCATGCTGTCGAGTACGCAAGGCTTCACAAGGCAAACGGCTTGATAAGTATGGCCTTGAATCCCGGGAACTTGTACACCGAGCTGGGGAGGAATCATACTGCTTTTGTCCAATGGCTGCTGTCCTTCATCGTCCATCCAGCATACCTGGGCGGATACAGTCTGCTTTTCGCTGGGCTTAGCCCTAAAATCACGATGGCTGAGACTGGAGGCTTCCGTAAGTGGCCTGATAGATTTATAACATTACTATCGAGTGTACTGATGATGGTGCGTTTCTAGTGTGGCCATGGGGTCGATTTGGCACCGTAAGGAAGGACTTGGAGGCCGCTGTGACGAGCGAAGCTGAGGGAGGGAACGGTGTGTGATGCTGAGAGACAAATCTGCTGTTTTTACTGACCTCTCTATAGGTACTTCGAAGAAATTTTGGGATTGGTCTGAGGAGCAGGTGGAGAAGTACTCTTAAATTGGCAAAGGGAAGCATTTGGTGTTCAGCCGGTCCGGGCGGTCGGGCAACCTTCAGATGCGGATGCGCTAATCCTGAAGGGGCAAGAGCTACCGAGCATGCGCCCGTGATTGAATGGATTGTGAACGGGTGTTTGATTGTCTCCTTTGCTAGTGACAGTTTTTAGTGGCAGTTTTCATGCCGTCATTGTACACACGATTCATACGCTTGTTCACGGCCTTTGTTTTCTGTTGGGCTTCGGACGAGCGCCTCGCTCGATTCGTGGAATAATGAGGCTCTCCACATTGCAAGCCACGGCGGGACGCTCCAAGTAAGCTAAACGATGATCAGAACCAACAATCTCGGACATCGATCTTCTTTGCAGTTTCCACGGAAGTTCAAATATGTTTGGCGCCCATAGTCTTGGGCGTGACTCAAGCTTCGCCATTGCTTGCTCTTCCCAATCAAAATGCGACCCCAAGGTGCGTTCTGCAAGGAAACTGTCATGCTAGATCGAGACAGGCTAACATATGCCTACTGCAGTTTCCACGGTAGCAGTGCTGTCTGCGTTAACCCATCTTGGAGTCAAAGCCCAATCCGCAACGGCAAGCAGCTCTTCCTGCACTGTAACCAAGTTTAGCAATGTAGCAGCAGCGAAGGCATCATGCACCTCCATCACCCTATCCAGCATCGTCGTTCCCAGTAACAATACGCTTGACTTGACGGGCCTGAAAAAGGGCACGACCGTCACCTTTACTGGAACAACCACCTTTGAGTACTTCGACGGCAATATCGACCTGATCAAAATTGGTGGTACCGACATCACCATTACCGCCACACCGCATGCTATCATCGACGGCAACGGCCAAAGCTGGTGGGATGGCCTGGGTTCCAACGGCGGCGTTGCGAAACCTAATCACTTCATCACTGTCAGCAACGCAAATGGCGCATCAGTGATCAAGGATCTGTACATCCAGAACTGGCCAGTGCATTGCTTCTACATCTCGAACAGCAACGGGTTGAACATTCACAGCATCACGCTCAACAATACGGCCGGCGACGCACCGAACAACCGGTCCGCTGGGAAGCCTGCTGCGCACAATACTGATGGCTTCGACATCTCGTCGAGTAATAATCTGACGCTAGCAGATTCGTGGGTCCACAACCAGGACGACTGCGTAGCCATCACATCCGGAAACAACATCACCGTGCACAATATGTTCTGCGATGGATCGCACGGCTTGAGCATCGGTAGTGTAGGTGGAAAGTCAAACAACAACGTCACGAATATCCTGTTTGACGACAGCGTGGTGCTGAATAGCCAAAACGGCGTGCGCATAAAATCAAATGCCGATACTACTGGTATGCTGCATTCCATTCACACCAAGGCACTCGCCTTTATTATTCCTGGGGCGGCTCTTACTGACAATTTACAAAGGATACATCGCAAACATCACGTACACTAACATTAAAATTCAGAACATCAGCATCTATGGTATTGATATCCAGCAAGACTACCTAAACGGTGGACCAACGGGTGATCCAACAAACGGCGTTATCATAGACAGTGTGGTTTTGAATAACATCCATGGCACAGTCCAAAATACTGCCACGGACTCTTACATCCTCTGCGGCAACGGCTCTTGCTCAAACTTTGTATTCAATAATATCAACATCGCAGGAGGAGCGAACGGTAGCTGCAACTTCCATCCGGAGGGTAACTTCAAATGCTAGATTCTACATCTCTAATTCTATAAATAATCTATAATTCATCGTGAACAGACCTGCTCGAAACGTTACTGCCATTCTCCATCTTGACAGGGTGATCCGAATTCGCATCTTCTGTCTCGATACTGACTTCGAACAGACCGCTACCGACAAGGCCACTCCCCTCAATATGTGCGATTTCCAAGTCGAACCACGCATCTGTGCGCGGAATATCACCCGCGCCTAGTTCAGCTCTAAACGTCGCATTACCGCCCAGTCCTATATCCAACTCTATAACAATAGCATTTCGCCGGACATGCCGCACGCACACATGTAATGACAACTTCGGCGTGATCGGTGACACCGAGATAATCATGTTGTCAATATCCGATGCGTCAAATGAGAAGTACCGTGGCTCGGACTCTGGCGTGACATAGTCACTAATCGAGATCCCCGGAGGTAAGAGAGTTGCTGTATCTCTTGCATTATCGTATTCTGTTAGCCCACGTGAGACAACATGGTCTAGAAAACTCGACATGGATCTTTCGTGGTGAAGAGTGCTGTAGGTACCACCTGTTCGCAACACCGCAGTGATCAAGTCTTCCTCTTTTTTCTTGCTAAGCGCCGCATCGCCATCGCCCTCTGGTGCTTCTGAGGGGGAACGGGGAGGCGGTAGCAGACCCAAGTGGACTCGGATTCTCTCATCTCCAGCATGCCATACTTTGGCAATCTGCTCATCTAGGTGCAAGTTTCGTGTCCTTGTCAAAGCTATAATAGCTGTCTTATTCAGAGGGAAATTGGTTGCGTTATGGCGAAGGGCATTCAGAGCAATACCCATGTCTAGATCTCCAAGGTTGAAGGTTTGAGATTCATGGGCAGGCTCCCCTTCGCCTGCGTCTTCAGACCAAGAGTCCTGCAGCTCATTACTAGAACCCCTGCTCTTTGTTGAATTCTGCGCCGTCAGTCCCTCTCCAGGTCCTTCGTCGTGCGCATTTCCTTCGATCTCTTGCAAGAGCCATTCCTGAATAGGCATTTGAATCTCCGCGATTCTACTGGTGTTTCTGAGGGCATCCTGGAGAATCGCAACTCGTCGGCCATAACAGTCTTTTGTTGGGTCATCGCGAACCAAAGCACAAATGATGATGTTCCCTCGCTCCTTTCCGTATGTTCTTCGGATCTGTTCTCGAAAGTGGCGCCACTGTCGCTTACTATCTCTAATAGCACCATTGACCGCTCTCTGAAAATTGCCAGGAATATCACTGCGAGGCGTATTTGGGCCTGGCTTGGTAGTTTTGCCAGATATCTCGTCAATAATGCCATTGTCTTTATTGAGCGTATGATGAGTAATCCGTTGGGTGCAGTCTAAGGAACCTGGCTCCAGAGGATGGCCAGCCTTGCCTTCAGGCCCATCAGTCATAATGCCACCGAAACAGCCAGTTGAAAGTTCGAAGGGCACTTGATCCGTGATATTGTTCTCGGCACGAAGGTCGAAGAATGAAGGAGGCTTATCGAGCTTTAAGCCTGGCGGGTTGGACAAATCGACAGGTAACCGTGTATCGGCACTGTCAGCCCAGTTGCTATGAGCATAAAAGTCCTGAACGCCGTGCAAGGCTCGCCCAAATCCCTCAATAGCGGAGCATTTTGACCGAGAGAATATGTGCATCTGCAGTTCAGGAAAGGAAAAGCGACAGTCGGTACGTGAAATGTCAACTTCAGGTCCTACGATACGAGCATCCTGGTCGACCATGTTGTCGGCGGCATCTATACCCTCAATGAACCGGGTTCGTAAATGATTGGTACATGCTTGCAATTGAGCGGTCGCCTCCTCACGTGTGCGGGGATATGCAACCCCAAGCCCGTATGCATATGAGTCTAGGAAGTCAGCGTTATCGCAGTGAGCTTCGGGCCCCTCAGGCGTAGGGTCAAGCATATCTGGAGCTCCAACAGCACCATTTGTCCCTCGACCTACGTGTCCATCGGGACCTGATCTGCCCGCGAGCTGGTGCAGGCTGAGATTCTCGAAACACCTCCCATCTGATACCGTGATGCCTGGCGGGCAAGCAAACGCGGCTCTGGTGATACGTTCATGTTCGCAATGTTGGCCAACAAGATCCGGCTCGTTGATCGTGCCGAACCCGAAGACTGAGGCGACGTAAAAGGTAAGCACAAGTGCTTTAGAGGCGGCAATCCGTCTTCTTTGCATATCGATAGCAACCTAGCAGGGCGCTAGGGCTGAGATTAGCTTTGAGGAAAATCCGGCTAAACAGCGACACGGTAGCGATCAAAATCCCCTCGCAAATCTGATTTCTACGGCTACCGGTCCATGTCAAAGTTGCTTTTTCAATAATCCGGGGGAATCCGTGAAGTCGGTGTTAGGTAGGTGTGTTCGCGCTATCTTATTGTTGGTCAGAGACTTCGTTTCCCATGACGCGAAATCTCGATCACAAGCTGTGGCGCGGCCTGTGGCTGGTATCATCCGCTGTTGGCATCTTTCTCCCGTGATGAAAACGAAAAAGCCCGCAACGAGCTACTCTAGCCCAGCCTATCAATAGCCTTTGGAGGCGTTTTCATATTGCTACAATGAAGAAATTTAAAAAGCTTAAACAACCCTAGAATTTGGGTGCACGTACGATGCTATTCATTACCTTCAATGTTAGTCACTTACCGCCCTACACAAATAAACGTTTCTTAGGATAGAGCAAGGGATGTTAGTCTTTCTAGGGGGACTATCACCACCTTCAACTCTTGGCTGCCTCATGTAGCACACCAGTGCTTACCTCTACAACAACCACGATGCTAGATTAGCCCGAAATGCGGAGAACTTACACACCCCCGGTACAGATGCACCGAAATCCCGAGGCGGCATCACAGATCCACACGTGTCTCCTCCAATCGTAAAGTGTGCTGAAATTGATCTGCCTAAATAGCCATATGCCCAAGAAGAGCAAGCAGCAGTAAAGTATATAAAATCCAGGTAGCCCAGCAAAGGGCACAAAAAGAAATGTCAAGCTAACAAACGTGACTTCGCTTGCGAAAATATGAAGTTCTTCCCGCTTTTCGGCACCGTGTGCAGTGTGGTTACTGCCACGACAATGGGTGCACAGGGCCGGGATGCCAATATATCGAGACGCCAGTCGTATGCCAACCCTTGTTTATGTTTAACTCAGGATATTCTGACCACCGACTATTAGTTTGAACAGCTCAACGCTGACCTACTATCCTGCTCCCAATCCAAATGGCAACGGGGTCATTGTCGCCCCAGGTGGCGGCTATAGTTATCTATCCCTGGACTCAGAAGGCGCCCAGCCAGCCGCCTGGCTGAACGAACGGGGCTACCACGTGTGGGTGTTGAACTATGCGACTGCTGGGACAGCCCGTACACCACTGTATCCTCTCCCACAAGATCAGGCACTACAAGCGGTGCAACAGATTCGCGCTCTAGACTCGGTATCTAAGCTAGGCATCTGGGGCTTCTCGGCCGGTGGTCATTTGGCAGCCACTACGGTCACCAATCCTAAAGCTGATCTCGACTTTGGGATTCTGGCCTACCCGGTGATTACAATGGACCCGAAGTATACGCACGCCGGATCACGCAAGAATCTCATAGGTGACAATGCTTCTCTTGAGCTTCAGACCAAAATGTCAGCAGAGAACCTTGTGTCGAACTCGACGCCACCTGTATTCCTGTTTCACACAGCCAACGACGCATCTGTGCCACTTCAGAATACCCTTCTCTTCGCCGGCGCAATGGCAAGTCATAAGAGGGGTGCGCAGACGCTGATCCTGCCAGACGGCCGGCATGGACTCGGGCTGGCGTTGACTGACCCTGTGAGAAACTGGACATCAGAATTAGATAGGTTCTTGAAGTATTCAATATAGTACCATGGGAATCTCAATGCAGCCTGGTCCAACAAATTCCTTTGAAACACTAGTACTTTTCATATAGAAAGGCTTGGTTGGAAAGAAAAACTTTAGGGTATCTTGTTATAGGCTACATATTCACCCCTGGCTTCTTTAGGATGACCATTGTTCGGCGAGCAGATGTCGGCACCGGTAACGAACGATTCAGCCGAGTGATGATATCAAGATAATGGACTTCGTTCTCGGCGATGATAATGCCCATGTCTAATAAAGAAATCAATCATGACAGCTGCGCAGTTCGTCTTGAACTCTTGGTTGAAAAGCGCCGTTTTGACACGCTCCACGTTCCACAGATAAAATTCTTCTATCTCATTATCATGAGGGGAAGGCACGATATTCTCTAGCAGTTCGATGTCGTACACATGCAGGCATGCTAGAACTAATGGTCCTATCGTAGCATCTTCCCTACTCCTACCACGTGCAACATAGGTGATAGAACCACAAGCTTTAGCATTTTTCTGCACAAAGACAACCAGTTCAGATATGACAATACTCCAGCCATCTTTAAATTAGATATTGATTGTAGTAATTTAGATAGAATCCCTACTGGCGCAAGAACGGTTCGCGAGCTCGATTAGATCAATTTGAAGGGGATTTTCGATGTCCTAGTCTCATAGGGAGGTATGAAGGCCAGAAGACATAAAATCACGTTTCTCGGTCCGAAATACTTTTGATAGAAGACAAGCATAGGCGGGGTAGTAGAGCTCAAATAAGCCCAGAAGCGTTAGCGGCTTGGCATGGCGTGCTACAGTCATATCGCTAGACTCCGTCACCTTTCTCACTTATCTACACAAACGCGCAGGTGTTTTCACTTTGCCATACTTTGCGAGTAGCTAGTTGTGCATGGTTTTCTTTTCGCACAGGCAAACGATGCACTAGAAGCGCTTAGCATGTCTCTATATCACAGCTCATCCACTGTCGGGCGGCGAGCACGACGAAAGACAAACCGGAAGGGGACACAATGCCATGATAACGCAGCTACTGACAGTAGGCATTGCATTGGAGAGTTCAAAGAAACTCCAATGAATGAAGAGACTGGTGAGGGCACGACTGATCTTGTAGCAATGTAGGGAACCCCGTCTGCTCATTAAGAAAAGAGAAGGTCGAGGTTCAAAGAAAAAGTCCCTTTGATGAATTCAAACAGAACTTTGATAATACTGAAACGTAGATTTAAATACCCCTTCAAGTCTTCAACAGCGGTCGAAAGTCTCTATTGTAGCATCTACGGAACTGACTAGTATACTAGCACCGCGCGTAACCAAAAATCGCTACTATTAAGTCTTCCAGCCGAGCTTAGGAACCGTATCTGGGAGTTTGCATTTGGTGGTCGTACTGTTCATCCGCGTGCTCTACGTGGAAGTCCATATTGGCGAGAGCTACAACATCCCCTTCCAGTGAAGAAATGGGGCGTATCCTACGACCCATGCATTGGCGATCATACAATCAGCCTCTGTCGGTCAACAGTTCGCCCAAGACCATTTCATGATCTTGTTCCGCTTGTGTGCAAGCAATTCTGGTCCGAAGCCATAGAGTGTGCCTGGAAGTCGGTGACCTTTGCTTTCTCCGACTCTGGCGACTTCCAGCATTTTGTATGTTTCTCAGGAGTACCTCTGCATTTGATTCGAAGACTTTGTATCATCCCAGGGGAGCATCTCGAAGATGGCGCCCATTTCGAACCAGAAAGCGACTGGGTTGCGGATTTTGATCAGTTCTCGTGTCGCAGGGTGTTAAAAGGGTGGTCCGATGCAATTCAATCAGGCGTAACTAAAGACTTGAATGGCCTTGATAGTCTGGATCTTGTCTACAACTTTTTCAATATCTGGGACACGTTGGAGACTCCCCACAAATGCTTAGAAGAGATCGCGAAGGAGTTCCAACGTCAAAAGCTGCGGCCGAAACAAACATCGGTTACCATAAGGAATTTCTCTACGGACCAAAATACTCTAGTTCGTTCGACTTGCGAGCGCATGGAAAGGGTCTTCCGTGACATGCTTTTGGCGCAAGTGTAACCGCTTGTAATAGGATTTTCCGAGATCCTATTCCCTTTTTCTTTGGGCAAAGTGCCCCGAATACATGTTTATTTTTAATTTGGAGGCTGGTCTAGTTGCATTCTTTGAGCGCTTCGGGAGTATTCTACTACCTAACTTGGCCTCAACGATTGATGGAACGCTCTTCATATGTTTTCTTGTCTAGAGGCTAAAGACGCTGGTAGCAAATGGAGCCCAAGAACTATTGCAATTCATAAGTAGAATATGCGAATGAGTCCTGTCAGATTTTCGTTGTTCTGAGAAGGATGATTTTGATTAAATTGATTGATTCTATGTGTGTGGAGAGGTGTTGTTCTCTGTCTGTGGGCTCTCGCTCCTTCTACTAGCGTCTTATGTTCTTTTTCCTTAGTACGCTTTCCGACGGCTCTCCACCGGCATTCCTAGGAAAGCTGTCAGCTTTCTGGCGCTTTCCCGCGCTTTCTGGCAGCTTTCCGCCAGTTTGCTGGCGGCTTTCTGGCGGCGTTCCTAGAAGTAGTACTATTCTGACAAGTCGAACGTGGCTTCAGGGTCCTGGGTTTCTATAAGTAAGATATATCAAAGTACTTTGAAACACCTCTTAAAGCGATTTATGTAGTAGGCGTACCCCTTACCAATGAGGTTTGGTGCTGGTAGTGCAGCGAGTCTGCCCGAGAACCAATAAGGTAGCTACCCCAGAGTCCAGCCGATCTCAGTACCGAATTGTTGTACAGTCAAAAACTTACCTGTCGATATGTTTTGTTCAAGGTCCATATATGGCAATACTCTGTTGATATCGTTAGGATGAAACGAAAATCAGGTGTCTTATGATTTGTGTGCCCTCCGTTGTGGCAACATTCACTCAGGTCACATGACTTATTGCCTTATCTGTTGTTAGTTTGCGAATGAAGTGCTAGTGGTTATCTTTTTTATGCCTTTTTTGGGTCTACAAAGGGTGCTTTGCATGGTTCTGACTTATTGCTTTTATGACGCCCTCTACGTTGGCTCGGTAAAAAAAAGCTCCGTTGCTGCTGCACAGCAAAACACCTACAAGCCGCAGCTTTGCAGGAAAACAAGGCCATACCGACACTAAGTTTCCCGCTAAAAAAACACATTATTAATAATGGCTCCCAAGGTCTTTCGGGGTGGGGTTGTTCATGCGGTCAGCCCGGAGGAACTCGAGGTCGTGGAAAACGCAACACTTGTCGTCAATGAAATCGGTGTGATAGTCACATTTGAAAAGTCCCCCAACAACGAGCACTCACAAATACCTATACCAGAAGGCGCTGAATTATATCATCTTTCTCCCGGAGAGTTCATCATCCCTGGGTTCGTGGACACGCACAACCATGCGCCTCAATGGCCGATGCGCGGCCTTGGGCAAGGTCTACACATCCTCGATTGGCTTGAGCAAGTCACTTTTCCAATTGAGGCGCGCTTTTCCGACATTAGCTATGCTCGCAAAACATACGAAAATACCGTGTGCGATTTCCTACGTCAAGGCATCACAACAGCATCATACTACAGCTCACGGCATGCGGATGCAACACGAATCTTAGCAGAGATCTGTCTTGAAAAGGGGCAGCGCGCTTTCGTAGGCAAGTGCAACATGGACCGCAATGCACCAGACTACATTTGTGAGCAGAGTGCCGGAGACTCACTGCATGAAACGGAAACATGTGTGGCACATATTCGACAACTACCAGGCTGTAGCGATCCAAAGCATGCGCTAGTTAAACCAATCCTGACGCCTCGATTCGCCATCTGCTGTACCCCAGAGCTGCTTCGAGGCTTGGGTGATATGATGATGGCCGATGAAAATCTAGCTATGCAGACGCACTTCAACGAAGCTGAGCAGGAAATTAAGGCAACCAGGGAACTGTTCCCAGATCTCGCCGCGAAGAGCGAGGCCGACCTTTACGAAAGCTTCAACCTGCTGGGCCCAAGATCTATCCTCGCACACTGCACCATTATGACTGAGTATGATAAAGAAAGGGTGGAGGCGCTAGGATGCGGCGTGGCACATTGTCCGATTGCTAACATGACGGTTGGCGGTGGCTTCATGGTCGCTCCAGTGCGAGATTTCTTGCGACGCGGCATTAAGGTGGGCCTTGGAACGGACAGTGGTGGCGGATGGGCATCGCAGATGCTAGCCGTCATCCGCCAAACTATGATTGCCTCTAACGCTATGGAGGTCATATCACAAGGACAGGACAAAGCGCTCTCCCTGGAAGAGACCTTTTATCTTGCGACTCTTGGTGGTGCCAAGGTGTTGTGCCTTGAAGACCAAATTGGGAATTTTCAGGTTGGCAAGCAGTTTGACGCGTCTTGGGTATCTACCACAACAGGATTGCAGTCCGCTATGACGCCTCGTGAGGATGGGGATGCTCTCCGGACGCTCTTTGAAAAGTTCATCATGTCAGGCGATGACCGTAATATAGCGCACGTGTATGTTCGTGGTCGCAGGGTGGCAGGATCTCGTCATTAGTGGACATATAGAAGACAAGAGATCAGCGTATCATCCCATGCCGTCGGCTTCGTATAAGATATATATCGGCGGCAGATTAAGGGCTGGCCAGGTAGACTGGGTACATACCAAGACACGGTCATGTGACTTCGGCTATTCTAAGCCTTGCAGACCCGCAAGCGAGACGTCAACTAGTTCTAGTTACGACAGTGTCCAAGCTACAGTGTTCAAACAACGCCACCCTCGCACTCATGCTCTAGTTATAATCTCATATACAGCTTCGTACTATGGCAGAGTTGCAGAGGCTTGAGAAGCTGTCAAAGACTCACTGCCTTCTTCTTGCCGTTCACTATGCCACAGAATCCAACATCGCTGCACTACGCGCTCTAACGGCTCTACGTGATTCCGACTTCGACCTAGGACTCGTGCTGCGCATATTGCTGACGAGCCTCCCCGAAGGCGCAGATCCTTCCACGTATATCGCATATATCGGCGAACTCGCGAGCGACAGTCGCACACCGGGACCTGACCCCGCCACGGTCCTTGATGTCAGTCCGGTCGAGAACCTCACAAATTCACAAGCACGAAAGCAACAGCGTAAGCTGCAACTCCTACCGCTGGCGCATCCGCTCTACAGCGCCGAAACCGAGCTTGATCCCCTCACCCACTTTCTGGTTCATCGCGCGCACCAGATCGATTCCGAGACAGGCCTGCTCAACACAGTACCCCAATTAATTGCGCCTTTCTTGAATCACTCTGAATATATCCGAATATGGCTCATATCGACCGTACTGCCCCTTCTCCGACTCACTTATGAGTATTATCCTGATAAGCCAGCTCCGTCCCTGATCGAATTTGCTAGACTGAGAGGAAGGCGCGCGGTTCAGTTGCAACTACGGAATCTTTCACAAACTCAAATGAATACACGAGAAGGGCTAGATGCAGCACGGGACATCAGAAGCGTCGTCGGTCCCTGGATATGCGGAGCCAGTGAGCGGAAGAGGCGGAAACTCTCTTCAGACGACCTGAGAGCGTCCATTGCAGACGCTTCGATTCAAGAACCAGATGATTGGGAGTGCTTGTTCGAGTGGATGGTGCAAACTTCAAAATCAGACTTGCCGCTCGTTGCTGCAGCAATTGCTAAATGGGACGGCCCACAAGATCTAGATCTAGGTGGTTTAGAGGAAGGACGTGAATACGTCGATGACGAAATGCGGCGCACTCTGGAGTTGAGGTATGCGCAGACTGCCTTGATTTGTCTATATCTTGTGGATAGCAGCAGTACCGAGACTTTGAAGACATCGCACGATCTGCTTATTCGGATATCCGATCTCCTTAGCCTAGAGCAACCGCCGGAGCTGGGTGGTGGCGTAGACACCTTGCCATCGTGTAGCGTCGATGCCGCCATATTACAAGAAGCAACAGGATCGGCTCTTTCAGAAGAGCAGATCTCACGACCAAACAATACGCTCACCCAACCGAATCAGGATACTGTGCATCTTCTCGAACTGTTCCTCTTTTCGTCTTGCGTCCTATCTACTCTGCAGCACCCTATGTCTATTAGAGAGGTCGCACGTATGTTCTTTCGTAGCCATGCTTCGGAGCAGCTTTCATTGCTTCAAAATTTGATCCATACGCTTAGCACAGGAAGCAAGGTCGATGGTGAACAGTGGTGGACCATACGATCCAAACTTCTATGGCTCTGGAACTGGGGTTCAAACCGAGCTCAAACCGACCGCTATGCACAAGGCATTCTGGGAAGCATTGAGGGCAAGACGCTCGAAATGGAAATCCTAAAGGGTCTCCTAGAAAGTGGGCATTATCCACTTGCTGTGAAAATGTACATCCGATCTATTCCAGGCGAACAACCGTTGCCACAGAGTTACATTGAAAAATCTGTGTTGGAAACTGTGATGCATCATTACGATAACGCCAGCAACGGGAATCGCGCAAGGGGTGGCATGAAGCGGGCTTCAGATATTGTTCTTGCGTTCAAGCCTCACTTTCCCAATTCTCCGCGCTTCCAACGCATACAAGCTTTACTTTCTGCGACACATGCCATGTCCTACTATTCATTAACATTGCAGCATGGTGTACCGTTTCAGCCGGTGAACATCAGAGTGAGTGCCGATCCACTATCCTTGATCGAGAGACTTCTGGCGCAAAATCAGCGAAGTTACACGAAACTTGATGATTTAGTCTCAATTGGCCAGAACCTAGTCGTGGCCATGCCGTCAACACTCATGGACGCAGGTGAAGACCTTGCAGACTTTGATACCACCGCAATAGAGCAAAATAAAATAGCCGCAGAGCGTCGGGTGATCGGGATGGCAGTGGAGGCAGCACTTCGAGAAGATGACTTTGAGACTGCATACTCATACGTAGTCAATAGGCTCACTCCGCACACTCCCTCACCTGCTGTATCTCCAGTTGCATCCACGTCCTCACAACGCTTTTCTTTCGGCTCCTATGATGCAGCAAATCAAAGTGAAGGAAACGAAGATGTAGCATGGCGTGCTGCATTACAGGCAGGTCGCTATAAATCATCGCCATCATCATCGATAAGCTGGGCTCAGACAAACACCACCGCCCGTCCGGATCTACGAAGACTTGAACAACGAATGGAGCTTTTGTCGCAGGCCATACTGCTCGCGCCTCCTCGTCATCTTGAGGAGGTGCTGGCTGTGTGGCAAGAGTGCGAGACTGAAATGATGAACCTGCTTGCTGAAGAGACTGCAGCTGAAGAGCGGTTCAATGACGCCGCCGATCGAAGACTACCAGGCGCATTCGCGAGTGAGATAATAGCTATACAGCCACGAAGAGAAATTGGCAGAGGCGCCGTTGAAGAATCCCCCATGGGTCTCTTTGACGTTGCAAGGGGAGCAGCAGCCGCTTTCTCCAAGAGTGCGTTCCCATTACGCGGAGCGAACAGAAGTGCTTCTGGGTCAGAGAATAGAGATACTGGTATAGATAGAAGCCGGGGTTCAATGGATCTAAGCGATTCGGGCAGCATGCATAGCACCAACGACGAGAGGGTGCGCAAAAGAGATATGGTGGCCAGCGCCGTGACAGGAGGATTAGCCAGCGGTATTGGCTGGGTCCTTGGTGCTACTCCTGTCAACGAGCGGGATCGGTGATAGCAAGTAACCAATCAATGGAACGTACAGTAGTGGCTAGGCAATAAACCGCCATTGCTGTGTGTACCCGCATTCTGCATACCGCTTTTCGAGTCCTCTGGGTTAGCTGCGTGTTACAGCACCGCGGATGCGCTATTGCGGGGCCCCGCATCTGATCGACCTGCTTTCCTGTTGTGTAACGAAGTTATAGATGAAGCCTCATCTAGAGACATATGGACAACATTACGTTGAAGTGTAGGCGTAAACAGGCTAAAGAGTGATCCAACGGCCAGGGCGTTGATGACAATCAAATACAGTAGTATTTCAGAATCAATTTCTTGCTCTGTAGAGATTCTGTCTGCACTAATCACTCGTCGGATCGGAACTGTTCATAGGGGAATGTATGGTGTATATGACCCGCTCTTTCCTTTGTTTATATGTTACCCACTGATCGCGGCCGACCAGCAAACGCCGCGACCTAAACCATCTCGTCCGACCTCACCGACTGTCCACCTCATTTTCCAAAAGCCTCGCACTACCTCACCAACCGTTTGCAGTCTTCCCTGACGTTGCACCTGTGCGCCCCCTCCCGAATCTCTCCTATATAACTCTTTCGACCCCATCTCACCCACAAAAACCACCTCGCCTGCCCCCATCCTCAAAACCATTCTACATACCCCAATCCTTCTTTCCAGGAGAGGGCCCCGCTCGAACAATCACCACCAACAAAAAGCAACCTCTCCGCTCAGGAAACCCCATTCACAATGGCCCTCCGAGTCCACCTCGTCACCTTCTCCACCCTCCTCACCCTCTTCCTGATCCTCAACGTCTACATCTTCTCCTCCGCCTCCCGCTTCACCCGCGTGTCGCGCGTGCTCAACGCCAAGAGGAGCACCCCGGACCCGCGATCCGCCGTCGTCATGCAGTTCGCGGGCAGCCGGTGCCTCGGCGGCGCGGAGCTCGACGAGTTGGTCGTCACGCGCGAGTGCCATGCGTTCGAGCATGGGGTTAGGGGCCTCGTGGTGGAGAGGGCGGATGGTCTGCGGTATAACTCATGTGAGTAGTGGCGGTTTGCGCTGGCGGGTTCTTTTTATCATCGTCGTTGCCGTCCAGGAGTTGGCGAGAGGAGATGATGCGGTGATGCTGCTGCTGACGACTGGGGGCAGTGCGTATTTACAATTCGGACAATTGCACGGGTGGATGGACGCTGGAGCCGACGACGTGCCTTTTGGCTGGTGGCTGCTCTTGCGCCGATGTGGAGAGTTTTGGAAGTATTCAAGTTGTCGTGGACTAAGCGGACCGGCTTTCGTCGTACCCATGCTTTGTTCACCATAAGGCGACTAGAAACTGTGGGTCACAGACGTAGCATTTGGACGAATCGATAGGGCCAAGGGCGAGGTTGGAATGTGATTGCGATTTCGCGCAACAGGCTTCTCGAGAAGATTGCTTTGAAACATCTATAGAAGGTAGCAGGCGGAAGGACCAAAAGTGTCACTAAATCATAAAGCATCAACACGCAAGAAAAAACGTGCAAGTAACTCTCCCATCTACGTTGTCCCGGTACGCTATCCACATCCTCTCTAACTCCATCATCCCGTCTCCGAAAAAGATCATATGTACACAACCTTCTCCATTCCCCACCCTCCGTCCACCATGCAGGTATACAAGAATGCAAAAACAAGAACAAAACAAGAAACGAACGGGTTGACCGACCTCTTATCACAGCAAAAAGGAACTCCGTCGCTGATGCCATTCTTTCGATATGCTCGGACTTTGATTCAAAAGAAAATAAAAAAATAAAAAGAATGTTCAAATAAAGAAGGAATTACAGTGGGATATCTCAACACGATTTGCGCGCATGTAAAATGTACTTACCAGGGAGGTGTGAGGTCATCCAAACAACTTTGTACTCTCCCGAAGGGGGGACATGAAGAATGTAACCTGGGCTAACTTAGCATTCCGGTGGCTCCTTGACAACAATAGTCCAAGACAGTGATCGCGCCGTTGAGACAACATCTCTTCTCGTGTTCATATTCAGTTTTTTTTTCCTCAAAACACCAGCGGGATGGTATTGAGGATGCGCGCTATCTCGCCGGGTGCCATCTGGCCGTTTCCTAGGCTGCGAACCTGCGAGCCCTTTCGCAGGCGCTGCAGACCAACAGCCACCTTCCAACTCTCCGACTCATCGATCAGAAAGACGTATTTCTTGCCGTCGGCATCGCGGACACAGGCGCGTAGGATGTACAAATGTTTGGAGATTTGTTGGCCGGTCTGAAACAAAAACATGTTAGCATACTTCTGCTACGAAGGGCAGCTAGGATGATAAGTACTCACCTCGACCATCTTCAACGTCCACGCTTTGACATCCCACTCACGCTGCGGTATGTGACGGACATCGTCATCAATGAACAAGCCTTCAGACTCAATCTTGAGTATCAGGCCATCCGTAACCTTGCCTACATTGGCCACAAGCTGTGCCACAGGCTTAGGAAACAGGTCGTTGAACAAATAAACAGCCTTGATTTGTATTTTGTGTGGATCACTGGTGGAGTACGGACCGGCTTGACTAGCCGGCGGGGTGGTGCGTGCCGTTGATTGAGATGGTGCATAGCTGGATGCCGTGTATGAGGAGGCATGCGAGGGTGGTTTTGGAGGTTTGCTCTGCGTGTCATAGGGACGGAATGAGTGCGTGTCCTCGGTACCTATGTAAGACTTTGCTGACGGCTTCTCGTAGTTCTTTTTCGGTGTTACCGTTGCCTTAATGGGCGAAGAGTGCGTGGAAGTGACCGAAGGTGGTGGTGGTGGAGCTTTGGCGCCAGCATACGGATCCAGACGCTCACCACTGCCAATGCCGCCATACGTGGTGGAACGACGTCCTGTTATCGACTCAGTGGCAGCAACACTTGCAGCAGCTTGTTGTGCCTTAATCTTCTCAGCTTCAGCCTTCAACCGGGCTTCACGATCCCGCATCGCGCGCTCACGGGCAGCCTTCAGACGCTCATTGCGCTCAGCATCGGTTTTAGCTTTGGCAGCGGCAGCCTCTGCAGCGGCTTTCTCCTCAGCGGCCTTCTTCGCCGCCTCCTCGGCAGCTTTGGCTCGTTGCTCAGCTTCCAGCTTCTCTCGCAGCTCCTGCTCGATCTTGGCTCTCGTCTCAGCCTCCTTTGCCAGCCTCTCCTGCTCAGCCTTCTCTTTGGCTTCCCTTTCTTTTTGCTCTCGCTCCTTGGCCAGGCGCACTCGGGCCTCGCGCTCGCGCATCTCCTTCTCTCGGGCACGCTTCTTCTCCCAGGCCTCCTTCTCGGCCTTTGCCCGTGCAGCCCGCTCAGCCACCTCTCTCTCCTTACGTTCGGCTTCCTCCCTGGCCTTTCGCTCGGCTTCCTCCTTGGCTCTCCGCTCGGCTTCTTCTCTGGCTCTCTGCTCGGCTTCTTCCTTTGCTCTGCGTTCGGCTTCCTCCTTTGCCTTCCGATCAGCTTCCTCCTTTGCCTTCCGCTCGGCTTCCTCCTTTGCCTTTCTTTCAGCTTCCTCCCTTGTCTTTCGTTCGATTTCTCTGGTCTTTCGTTCAATCTCTTCCCTAGCCTTTCGTTCGAACTCTTCCCTTGCCTTCCGTTCAAACTCCTCTCTGGCTCTTCGATCAGCGTCTTCTCTTGCCTTACGCTCAGCATCTTCTCGTGCCTTACGCTCAGCGTCTTCCTTTGCCTTTCGCTCAGCTTCTTCCTTCTTCTTTGCAGCCTCGGCTTTTTGACGGTCTTCTTCGGCACGCTTACGCTTTTCCTCTGCTTGTCTCTTCTCCTCTTCCCGCTTGCGTGCCTCTTCACGAGCACGGGCTTCCGGGTCCGGCTGAGAGCCAGGCCATGGCTCGTCGTCCTGTGGCGGTGGAGACGTGCCACCACGTTGCTGGTGTTGGCCTGACCAACCCCGGTTGCCTCCTTGAGGTGGCGGGGCTCCTGCACCTGGATAGCTGCCGTGAGGAGGGGGTGGGGGTGCGCGCTGGTAGTTGGAGCCAGCACCAGCACCGTGACCGCCTGGGCCAGGGCCACCACCTCCAAAGGAGCCACTGAAGCCGCCTGGGCTCTGCGACTTTCCAAAGGCCCAGCCAGCGATGCCCATGGCAACGACGAGCAGCATCATGCTATTCCCACTACCTGCATTGACATTTTGGGTCACAAGAAAGAACCATTGCTTGACCGTGGGCTCCATCACCTTCCAAACGGCTATGCTGGCGACAGTGCTAGCGACGCCGGCAAGGAAGCTGTTTCGCTGGACCTGCATGCTGGGCAGGTAAACGAAGCCGCCACCAGCCGAGTGGGGGGGTATGATGAAGATGTCATAGTTTCCTGGCGGTAGGCCACCAGTGCCTCCACTCCCTCCGCTCCCTCCGCTCGTCGTCTTCGGGTTCGCGCCATGGGGGGGTGGAGGCGGGGGAGGACCGTCCATGGCGGTGTTGGCCCCTCAGGGCAGTGGTAGACGCGGACGGTCAGCCTTGTGCTGGGGAGTTGGCCAGGGCGTCGTGCGGGATATTTTTTTTTCAGCGGTGGACGGGGCTGCAAGGCTGCAGCGAAAACGACAAGGAACAAGCTGCTTGTTTGCGTCGGCAAGCTGGCGGGGCAATTGGCCTGGCGACAGCAGTACAGAGCAGAAAACGAGAGCAGGTGAGGGGTGGAAGGGTTGCGAAGGTGGTGGGTGCTGGCGGTCAGGTCAGGTCACAGTAAACAAAGGCGCGGCTTGGGGCACAACAGGCCTAGGGCGCAGGGCTAGCGGCTCGCCGCTGCGCCGTCTGCGTCGAGCTCGTGCCGGCCGGCGTCTTGACGGGTACAGCCGTTGGCCGCAGCAGCCGCCATCCCTGCCCCTTGCCGGTCTTTTTCCCTGTCGCCCACCAAACCGCCATCGCCGCCGTCGAGGGTGATTCGCAGAGACGAGCTGCGCGACAGTGCCTGTGTGTGCCTAACAGCCCGTCACACACCTGTCCAGTCCCGTCCAGAGCCCTGCCGTCTGCCTGCGTGGAGCCTGTGGGACGTGGCCTCGAGCCAGCCATGCACGCGAACGCGGCGCTCCGCCATTCGCTGCCCTCTCGGCCCAGCGTCGACCCCAATCCTTCATGTCGATTTCGGCGTCACCTGGCCTGTCCAAAACACCGATCGCCAGCCCACTTCCTCCTATTGTATCCTCCACAGACTCTGCATTTGCTCTCGCGCGTGGTCGTGCACGGCACTCGAGCTTTCCATCGCCATCATGGATCGTGTTTGTGCCCCCGCAATGCACCCACAATGCACCCACCCTCGAACCCTCGACGTGCTTGGCCGAGTTACCAACCACATCTGGGGAAGTGCTGTGGGTCCGTGCAGTATTATTGACACGAGTTCACGTGGCCTTGATCTGTTACCTCTTCTTCATGACTGAGCCCTTCAACTCCATCCGTACACATCAGCAGGCAAGGTGGGAGTGAAGAAATAGTGGCAGAGTTAAGGCCAACTGCTTTTCATGACGTCCAACGCAACACGAGGACAAGTGAAGTCGCCTGCCTTGATGCAAGCCAGTGGAGCAAAATGCCAAAGTGAAAACTCGTTGAGCACTCCAGTGAAGATTATCGATCCGAATCTGGAAAAGACAGTACGTTTGTACGTGACCCTACAGCTAACTTTGCACTGCTGGCGGGTGCCGTGATTGGTTGGCAGCAATAATCTTCATTTACAACAAGCAGCCCTCGTACTCGATCTATCACACTGTCACACTGTAGCAACTTTCACTCCTTACCGTAAAGGCTTTTAGCAAGTTTAGAATACTCTGCCCAAACAAACGCCACCCCTCTAATCAGAACCCCTAAAACTAATTCTGAAATGCCCTCATATTGTGGTCCCTGTTCTTATTCAGATACTGACTTCTTTGGTGGCTTTAGCCTCGGTCCGTGACTCGACAACGGAAGTGAGCCCTTTTGAGGTGTTGATATAGTTCATGACGACCCCTATCGTTATCGGCATTTATGGGCGCGTCGTAGGTTGAATAGCTGTATCATGGAATGGGACGATGGGTAGAATAGTGAAACTCCACTATGAAGTGATCCCAATCGTAACACACCTCGACTCCGTTCGAGGGGACTCTGAGAGGAGCGTTTCTTAAGATAGGCATCGGTAGATAGGTGCCAGATAGAAATAGCCACCGATTAATCCGCCATGTATTGTCAGAATTATGCTTTTTGACTAATGTAAATTAGAACACTAGAAAATGACTTCGTAGGGAAGAAGCATAATTTTATTTGCCCTATCTGGAACCATCAAGCAGTCTTCTAGTCAATCTTTCAGATGAACTTGTGGTTCTCTATCTACTCGACGTGTGTTCCGTTTAGTCATTCTCCCATCCATGCAGATTACTTTCTCCGGTACTTCTTTATTGTGAGCCAGGACACACCTTGCATTCCTATTCTCTTTGCACCTGATTCCACCCCTGTCTCATAAAATCACTACACTGCATCTCAAACAGTATTATTACCACCATCAACTACTTGAAGCCGATACCTTCCTTAGAAACGAAATTGCCTCTTCAAAATCATATAATACAACCCCATGCCAGTATCTACAATGGCAAATGCCAGCCACGAAGCGACGTAAATGTTAACGAAAAGAACTGGAAAACAGAGTGCCGAGAAGCGCTATGTGTTATGTTACTACACATTCATGATGCTTGCGTTCTGGATTTATTCAAATCCTACTGGCCAGAAATTTACCTACGAAAATGAATTAGAACTCACAGTGGGCCACACCACCCTATGTCGTGTTTTGCCAGCTCAATAGACGCAACGTTCGTGACCAAGTAGGTTATGTTGCTGGCCGCATTCACTTCTCGCTCCACCATTTCATATATCAAGTTCCATCAATAGCCAACTTTTGTTTCCCTTTACAATCACAAATCTTTATTAAGGTTGAACGAGGGGAAACCCCAGACTACAGTTTCTCAGACTCAGCCCAAAAGCTATATTTCCAAATGGCTCGACGCGGAGGATTTCACATTCACCCTTATGATGCAAGATATGCACGCTCTCATTTTTCAGACCCCGGCCCCTCCTACGATGGCGAACCAGTTCCCATTGGTGGCTTCCAAGCATTCAATTTTGACAATTTTGCCTGGGATCCACGGCTTCCCATGGACGACGACAACTATTTTTACCTTAACGGGTTGGAATTTGATGTCGAGGAATGGGACGATGGCTATGGTGACGGAGACCCGATGTGGGATAGTCGTAGTATGTTTGAGACGCGTCGTCGAGTTGGTCTTTGGGACGATGGCTGGGATGAAGGGTACCCTTCTTGGCTTGACATGCGCGATCATGACCGCGTGCATCGTCTTGTTGATGAGTGGGACGATGGATGGAATGACGATGATCCGGTGTGGGAGGCGAGGAGGAGACCTAGAAGAGGCGTGCGTCGCTTCCCTGAATTCTACTAAGGAGAAGACTTGGAAGGTTTGGTCATCAAACAGGATGCAACATGATCTGTATATAAGTTGATACCCAATCTCGTACCAGCTATTCTCCCAGTGGGAGGCAATCGATTGTTATAACTAAGTGCACTGTGCTCTATTGTGGAATGCGTAATATCAACGCAACACTTTCTTGGTCTTTCCAAGCGTAAACATTAGCGTCACAAACCGTCTCATGTAGCTACCTTCTATCAACTTCCAAGACTGAAGTACCACTCTTATAGCCTGCTTCTAGTTCACGCAAATACGCCAAGTCACTACGGCATCTAGCACTGGCAACCT
>Ga0247757_10000453_pt1 | contig 33817 bp, 28 predicted proteins | sample UWRJL126311R4_FD_180929 | JGI IMG/M metagenome (GOLD analysis project Ga0247757, IMG submission 180929) | Plant litter microbial communities from Arlington Agricultural Research Station in Wisconsin, United States - UWRJ-L126-311R-4 | ecosystem: Environmental > Terrestrial > Plant litter >... | reverse complement strand
CCGACTCGATCGAGTAGTTGAGCCACTTGTGCTCGAGCTCCTCGCCGTCCTGCATCGAGCCTTCCATGATCTTGGAGGCCAGGTTGCCCTGGAGGAAGAGGCGCATCAGGTCGTCCTCGAGCGAGAGGAAGAACTTGGTCGTGCCCGGGTCGCCCTGGCGCGAGCAGCGGCCGCGCAGCTGGCGGTCGATGCGGCGGGACTCGTGGCGCTCGGTGCCGACGACGAACAGGCCGCCGAGCTCGCGGACGCCCTCGCCGAGTTTAATGTCGGTGCCGCGGCCCGCCATGTTGGTCGCGATGGTGACGGCGCCGCGCTGGCCGGCGCGGGTGACGATCTCGGCCTCCTGCTGGTGGTATTTGGCGTTGAGGACGGTGTGGATGACGCCCGCGCGCTTGAGCATGCGGCTGAGCACCTCGGACTGCTCGACGGTCACGGTGCCGACGAGCACGGGCTGGCCGCGCTGGTTGGCCACCTGGATCTGCTTCACGACCGCATTGTACTTGTCGCGGCGGGTCTTGAAGATCGAGTCGTTCTGGTCGATGCGGATGCAGGGCTTGTTCGTCGGGATCTGCGTGACCGCGAGGCGGTAGATCTCGTTGAACTCCGTCGCTTCCGTCTCCGCGGTGCCGGTCATGCCCGCGAGCTTCTCATACATGCGGAAGTAATTCTGGATCGTGACCGTCGCGTAGGTGCGCGTCTCGCGCTCGATGGTGACGTTTTCCTTGGCCTCGACCGCCTGGTGCAGGCCGTCGGACCAGCGGCGGCCGGCCATGATGCGGCCGGTGTTCTCGTCGACGATGACGACCTTGCCGTCCTGGACGACGTACTCGACGTCACGCTCGTAGAGGGCGTAGGCGCGGAGCAGCTGGGAGATGGAGTGGATGTCCTCGGACACGACCTCGTAGCGGGACTGGGCGTCGCGCTTGGCCTGCTCCTTCTCCTCGGGCGTCTTGCCGGTTTCCTTCTCGATATCGATGAAGATGGAGGCGAGGTCGGGCAGCACGAACGCGTCGCGGTCGTCCGGACGGAGCTTGAGGCGGCCGGGCTCGGTGAGGTCGGCCTGGTGGTTCTTCTCGTCGATGGTGAAGTAGAGCTCCTCCTTGTACTTGTAGAGCTCGTTCTTGTTGAAGTCGGAGTGCATCTCGACGTCGGTCTTGTCGAGAAGCTTGCGCCACTCCGGGTTTTCCTGGAGGCGGAGCAGCTGCTTGTTCTTGGGCATGCCCAGCTTGACCTGCAGCATCTTCAGCGCGGCGAACTGCCGGTCGTCGTTGGTGGCGTCCTTCTTCTCGAGGAGGTCGGAGGCTTCCTTCACCAGCTTGTTGATGAGGCGGAGCTGGGCGGCGACGAGCTGCTCGACGCCGGGCTTGAGGCGGTTGAAGGGCTGCTCGCGCTCGATCGGGGCCGGGCCGGAGATGATCAGCGGCGTGCGCGCCTCGTCGACGAGGATGGAGTCGATTTCGTCGACGATGCAGTAGAAGTGGTCGCGCTGCACCTGGTTCTCCTTGCGCGTGGCCATGCCGTTGTCGCGCAGGTAGTCGAAGCCGAACTCGGAGGCGGTGCCGTAGGTGATGTCGCGGGCGTACATCTCGCGGCGCTGCTCGGAGTGCATCTGCTGCTGGATGCAGCCGACGGTGAGGCCGAGGAAATTGTAGAGATAGCCCATCCACTCGGAGTCGCGGCGGGCGAGGTAGTCGTTGACCGTGACCAGCTGGGTGTTCTTGCCGGTGAGCGCGTTGAGGTAGAGGGGCAGCGTGGCGACGAGGGTCTTGCCCTCGCCCGTGGCCATTTCGGCGATGCGGCCCTCGTGGAGCGTGATGCCGCCGATCAGCTGCACGTCGAAGTGCACCATGTTCCAGGTCAGCTCCTGGTCGCACACCGTGATGGTACGGCCCTGGAGGCGGCGGGCGGCGTTCTTCACGGCCGCGAAGGCCTCGGGCAGGAGCTGGTCGAGGGTCTCGCCCTTTTGGACGCGGGCGCGGAACTCGTCGGTCTTGGCGCGGAGCTGCTCGTCGGTCAGCGACTGGTACTGCTGCTCAAATTCATTGGCGCGGGCGACGAGGGGCCGGGTTTTTTCGATATACTTGCGGTGGTGCCGGCCGGCGAATTTCTTGAGAATGAAACTGAGCATGGAAAGGGGCTGAATGAAAACTACGCCTACACCCTTGGCAAACGACAAAATCCAACCTGCGTAACTTTCCTAAGTCGCTGCACGGCAGAGGCGGCACGAAATTCATTCATGGTTTGCATGCCGCCTGCTATTTGCAGCCGTCCCCATGAGTCGCACCAAATCATCCCCGGGCGCCGCGATGCCGCCCACCCCTTTCAAGAATTACGCCACGGATGAGTTTTACGATGAGATGATGGAGTCCGGCGGCAAGGTCCGCCCGCACTACCAGCATTTCATCAAGCATTTTGGCGAGGTGAGCCCCGAGGACTTCGAGGCCAAGCGCGCCGCCGTCGACCTGTCGTTCCTGCGCCAGGGCGTGACGTTCAACGTCTACGGCGATTCGCAGGGCACGGAGCGCATCTTCCCCTTCGATCTCGTGCCGCGGATCATCCCCGCCAGCGAATGGGAGACCCTTGAGGCCGGCCTCATCCAGCGCATCACGGCGCTCAACCTCTTCCTCCACGACATCTATCACGAACAGAACATCATCAAGGACGGCACGATCCCCGCCCACTATGTGATGTCGGCGAAGCACTTTCGCCGCGAGTTCATGAACATCAAGGTGCCGCGCGACATCTACATCCACATCTGCGGCACCGACATCATCCGCGACGACAAGGGCCAGTACCTCGTGCTCGAGGACAACGCCCGCTGCCCGTCGGGTGTCAGCTACGTGCTCGAGAACCGCCGCGCACTGAAGCGCACGTTCCCCGAGATCTTCGAGGCCGCCGGCGTCCGCCCCGTCGAGCAGTACGCGCAGGAACTGCTCAAGGTCCTCCAGCACACCGCGCCCCGCGGCGTCGCCGATCCTACTGTCGTGGTGCTCACGCCCGGCCCGTACAATTCCGCTTATTTCGAGCATACCTACCTCGCGCGCCAGATGGGCATCGAGATCGTCGAGGGCCGCGACCTCCTCGTGCGCGACCAGCACGTGTTCATGCGCACGACCAAGGGCCTGCAACCCGTGCACGTGATCTACCGCCGCATCGACGACGACTTCCTTGACCCGACCGTCTTCCGCCGCGATTCCGCCCTCGGCGTGCCGGGCCTCGTCAACGCCTACCGCGCCGGCAACGTCTCGCTCGCCAACTCGATCGGCACAGGCGTCGCCGACGACAAGGTGATGTATTATTTCGTCCCGCGCATCATCAAGTACTACCTCGACCAGGATCCCATCCTGCCCAACGTGCCGACCTACCTCGCCAGCGAGGAGGCCGACAAAAAGTACATGGTCGAGAACCTCGACAAGCTCGTGGTCAAGGCTGCCAACGAGGCCGGTGGCTACGGCATGCTCATGGGCCCGCACGCGACCAAGGCCGAGCGCGACGACTTCCGGAAGCGCATCCTCGCGGACCCGCGCAACTACATCGGCCAGCCGATGATCTCGCTCTCCCGCCATCCGACCTACTGCAACGACGAAAGCTTCGCCGGCCGCCACATCGACCTGCGGCCGTTCATCCTCTACGGCGAAAAGACCGTCATCATCCCTGGCGGCCTCACCCGCGTCGCCCTGCGCAAGGGCTCGCTCGTGGTGAACTCGTCCCAGGGCGGCGGCTCGAAGGAGACGTGGGTGCTGTACGGCAACAAATGACGGCCGCTCCGCGGCAAACTCCAAACGCCAATTTTCAAACGCCAAACAATTTCGATGCCACTTCCAAAGACAAAACCCATCAAACCTGACTTCGAATTTTCAGTTTGTCTGGCATCTGGCTCCTGGCGTTTGGACTTTTTCCCATGCTAAGCCGAGTCGCCAACAGCCTGTACTGGATGAGCCGCTACATCGAGCGCGCCGAGAGCATCGCGCGCCTGGTGGACGTGAACCTCCAGCTCCTCCTCGATTTCCGCAACCTCGACGACGCCACGCTGAACGCCCACTGGATGCCAATCGTGCAGAGCTCCGGCGACGAGGAACTCTTCCGCAAGCTCTACCCGAAGACCACGGGCCAGACGGTGACGGACTTCCTTGTCTTCAACCCGGACAACTCCAACTCGATCTTCTCCTCGATCATCCAGGCCCGCGAGAACGCCCGCATGGTCCGCGACCAGGTCACGGTCGAGCTCTGGGAGGAGATCAACCGCATCTACCTCTTCCTCCGGTCGCCACGCGCGAAGAAGGAATGGCGCGAGAGTCCCTACGACTTCTTCCAGACCATCAGGAACAGTTCGCTGCTGCTGCAGGGCCTCACCGACTCCACCGTCGTGCGCAACGAGGGCTGGTTCTTCAACCAGGTCGGCCGCTACATCGAGCGCGCCGACAAGACCTCGCGCATTCTCGACGTGCGCCACGCCTCCCTGCCCGCCCGCGGCGTGCCGACCGAGTCGCCCAACCAGACCGACGCCCTCGGCTGGGCCGCCGTGCTCCGGTCCTGCTCCGCCTGGGACGCCTACAAGGCCCTCCATGGCGCCGAGGTGCAGCCCGCGCTGGTGGCGGAGTTTCTCCTGCTCTCGGACGACTTCCCCCGCTCCGTGCGCTTCTCCGTGCGCCATCTCAACATTGCCCTGCGGCGCATTTCCGGCGTGCACGAGGGCCGCTTCAGCAACGACGCCGAGAAGCTCGCGGGCCGCCTCCTGGCCGAGCTGCAATTCAGCACGGCCGACGATATCTTTGAAATCGGGCTTCACACCTACATCGATGTCCTGCAAGGAAAGCTGAATGCCATCGGCGAAGCTCTCTTCCAGGCCTATATCTTCCAACCCTTCCAGACTCCCGACGAGTACGAGCTCCGCCAGCAAGAGGAACAGCAGCAGCAAACCGGCCCGCTGGCCGGTTTGCCCTGAGCCTCTCGAAGGGCTCGTTCTTTCGCCGCCTGCGCCAGCTACCGCATGAAACTGCACGTCTTCCACCGCACGCGTTACAAGTATGCGACGGCGGTCCACGAGAGCTTCAACGAAGCCCGGCTTCAACCGGTCAGCTCCGGCAGCCAGGTCTGCCACAGCTTCGTGCTGAAGGTGCTGCCGACGTCGCGCCTGTCCCACTACCTCGATTTCCACCTCAACTACGTCCACCTCTTCGAGATCAACCAGCCGCACACCGAACTGAGCGTCGAAGCCAACTCCGTGGTGACGACCGGGGACAAGCCCGCGCTCGCCGCGGAGGTGGCCCCCGCCCCGCTGGACCGGCTCGCGGAATGCGCGCGGCTCGAGCGCTGCTATGATTTCCTGCAGTCCAGCACCTACGTCGAGGTGATGGCCGATGTTTGGCGCCTCGCGATCGACGCCACCGAAGGACAGAAAGACGTCTGGCAGGCCGCGCAGGCGGTCATGCGCTACATTCATCGCGAGTTTCGCTACCAGCCAGCTGTCACCACCGCGCACACCCACATGCGCGAGGTGCTGAAAAGCCGGGTCGGCGTGTGCCAGGACTTCGCCCATGTGATGCTCGGGCTTTGCCGCGCCCTGAAGATGCCCGCACGCTACGTCAGCGGCTACCTGTACAACGGGCCCGTCGACCAGTTGCGCGGTGCGCAGGCCAGCCATGCCTGGGTCGAGGTTTACGTGCTGGGCCATGGCTGGTGCGGGCTCGACCCGACCAACGCCCGGATCGTCGACGGGCACTACGTGAAGGTCGCGGTCGGTCGCGACTTCGCAGATGTCTCGCCGATCAAGGGCACCTACCGCGGCACGGCCAAGCGCGAGCTCACCGTCGACGTGCGCGTCACACGGCTGGAGGAGGCGGAATCCACTCCCACGGACTCCGCGCTCGCCGCCGAACCGCGCTGATTGCTTTCGCCGGATGGAGCGATCCGTCCGGTTTTTTGCACCGCCTGTCGCATTGGGGGTTTTCGCCCTTGTTTTGGGCCCCGCTGAGAGTAATTTACCGGCGTCAACCAAACCCCGTCTCCCCATGAGAACCATCCGCGTGATGCTTGCCGGTTTGCTGGGCGCCACCCTCGCCCTTTCCCTGGTCGCCGCGACCAAGGTGCAGAAAAAAACCTATTCGGTCGTGGGCTACTACGCCGGGGCCCAACCCTCCCCCGCCTTGATGGAAAAGGCCGCCAAAGCAGTCGGCGAAAAAATGGCGGGCTACACGCAGGTGCTGGACCCCAACGACGCCGCGCACGACGTGCAGGTGCGTTTCAACCGCGACAGTTTCGAGATCTACGTGGACGCGCTTCCCCTCGAACGCCGGCCGCACTCCGCGGTCGAGAAGCAGTCGGTTTACCAGTGGTACCAGCAGGGCGATCTGGCGCGGGAGTATGCCGACGGAAACAACGGCGGGAGGTAGGCCTTCCTGGCCTTCCCCCTGTCCGAAGCCCTGAGGCCGTGGGCACGGCGCCCCGCACATTCGACCGGGGCAGAGCGTTCAAGAGAAAGTCGTAGCCGCCGTGGATCAGGAGAATATCCGATCCACGCTTCCGTCATCCTGAGCCGTGCGAAGGCTGGAGGGTTGGGCTCCCGCCCAACCGGTCGGGCGGGAGCCCGACCCTCCAATAGACCCTTGGGTCGCTCCTTCGCACGGCTCAGGATGACCGCGGGGAAAGAATTTGAGGTTCTCGGGACTGGGCGGCGGTCTGGACCTGAAGTTGCAACCCACCGGCGAATGTCCGGCCGGTGGGTTATTTCTCGCGGTGACCTGACACCCACGGCATTGGTTGGCGCACACTATGCCGGAAACCGCCGTCCCGAGCCCCGCCTCCCATTCACCGGCCCGGCTCGACTCCCTCGACCTGTTGCGCGGGCTGATCATGGTGGTCATGGCGATCGACCACGTCCGCGATTATTTCCACTTCAGCGCGATCCAAGGCGTGGATCCGCTCGACCTGGCCCGGACGACACCGGCGATTTTCCTGACACGGTTCATCACGCATTTTTGTGCGCCGATCTTCTCCTTCCTCGCCGGCATCTCGGTTTACCTGGCGGTGAAGCGCGGCAAACCGAAGGGCCAGCTTTCCGGTTTCCTGATCAAGCGCGGGCTGTGGCTCATCCTGCTCGAGCTGACGGTGCTCATGTGGTTCGGCTGGGCGTTCAAGATCAACCTGCACCTGTACTTTCTCGCGACGCTTTGGGCGCTGGGCTGGTCGATGATCGTGCTCGCCGGCCTGATCCACCTGCCCTTCCGCGTCGTCGCGATTTTTTCCGCCGTCCTGATCCTCGGCCACAATGCGTTCGATGGCATCAAGCCGGAGAGCTGGGGCGCGCTGGGGTGGCTGTGGCAGGTCCTGCATGTAACCAGCATGATCGAGACGAAGTCGGGCTTCACGTTCTTCGCCTTCTACCCGCTCATCCCCTGGGTGGCCGTCATGTCCGCGGGCTACTGCTTTGGCCGCCTATACGACTGGGAGTCGGTCCGTCGCCAGCGCTGGCTGGTCGGCTTGGGCGCCGGGGCGATCGCTGCTTTTGTCGTGCTTCGCGCCACCAACGCCTATGGCAACCTGACGCCCTGGGCCAGTCAGCCGCGTCCCGGGTTCACCGTGCTCTCGTTCCTCGACCTGACGAAATATCCTCCGTCGCTCTGCTACCTGCTCCTGACTCTCGGCGTGGGACTGATCCTGCTGGCCGTGTTTGAACGCTGGAGCCCGCGTTGGATCCAGCCGCTGCTGGCGTTCGGTCGCGTTCCCTTCTTCTACTACCTCCTGCACATCCCCCTGATCCACGGGCTGGCCTATCTGACCAATTTGCTTCGCTTTGGTCGCGCCGATTTCTCGCCCGTGGAGGGCACGCCTCCGCCCGAAGCGGGCTTCGGCCTGCTCGCGACCTACGGCGTCTGGATCGCGGTCGTCGCGGGGCTCTACCCCGCCTGCCGCTGGTTCGTGGGCGTCAAGCAACGCCGGCGCGACCTGGCGTGGTTGAGCTATTTCTGATGCCGCCGGCGGGGAGTGGCGCGGGCTGATGTAGGTCGGGGTTTATCCCCGACTGATTCGCGCTCGCGTCGGGCGTAAAGCCCGACCTACAACCGGCGCGCCTTCAGACCTTCGTCTTGAAGTAGGCGATGGTCTTCTTGAGTCCCTCGGCGAGCGGCACCTTCGGCTCCCACTTCAGGTGCTTCTGCGCGAGCGTGATGTCCGGCCGGCGCTGCTTCGGGTCGTCGGACGGCAGCGGCTTGTGGACGATCTTCGACTTGCTCTTGGTCAGCTTCAGCACCTGCTCGGCGAGCTCGAGCATGGTGAATTCGCCGGGGTTGCCAATGTTCACGGGCCCGACCGTCTCGGTCTGCTTCATCAGGAGCACGAAGCCCTCGATCAGGTCGTCGACATAGCAGAAGGAACGCGTCTGCTGGCCGTCGCCGTAAACGGTGATGTTCTCGCCCTTGAGTGCCTGCACGATGAAGTTCGAGACCACGCGGCCGTCGTTCGGATGCATGCGCGGGCCGTAGGTGTTGAAGATGCGGACGATGCGGATATCGACCTTGTTCTCGCGGTGGTAGTCGAAGAAGAGCGTCTCGGCGACGCGCTTGCCCTCGTCGTAGCAGGAGCGGCGGCCGATCGGGTTGACGTTGCCCCAGTAGCTCTCGGGCTGGGGGTGGACGGAGGGATCGCCGTAGACTTCGGAGGTGCTCGCCTGAAAAACGCGCGCCTTGATGCGCTTGGCGAGGCCGAGGCAGTTGATCGCGCCCATCACCGACGTCTTCGTCGTCTTGATGGGGTTGTACTGGTAGTGCGGCGGCGAGGCGGGACAGGCGAGATTGTAGATCTGGTCGACCTCGTACTTGAACGGGTCGATCACGTCGTGGCGCACGAACTCGAAGTTCGGCTCCTTCGCCAGGTGCGCGATGTTGGCCTTCGACCCGGTAAACAGGTTGTCGAGGCAGATGACCTCGTGGCCGTCGGCCAGCAATCGGTCGCAGAGATGGGAACCAAGAAAGCCGGCGCCGCCGGTGACAAGGATACGCATGGGAGGAGGCGACCAGTCAAAACAAGGCCCCGCCGCGGTTCAATCCGCATTCCTCTCGCCAGCTTTTCGCCGGCGGCCTAGCAATTCCGCCGCCCAACCCTGCTGTTCGCATGGCCAGCCTCAATCCCCTCTTCCCGATCCTCGGCGTGGCCTTCCTCGTGGCTTTCGTCATCTGGCTCGTGTGGCCGCGGAGCGATTCGCTGGGCGAGGCCTACGACAGCCTGACGAACGCGATCCTGCCCTTCGTCCTCCTGCTCGCCGCGCCGGTTTTTCTCTACGCCAGCTGGCACCAGCTGGGCGCCAAGGAGCGGCTGCTCGGCGAGGGCCTGCCGGTCAGCGCCGACCTCGGGTACGTCGTCGGCGCCCAGGGCGGACGGGCCCCGCGCTGCGTGTGGCGGTTCAAGGCGCTCGCCAATCCCCAAACCATCCTCGCCGACTACGAAACCCAGGCCCAGGCCTCCGGTTGGAAGACCGAGCGGACCACGCCCGCGCTCCTCCTGCACAAGCCCGAGGTCACCTTCGCGCTGTGGACCGAAAAGCACGGCGACGAGGCCGAGATCGTGTTCGAAAAGCGCCGCCCGAAACCGGGGAACTGATCGCTACCTCGCCTGCGCCGCCTCGCCCGCCTCGTAACGCTCGATCCAGGCGCGGTGCCAGGTGGCGTAGTCGCCCGCCTCGATGTGCGCCCGCGCCTGCGCCACCAGGTCGAGGTAGAAATGCAGGTTATGGATCGTGATCAGCGTGCTCGCGAGGATCTCGCCGGCCATGACGAGGTGCCGCAGGTAGGCGCGGGAGAATTTCTCCGTGTAATTGCCGAGGCCGGCCACGAGCGGCGCGGGATCATTGCGGTACTTCTCGTTGCGCAGGTTGATCAGGCCGTCGGGCGTGAAGGCCGCGCCGTTGCGCGCCACGCGCGTCGGGTGCACGCAGTCGAACATGTCCACGCCGAGTGCGATCATCTTCAGGATCTGCGGCGGCGTGCCGAGGCCCATCGTGTAGCGGGGCTTGTCCTTCGGCATGAAGGGCGTGGTGGCGGCGACCTGCTTGAGCATCTCGGGCTCGGGCTCGCCGACGCTGACGCCGCCCACGGCGTAGCCCGGGAAGTCCAGCGCGGCCAGCGACTCCGCCGCCTCGCGCCGCAGGTCGTCGAAGGTCGAACCCTGCGCGATCGCGAACACATGGCGGCCCGAGGCGAGGAAGCCGTTGTCCGTGGCGATCTGCTTGCACTGCTTCGCCCAGCGGTAGCTGCGGTCGACGGCGGCGCGACACTCGTCCTTCGTGCACGGCCAGGGCGGGCACTCGTCGATCACCATGGCGATGTCCGAACCGAGGTTGGCCTGGATCGTCATCACTTCCTTCGGGCCGAGGAAAAGTTTCGCGCCGTCGAGGTGCGACTGGAAGGCGATGCCGTCCTCCTTGATGTCGCGCAGCTTCGCCAGGCTGAAAACCTGAAAGCCGCCGCTATCGGTCAGGATCGGGCCGTTCCAGCCCATGAAGCGGTGCAGGCCGCCCAGCTCCCGGATCAGCTCCGAGGTCGGGCGCAGGTTGAGATGGTAGGTGTTGCCCAGGATGATCTGCGCGCCGATCTCAGTCAGGTGCGCCGGGGTGATGGCCTTGACCGTGCCCTGCGTGCCGACCGGCATGAAGATCGGCGTCTCGATGGTGCCATGCAGCGTCTTCAGCCGGCCGCGCCGGGCGGCCGTGGCTGTGTCGGTCTTTAGCAACTGGAAGTGGTCTGGCATTTAACAGCTGTCATTGCGAGGAGCGCAGCGACGAAGCAATCCATCTCGCTGGATCGCCACGGCCGGCACAGCCGGCCTCGCGATGACTGAGCACGCTGCCCGCAGCCTTGACCGCCTGTCAATGGCGGGTAGGGTCGCCAAAAGTGCTCCTGGTCATCGACAACTACGATTCCTTCACCTTCAACCTGGTCCAGTATTTCGGCCAGCTGGGGGTGACGATGCGCATCTTCCGGAACGACGAGATCACCCCCGCCGACGCCGTGAAGCTCAACCCCGACCGCGTGCTCATTTCGCCCGGTCCCTGCACCCCCTCCGATGCCGGCGTAAGTCTCGACATGATCAAGACTTTCGCAGGTAGGAAGCCCGTCCTGGGCGTGTGCCTCGGCCACCAGGCGATCGGCCAGCTTTTCGGTGGCAACGTCATCCGCGCGCCCCGCCAGATGCACGGCAAGCTTTCCCCCATCAAGCACACCAATCGGGGCGTGTTTGCCGGCCTGCCGACGCCCTTTACCGCCACCCGTTATCATTCGCTCCTGGTCGAGCGCTCCAGCCTGCCCGACTGTCTCGAGATCACCGCCGAGACGGCCGAGGGCGAAATTATGGGCCTGCAGCACAAACAATTCGCCGTTCATGGTGTCCAGTTCCATCCTGAATCCATCGCCACCGAGGGTGGCATGAAGATTCTCCAAAACTTCCTCGCCCTGAACTGACCCCATGCGTTGCCCCAAGTGCACCTCCATTGAAGACAAGGTGATCGACTCGCGCATCGCCCGCGACGGCAACTCCATCCGCCGTCGCCGCGAGTGCATGGAGTGCGGCCACCGCTTCACCACCAACGAGGAGTTCGTGCGCGACACGCTCACCGTCGTGAAGCGCGACGGGCGCCAGGAACCCTTCCTCCGCGAAAAGCTCATCGGGGCCATCCGCGCCGCCTGCCACAAGCGCCCGATCGACAACGAACAGGTTTCCATGCTGGTCGAGGACGTGATCGACGCCGTCGAGGCGCGCTACGACAGCCAGGTCCCCACCCAGGCGATCGGCGAGCACGTGATGCAGCGCCTGCGCAAGATGGACCAGGTCGCCTACGTGCGCTTCGCTTCCGTCTACAAGGAGTTTCGCGACGTGTCGGAGTTCGTCAGCGAAATCAGCAATCTTGCACCCGAGGGTCGCAGTGGTACACCCAAAGCCAAGAAATGACGCGTTCCCCGCAACTGCGCCGGCTACACTTCCTCAACGCCCTCTTCGCGCCCCTTACCGGGCAGGACCTGTACCTGGCGCAACAAATCGACGACGCCATCGCGACCAGCCTTGGCGAGGCTGAACAACGCGACCCGCAGGACCCGGCTTTCACCGCCGCCGCCGCCAAGCTTTTCTCGCGCCTCTGCGCCACCCAGCCCCGGCACGGGTTTTTCCATTGGGACGCCAGCGCGGGCGACACGGGCGACACGCCGCTTTTCGCCCGGGCCGGCCTGATGCAGGGCCTCAAGCAACTCGCCCCCTTCACCGAGTCCACGCTGCTCGTGACCAACCTGCGCAGCGCCCACTGCCCGCCTGACCGGCGCTGGACCGCGCGCCGGCAGCGCAACTACGACGAGTCGCTCTCGCTCATCCGCGACCTCGCCGCCGCCCGCTCGCGCCGCAGCGCGAATTTGAACCTGTTGTTCTTGTAACCACGAAATACACCAAACACACGAAACCGGTCCGCTGGCATTTCGTGTATTTCGTGTGTTTCGTGGTAACTCTCCGCCATGAAGACCATTTTTCAGAAAATCATCGACCGCGAGATTCCCGCGAAGCTCGCCCATGAGGACGACCTCTGCATCGCGATCCACGACATCAACCCGCAGGCGCCGGTGCACGTGCTCGTGATTCCGAAGAAGGCCATTGCCCGCGTCGGTGCGGCCAGTGTCGCGGATCAGGCCGTGCTTGGCCACCTGTTGCTCACCGCCGGAAATCTCGCGCGAAAGCTGGGCGTCGCCGAGTCGGGTTACCGATTGGTCATCAACAGCGGCCCCGACGGCGGCGAGACCGTGCCGCACATGCATGTGCATCTTCTTGGACAGCGGCCACTAGCGTGGCCGCCGGGTTGAAAACCGACGGAACAAACGTCGTCTCCCTCAGTCTACAGCGTCACCTGCATTCATGAAAACTTCTCGTCCCTTTGTCGTATTGAGCACGGGCACCGCCCTGCTCCTCTCTTCCCTGTTCAGTTCGGGCTGCGCCTCTGACGGCTCCAACCAGAACGCGCAAACCGGCGCCACGGCGGGCGCGGTGGCGGGTGCCATTCTCGGCACCATTATCGGCCACCAGTCCGGTGAAGACGGTGCCGGCGCCGCCATCGGCGCGGCCGCGGGTGCGATCATCGGCGGCACGGCCGGCAGCCAGAAGGACCGCCGCGTGCAGGAGATCCAATACGAGCGTCGCGTCGCCGAGGAAACCGCCGCCCGCGAACGGGCCGAAGCCGATGCCCAGCGCCAGCGCATGATCGCCCAGGGCAAGACGGTTGAGGACCAGGAACTGCTCGAGGCCCGCCAGCGCGCCGAGGCCGCCGAGGCCGAGGTTGCCCGCCTCAAGGCGGAGGAAGAAGCCGCGCTCCGGAAGGCCAAGCAGCTGCAGGAGTACAAGGACCGCGAGGCGGCCGCCAAGGCCGAGGCCGATCACATGAAGGGCGTCACGCCCTAAGCGGCGTCCCCTTCCCCTTCGAGCCCCGGCCATTCCGCCGGGGCTTTTTGCGGGCGGACATTTGCGTCCACCCGCGTCGAACGTCAGGCTCGCGCGCTGTTCAGCAGTCTTTCGAGGCTGCGGATCGTGCCGTCCAAACGGCCCGTTTCCCCGCGAATGGCTTCGGCCGAAGCCGTGTTCTGGTCGGCGATCGTGGCGTTCTGCTCCGTCACCGCGGTCAGGGACCGGTTGCTCGAGTTGATGTGCTGCATGTTCTGCAACATCTGCTCGGACGAATTGTGGATATTCTTCATGAGCGTGCCCGACTCGGCGGCGTTGGCGGAAATGTCCCGCAGCACGCCGAGCACCTCGTCACTGAGACCGGCGCCACTCTGGATGGCTCGTCGCGCTTCCTCCACGAGCCGGCTGGTCTCCGCGGTTGCCTCGGCGGCGCGCTTCGCGAGGTTGCGCACCTCCTCCGCGACCACCGCGAAGCCCGTGCCGGCCGCCCCGGCGCGGGCGGCTTCAATCGAGGCGTTGAGCGCGAGGATGCTCGTCTGGAAGGCGATCTCGTCGATGGTCTTCACGATGCGGAAGGTCGCCCGGCTGGACTCGGAAATCTTCGTCATCGTCTCCGCCAGGGTCTTCATCGCGTCGTGCGACTCGCTGACCAGGGCGCCGGCGCCCGCCATCTGCGTGACGGCCTGCCCGGCGGAAGCGACGTTCTTCTGGTTCACCGCGGTGAGTCCTTCCAAGGCCGCGCCCGTCTGCACGAGATCGGCCGCCTCCTTGGTGGCGCCCGCCGCCAGCCGTTGCGCCGCCTCGCCCGCCGCGGCGACGGAGCGCGCAATCGCCTCCACGCCCGCGGCCAGGCCGTGATGGGCCGTGCGCAGGCGGCGCTCGATCCGCCGGACGCGGAACAGGCCGACACCGAACGTCACGAGCACGAGCCCGGCGGCCGGGACGGCGGCCCGCTGCAGCTCCGCGCGCACCTCCTGTTTCCGGGCGAGGACGAACGCGCGCAGCTCGGCGAAGAGATGGGGCTCCACCTGGTCGAACAACTCGTCGCGCGCGGCACTGGCGGCGAGCCACTCCGGCAGGAGTTCCCGCTTGAAGGGCTGCGTCTCCGCCTGGGTTTCCCCGACGATGGTGCCAGGCAGTGCATTGGCCCGGACATAGGCCGGCTCGGCAAACAATGCCTTCCAGTAGTCGACCTGGTCCCGCGGGGCCATCTGCATTGCGTTGGATTCGTGGTACCGGCGTTCCGAGGTGGCATTCAGCGCACGGTTCGAGGCCGCGACCGTCGGGCGCTCCACGTTGAAGCCCTGGTTCACCAGCGCGCGTTCACTCTCCGCGGCGCTCGCCACGCGGCCGAAGCCTGCGAGCTGTTCCAGGCGGGCACGGATCGCAGCGGAATCACTCTCGGTGGCCAGCAGGTTCATGGCCGCGAGCAAGGCATCGGTGGCCTCGAGATAATGTTGGTCGGCCGCACGGGCCCCGGCCGAGCCGGTATTACCCGGCCGCATGTACGCGTCCCGGGCTTCGCCCAGGCGTTCCTGCGTCAACATGACCGCGGCCACCGCGTCGCGCATCTCGGGACGCGCCAAAGCCGGCGGCGGCGCGGATTGCAGCCGGGCACGCAGCCGGTCCCGCTCCGCATTCGTGGCCTCGACCCGGCGACGGTAGGCCACCGCGTCGATGGCCCCGGTCGCGACGGAAGCCGCGCGGCGCTCGGCGAGCAACGCCTGGTGAATTTCGCCGAGACCGGCGTCGAAATCGATCGCGGCCTCGACGCGGTCCAGTTGCCGCAACGCCAGGGCCTGCCGGCCGATGGCGATACCGGAAAAGATCAAGGCGCCGCCGAGGGGCGCGGCGACCAGCAACAGCAATTTGCGGGAAAGGGAAAGAGGGAGCTTCATGGTCGTCAGCGGGTCAGGGCGACAGCGTCAGTCTTGGCGGCAATCGGCGCGCGGGGCGCCACGGACGGGGTGGGCCGCGCGGGCAGGGCCGGTTTGGGTTTCTCCGCCTTCGGGCGGCGGGAGGCGAGATCCTCGAGGCGGGCGATGCTATCGTCCAGGCGGGCCGCTTCCTGCAGGATGAACGCGGCGGTGGCGGCGTTTTCCTCCGCGATCGCGGCATTGCCCTGCGTCTGCTCGTCGAGTTGCCGGGTGGCGGCGTTAATCTCATCGATGCCGCGCACGAGTTCGCCGGTGGCGGATTGAATCTCGGCCATCTGGCCGCTGGCGGCGTGGGCCTGCGTCTTCACCTCCTTGAACAGCGTCTCAACCTTCTGGCTGAGCTGGACGCTGCCGGTGGTGAGGCTGTGGGCGCCCTCGATGAGGCGGGCGATCGAAGCGGATTGCTCGGCGGCGCCCTTGGCGAGCGTGCGCACTTCATCGGCCACGACCGCGAATCCGGCTCCGGCGTCCCCGGCCCGCGCGGCTTCCACGGAGGCGTTGAGCGCGAGCAGGTTCGTCTGGAAGGCAATCTCGTCGATGGTGGTGGCGATTTGCTTGGTGCGTTCGCTGGTGCTGGCGACTTGCTGCACTGCCTGGACGAGCTGCTCCATCGAACCCGTGGCCCGCTGGACCAGCGCGTCGGTACTCTGCATCCGCCCGGAAACGGCCTGGGCGCTGGTGGAATTCTGGCGGTTGGTGGCGGTGAGTTCCTCGAGCGAGGCGGCCGTCTCCTCGAGGGCGGCGGCCTGGCGGGACGCCACGTCGGAGAGCCGGGTGCCGGCGGTGGTGAACTCGGTCGCGGCGTGGCGCATGTTCTGCACGCCCTCGCGCAAGGCGAGGATGGCGGCGGCGACCGCCTGGAAGACCGACCGGCTCATGAACCAGGCGACGATGCCCGAGACGAGAAGCACGCCGGCCAGCAGGCCGATCATCACCACGCGCTCCCGCTTGACCGCGGCTACGTAGTCATTCGCGAACGCCTGGAGCTCGTTCAGCACGTATGGTTGGAGCTCCACCAGCAGGCGGTAGCGCTTGGCCTCGCTCAATTCGCGCCAGGCCGGCAGGGCAGCGGGATCGAATTTCCGCTTGGTGAGCGATTCCGCCTGGGCGAACTGGCGGACCGCCCGGTCGGACTCGACGTAGATCGGATCGGAAAACACCTCGCGCAAATGCGGCTGCAGCGCCGCGGGCGCCTGCGTGAGGAGCCGCTGCTCGAGCTGGCGGCGCATATGCGTGGCAAACTCCGCGGCGGCCGCATTGCCGAGCGTCTTGTATTGGCCGAGCTCATGGCCCCAACAGTAAATGCCGCTCTCCGTCGTGGCGTTGTTGTGCAGGTCGATGACCCAGATGAGCGCCTGGATCCGCTGGCGGATGGCAAGGTCGTTGGATTCCCCGACGAGTGAGCGGACGGCGGCACCCAACGGCGCCTGGATGTTGTTGTAGTCGCTCTGGTTGAACTTCCGCGCCTCGCGATCGTCGCCGGGTTTCACGCCCAGGAAATAAGTGCGCAGCGCACCGAGCTGCCCGTACAGCTCCAGCGCGCGGTCGAGATTTCCGGTCAGGTTCTCGTTGTAAGCCGTGCGATTGAGCTGCGCGAGTTTCCCGCGAATCCGCGCCACGACCTCGTCGCTTTCCTTGATGTGCTGCCGGTACTCGCCGGCGGCGTCGGCGCGGAGATACATGTTCCAGCTGTCGGTGTACTCCATTCCCATCAGGATGTTGAACCGGCCGACGTCGACCGCGATCGAGATGACGTCCGCCATGCGGCCCAGCTCGGCGGCCTTCGAGGTGAGCTGGCGGACCTGCTGCACGGCAAATACCGTCGCGCCGATCAATGGCACGAGGACCATGAGCAGCATGCTGTCACGAAGGCCGAGGGTGCGTCTCGTCATGGGGGTCGGGAGTTGAAGGGGTGCCCCAAAACGTCTGCTACCCAAGCTGGGGGCAGCCGGGGACGCAGACGGAGTGTGCAGGGGTAACACACTTCCCCAATATCGGTCCGCCCGCGGCTTTTCTTCAGGGGCAATTGCGCAAAATTGGCAAATAAGGGGACCTCGACAGATTTTGTATCGGCCCGACGATACAAATACTGAGGGGAATCTCCTAGCCCGAACAGTTCCCACCCCAAAGTGGGAACTGTTCGCCCGTTCGGGCCGACTTCGTCGGGGCTTGCCGCGACAAGGTCGCTTCGACCGAAGGGAGAACGGAAATTTCTCTCACCCAAGACTTCGTGTGCGTGAATTTTCCGGGCTAGATCTTCGCTTCGAAAGAGCCGTCCGCGCGTTTGGTGAGGAGTCGCTTGAGCTCCAGCATCATCAACGCCGCCGAGATCTGCGGCGTGCCGAGACCGGTGACGGTAGCGACGCCATCGATACCCAGGCGGTTACCGCCTTGGAAACAAGCCAGCACCTGCGCCTCGTCCGGCGAGAGCGGCAGCAGTCGCTCGGCCGGCGCCTCCGCCTCCTCGCGCCGCGGTATCGGCTGCGGGCGCAGTCCGTCGAGGTAGTTCAATTCGTTGAGAATGTCGTCGATGCTCGTGAAGAGCGTCGCGCCATCGCGGATCAGTTGGTGACAGCCTGCGCTGCTCGGCTGGTCGATGCGACCGGGCACGGCGAAGAGCAGGCGGCCCTGCTCGCCGGCGAAACGCGCCGTGATCATCGCGCCGCCGGACACGTCGCTCTCCACCACCACGATCGCCTCACACATGCCGGCGACGACGCGGTTGCGCATCGGGAAGGTCTGCTTGTCGGCTTTGCGGCCGAACGGAAACTCGGAAAGCACCGCACCCGTCTCGGCAATGCGCCGGTAGAGATCGTAGTTTTCCGGCGGGTAGATGATGTCGAGGCCGCAGCCGAGCACGGCGGCGGTCTTGCCGCGGGCCGCCAGCGCGCCTTCGTGCGCCGCGGTGTCGATGCCCCGGGCGAGTCCGCTGACGACGCAGAAACCCAGCCGCGCGAGGTCGCCACCGAGCTTCTTCGCGACGGCCTGGCCGTAGAGCGTCGTACGCCGGCTGCCCACGACGGCGATGTTCGGCCGGTCGAAGAGGTAGCCGCCCTTGCGGTAGAGGCCGATCGGCGGGTCGTGGATTTCCTTCAGCAGGCGCGGGTAGCCTTCGTCGCCCCCGGTGATGAAGGTCGCGCCGGCCTGCGCGAGGCGCTCCTCTTCGCGAGAAAGGTCGAAGTGCGTCCGCCAGTTCACGAGGGCATCGCTGGTCTCGGGGCCAACGCCGCGCACGGCTTCGAGGCGGCGCCGGTCGGTGCGCAGGATCTCGCGCGGATCGCCCCCGAGCTCCTGCAGGAGCCGGTTGAGCGTGATGGGGCCGATGTTGGGCAGGTCGTTCAAAATCATGAACGCCTGCCGCTCGGTCAGGGAATCTGCCATGTTCAGGAGTGGAGGCCCGGCCCGAGCTGTTCTAAAACTTCCGAAATCTCTACGGCCACCTGCCCGCGAGCGCGAGCCAACAAATCGGCCGCACGCCCGTGCCAGACGACGCCCCGGAGGGCCGCCAGCAGCGGGTCTGCCGGTTGCTGCGCCAGCAGGCCGCCGATCAGGCCGGCGAGCAGGTCGCCGCTGCCCCCACGTGCCAGGACCGGCCCGCCGAACGGGCTGTGATAGATGACCTTGCCATCCGTCACGCGCGTCAGCGGACCCTTGAGCACAAGCACGCCGTGCGGCGCCGTGAACTTCCCGTCGGTGAAGAGCTTCGGGGCGATGCGCTCGAACTCGCCGGCGTGCGGCGTGCCGATGAAGGGGCGATCCTTCACCGCCTCGACCACCTCGCCGCGCAACGCGTCGGCATCGAGCACCAGCGGCAGATTGTTCGTATTGCGCACAATCGCCTGGATCGTCGTCAGCACCTCGGGCTCGGCGCTCATGCCCGGGCCGACCAGCAAGGCGCTGGCGCGCGGCAGACGCTCGCGAATCAACTCCACCGTGCCGCCGGCAAGCCCACCCTTCGGCGTTTCCGGGCATCCAACCCACATCGCCTCGGGATGCGCGGCGGCATACTCCGGCGCCAGAGAGGCCGGAACGAAGGCGGTCACCAACCCTGCCCCGCTGCGGAGCGCCGCGCGGGTGGCCAGCATCACGGCGCCAGGATAACTGCGGGAGCCACCGACGATCAGAACATGGCCGAAAGTGCGCTTGTCGGTCTGGGATGAGCGCAGCTGCCCCAGCGGCGACAGCACGGCGGTGGTGAGTATTTGTTCAGTCGCTTCCGGGGCGCCCGCGGCGAAGAAACCCAAGTCGAGGTAACGCAACCGTCCCACCGAGGTGCTCACGCGCAGCGACAGCACCGGGCGCTTCACGATGCCGGTCGCGTAGGTGAAATCAGCGCGAAAGATCGTCGTCGCATTTTTCTCCCCGACCCCGCTCGGCAGGTCGACTGCGGCACGGAACCGGATTCCTTGGTGCCCATTGACCCGGGTCAGGATTGAAGCCGTGGCCTCGTCCATCTGGGCGCGGAACTGGAAACCGAAGATACCGTCCAGGCAGAGCGCGTAGGCGGCACCGGCCGCCAGGGCCTCATCGGACGACACGAGCTCGACCCGCCCCGGCGCGTCGGCCTTCAGGCGGTCCAGCGCGCGACCCGCCAGCGGACGCAGTTCGCGCACACCGAACGCGAGCACCACCGTGGCGCGTGCCTGCGGTTTCAACGCCAGGATCGTCCGCGCCGCGAGCAGCGCGTCACCGCCATTGTGGCCCTTGCCGGCCAACAGGAGAATGCGCCCGTCATCCGGAAACCCACCGATCTCCTTGTAATCTTCCAGCACCTCGCGGCCGATCGCTTCGCCGGCCTGCACCATCGCGTCCCACTCGGCGGCCTCATTCTTCAACAATGACGCCTCCCACGCCTTGGCTTCGGGACAACTGAGAACCGGAAGAGAAGATATTGAGCTACTTTCCATCTGGCAGATCGAGCTTCGGAAGCGTAGGCGACGGAGGAACCGGAAGATTCACTTTCAAATCTGGAGCCGAAGGGCGCTTCTCTTCCGGAGTTGGGCCGGAGACTAGCCGGAATGAATTATCCGGCCGTGGCTCATGTCTGTAACCCACAGATTTTTTTCTAAGAAAAACAAACGGGTGGCTGGGGGATTCGTGTAAATCCATGGCATCACTACCAGGACGAATACCGGGCCCCCACCATTCCAGCTCCCTTGCCGAGACTTCCCTGATCGTCATAGCACGAAAAGACACTTTGTCGCCACTGCGCTTAGCCTCAAAAAAATACGTGTACGACTGTGAACCCGGATTCCAGTAAGCGAACCAGGTCATGTTTGATTCCCAATCAACCTGTTCTTCCCAGATCGCAAAATAGTCCGGCAGACCAAACCAATCCGGATTGTTCGCCAGCCCCACCGACTCGAGCTTTGACTGGGCTTGTACTGATGGGAGTACTCTCGATGCCACGGGCTTCGCTTTGCGGGGTACAGGCATAAGAAGGAAGACCAGCCACGCGCCAAATATGACCAAAGCAATCCACCCCGCTTGGGCTGTCGTGAAGCGCGACTTTGACCGCGCTGTCATGTCTACACGTGCTTGACGAGCGCGGCCACCGCCATGGCATGGCTGTCGATGTGCGAGAGCGAGAGCCACACGTGCGTGGCCCCCACCTGCGCGAGCAGCGCCTGGCCCTTGGCATCGAGGTGGACGAGCGGCTCCTTGCGCGAGCCGTGGTAGACGGAAACGGACGTCCACTCGAGGTGCTCGCCGATGCCGGTGGTGAAGGCCTTCGCCACCGCCTCCTTGGCGGCCCAGCGCGCGGCGTAGTGTTTGTGCGAGTACTTGATACTGTTGCAGTACGCCTGCTCCTCCTCGGTGAACACGCGCTTGAGGAAGCGTTCGCCATGCTTCTCGAGTACGTGGCGGATGCGCTCGGTCTCGATGATGTCGCAACCGAGTCCGATCAGGACGCCGCCGGGAGGGAGGACGATGTTCATGGGAGGAGGGACTACTGACTACGGACAACGGACCACAGACTTAGGAACATTGCCACAGGAAGTTCATCCCGCCAGCGACAGGTCAGTGGTCTGTAGTCGGTGGTCCTTGGTCTTTTCATGGATTCATCAACCGCTTCATCGTCGCGACGGCCTCGGCCATGCCGTGCGTGAGGGCGCGGCTGACGATGCTGTGGCCGATGTTGAGCTCGTGCAGGTGCGGGATGGTGCGGACCTCGGCGATGTTGACGTAATTGATGCCATGGCCGGCGTTGACGACGAGACCGAGCCGGCGGCCGAGCGTCGAGCCCACGACCAGTCGCGCAAATTCGCCGCCCCGATCGCCGCCATGGTAGGCGTTGGCATAGGCGCCGGTGTGCAGTTCGATCCACGGGGCCTTCAGCTTCACGGCCATCTCGATCTGCGCGACGTCGGGATCGATAAAGAGGCTGGTCTTGATGCCGGCCGCGTTCATGGCGTCGGTAACCGCCGCGACCTTGTCCCGATGCTTCACCACGTCGAGACCGCCCTCGGTGGTGATCTCCTCGCGGCTCTCGGGCACGAGGCAGACGGAATGAGGCTTTAGCTCCAAAGCGAGCTTCGTCATCGCCGGCGTGCAGGCCATCTCCAGGTTGAGACGGGTACCCTTGTGCACGGCGAGGCGGCGAACGTCCTCGTCCTGGATATGCCGGCGATCCTCGCGCAGGTGGACGGTGATGCCGTCGGCCCCGGCCTTTTCGCAGACATATGCCAGTTCCACCGGGTCGGGCTCGATGGCCCCGCCGTGCGTTGCCCCGGCGGACCGGTAGCGGGCCTGGCGCAGGGTGGCGACATGGTCGATGTTGACGCCGAGCAGGATCATAAGGGGAAGGTTGACCATTAAGGAACCGCCACTTCTGCTTGGCAAAAGCGAAATGACCGACACCCCCGCAGCGCCCGCGAGAAAAGCCGAGAATCTGTGGCTGAACCTGATCTTCAATCTCGGCTTGCCGACAGCCGTCATGAGCTGGGGCAGCGGCGAGCGGGTGCTGGGACCCAAGTGGGGACTGCTGGTCGCGCTCCTCTTTCCGCTGGGCTACGGCATCTATGACTATGCGCAGCGCCGGCGGTTGAACTTCATCTCGGCGATCGGTTTCGTGAGCGTGCTGATCACCGGCGGCTTTGGCCTGCTCAAGCTCGACGGCTTCTGGTTTGCCGTGAAGGACGGTGTCATTCCCGCCCTGATCGGCGTCGCGGTCCTCCTCTCGCTGCGCACCAAGGAACCGCTCGTGCACGAGATTCTCTACAATCCCCAGGTGATCGACGTGGAGCGCATCGAGGTGGCGCTCAATGAACGCGGCACGCAGGCGGGATTTACGGCGCTGATGCGCAAGTCGAGCTACCTGATCGCCGCCGCCATGCTGATCAGCGCCGTGCTCAACTATGCCTGTGCCCGCTGGATCATCGTGAGCCCGCCCGACACGGAGGCCTTTAACAAGGAACTGGCGAAGATGCACTGGGTCAGCATGGTCGGCCTGTCGATCCCGACGGTCGGGATGATGTTTTATGCACTGTGGGGGCTGCTGAAGGGACTCGAGCAACTCAGCGGGCTGACGATGGACGAGATCCTGCGCCAGCCACCGGAGCCCAAAAAAGCCGCCCCGGCGGTCGGGGCGGCGGAAGAGCAGGCGAAGGACGAGAGCGCTTAGAGCGGATTAAATTAGACCGTAGCCGCATCTCCACTTGTTTGTCATCGCGAGGTGCGCGAAGCGCGCCGTGGCGATCCAGCTGGATTGCTTCGTCGCTGCGCTCCTCGCAATGACACGATTTGGCTATGTCCTTATCTAAAACGCTTAGCCGCGCTGCGCCGCCGGCACGTAGTCACGCTTGGCCACGCCGACGTAGATCTGGCGCGGCCGGTAGATGCGGCCCTTCGGGTTCGACGCCACCTCGCGCCAGTTGGCGATCCAGCCCGGCGCGCGGCCGATGGCGAACATGACGGTGAACATGTTCGTCGGGATGCCGAGCGCGCGGAAGATGATGCCCGAGTAGAAATCGACATTCGGGTAGAGTTTGCGCGAGACGAAGTAGTCGTCCTTGAGCGCGGCCTGCTCGAGGTTCTTGGCGATATCGAGGAGCGGGTCGGACTTGCCGAGCTTCTTCAGCACCACGTCGCACGCCTGGCCGATGACCTTGGCGCGCGGATCGAAGTTGCGGTACACGGCGTGGCCGAAGCCCATCAGGCGGTTGCTCTTCGAGCCGCCCTTGGCCGCCTCGATGAAGCGGGTGCCGTCGTCATGCTCGTCGTGGATCGACTGGAGCATGTTCATGACGGCGGTGTTGGCGCCACCATGCAGCGGGCCCGAGAGCGCGTTGACGCCCGCGGCCAGCGACGTGAAGAGGTTCGCGCCGCTGGAACCGACCATGCGCACCGTCGAGGTGCTGCAGTTCTGTTCGTGGTCGGCGTGCATGAGCAGGATGAGGTTCAGCGCCTGCGTGACCTCGGGAATGATCGCGTAATCCTTGTACGGATCCGAGAACATCAGGTGCAGGAAATTGTCGCAGAACGGCAGGTCCTTCGGGTGGACAAAAGGCAGGCCGCGATTGTGGCGGTAGATCATCGCGCCAAGCGTCCGGATCTTCGAGATGGCAAGGGCGGCCGCGTGGTCGAAGTTCTGCAAGTCCTTCTCGAAGTTATTCGTGGCGAGCTGCGGGTAGTAGGCCGCGAGCGCACCGACCAACGACGAGAGCATGCCCATCGGGGGTGCATCCTTCGGGAAACCCTCGAACAGCCGCTGCATTTGCGGTTCGACGTGGGAGTTCTCGCGCAGGAGGTCGCCGAACTTCCGGCGCTGGTCGGCATTCGGCAGCTCGCCGTAGATCACGAGGTAGGCCGTCTCAACAAACTCGGAGTGGGCCGCCAGTTGCTCGATCGGGTAGCCCCGGTGACGGAGGATGCCGTTGTCGCCATCCAGAAAGGTCACCTGGCTTTCGCACGAACCCGTATTGCCGTAGCCCTGATCGTAGAAAATGTAGCCCGAGTCCTTGCGGAGGTTGCGGACGTCGACCGCCTTTTCCCCTTCGCTGCCAACCATTACCGGATAGGGGAACTCTTTGCCGTCGATCTTGATGGAAGCTTGATTGGGCATGATGGGGTGACGTCCAAAAGAGCACAAAACGGGCCTCTTGCAAAGCAAAGCCTCGGCCGGACCACCGGGCTCCGCCAATCATTAGCCCCTCAGCTGCAAGCCGGTAGAAAATGTAAACGGACGGCCTGACTCAAGGCCACCGGGCTTAGCGCACCGGAACCGTCGGCACGGCGAAGGTATCGGCCGGAAAGGATTCGTTCACCGTGACCTGATCAAAGGTAATGACCGTGCTGAGGCCGCGGGACGACGTGTTGATCACCTTTTTTGGGAAGCGGACCCCGTTGACGATGATTTCCCCTTCCTCCCGGATCTCGCCGCCGCCCTCCACGACCGTCTTCACGAGATGGCCGGAGGACCGGTCGAAATAGCGCAGAAACACGATGTTGCCGCCGTGGGAGAAGGACAGCTTCACGCATTTGATCGCGTCGACGTCCTCTTCGCCCAGATAGGTCACTTCGCGAGCGCCACCCAGCTTGGGCGAGTAAAAGCTGAGGTTTTCGACGGTGGTGGCCCGGAGGCGCTTGATGCTCATGGCATCCAGCAGCGTCAGGCGCTGGCTGTTCTTGCCGGTCAGGTCCACCACCCGCTCCCAGCCATCGTAGCCGTCGAGCGCCGTCGTCCGCTCGATCCGGCCGGACTGGATGATCTGGCGCTGCTGCATAGGCTGCTGAAAAACGATGTCGATCGACACCTTGACCGGCTGCTCGATGAGCTTCCGGGCGTCCGCGGGATCCGGCACCTGTTCCGTGCCGGCAAAGGAGCCTTGGAAGTGCAGGCTGCGCACCGCATCCAACGCGTCATCGCTCCCGAGATACGCCCGGGCCTTGATCACCCACTTGTCGGCCAGCTCATCCGCCCGGACCGGCAGGGCCGCGAGCAGGACGATGCCAGCCAGGATGAAAAGGGTGCGGAGGCTCATGAGGTCACTCTGTGACAGGGCAATCTGCCGCGAGTGCCGCGGTTCGCAACGGCATTTTACTCCCACTCGATGGTGGCAGGCGGCTTGGAACTGATGTCGAACACCACCCGGCTGACGCCCCGGACCTCGTTGGTGATCCGGCTGGAAATCCTTTGCAACAGGTCGTGGGGAATCCGGGCCCAATCGGCCGTCATGGCATCCACGCTCTCCACGATGCGCAGGGCGATCACGTAGTCGTAGGTGCGCTCGTCGCCGAAGACACCGACGGTCTTCACGGGCAGGAAGACGGCGAACGACTGCCAGACCTTCCAGTAGAGGCCGGACTTCATCATCTCCTCCTGCAGGACGGCGTCCGCGTTGCGCAGGATCTCGAGCTTCTCCGCGGTGATGTCGCCCATCACGCGCACCCCGAGGCCGGGGCCGGGGAACGGCTGGCGCCAGACCACGTCGCGCGGCAGGCCGAGCGCGGTGCCGACCTGGCGGACCTCGTCCTTGAAGAGTTCGCGGAGCGGCTCGATAAGCTTGAGCTTCATCCGCTCGGGCAGGCCGCCGACATTGTGGTGCGTCTTGATCAGCGAGGCCGGGTTGCCGGCGATGGAAACGGACTCGATCACGTCGGGATAGAGTGTCCCCTGCCCCAGGAACTGGGCGCCACCGATCGAGCGGAGCGACTTTTCGAAGACCTCGACGAAGGTGCGGCCGATGATCTTGCGCTTGGTCTCGGGCTCGGTGACGCCCTTGAGGCGCTTGAGGAAGAGCTTCGAGGCGTCGACCACGCGGACATCGATGTGGAAATGTTTTGCGTAGAGGGCCTCGACGTAGTCGCGCTCGCCCTTGCGCAGGAGGCCGTTGTCGACGAACACGCAGGTGAGTTGCTTGCCGATGGCCTTGTGCAGCAGCGCCGCGGCGACCGAGGAATCCACCCCGCCGGAAAGGCCGAGCAACACGCGCGACTTGCCGACCGTCTCCCGAATGTTGGCGACCGTGTGGGCGATGAAGTCCTTGGTGGTCCAGTCCTGCTTCGCACCGCAAACCTTGACGAGGAAGTTGCGGATCATGTCCACGCCGCGCTCCGTGTGGAAGACCTCCGGGTGAAACTGGATGCCGTAGAAACCGCGCTTCGCGTCCTCGATGCCGGAGAACGGCGAGTTCTCGGAGGTGGCGGTGGCAACGAAGCCCGGCGGCAGCTTGGTGAGCTTGTCCCCGTGGGAATTCCAGATGCGGAGCTTCTTCGGCAGGCCGGCGAAGAGTTTGCCCGGTCTCGTGATCGCGAGATGGCCGTGGCCGTACTCGCGTTCCTTGCTCAGCGCGACCTTGCCGCCGAGGAAATAACCCATGAGCTGCACGCCGTAGCAGATGCCCAGCACGGGCACGCCGAGCTGGAAGATTTCAGGATCCGGATGCGGGGCGGTCTTCGCGTAGACGCTCTGGGGGCCACCGGAGAGAATGATGCCGATGACTCCCTCCTCGCGGAGCTTCGCGGCCGGCGTGCTGTAGTGATAGATCTTCGAGTAGACCTGACACTCACGGATGCGACGCGCAATGACCTGCGTCAGTTGGGAACCGAAATCGAGGACGGCGATGATCTGTGCCATGCGAAGTTATGGGGGACCCGCCGCGGGCGAATCAATCCCAATTCCCGCCCAAGGCGGCACAACCGCGTCCTATTGTTTCAGGATCTGGTCAGCCCAGGCCTGCACGTGGGCATCCAGCACCGCCAGCGGCAGGGCGCCTTCCATCAGGATGCAATCGTGGAACGCCGGCAGGCTGAATTTGGCGCCCAGCTGCTTTTCCGAACGGGCCCGGACCTCCCGGATTTTCAACTGGCCCATTTTGTAGCTCAGGGCCTGGCCGGGGATGGCCATGTAGCGCTCGGTCTCGGCCACATTTTTCTGCTCATTCGGCGAACCGCCTTCCTGCTCCGCCGCATAAACCAGCGCCTGCTCGCGCGTCCAGCCCTTGGCATGGATCCCGGTGTCTACGACAAGCCGCACTGCCCGGTGCATGTCACCGATCAGCATGCCGAGGTACTGGTACGGGTCGCTGAAAAGCCCAAGCTCCTTGCCCAGGCTTTCCGTATAGAGCGCCCAACCCTCAATGTAGGCGTTGTTGCCTCCATAGCGGCGGAACCTGGGCAGGCCGGTGTTCTCGATCGTGAGCGAGATCTGGAAGTGGTGTCCCGGGATCGCCTCATGCAAGAAAAGGTCCTCCATGCGCAGCACGCGGTACTTGGTCACGTCGGGAATCGGGACGTAGAAGGCGCCCGGCCGCGAACCGTCGGCCGTGCCCGGCTGGTATTCGTGGGCGGCCGAGACCGCGCGGAACTTCTCCGTGGCCCGGACCTCGAATTGGGTGCGAGGCAGATGACCGAAGAACTGCGGCACCTTCGCCATGACCCGCGCCTCGATCGCCCGGAAACCGTCGAGCACCTGTTCGTCGGTGGTGTACGGGGTGAACTTCGGATCCGTGGCCACGGAGTTCAGAAACTCGGTCAAAGTGCCCTTGAAACCGACCTGGGCCTGGACCTTGGCCATTTCCCCGCGCACGCGGGCCACTTCCTTGAGTCCGATCTCGTGGATTTCGTCCGGCGTAAGATCCGTGGTGGTGTACAGGCGCACCGCCGCGGCGTAGGCCTTCGCGCCACCGGACAGCGCCCCGATGCCAGCCGTCTCCCGGCAATGCGGGAGGTAGTCGTTCTTAATGTAGGCGTGCAGCCGCTGGTAGGACGGGATGATGATTTCGCGGATGGCCGCGGTGTAGTCGGCGACGAGCTTCTCCCGCGCCGCCGGAACCAGGCCGGCCGGCAGCTTGGCGAGCGGATCAAAGAAAATATTCCTGGCGGGATCGTCGCTCATCGACGACTCGAGCTGGGGCAGCACGCGCTCCATGAGGATGCGGGGCTGGACGATCCCGCGGGCGACACCTTCCTGCATGTTCGCAATCGCGGTATCCACCCAGATGCTGAAACCGTGCGCGCGACCGATGAAATCGCGGAAGTTTCTCTCCGACTCGAACGGATGGGTGCTCTTACCCGAGCCGAGCTGCGCGAAAGCATTCGGGGTCGACCAGAATTGATTTACCGGGAGCAGATGAAAGAACTGTGCATCGTAATCCGCCTGCGCCTGAAGGGTCCATTTGAGGGTGTCGTAACTCAGCTGTTCCGTGGCCGAAAGGGTTGCCCGGTCATAGGTCGCAAGCTCCGCCTGGTATTTGCCTGCCAGGGCTCGGGCCTGGGCGCGATAGTCTGCCCCGATGTCATTGGGGAAAACGTCGTCGTGCCCGGCCTCGCTGTCGCCCCAGGAGGCGGCATTGAGGGGATTGAGCAAGGCGGTGTCCTGGTAGTAGCGCTCCAGCATCGCCGGAAACGGCGTGGCGGCGCGCACACCGGCGGTGACAACAAGCAGAACGGCAAGGAGGAGAACGCGTGGAAGCATGAATGATCTCAAAATTTCAACCGGGTATTCATGTGGCCGCACTTGGGACACGGGGCCGTCTCGGTTCCCACCTTCTCGAGGTACAGGTGGTCGCAACGGATGCAGTGAAAAGTGATCTTGCGGCGCTGGGCGTCGTAGAACGACCGGTCGCGCCGGTCGTAGTAGACCCAAAGGAAGCCGATCACGCCGATCACCAGCAGGCCGTAGAGGATTATTTCAAGGTTGTGGCTCGGGGGCATCGGGTCGGGCAGACGCTCACGCAAAGTTCCGCCGCCGCCAAGGGGAAAGCGGCCGGCGGAACCCGGGAGACTGGCGGGAATCAGTCAGGATTTCGGTTTCGCCGGCATCTCGAGGATCTTCACGTCATCCATTTTGACGGTTCCGGGACCGCCGATGTTTTTGTCGAAGAAGGCCTCCAGCTTCTGGAAGTAGGCCATGCGATTGGCTTCGTTGCGAAACCCGTGCCCCTCGTTGTCCTCGATGAGGATCTCGTACGGCTTGTTGTATTGCTTGAGCTTCGATTCCAGCTTGGACCAGTGCCGGATATCGACACGCGGATCGTTGTAGCCGTAGGCGTTGAACAGCGGCACGCGGATGCGCTCCACGAAATTCACCGGCGAGCTGTTGTGCAGGTACTCCCTGTCGTTGCCCATCTGGTCCCGGTAGAAATTGTGCATGCTACTGGCCTGGCCGTTGCCCCTTTGCGCGAGCAAGCCCAGGTCGCTGACGCCGACGTAGTTCGCCCCGCAGCAATAGAGCTCGGGCGTGAAAACCAAGCCGGCCAAAGTGGCATATCCACCGTAGCTGGCCCCATAAATGGCAACCCGCGCCGGATCGGCGATCTGCTGGTCGATCGCCCACTTCACGGCGTCGCTCAGGTCGTCCTGCATCTTGCCGCCCCACTCGTGCCAGCCGGCGCTGGCAAAGGCGGTACCATAGCCACCGGAGCCGCGATAGTTGACCTGCAGGACGGCGTAGCCGCGATTGGCCATGAACTGCACCTCGGGATCGAAACCCCAGGAATCACGCACGGTGTAAGGGCCACCATGGGGATGAATGATGAGCGGCACCTTCTGGCCGGCCGGTGCCCCCGGCCGCGTCAGGTAGCCATGGATCACCAGTCCGTCCCGGGCCGTGAAAGTCACCGGCTCCATCGGCCGCATCTTGTCGGGATCGACGGCCTTGCGGGCCTTGGCGATCAGGCCCATTTTGCCTCGGGTCCGGTCCAGCACATAGTACGTGCCGGGATCCCGGTCGCTGGAGGCATTGACCAGCACGACCTTTTCGTCCGTTGAGATATCGAGGACCTGATTGAAGGTATTGGGCAGCGCGGCATCGATGACTTGCTGGAGCTTGGCCCGCGCGGGGTCGAAAAACTTATGGTACCGCTTGTCGGTCTCGTAGATCACACCCTGCAGGTTCGACCGATCCCAGGATTGAATCAGCTCGGTGATCTCGCCTTCCGGCGTGTTAAAGATCGGCTCGCCCAGCTGTTTGGTCCGGATGTTGAACGTTTGCAGTGTGCCGGTCTGCGTCTTTTCCGTGTTCAGCAGATAGAGGGTCTCGTTGTCCGCCGCAAAGGATAGCAACTCCCAGCCACCCGGCTCCGAGGGAAATTCCTTCACCACCGTGTAACGAGCGCTGCCTTCCGGATAGACTTCAATCAGCACCTTCTTGCCTTCGACCCGCCGCCGGGCCCGCAACACGCCCTTGTTGTCGGCCACCTCGGTGAGATCGAAATGCGCCTCCCACTGATTGTTGCTCGGTGGCGGTTGATAATTGGAGACCGGCCTTCGATGGCCGTTGCGCACATCGATGTAGTACATCCCGACGCTGCGGGAACCCGTCGCCGCGCGGCCGAAAATCAGCAACTGGAAGGGGTCGAATTTGAGCTCGTCCACCAGTTCCATGATATTCGCCTCTTCGTTGTAGCGTTCCCGCCAAGCCTCGGACAACGCGACCGCCACGCGCTTTTTTCCCGGCTTGGGCGGAGCGATGGAGAGGGATCGCCAAGCATACGATTCGTCGCCGCCAATGTCGCCGGCATAAACGATGTAGTCGCTCCCCTTCCAGAAGAACTGTTTGATGTTTTCATCCTGCGCGGAAACCAGCGACTCGAACTGGCCTGTTGTCAGATCCATCAGGGCCACGCCCACCTTGCCCCAGCCGAGGGTGGTCAGGAAAGCGAGGTGCTTGCCATCGGGTGCCAGCTGCATGGAACGGCAGTCCGCCTCGGCAAAGAATGTTTCCAGCGGAAGGCGGGTGCTCGTGTCGGCGGTCGCGCCGGTCAGCCGGCAAAAGCCCAGGATCGAAACCAATCCCAGGCGGAGAAGATACTTGGGAAGAACCTGCATTGTCAGAGTTGTGTGTGGAGGCACGATGAACAGGCACACCAAAGCTGTCAGCTGAAACCAGCGCGCCTTGCCTCGCGACCCGGCGGCTCAGGGCTGCAGGATGACCTTCATGTATTTTGCGCCATCCGCGGCGCTGAGGCGCCCGAACCAGTCAATGCCCTCGGCGAGCGGCACCACGGCGCTGATCATCGGCTCGACCCGGATCACTCCCTGCGAAATCAAATCGAGGCAGAGCGGGTACTCGCCGGCGGAGGAACAGGAGCCGAAGAGGTTGACCTCGCGCGTGACCACCGCCTGCAGCGGGAAGTCCGTTTTCGCCGCCAGGTTTCCCACCAGCACGACGGAGCCGCCCCGGCGCACGCACCCCACGGCCACCTGCAACGTGGGTGAAATTCCCACCACCTCGAAGGCGAGGTCGGCGCCGGCGCCACCGGTGAGCCGCGCCACTTCCGCGGCAACATCGCCCTGGTCCGATCGGATCGTGTCGGTCGCACCCAACTCGCGCGCCAGCGCGAGACGTCCGGGCGCGAGGTCCACGGCGACGACCCGTTTTACTCCCGCCCAACGCAGCGCCTGAATCACGAACAAGCCGATCATGCCGCTCCCGACCACGACGGCGACGTCGGTCGGCGCCAGCTTCACCCGCTGCACGGCATGGATCGCGATGGACACCGGCTCCACCATCGCCGCCTGGGGAAAGGTGAGCACGGCGGGCAGCCGGTAGAGAATGTGCGCCGGCAGCGCGACGTACTCGGCGAAGGCGCCGTCCTGCCGGTATTCGACCGGTGCCACGCCCAGCACGCGGCGGTTCTCGCACAAGTTGGTCCGGCCGGCCTGGCAGGGCGCGCAGCGGCCGCAGGAAATCGTGGAATCGAACGTGACCCGGTCGCCCGGTCGCCAGCCTGTGACTTTGGCCCCGAGCGCGGCGATCTCGCCGGCAGCCTCGTGGCCCATGATGAGCGGCGGCCGGCGCCGGCCCGTCGAGCCGTCCCAGCCATGGATGTCGCTGCCGCAGATCCCGCACGCCCGCACGCGCACGAGCACCTCGTCGTCCGCCGGGCGCGGGTCCGGAGCATTCACCAGTTCGAGGCGGGACGGGGCGGTGAGGAGCAAAGCCTTCATGGGGTATGGGGGCGGCGAGCACGGTTACGCTCTGCCTTTCCCCTTCCCGCGCCAAGGGGAAAGCGCGGGCCGGGCCGACCGCTCAATCGTCGCCGGGACGGCGACGAGCACTTTGCCTTAACCAAAGAAAAACGCGCCGACCTTGCGGTGCGGCGCGTCGAAGTTGATTCGTGCGAAGTCGCTTAGGCCTTGGGGGCTTCAGCAGCAGGAGCCTCGGCGGCCGGCTTGGCGGCCTTCTTGCCCTTCTTCTTGCCCTTGGACTTGGAGTAACCCTTGTCCTCGGCACCGACGAACTCGATCAGCGCCATCTCGGCGGCGTCGCCGATGCGCTGGGGCCCGAGCTTGTAGATGCGGGTGTAGCCGCCCGAACGCTTGGCGAACTGGGCCGCCTTCTCGTTGAAGAGGAGCGTGACCGCACCTTCGTCGCGAATGTCCTTGAGGGCCATGCGGCGGAGATGGATCGCGTCGGCCTTCTCGGTCGCCACCGCCGCCTTCTTGGCCTTGGTGATGACCTTCTCGATGAAGGGACGGAGGGCCTTGGCCTTGGTCAGCGTGGTCTCGATGCGACCGTGCTTGATCAGGCTGGCGCCCATGTTGGAGAGCATCGCCTTGCGGTGCTCGCGGGTGACGCCGAGGGAGGCGTGGTGTTTATTGTGACGCATTGTGTTTTAGGTTATCGGGCCCCGATCGGCAATCCGGTCGCAGCGTTGGGGCGGCAGCGGACGGCGCGAGGCCCAGATGAATTTATGGTTTACGATTAATGATTTACGATTTCCCGAAGAGCGATTCGCGACTGGGGTTGGCCAATCGCAAATCGTACTTCGTAAATCGTAAATGGCTCAGGCTTCCTTCTTGGTGTCGAGAAGGCGCTCGTCGAACTTCATGCCCAGGGACAGGCCGAGGGCTTCGAGCTTTTCCTTGATCTCGTTGAGCGACTTCTTGCCGAAGTTGCGGTACTTGAGCATCTCCTGCTCGGTCTTCATGGCCAGCTCGCCGACCGTGGTGATGTTGGCGTTGTTCAAGCAGTTCGCCGCGCGGACGGAGAGCTCGATTTCGTTGACCGACATGTTGAGGAGCTTGCGGAGCTTGTTCTGCTCTTCCGAGACCTCGGCGGCCTGGCTCTCGAACTCGTACGTCTCTTGGGAGACGCGATCGAAGACATCGAGGTGGTGCTTGAGGATGGAAGCGGACTGCTTGAGGGCGTCGTCCGGCGTGATGCGGCCGTCGGTCCAGACTTCGAGCACGAGCTTGTCGTAGTCGGTGATCTGGCCCACGCGGGTGTTCTCAACGGCGTAACGGACGAGACGAACCGGGGAGAAGAGCGAGTCGATCGGAATGACGCCGATGGCCTGCTCTTCCTTCTTGTTGTTCTCACCGGGGCAGTAGCCGCGACCGGTCTTGATCTCGATCTCGGCCTCGAAGGTCTGCTTCTTGTCGAGCGTGCAGATCAGCTGGTCCGGGTTGACGATCTTGATGTTGGAGTCGGCCTGGATGTCGGCGGCGGTGACGGCGCCTTCCTTGTTGACCTTGAGGTGGAGCTTCACGGCCTCGCGCTTTTCGGAGAC
>Ga0247757_10000452_pt1 | contig 33869 bp, 29 predicted proteins | sample UWRJL126311R4_FD_180929 | JGI IMG/M metagenome (GOLD analysis project Ga0247757, IMG submission 180929) | Plant litter microbial communities from Arlington Agricultural Research Station in Wisconsin, United States - UWRJ-L126-311R-4 | ecosystem: Environmental > Terrestrial > Plant litter >... | reverse complement strand
TCTGTTTTTGTCCTCCATCTTGCGGACACCCCCCGCGCGGGGGACAATGGTCGCGGTTCGCGGGGGGCCCAGGAGCCGACCCTTGCCCCCGAGAATCCGATGAAGCAGACCCCTGCCGGCATCATCGCTGTCCGAGTCGATCCCGACTCGAGCATCGTGGCCCTGATCGACCCGAGCGGTCCCGTGGTCCGGCGCGAGCGCAGTGTCTCCGGCGGTCTACGGGCGATCGACGAGCGCATCCTCCAGCTCGTCGAGGCGGAGACGCCGGGCGGCCTGCCCGCCCCGAACACCCCGGCGGCTCGGGCGGCCATGACGCGGTTGCGGAAGGGCATCGCCGCTGCACGTCTGCGGCTCGTGGAGGAGCCGTCGACGCGCCTGCCGGTGCGCTTCCCGGGTCGGATGTCCTTCGTGACGCTGGAGCGGGGCGCGGTCAGCGCCGCGATGCAGCCCGAGATGGACGCCATCGCGGCTGCCGCGCGTGAGCTGGGCGCCGGACCGGGGACGCGGATCGCCGCGCTCGGCGCGTCCGCCGCGGTGCCGGGACTCCTCGCCGCGATCCCCGGCCGCATCGATGCCGCCCTGACGTCCGACGCGTACGAAGCGCTCGTCGCGGCTGCATCGACCGTCGTGGAGATGACGGCCGCCGAGCCGATCGGTGCGGAGACTCCCGGCGCCGACCCACCCGCGCCGAGCGCCGACCCGCACTTCGAGTCCGAGCCCGTCGCCGACGTCCGGCCGGACATCGGAGCGGAGCCCGACGCGGAAGCGGAGCCGGACACCGAAGCAGAGCCGGACATGGAAGCGGAGCCGGACACGGAAGCGGGGCCGGACCCCGACGCCGAGCCCGAGTCGGACGACGATCGTCCCGCGATCGTGCTACGCCCGCTCTGGCCCACCATCGCGGCCGTCATCGTGATCCTCGGCCTCGGGAGCGCCGGTGCCGCGATCGGGCTCGGCGCCACTCCCGCGATCAGCGTCGATCCGGTCGACCCGGCGGTGGTCGGTACGACGGATCGGCCGACCGATCGAGCCACGCCCATCCCCGCTCCGAACCCGACGGCGCCGGTTCCGTCGACCGGGCAGGTGCCGGCAACGCAGGGCGGGACGCCCACGGTCAAGAAGCCGAAGGCGCCCAGCACAGGGACCGCACCCGGTACCGGATCCGGCGCGGTCCCACCTGCTCCGTCCGTCCCCGATCCCGTTCCGCCGGTCGCGCCCACGAGTCCGCCGAGCGAGCCGCCCGCCGATCCCGCACCCGACCCGACGCCGACGGATCCCGGCGACGACGGCGGGTCGATCTTGGGGATCCCGATCCCGCCGATCCTGCCCTGATCGCGTAGCATGAAGGGCTGCGCGGGCGACCGCGCGGCTTCACAACTCCACAGCGCGCGACACGGCCCACTCCCACCGGAGTGCTCATGGGGATGATCGGTTTCGACATCGCCTGCGAAACTGCGAGAAGCGGGCCGAGGATGCAGGGTTATCTCGTTAACGATCTCTGCAAACAACAGGTGCCAATAACAAGCGCACCGTCGCCGCTTCTTACGCCCTCGCTGCGTAACTAGCCTTTGCGACCGTCAGCCCGGGTTCGTCTCCGCCCCGGGTCCTGGCGTCATCTAGGGGACTTGCTGCGAACCTGTGTCTCAGGGGTTCGCGGGACTCGCACTGAGGCTGGGCTCGTCGACCTAGGTGTTCGTGATGAAGGTCGGAGCCGAGTAGAACGTCTCCACGGACTGCGCCCGGAGAAGGCGCAGAATCACAGCGATGGACGGGGGTTCAATTCCCCCCATCTCCACCATCGGCCGCGTCGCGCGCTGCGGGATTTCCTCGGATGCGAGGATCGTTCTCGTGAACAGCATCGTTGCGTGGCGGATCGGCGCCGTGCTCCTGCTGATCGGAGGAGTGCTCGCCGGGATCGCATCGGCGATCGTGCCCGTGCACGGAGTCGGGCTCGACGTCGTCATGAGCAACGCGGAGATGGACAGCGTCCGAATCGCCTCGATCGTCTCGATCTCCGCCGACGCCGGCCTCGGTCTCGGTCTGATCCTCGCCGGTGTCGGCATTCGTCGTCGCTACCCGGCCTGCTGGCTGCTGATGGTGGCAGGCGGCGCATGGTTACTGCGCGCGATCGTTCGAGGGGCGGGATTCATGGTCTTCGTCCCCTTCGTCGCGTTCGACGTCCTCGCGTTCGTCACCGTCATCACCTTGTGGGCGGCAGGAATCGCCATGGTGACGCGGTCGGGTCTTCCGCTCATCGCGCGTTGGATCCTGCTGGTGCTCGCCCTCGGAGTGGCGGTGACAGCGGTCGAGACCGTCGTGCCCGATCTCCGTGGCGACTTCCGTCCCTTGCACGACGGCACGGCGTGGGTTCTGCGCATCGTCGACGTACTGCCGGCCGTGATCGGCCTCGTGTGGCTCACCGTGCGCGAGCCCCGCGGCCCCGCCCCCCTTCCCGCTCAGCCGAACGTGAACGAGCGGGCAGCGGGTCCCGGCATCAGGTCGATCGAGAGGGTCCCGTCCGGCGAGGACGCGCTCGACCGCGAGCGCGCGCAGGACGCCGGGTAAGAATCCCGCGCCGGCAGAGCGATCACTTCGCGGAGTCCTTGAGGGTCCCGGTCGTCGGCGTCGTCTTTCCCGATGCGTCGACCGCGAACACCGTGCACGTGACCGTGCGGTCGCCGCCCGCCCAGCTGTCCTCGGTGGGGTAGTAGTACGAGACCTGGAGGGTGGAGTCGTCGGACGCGATCCCGATGAACGTGGCGAACGCGTCACCCTGGCAGCCCGCCTGCGCCTGCGCCTGGACGGCATCGAGGCCCGGGTAGGCGTCGCCCGCGAGCGTGATGTCGGCGTACGCCTCCGAGTCGTGGGCGCCCGTGCACGGGACGATGGCGGCGGTCGCGGTCGTGGACCCCGCGTCGGCGTCGTTCAGGCAGTCGCCGACCGCGATGTCCATCGCGCTGGCGTGCGCCCCGTCGGTCGCGTGCGTGGCGGTCGGCGTCGGCTGCGCGGCGGTCGTGGCCGTGCAGCCCGCGAGCGCGCCGGCAGCGGCGAACACGACCGCGGCGACGGCGATCCGAGGGCGGAGGGCACGCATAGATCAGGAGACTACGCGGCGGCCACGATGCGCAGAACGCCCCCATGCAGGTGCCCGTTGGTGGCCAGGAGGCCGCCGTCGGTCAGCACGTCGTCTCCGCCGTCGAGGGTCGTGACGGTGCCGCCCGCCTCGCGGATGACCGGGATGAGCGCGGCGACGTCCCAGGGCTTCAGGTCGAACTCGCCCGCGACATCGATCGCGCCCTCCGCCAGGAGCATGTACGACCAGAGATCGCCGTACGCGCGCGTGCGGTCGACCGCACGGCTCAGCTCGAGCAGCTGGGCGGAGCGGCCGGCGTCGTCCCAGCCCTTGAGGCTGTTGTACGAGATGGAGGCGTCGGCCAGCTCGGCGACGCCGCTCACCGAGAGGCGGCGCGGCTCCTCGTGCCCCTCGCGCAGCCACGCGCCGTGACCCGTGGCGCCCCACCAGCGGCGGCCGAGGGCGGGCGCGCTCACGACGCCGAGCTGCGGTACGCCGTCGACGACGAGGGAGAGGAGCAGACCCCACGCGGGCACGCCGCGCACGAAGTTCGAGGTGCCGTCGATCGGGTCGACGATCCACTGGCGGTGCGGCGCGCCCGCGGGTGCGTCGCTGCCGAACTCCTCGCCGAGGATCGCGTCGTCGGGTCGCGCGGCGCCGAGCTCCTGGCGCACGAGCTGCTCGACGCGCTTGTCGGCGTCGGTCACCTGCGAGCGGTCCGGCTTCAGCTGCACGTCGAGGTCCTGCGCGCGGTAGCGGTCGAGGGCGATGAGGTCGGCGTCGGCCGCGATCGCGAGGGCGAGGGCCAGGTCGTCGGCGAGAATCGGCTCGGGGGCGTCGGTCACCCGGCCACGCTAGCGGTCCCTGGTTATCGTTTCGGGGTGCGGTGCGACTACTTCGAGGTGGGGCTGTGCCGTAGCTGCACCCTCATGGGCGTGCCCTACGCGACCCAGCTCGCCGGCAAGGAGACCGAGGTCCGCGGGCTGCTGGCCGCGTGGCCGGCGATCGACTGGCTGCCGACGGTGGCGAGCGCGGAGTCCGGCTTCCGCAACAAGGCGAAGATGGTCGTCGGCGGGGCGGTCGACGCGCCCACGCTCGGGATCCTCGACGAGCACCGGCACGGCGTCGACCTCCGCGCGTGCGGCATCTGCGCGCCGGAGCTGCACGCGGCGTTCCCGGCGCTCGCCGCGTTCGTCACGCGCGCCGGTCTCACGCCCTACGACGTGCCCGCGCGTCGCGGCGAGCTCAAGCACGTGCACGTCACGACCTCGCCCGACGGCGAGCTCATGATCCGGTTCGTGCTTCGCTCGACCGAGGCGCTCGGACGGCTCCGCAAGCACCTGCTGTGGCTGCGGCAGCAGCTGCCGCAGGCCGCCGTGATCTCGGCGAACCTGCTCCCGGCGCACGTGGCACTCGTCGAGGGCGACGAGGAGATCGTGCTCACCGAGCGCGACACGCTCCCGATGCGCATGGACGCGGGCACGCTCCTCCTGCCGCCGGGCGGCTTCTTCCAGACCAACACCGCGATCGCGCAGGGTCTCTACGACCAGGCTCGGACGTGGGCGGCCGACCTCAGCCCGACGACGGCCTGGGATCTGTACTGCGGCGTCGGCGGCTTCGCGTTGCATCTCGCGGCTCCCGGCCGCTCGGTCGTGGGCGTCGAGGTCTCGGAGCCGGCCATCGCCGGCGCGCGCGCGGCCGACGTGCCGGGCACGTCGTTCGTCGTCGCCGACGCGACCGCGTGGGCCGAGGAGCAGCCCGCGCCGCCCGACCTCGTGGTGGTCAACCCGCCGCGTCGCGGGCTCGGGGAGCGGCTGGATGCGTGGCTCGAGTCGTCGGGCGCGCCCGCGATCGTGTACTCCAGCTGCAACCCCGTGACCCTCGCGCGCGACCTCGCCGCGCTCCCGTCCTATCGGCCGGTCGCGGCGCGCGTGTTCGACATGTTCCCGCAGACCGGGCACTCCGAGACGATGGTCCTGCTCAGCCGTTCACGCTGACGAGCAGGCGCCGGAAGTCCTCCACGCGGTCCGCGCGCAGTCGTCCGTCGGCGACGGCCTCGTCGAGCGCGCAGTCCGGCGCATCGGCGAGGTGCGTGCAGCCGCGCGGGCAGCCGGCGGCGATCTCGACCAGGTCGGTGAAGGCTCGCAGCACGTTGGCCGTGTCGACATGCCCGAGGCCGAAGGAGCGGACGCCGGGGGTGTCGATGATCCAGCCGCCGGTCGGCACGCGCAGCGACACCGTCGACGAGGAGGTGTGGCGGCCGCGCCCCGTGACGGCGTTGACGACGCCGACCGCACGATCGGTCCCCGGCACGAGGGCGTTGACGAGCGTCGACTTGCCGACGCCCGAGTGCCCGACGGCGACGGTCGTGTGCCCGTCGAGGATCGGCGCGAGCTCCGCGATCGGCCATGCGCCCTTCGCGCTCCGCACGACCGGCACCTCGAGCCCGGCGAAGTTCGCGAGGAACGGATCGGGATCGGCGAGGTCGGTCTTGGTGACGACGATCACCGGGGCGATCCCCGCGTCGTACGCCGCGACCAGGTACCGGTCGACGAGCCGCGCGCGCGGCTCCGGATCGGCGGCGGCGATCACGATCATGAGCTGGTCGGCGTTCGCGACGATCACGCGCTCCACCTGATCGGTGTCGTCGGCGGAGCGGCGCAGGAGCGTCGTGCGCGGCCGGATGCGGACGATCCGACCCAGCGTGCCGTCGTCGCCCGTCGTGTCGCCCACGACGTCGACGCGGTCGCCCGTGACGATCGCGTCCTTCCGGAGCTCGCGCGCACGGGTCGTCGTGATGACGCGTTCCTGGTCGGTGTCCTCGCCGAGCATGACGGTGTAGCGGCCGCGGTCCACGGAGAGGATGCGGCCCTCGAGGGCGCCCTCGTGCTCCGGCCGCGTCTTCGTGCGCGGCCTGTTGCCCTTCGGGTTCGGCCGGATCCGCACGTCCGACTCGTCGTAGTCGCCGTACTCGGCGTCGTCCTCGACCTCGTCGTCAGGGGGCAGCCAGCTCATGCGGTCAGACCCCGGGCCAGAGCAGCGGGTCGACGCCGGTGCCGGCGCGCAGCATCCGCCGCCACAGCTCCGGGAACTCGGGCAGCGTCTTCGCGGTCGACGCGATGTCGTCGACCTCCACGCCCGCGACCGCGAGACCGACGAGCGCGCCGGTGGTCGCCATCCGGTGGTCCTCGTAGGCGCGCCACGGACCGCCGTGCAGCTCGGCCGTCTCGACGGCGAGACCGTCGTCGAGCTCCGTGACGTGCGCGCCGAGGGCCCCGAGATCCGCCGCGAGCGCCGCGAGCCGGTCGGTCTCGTGACCGCGCAGATGCGCGATCCCGGTGATGCGGCCGGGAGCCGACGCGAGCGCCGCGAGACCGGCGAACGTGGGCGCGAGCTCGCCGCCCTCCGACAGATCGAGGTCGACGCCCGGGATCGACGCGGCACCCGATCCGGTGACCGTGACCGTGCCGCCGTCGCGCGTGACCGTCGCGCCGTAGCGGGGGAGCAGCTCCAGCAGCACGTCGCCGACCTGGGTCGTCGCGGCGGGCCAGCCGGTCACCGTGACGCTGCCGCCCGCGACGAGCGCGGCGGCCAGGAACGGGGCGGCATTGGAGAGGTCCGGCTCGATGGTCACGTCGAGCGCGCGGATCGGCGCGGGCGGCACGACCCAGACGCCCGGCTCGGGCGACTCGACGACGACGCCGCGCGCCGCGAGGGTCGCGACCGTCATCTCGATGTGCGGCATGCTCGGCACGCGCTCGCCCGTGTGGCGCAGCACGAGACCCCGGACGAAGCGCGGGGCCGCGAGCAGCAGGCCGGAGACGAACTGGCTGGAGGCGGAGGCGTCGATCAACAGCTCCCCGCCCTCGACCTCGCCCGTGCCGTGCACGGTGAAGGGGAGCGAGCCCGTGCCGTCGTCCGCGACGTCGACGCCGAGATCCCGGAGCGCCTGGATCGTCGTGCGCATCGGCCGACGCCGGGCCGAGGGGTCGCCGTCAAAGGAGACCGGGCCGAGCGCGAGCGCCGCGACCGGGGGCGCGAAGCGCATGACGGTGCCGGCGAGGCCCGCGTCGATCGACACGCCGCCCGCGAGCTCGCCGGGGGCGATGCGCAGATCGGGCCCGAACTCGCCGTCGCCGACCTGCTCGTGGATGCCGGCGCCGAGCGTGCGCAGCGCCTGCACCATGAGCGCGGTGTCGCGCGAGTGCAGGGGACGGCGCAGCACGGAGGGGCCGTCCGCGAGGGCCGCGAGGATCAGCTCCCGGTTGGTGAGGCTCTTCGACCCCGGGAGCGACAGGCGGGCGGCGAGGGGTCCGGATGCCGTCGGCGCGACCCACGGACCGGGCTCCGAGCGGCGCTCCGTGTCGCGGTCGCGCGCACCGTCCAGCGGGAGTTCGTCGCGGTCGGAATACCTCATCAGCCCCATCGGTTGTCCACAGTATCGTCCGGGCTCGCCGGACGGGGTCGAGAGGAGGAGCACGCCGTGTCCGTCGCGCTCCTCGAACGACCCTCCACAGCCTCCGACGTAGACTTCTCCGCGATGAGCGACCAGCCCGCGGACCCGCAGCAGCAGCACGACCACGATGAGGTCGAGCAGGAGCTGGACGCGGTCGACGACCTCGACTCCCGCCGCGGACGCAAGCGCTCGAACCTGCCGCCGGAGCAGCTCCGATCGCTCTTCGAGGAGCAGGCGATCCCGTTCATGGATCAGCTCTACGCGGCCGCGATGCGTATGACGCGCAATCCCGCCGACGCCGGCGACCTCGTGCAGGAGACCTACGTCAAGGCGTACGCCGCGTTCGGCCAGTTCGAGCAGGGCACGAACCTCAAGGCGTGGATGTACCGCATCCTCACCAACACGTTCATCAACGGCTACCGCAAGAACCAGCGCCAGCCCTACCAGAACGCGATCGACGACCTCGAGGACTGGCAGCTCGGCTCCGCCGAGACGCTGACGCAGTCCCGGTCGACCCGCTCCGCCGAGGCGGAGGCGATCGACCATCTGCCGGACAGCGACGTCAAGGACGCGCTGCAGTCGATCCCGGAGGACTTCCGGCTGGCGGTGTACCTCGCCGACGTCGAGGGCTTCGCCTACCAGGAGATCGCAGACATCATGAAGACCCCCGTCGGCACCGTCATGAGCCGGCTGCACCGCGGCCGCCGGCTCCTGCGGGAGCGCCTCGCCGACTACGCCCGGGACCGCGGATTCACGGTTCCCGAACCCGCCACCAGGAGCAAGCGATGACCGACTGCGGCTGCGATCAGGCCAAGGCCGAACTCGAGGAGTACCTGCACCGCGAGCTCAGCGAGCAGGACTACCGCGACGTGACCGACCACCTCGAGACCTGCGAGGACTGCTCCGCCGAGCACCTCGTGGGCGTGACGCTCACGCTCAAGATGCAGCAGGCGTGCCGTGAGGTGGCCCCGGCGGACCTGAAGGCCGCGGTGCTCGCGGCGATCGACAACAGGTAGTCGCCGCCGACGACGCGAAAGCGGGGGCCGTCACCGGCCCCCGCTTTCGCATGTCGATCAGACGGTCGTCGCCGTCGCGATCAGCTCGGCGAGCTCCGTCGCACTGCGCTTGCTCGATCCGGCCGCCGTCGCCGCCGATGCGGTGCGCGAGATGACGCGGATCGGGCCGAGCTGCGGGACGACGTTCTGGTTGATGAACGGCCAGGCGCCCTGGTTCTCCGGCTCCTCCTGCACCCACGCGACCTCCGCACCCGGGTACGACGCGAGCGTCGCCTTGAGCGCATCGATCGGGGTCGGGTAGAGCTGCTCGACGCGCACGAGGGCGACCCGGGACTCCCCGGTCTTCTCGAGCTCCGCCAGCAAGTCGTAGTGCAGCTTGCCGGCATGCAGGAGCACGCGCTTGACGGCGGACTTGTCGCTGATCCGGGCGTCGTCGATGACGGGCTCGAAGCGGCCGCTCGTGAACGCCGCCAGATCGCTCGTCGCACCGCGCAGGCGCAGCATCGACTTCGGCGTGAACACGACGAGCGGACGGCGCGGACGCGCGTACGCCTGCCGGCGCAGCAGGTGGAAGTACGACGCCGGGGTCGACGGGCGGGCGATCGTCAGGTTGTCCTCCGCCGCGAGCTGGAGATAGCGCTCCATGCGCGCGGACGAGTGGTCCGGTCCCTGGCCCTCGTTGCCGTGCGGCAGGAGCAGCACGACGGAGGACCGCTGGCCCCACTTCTGCTCGGCCGACGACACGAACGTGTCGATGATGCTCTGCGCGCCGTCGGCGAAGTCGCCGTACTGGGCCTCCCAGAGCACGAGCGCGTCGGCCCGCTCGACCGAGTAGCCGTACTCGAAGCCCATCGCGCCGTACTCGCTGAGCAGCGAGTCGTAGATCCAGAGCCGGGCCTGGTGGTCGGAGAGGTTCGCGAGCGGCAGCCACTCCTGGCCGTTGACGCGGTCGTGGAGCACCGCCTGGCGCTGCACGAACGTGCCGCGGCGCGAGTCCTGGCCGGCGAAGCGCACCGGGGTGCCCTCGAGCAGCACCGAACCGAGCGCGAGGAGCTCGCCGAACGCCCAGTCGATCCCGCCGTCGCGGCTCATGTCGACGCGCTTCTGCAGGAGCTGCTTGAGCTTCGGGTGGACCGTGAAGCCCTCGGGCACGTTCGCGAACGCGTCGCCGATGAGGTGCACGACCTCCTGGCTTACGCCGGTCGAGGCGGGCTCGCCGGCCGAGTCGTCCTGCTGCGAGGTCGGGCGCTCGAGGTCGGTGCCGGAGCCGCCGTCGCCCGAGACGACGGGGATCGCGCCGGTCTGGGCCGCGTGCGTCTCGGCGAAGGCACGCTCGAGCCGCTCCTGGAAGTCGCGGTGGGCCTGGTCGGCCTCCTCCTGCGTGATGTCGCCGCGGCCGACGAGCGCCTCCATGTAGAGCGTGCGCGTGGAGCGCTTCGCCTCGATGAGGTTGTACATGAGCGGCTGCGTCATCGACGGGTCGTCGCCCTCGTTGTGCCCACGGCGGCGGTAGCAGATGAGGTCGACGACGACGTCGCGCTTGAACTGCTGGCGGTATTCGACCGCGAGCTCCGAGACGCGGACCACGGCCTCCGGGTCGTCGCCGTTCACGTGGAAGACGGGAGCCTGGATCACCTTGGCGACGTCTGTCGAGTAGACGGAGGTGCGCCCGTCGCCCGGCTGCGTCGTGAAGCCGACCTGGTTGTTGATGTTGAGGTGGATCGTGCCGCCGGTCTTATAGGACCGCAGCTGCGACATCTGGAAGACCTCGTACACGATGCCCTGGCCGGCCATCGCCGCGTCGCCGTGCACCATGACCGGGAGCACGTTGTAGGTGCCGATCGGCTGGCGGTCCTGCTTGGCGCGGACGATGCCCTCCATGACCGGGTCGACGGTCTCGAGGTGCGAGGGGTTCGCCGCGAGGTAGACCGGGATCTGGTCGCCGTCGAGCGCCGTGAAGGTGCCCTCGGTGCCGAGGTGGTACTTGACGTCGCCGGAGCCCTGGACCGTCTTCGGGTCCTGCGTGCCCTCGAACTCGCGGAACACCTGGCCGTAGGTCTTGCCGGCGATGTTGGTCAGCGTGTTCAGGCGGCCGCGGTGCGCCATGCCGATGACGGCCTCCGACAGCCCGGCGTGCGCGGCGGACTGCAGGATCGCGTCGAGCGACGCGATATAGGACTCGCCGCCCTCCAGGCTGAAGCGCTTCTGCCCGACGTACTTGGTCTGCAGGAAGGTCTCGAACGCCTCGGCCTCGTTGAGCTTGCCGAGGATGCGGAGCTGCTCCTCCTTGGTGGGCTTCTCGTACTTCTGCTCGAGGCGCTCCTGGAACCAGCGGCGCTGCTCCGGATCCTCGATGTGCATGTACTCGACGCCGACGGTGCGGCAGTAGGCGTCGCGCAGCACGCCGAGGATGTCGCGCAGCAGCGCCGCGCGCTTGCCGGCGAAGCCGCCGACGACGAACTCGCGGTCGAGGTCCCAGAAGGTCAGGCCGTGGCTCGCGATGTCGAGGTCGGGGTGGTGGCGCTGCACGTACTCGAGCGGGTCGATGTCGGCCATGAGGTGGCCGCGCTCCCGGAACGAGTCGATGAGCTCCTGCACGCGCGCCGTCTTGGAGACGCGCTCCGAGAGGTCGACGTTGATGTCCTCGGCCCAGTGGATCGGGTCGTACGGGATCCGCAGGGCCGCGAAGATCTCCTCGTAGAAGTCGTGCTGGCCGATGAGGCGCTCGTGCACCTTCTTGAGGTACTCGCCGGAACCGGCGCCCTGAATGACGCGGTGGTCGTAGGTGCTGGTGAGCGTGATCGTCTTGCCGATGCCGAGCTCCGCGAGCGTCTTGGGCGAGGAGCCCTGGAACGCGGCCGGGTACTCGAGCGCGCCGGCGCCGATGATGCAGCCCTGGCCCTTGGTGAGGCGCGGGACCGAGTGCTCGGTGCCGATGCCGCCCGGGTTGGTCAGCGAGATCGTGACGCCCTGGAAGTCGGCGGCGGTGAGCTTGTTGGTGCGGGCGCGGGCCACCACGTCCTCGTAGGCCGCGATGAACTCGTTGAACGTCATCGTGTCGGCGCGCTTGATGCCGGGGACGAGCAGCGAGCGGGTGCCGTCCGGCTTGGGGAGGTCGATCGCGATGCCGAGCGTGACGTGCGCGGGCACGACCACGCTGGGCTTGCCGTCCGGCTCGTCGTAGAAGACGTTCTGGCTCGGGAACTCCTTGAGGGTCTGCACCATCGCCCAGGCGATGAGGTGCGTGAAGGAGATCTTGCCGCCGCGGGCGCGCTTCAGGTGGTTGTTGATGACGATGCGGTTGTCGATCATCAGCTTGGCCGGGATCGTGCGGACGCTCGTCGCGGTCGGGACGGAGAGGCTCGCGTCCATGTTCGCGGCGATCGTCTTCGCGATGCCGCGGAGCGGGGTGACCTCGTCCTGCTCGGCGAGCTGCTCGTCGGTGATGACGGGGGTCGCGCCGGTCTGCGGGGCGTCGGCGGGGATCGGTGCCGGCTTGGCGGGTGCCGACGTGGTGCGGGCGACCGGCTGCTGCGGGCTCGCGGCGGGCTGCGCGGCCGGGGCAGCCGCCGGGGCCTCGGCGACCGGCGCCGGGGCGGGCGCGGCCGGCGGGTCCGGCGTCACGGCGCCGGGCGTGGGCTCCGCCGGGTTGATCGGCTCGGAGCTGGGCTGCTCGGGAGCGGCGACCTGCGCGGGCGGGAGGGTGATGCTCTGCGTCGGCGTGGGGTCGACAGGGTGGTACGACTCGAGCACCGGCCACCAGCTCTTGTCGACGGAGTTCTTGTCCTGCTGGTAGCGCTCGTAGAGCTCATCCACCAGCCATTCGTTGGCCCCGAACTCGTTGGAGTTCGCATCTTCGGACTCGACACCCGTCAGGGGGTTGGTCACGGCTGAATCGCCCTCTTTCTCCGTCGACAACGGCACCAAGCTTAACCGTCTCGGGTGAGCGCCGCCGACGCCCGAGCGGGGTACGCCCCCGGAAATCCCCGGGTTCTTGCGGATACCGTGGAGACATGCGATTCCTGGGTGAGCGACCGCCCCACGACCTCACCTACTCGGACGTGTTCCTGGTGCCGAGCCGCTCGGACGTCACGAGCCGCCTGGACGTGGATCTGTCCACCGGCGACGGCACAGGCGCGACGATCCCGATCGTCGCCGCCAACATGAACTCGGTGACCGGCCCGCGCCTCGCCGCGACGCTCGCCCGGCGCGGCGGCCTCGGCGTGCTCCCGCAGGACCTGCCGCTGCAGGAGCTGGATGCGGCGATCCGCTGGGTGAAGGAGCAGCCGATCCTATGGGACACCCCGCTCGTGCTCCCGCCGTCGGCCACCGTCGCCGACGCGCTCGCCCTGCTGCCCGCGACGGAGGGGCACGGGATCGTGCTCCGCTCGGCGGACGGCGTCCCGCACGGCGCGGTCCCGGCGGCGCGTCTCGCGACCGCCCTGCCGGACGCGCGCCTCGGCGACCTCGTGCACGGCGCGATCCCGGGCCTCGACGCGGAGCAGCTGGAATCCGACCCGCGCGGCGGCGCCCGGGCGGCCTTCGACCTCATGGCGGACGCCGGCATCGACTTCGCCCTCGTCGAGCGGCACGGCCGGGTCATCGGCACGACCAGCCCGCGCAGCGCGCTCCGCGGCACGCTGTACCGGCCCGCGCTCGACGCGCAGGGGCGGCTGCGCGTGGCGGCGGCGGTCGGCATCAACGGCGACGTCGCCGCGAAGGCGGCCGCGCTCGCCGCTGCCGGCGTCGACGTGCTCGTCGTCGACACCGCGCACGGGCACCAGGAGGGCATGCTGCGCGCCCTCGCCGCGATCAGCGGGCTGGACCTCGGCATCCCGATCGTCGCGGGCAACATCGTGACGGCGGAGGGCGTGCACGACCTCGTCGACGCGGGTGCCACGATCCTCAAGGTCGGCGTCGGCCCCGGCGCCATGTGCACGACGCGCATGATGACGGCCGTCGGCCGCCCGCAGTTCTCGGCCGTGCTCGAGACGGCGGAGGCCGCTCGCTCGCTGGGCGCGCACGTCTGGGCGGACGGCGGCGTGCGCTACCCGCGCGATGTCGCCCTCGCGCTCGCCGCAGGCGCCGCCTCCGTCATGATCGGCTCCTGGTTCGCCGGCACGATCGAGGCGCCCGGACGCCTGGAGCTCGACGAGAACGGCCGGCTCTACAAGCAGAGCTGGGGGATGGCCTCGACGAAGGCCGTCCACGACCGCTTCGGCCGCCTCGACGCCTACGAGCTCGCGCGCAAGGAGCTCTTCGCCGAGGGCATCTCCAGCTCGCGGATCTACCTCGACCCGCTGCGCCCCTCGCTCGAGGACCTGCTCGACATGATCACGTCGGGGGTCCGCAGCTCCTTCACCTACGCGGGCGCCAACGACCTCGGCGCGTTCCACGAGCGCGCGGCGGTCGGCTTCCAGAGCGCCGCGGGCTACGAGGAGGGCAAGCCGCTCCCGGTCGGCTGGTGAGCACGCCGTCCGCCGCCGCGTGACGTCAGACGCGGCCGAGGGCCTCCTCGACCGCGGCGAACTGCTCCGGTGTGAGCGGACCTGCGGCCAGGGCCGCGGACGTGTCGTCGACCTGCGCGACCGTGCGGAAGCCGGGCAGCGGGACCGCGCGGTCCGATCGCGCCCAGATCCACGCGAGCGCGCCCTGCGCGAGGCTGCGGTCGTCGCTCGTCAGGATCTCGCGCACCGCATCGATCCGCTCCAGGAACTCGGCCCGGGGGACGCCCTTCTCGAACCACGGCAGCCAGGCGGGTTGCGAGCGGCGCACATCGCCCTCGGGCAGCTGCGTCGATCCGTCGTAGCGGCCCCCGAGCAGGCCCATGGCCAGCGGCGAGCGGCACAGCACGCCGAGGTCGTGCTCCTCGGCGAAGGCCAGGGCGGCGGACGCGTCGTCGAGCACATTGAGGCGCAGCTGCACCGTCGCGAAGTGCGGTGACGGCAGGTACGGCTCGATCAGGGAGGGGTCGTCGGTGCTGACGCCCCACCACCGCAGGAGCCCCTCAGCGACGGCGTCCTCGAGCGTCGCGGCGATCGCGGCCGCCTCGTCGCGCCCGACGTCGGGGGTGTGCAGCTGGAACAGGTCGATGCGCGGGCGGCGCAGGCGCTCCAGCGACTCCTCGAGCTGGCGGCGGATGCCGTCGGGCGTGACGTCCCGGCCCGTGATGCTCCGGGTCGCCTCGTCGACGCTGTTGCCGAACTTGGTGGCGATCCGGATCGCGGGGTCGTCACCGATCACCTCGCCGAGCAGGCGCTCGCTGTGCCCGGCGCCGTAGGCGTTCGCCGTGTCGAACAGCGTCACGCCGCGCTCCACGGCCGCCGCGAGCGCACGGCGCGACTCGTCGTCGTCCGAGCCGGAGTAGCCGTCCTGCGCCCCGCCCCGCATCACCGGCCCGCCGATCGGCCAGCAGCCGAGGCCGAGCGCGCTCACCTCGAGGTCGGATCGTCCGAGCCGTCGTGTCGTCATGGGTCCAATCGACCACATCCCGCACCGGGACGCCACGATCCTCAGCAGCTCTCCGGACACGCGCGGCGACCGCCCGCTAGACTCGCCGGACCATGGGCGACCCTCCGTCTGAACGCGGCACCCGACGATGAGCGGTGACGTCATCCTGCTCCTGATCGGGATCGTCCTCACGATCGGCACCGGCTTCTTCGTCGCGAGCGAGTTCACCCTCGTCAACCTCGACCGGGCCGACCTCGAGTCGCGCCAGGCCAAGGGCGAGACGATGCTCGGCCCCGTCATCCGCGGATTGCGCCACACCTCGACGCACCTCTCGAGCGCGCAGCTCGGCATCACGCTCACGACGCTGCTGACCGGCTTCACGCTCGAGCCGGCGTTCAGCCACTTCCTCGAGCCGCTCATCCGCGGGATCGGGCTGCCGTCGGGCGCGGTCGTGCCCGTCGCGTCGATCGTGGCGGTCGCGATCGCGACCCTGCTGTCGATGATCATCGGCGAGCTGGTGCCGAAGAACCTCGCGCTCGCGGTCACGCGGCAGATCGCGAAGATCGTCATCCCGTTCCAGCTCGGGTTCTCGACCGTGTTCAAGCCCGCCGTGTGGGTGCTCAACGAGTCGGCGAACGGGGTGCTGCGGCTGATCGGGATCGAGCCCAAGGAGGAGCTGAGCTCCGCACGCACGGCGGAGGAGCTCCGCACGCTCGTGCGACGCTCCGCGAGCGAGGGCTCGCTCGACCGCGACACCGCGACCCTGCTCGCCCGCACGCTCGTGTTCTCGGATCACGACGCCTCCGACGTCATGACGCCGCGCCCGCGCGTCGCGAGCATCGACCGCTCGCAGAGCGCGCAGGCCGTGGTCGAGCTCGCGCGGCGCACCGGCTTCTCGCGCTTCCCGGTCATCGACGACGACATCGACGACGTCACCGGCCTTGTCCACGTGAAGCAGGCCGTCGCAGTGCCGCGCGAGCGGCGGGCCGAGGTGCCGGTCTCCGCCCTCGCGACCGAGGCGCTGCGCGTGCCGGAGACGGTCGGTCTCGACGTGCTGCTCGGCGAGCTCCGCGGCCGCGGCTACCAGATGGCGATCGTCGTCGACGAATACGGCGGCACGGCCGGCGTCGCGACGCTCGAGGACCTCGTGGAGGAGCTCGTCGGCGAGGTCTCCGACGAGCACGACCGCAGCCGCCCCGACGTGGTGCGCAGCCGCGACTGGCTGACCTTCCCCGGTGCCCTGCGACCCGACGAACTGCAGGAGCGCGCCGGCGTGAGCGTGCCGGAGGACGGTCCCTACGAGACCGTGGCGGGCTGGCTCATGAGCGAGCTCGGGCGCGTCGCGCGGGTCGGCGACCAGGTCGCGGTCGCGGCGGGCACGTTCCGCGTCGAGCGGATGGACGGACGGCGGATCGACCGGATCCGCTTCACCCCGGATCCGACTGCCGCCGACGAGACGGGGGAACGGTCGTGATCGCCGTCGCCGCCGAGAGCGGCGCCGGACCGACGGGCGCCGACTGGTGGGGCATCTTCTGGCTCGTCGTGCTCCTCGTGTTCAACGCGTTCTTCGTCGCCGCGGAGTTCGCGATCATCTCCGCGCGCCGCTCCCAGATCGAGCCGAAGGCCGACGCGGGATCGCGTTTCGCGAAGACCGCGCTGTGGGCGATGGAGCACGCGACGCTCATGCTCGCCTCGACGCAGCTCGGCATCACCATCTGCTCGCTGCTGATCCTCAACGTCTCCGAGCCGGCGATCCATCACCTGCTCGCCGCGCCGCTCGGGCTCACGCAGTGGCCGGACGAGGTCATCAGCACGATCGCGTTCGTCGTGACGCTGCTCGTCGTGTCGTTCCTGCACGTCGTGTTCGGCGAGATGATCCCGAAGAACATCTCGTTCTCGATCCCCGACCGCGCGGCCCTCGTGCTCGCCTTCCCCCTGGTCGGCTGGGCGACGGTGTTCCGCCCGATCGTGGCGGCGCTCAACGGGATCGCGAACGGCGCCGTCCGCCTGTTCGGCATCGAGCCGAAGAACGAGGCCACGAGCGCGTACACGGTCGACGAGGTCGCCACGATCGTCGCGACCTCGACGCGCGAGGGCGTGCTCACCGACTCGGCCGGCACGCTCGGCAACGCGTTCGAGTTCAGCACCAAGACGGTGCGCGACGTCGCGGTGCCGTTGGATCACCTCGTGACGCTCCCCGAGGACGCGACGCCCGCCGACGTGGAGCGCGCGGTGGCGCAGCACGGGTTCAGCCGCTATCCCCTCGTGAACGAGGAGGGGGAGCCGACCGGCTACCTCCACCTCAAGGACGTCATCGATCTCGACGACGACGAGTTCGACGAGCCGGTGCCGCCGAAGCGGATCCGGCAGATCGTCTCGATCTTCCGCGACACGGAACTCGAGGACGCCCTCGCGATCATGCGCCGCTCCGGGGCGCACCTCGCGCGCTCGTTCGACGAGAAGGGCGCGACGCACGGGGTGCTCTTCCTCGAGGACATCATCGAGGAGCTCGTCGGCCAGGTCGACGACGCGACGCGCCGCTAGACCTTCGCGCGCTCGTAGACCCCGGGCCACGCGACGTCGACGCCCAGCTCGCGCGCCGCGCGGAGCGGGAAGTGCGGATCGCGCAGCAGCTCGCGCGCGAGGAGCACGACCTCCGCCGTCCCCGAGTCGACGATGTCGGCGACCTGCTGCGGCTCGGTGAGGAGCCCGACGGCGCCGACCGGGGCTCCCGACACCTGATGCACGGTCGCGGCGAACGGCACCTGGTAGCCGGGCGCCGTGCGGATCCGCTGCGCGCCCACGAGTCCGCCGGACGACACGTCGAAGAGGTCCGCGCCCGCGTCGCGCGCCCAGCCCGCGATCTCGCCGACCTCGGCGGGCTCGAGGCCGCCGGTCGTCCAGTCGCTGGCCGAGAGGCGGACGAGCAGCGGCATCCCGCCGGGGATCCGCGCCCGCACTGCGCGCACCGTGTCGAGCAGGAGCCTCGCCCGGTTCTCGACCGAGCCGCCGTACGCGTCGTCGCGCCGATTGCTGAGCGGCGACAGGAACTGGTGCAGCAGGTAGCCGTGGGCCGCGTGCAGCTCGAGGAGGTCGAATCCCGCGCCGACGGCGCGCTCGGCCGCGCTCGCGAACGTGGCGGGCAGTGCCGCCACCTCCGCGGTCGTCAGCTCCCGAGGCGTCGGATGCGTGCCGAACGGCAGCGCCGAGGGACCGACCGTGCTCCACCCGCCGGCCTCGGCCGGCTGGTGGCCGCGCCGGCCGTCCTCGCCCCAGGGCGCCCACGACGACGCCTTGCGTCCCGCGTGCGCCAGCTGGATGCCGATCGGCGCGCCCTGCGCGTGCACGAAGTCGACGATGCGGCGCCACGCGTCGGCCTGCTCGTCGGTCCAGATGCCGGTGTCGCGGGGCGAGATGCGGCCGATCGCCTCGACGGCCGTCGCCTCCGTGAGGATCAGCCCCGCGCCGCCGACCGCGAACTGGCCGAGGTGCATGAGGTGCCAGTCGTGCGGCATGCCGTCGTGCGGGAGGCACTGGTACTGGCACATCGGCGAGACCCAGATGCGGTTGCGCGCCGTGAGGTCGCGCAGGACGACCGAGTCGAACAGCCGGGTCATGCCGCGAGCTCCTCGAGGAAGGCACGCAGGCCGTCCGCGCCCGTGAAGTGGTGCGCGGCGATGCCGAGCGCGGCCGCCGCCTCGACGTTGACGCGCTTGTTGTCGATGAAGGCGGTGTGGGCGGGATCCGTGCCCAGCTCCGCCATCGCCCGCCGGTAGATCTCGGGGTCGGGCTTGATGAGGTCGAGCTCGGCGCTCACGACGACCCGCTCCATGACGGATCCGAGGGGCGCCCGCCGGAACGGGTCGCCGAAGTCGAATCCGGCGTTCGACAGGATCGCGAGTCGCGTACCGCCGTCGTGCAGCTCGCCGATGAGCGCGACGACCTCCGGCTCCGGCTCGAACCACCGGGTGAAGTCGACGGCCCACAGCTGCTGGAGCCGGGCGAAGTCCCAGCTGCCGCCGGCCTCGCGCTCGATGGTGCGCCAGTAGTCGACGACGCTCAGCCGCCCCTGGTCGAGGGCGTGGCGGTGGCGCTCGTAGGACGCCAGGAACGGCTCCGCCTCGACCCCCGCCAGGGCCAGGAGCGCCTCCTGCGACGCCGTCGACGGCGTTCGCGAGATCACCTCCCCGTAGTCGAAGACGACGACCCGGTCGGGGATGCTGATGGCCACGCCGCCAAACTATCGTGGCTGCATGGACGACCTGTTCGGCCCCGAGCAGGCGGCACGGCTCATCGCGGTGCCGGGTGCCGACGACGACAAGTACGCGCGCGGGGTCGTGGGATTCGTGACCGGCTCGCAGGCGTACCCGGGAGCGGCCGTGCTGGGGGTCGAGGCCGCGGCGCGGACCGGCGTCGGGATGATCCGCTACCTGGGGCCGGAGCGCCCGACCGGGCTCGTGCTCCAGCGCCGGCCGGAGGCGGTGACCGCCGACGGGCGCGTGCAGGCGTGGGTGCTCGGATCCGGGCAGGACGCGGCGCAGCGCGACGACGCGACGCGCGCGCATCTGCTGACGGCGCTCCGCCAGGAGGTGCCGGTCGTGATCGACGCGGGCGCGCTCGACCTGCACGCGGAGGCGCGCGGTCCCGTGCTGCTGACGCCGCACGCGGGGGAGCTCGCGCGCGCGGTGGGGAGCTCCGTCGACGAGGTGCGCGCCGATCCGGAGCGGGCGGCGCGGGATGCCGCCGCGGCGCTCGGCGCAACGGTGCTGCTGAAGGGCCACACGACGCACGTCGCGACGCCGGACGGCGTCGTCCTCCGGGCGCGGAGCGCTCCGGCCTGGCTCGCGACCGCGGGGGCGGGCGACGCGCTCGCCGGGATCCTCGGGGCGCTCCTCGCCACGCACGCCGACGGGATCGCGGAGGACCCCGCGCTCGTCGCGCGCCTCGCCGCCGCGGGCGCCGTGCTCCACGGTCTCGCGGCCGAGCGCGCGAGCGCCGGGGGACCGCTCACGATCCTCGACCTGGCCGCCGCGCTGCCGCGCGTGATCGCCGAGCTGCTCGCCGCGTGAGGTCGACGGCCGCGCGGATCCTCACGCATCCGCTCCCGCTCTGGATCGCGTTCGTGCTCGTGCACCTCGCGATCGGCGCGATCGCGTTCTCGTTCGCCGACGGGACCGGTATCGGCGACGTGCAGTACGCGTACCCGGCGTGGGTCCGGGAGGGGTTCGAGACGGGGCGCTGGGTCGGGATCCAGCTGCCGTGGGTGTACCCGATCCTCGCGCTGCCGCCCATGATCGCCTCGAACGCGCTCGGGCCGGCGCTCGTCGCGCCGCTCTGGCTGAGCCTCGTCTTCGTGATCGACGCGGCCGCGTTCGCGTTCGTCGTGCGCTGGGGCGACGACCGCCGCGGCGCGCTCGCCGCGTGGTGGTGGCTGGCCTTCCTCCTGCTGCTCGGGCCGATCGCGCTCACCCGGATCGACTCGTTCGCGACGCCGGTCGCGCTCGTCGGGGTGCTGCTGCTCGCGCGGGCGCCGCGGGCCGCGGGCGTGCTGCTCGCGATCGGGGCGTGGATCAAGGTGTGGCCCGCCGCGCTCGTCGCGGCCGCCGTCGTGGCCGTGCGCCGACGGCTCGACGTGCTGCTCGGAGCGGTCGTCGCGTCGATCGTCGTCGTCGCGGTCGTGCTGCTGCTCGGCGGCGCCGCGAACGTCCTGAGCTTCGTCACGGAGCAGTCCGGACGCGGGCTGCAGATCGAGTCGGGGCTCGCGACGCCGTGGATGTGGGAGGCGGCCCTGCACCCCGGCGGGCCGGTCTCGGTGTACTACGACACGGGCATCCTCACCTTCCAGGTCAAGGGGCCCGGCGTCGACGCGACGGCCGCGCTCGCGACGCCGCTGCTCGTGCTGACGGTGGGCGCGGTCCTCGTGCTCGGCATCGTCGCCGCGCGCCGCGGCTCGGACGCTGCCGAGATCCTGCCGGCCATGGCACTCGGCTTCACCACCGCGCTCATCGTCGCCAACAAGGTCGGGTCGCCTCAGTACGTCGGGTGGCTGGCCGTGGCCGTCGTGCTCGGGCTGGCGGTGCGCGCCACTGGACGCGGCGTCTCGTTCGCCGGTCCCGCGCTCCTCGCACTCGTGACCGCGGGCCTCACCCAGCTGATCTACCCCACGTTCTATCGCCGGCTCCTCGCCGTCGATCCCACGATGGTGTTCGTGCTCACCCTGCGGAACCTGCTGCTCCTCGGCCTGTTCGTCGGGGCGATCGTGCTGCTCGTGCGGCGCATCGTGCGCCCGGTCGGGGAGGATGGGGAGTGGCTGCCGGCCGTGCTCGGCGGCCGACCCCGCCGATCGATCCTGTGAGGAATGAGCATGCTCGTCGCCTTCTCCGTCGCCCCGAGCGGCGACCGCCCCGCCGGAGCCGAGCGCGCGGACGGCGACCCCGTCGACTCCGTCCACGATGCGGTCGCGGCGGCCGTGCGCATCGTCCGCGAATCCGGCCTGCCGAACCGCACGGACGCGATGTTCACGACGATCGAGGGCGAGTGGGACGAGGTCTTCGACGTCGTGCGCCGCGCGACCGAGGCCGTGGGCGCCTACGGGTCGCGCGTCTCCCTCGTGCTGAAGGCCGACATCCGTCCGGGTCACACGGGCGAGCTCACCGGCAAGGTCGAGCGGATCGAGCGCGCGCTCGGCGACGCGTGACCGGCCTCTCGCCGGCCCGCACGCGCCTCGCCCTCCTCGCCCTCGCGCTCGGCGGATTCGGGATCGGCTCCACCGAGTTCGTCGCCTCCGGGCTCCTCCCGCAGATCGCGGCCGCGCTCCTGCCCGGGCTCGACGCCGTGCACCACGACCAGGCGATCGCACAGTCCGGGCTGATCATCTCGGCGTACGCCGCCGGCGTCGTCGTGGGTGCCCCGACGATCGCGATCTTCGCCGCGCGCGCTCCGCGACGGGGGCTCCTGCTCGTCGCGATCGCCGCGTTCGTGCTCGGATCGATCGGATCCGCGCTCGCTGCGAGCTTCCCGCTCCTGCTGATCGCGCGCTTCGTCGCGGCGCTCCCGCACGGCGCCTACTTCGGCGTCGCATCGCTCGTCGCCGGGCGGCTGCTCGGCCCCGGCAAGCAGGGGCGCGGCATCGCGTTCGTCATCGGCGGCCTGTCGGTCGCGAACATCGTGGGGGTCCCGGCGATCACGTTCCTCGGCCAGACGGTCGGGTGGCGCTGGGCGTACGTCGCCGTCGCCGTCGTCTTCGCGTTGTCGTTCGCCGCGGTCCTGTGGCTCGTGCCCTCGGAGCCGGGCGATCCGCGCGCGACGCCCGGCCGGGAGCTGCGCGGATTCCGGCATCCGCAGGTCTGGTTCGCCCTCCTCACCGGCATGATCGGCCTCGGCGGCCTATTCGCGGTCGAGAGCTACATCGCCCCGATCACGACGCACCTCGCGGGGCTCCCGCAGGGCGCGGTGCCGCTCGTGCTGGTCCTGTTCGGCGTCGGCATGACGGCCGGCAACTTCGCGGGCGGCCCGCTCGCCGACCACCACACGTTCCGCGGCCTCATGATCGGCTTCGCGATGACGATCGTCTCGTTCGTCGTGATCGGGCTCGTGATCGCGACGCCGGTCGGCGTGTTCGTGACCGGATTCCTGCTCGGCGCCGTCACGGGCGTGCTGGCCGTCGCGATCCAGACCCGTCTCATCGAGGTCGCACCGGAGAGCCAGACGCTCGCCGCGGCCGCGAACCACTCCGCGCTCAACTTCGGCAACAGCCTCGGGGCGTACCTCGGCGGCGTCGTGATCGCGGCCGGGTACGGCTACGCGGCGACGCCGTGGCTCGGGCTGCTGATGTGCATCCCGGGGGTCGTGTTCGCGGTGCTCAGCGGTGTTCTGGAGCGCCGCTCCCGCCGCCGCTCAGAAGGAGCCGGAGGGGGCGTCCTGGATGAGGATGCCGTCCTGGATCGCGCGCTTCCGTAGCGCGACCTTGGTGCCGACGTCGATGCCCGCGACGCGGTACTTCTCGCGGATCCGCTTGAGGTAGCTCTTCGCGGTCTCCTCGGAGATGCCGAGCTGGTACGCGACCGACTTGACCGGCTCGCCGCCGCCGTAGAGCGCCATGACCCGGCGCTCCTGCGCGCTGAGCTTGGGCGCGCCGCCGATGTCGCCGGCGTTCAGCGCGAGGTCGAGCTCGGCCGAGATGAAGCTCTCGCCCTGTGACGCGGCCCGGATGGCCTCGACGATCATGCCGGCGTCCTCGCTCTTGACGAGGTAGCCGAGCGCGCCGGCCGCCAGAGCCTCGCGCACGACGTTCGGCTCCGAGTACGTGCTCATGAGCACGGTGCGCACGCCGGTGGTCTTGAGGGTCGAGATCTTGAGCGCGACCGGGATGTTGTCCTTGAGGTCGAGGTCGAGCAGCACGACGTCGACCGGGAACGCGGGGCTCGTGAGCAGCTCGGGCCAGGTGGCGAAGGCGCCGACCATGTCGATGTCGGAGGCGGCGCTGCGGATCCACTCCGTCAGCGCTCCCAGCAGCATCTTGTGGTCGTCGACGATGGCGAGGCGGATGGGGGCCACGTTCGCTCCTTGTTTCGTTCTCAGGGGAGTTCTACTGGTCGGCGGGATTGTCGACGAGGCACTGGATGTCGACGCGGAGGCTCGCGTCCTGGGTGGAGTCAGAGTAGCGCCCGACCCGGCTCAGGGCGTCCCAGACGCCCGAGTCGACACGATTCCGCGCCACACCGGTCGTGGTGATGATGATGGGCACGAGGATCTTGCGGTCCGGGACGTCGCCGCCCGGCGTGACCGGCCCCAGCTGCACCGTGAGGGTGCGGTTCTGGCTGGGCTTGAGGTTCTCGCTCACGAGCAGCCACGCGGTCGACAGCAGGCCGTCGCGCTGGTGCGGGTCGAGGAGCCCGGCGAGCGCCGACTTGTCGATGAGCGTGACCGAACGGCCAAGCATCTCCGACTCCGTGATGGCGTGGTAGAGCCAGGTCTCGCGCCGACCCTCGATGAGGTGCAGGCGCAGCTCCGTCGCGAGCTGCGCCGCGATCGACGCATTGCGTGGGATGAGCGGGAGGACGACCTTGCGGTTCGCGACCGACTCGAGCAGCTCCTCGGCGGCGAGGTCGAGGCGGGCCAGCTCCTCGGAGGCGAGCATGCCGACCGCGAACCGCGGTGCCTGCACCGTGCTCTGCACGAGCACGCGGTCGAGCTCCACCTGCACGAGACGGCGGAAGGTCTCGACCACGACGACGCCGATGATCGTGGGGAGCACGGCGAGCGCGAGGCCGGTGACCTGCGGCGCGATCCACCCGGCGTCGACCGGCACGTCGACCGGCGCGTCGAGGAACATCGCGATCGCGAGCCCCACGCCGAGGACCGCGGTGGCGACGAGCAGCTCGGTGCGGCCGCGGAGCGTCACGAGCAGCAGCAGTGCCATGCCCGCGGCGAGGCCCGCGGTGGCGTTGCGGCCGATGTCGTGGAGGTCCCAGATCGCGACGAGGTCGAGCGCGGTCGAGACGGCGACGCCTGCGAGGAAGACCGCGAACATCCAGTCCGGGAGCCGGTCGCCGATCGCCCGCGACGCCACGATCGCGAGCACGATAATCGCGATCAGCACGAGCCACGACGCGACCGCGAACTCCGGCAGCGGGTAGCTCGGCCAGAGCGCCGCGAACCAGCTCAGGCCGTAGACGGTGCGCAGGCACACGACGATCGCCGCGCCGAGGCCGAGGAACGCGGTCCCGAGCGTGCCGCGGTGCGCGCTCGCGCGCCCGACGCGGCGGGCCGTGTTGCTGACGCGGCGCCGGGCGTTGCCGACGATCGCGCCGAGGGTGTTCTCCTCGGGGGCGGTGAAGCTCACGAACCCACCTCCGCGCGCGGGACCTCGAGCACGACGGTGGTGCCGGATCCGGGAGCCGAGAACAGCCGCGCGGTGCCGCCCACCTCGCGCAGGCGGCCGACCACCGACTCCGTGAAGCCGAGCTTGGTCGCCTCGATGTCGGCGATGTCGAAGCCGACGCCCGAGTCGGTGACCATGGCGCGCACGGTCGTGTCGTCGTCGGTGATCGTCACGTGCGCCTCGGTGACGCCGGAGTGGCGGCGCACGTTCTCGAGGCACTCGGCGAGCGCGAGCAGGAACGCGTCGAGCGTGTGGCTCGGCAGGAGCACCTGGCCGGCGCCGTGCCAGCTGACCTGGAGCCCCATGCGGCCGAAGCGCTGCTTGACCGAGGCGAGCGTCGTGCCGAGCACGGGCTCCTCGACCGCGACCGGCACGGGGGACGTCTCGGTCCCGGCCTTCTGGACCGAGCCGTCGGGCACGTTCGAGTTCGTGCCGAGCCGGAGCTGCCGCAGCAGCCGGGCGTCGTCGCTCGCCTGTTCGCGCAACGCCTCCGGCGAGACGCCGACGCCCGAGTGGGCGAGGAGCGTGAGGGTCGCGAGGACGGTGTCGTGCAGCAGACGCGCGCCCTGCCGGCGCTGCGCCTCGAGCTCGCTCGCCTGCCGCTCCGCGCGGTGGGCGCGGCCGATGCTCGCGATGCGCTTGGCGGCCTGGGGGACCGCGGCCATGATCCACGCGCCGACGAGCGCCGGGAGCGCCCAGCCGACCACCACGAGGGCGCCGGTGCGGAGCGCCGTCGCGAGGTCGGCGGTCGTGAGCTCGACGGCGATCCCGACCGCCGCGAACGACAGCACGAGGAGCACGATCCGCCACCAGGAGCTGAGCAGCACGAGGGCGGCGGCGGGGATCGCGGCGGCGCACAGCTCGACGAGTGCGGCCTGACCGGCGGGGGTGGGCGGCGTCGTCGCGAACACGTGACCGACGACGACGATGCCCGTGAGGACCGAGAGGAGGGCCCAGAGGGTCGGGCGCATCCAGCCCATGAACGCCTGGAACACGCCCAGCACGACGTAGAGCGGGACGGCGACGACGAGGACCCGCTCCGGCGTCGCGCCCGGGAGCACGAAGCAGATGAGCGACACGACCGTGAAGCTCAGACCCCAGACGCGGGCGGCGCGCTGCAGGAGGCGGTCCCGCTCCTTGGAGATGAGGTCCATGTCAGGAAGTCATTCTGGCCTACCCGGGCACCCGAATGGGGGCTGGACATCCGCCGTGTCGCGTCCGCGAACCGGGTGCTCAGCGGGTGAGAAGGCGGCGCAGCTCGGCGCCGACCAAGGCGTCCTCGATGAGGAACGCGTCGTGTCCGTAGGGGGAGGAGATGACCACGGGCACGTCGCCGTCGATGTTGCCGGGGAGGTGCTTCGCGATCACCTCCTGCCCGGGCACGGGGAAGAGCCGGTCGCTGTCGATGCCGAGCACGAGGGAGGCCGCGGTCACCCGCGCGAGCGCCGCGGCGACGCCGCCGCGGTCGCGCCCCACGTCGTGTGAGTTCATCGCGTCGACCAGCACGAGGTAGCTGTTCGCGTCGAAGCGCCGCGTGAACTTGTTGCCGTGGAAGCCGAGGTAGCTCTCCACGGCGAACACGCCTCCGCCGCCCAGCGGACTCAGCCCCGACTGCCAAGAGCGCTCGAAGCGGTCGTTGAGCTCGCTCGGAGAGCGGTAGTTGAGCAGCGCCATCCGCCGCGCGAGACCGAGGCCGCGGTGCGGTCCGCCGCCGTCGGGGGCGTCGTAATAGCGGCCGCCGTCGAACGCGGGATCCATGCGGATCGCCTCGGACTGCACCGAGTTCAGCGCGATCTGGTCGGCGCTCGAGATCGGCGGAGCGGCGAGCACCGCGAGCCGCTCGACGCGCTCCGGGTGCGTCACGGCCCACTCGAGGGCCTGCATGCCGCCCATCGATCCGCCGACGACGAGCGCCCAGCGGTCGATGCCGATCCGGTCGGCGAACAGGCGCTGCGCCTCGACCTGGTCGCGGATGGTCAGGTACGGGAAGCGCGGACCCCACTCGTCGCCGTCCGCCGCGATCGATGCCGGGCCCGTCGACCCCTGGCAGCCGCCGAGCATGTTGGGCGCGACGATGAACCACTCGGCGGGATCGAGGACCTTGCCCTCGCCGACGAGGCCCGACCACCAGCCCGCGGTCGGGTGGCCGGCTCCGGGCGGACCGACGACGTGGCTGTCGCCCGTGAGCGCATGGAGGACGAGGATGGCGTTGTCGCCCGCCGCGTTCAGCTCGCCCCACGTCTCGTAGGCGATCGTGGCATCGGGCAGCGCGCCGCCGCGCTCGAGCGGCACCTCGCCGATCTCGACGAAGCGGCGGGAGCCGACGGGGTCGCCGAGACGCCACGCCCCGGTCGCGGGCGGGAGGGCGGCGATCGCTCGCCGGTTGGACTCGGTGACGAACGCCGAGGGGACTGCGTCCTCGGGTGTCTGCCAGTCCATCCGCCCATTCTCCCGGGTGCGGAGCCCGTGTGACGCCCGGTTCCCCGCCGCAGGAGAAAACGACGAAGGGACCCGGTTGCGACCGGGTCCCTTCGCGCGCAGCTGGATCGGAGTACGCGACCGAGGATTACGCGTTCGCGTTGGCCGCCGAGATCGCCCGGGCGGCCGCGAAGCCGGCCTCGAGGTCCGCCTTGAGGTCGTCGATGTTCTCGAGTCCGACCGAGAGGCGCACGAGGCCCGGCGTGACGCCGGCCGTGAGCTGCTGCTCGGGGGTGAGCTGCGAGTGCGTCGTCGACGCCGGGTGGATGATCAGCGAGCGCACGTCGCCGATGTTCGCCAGGTGGCTGAACAGCGTCACGCTGTCGACGAGCGCGCGGCCGGCGTCGACGCCGCCCTTGAGCTCGAACGAGAGCACCGCGCCCACGCCCTTGGGGGCGTACCGGTTGGCGGCCTCGTACCAGGGGCTCGACGGCAGGCCCGAGTAGTGGACCGTGGCGACGTCCGGGTGCGCCTCCAGCCACTCGGCGATGCCCTGCGCGTTCTGCACGTGGCGCTCGATGCGCAGCGACAGCGTCTCGATGCCCTGGATGAGCGTGAACGCGGAGTCGGGCGATATCGCGGCGCCGGTGTCGCGGAGCAGCTGCACGCGCGCCTTGATGACGTACGCGATCCCGTCGCCGAGCACCGTCGTGTACGAGGCGCCGTGGTACGACGGGTCGGGCTCGGTGAGGCCCGGGAACTTGTCGACGTGCGCCGACCACGGGAACTTCCCGCCGTCGACGATCACGCCCGCGATGACCGTGCCGTGGCCGCCGAGGAACTTGGTCGCCGAGTGGACGACGATGTCGGCGCCGTGCTCGAACGGACGGATCAGGTACGGCGTCGCGATCGTGTTGTCGACGATGAGCGGCAGGTCGTTCTCGTGCGCGACGGCCGCGACGCTCTCGATGTCGAGGATGTTGATCGCGGGGTTGCCGATCGTCTCGCCGAAGAGCAGCTTCGTGTTCGGGCGGATCGCGCGGCGCCACTCGTCGGCGTCGTCCTGGTTCTCGACGAACGTGACCTCGATGCCGAGCTTCGCGAGCGTGTACTTGAAGAGGTTGTAGGTGCCGCCGTAGATCGAGCTCGACGAGACGATGTGGTCGCCGGCCTGCGTGATGTTGAGCACGGCGTAGGTGATCGCCGCGGAGCCGGAGGCCGTGGCGAGCGCCGCGGTGCCGCCCTCGAGCGCGGCCACGCGCTCCTCGACGACGCCCTGCGTCGGGTTCTGGATGCGGGTGTAGATGTTGCCGAACTCGGCCAGCGCGAACAGGTTCTTCGCGTGCTCGGCGTTGTTGAAGACATAGGACGTCGTCTTGTAGATCGGCGTCGCCCGCGCGTTGGTGACCGGGTCGGGCGCCGCCCCGGAGTGGATCTGCTTGGTCTCGAACTTCCAGTCGTCGGCCACGGCCCTGTCCTTTCGTCGGGTACGTCTCGGGATTCGCGAGTCAAGCTACGCAGGGCTGCCGGACGCGGCAAGGGAGGGCGACACGCGGCGTCACAGAGGCTCACCGGGCGACACGACGGCGCTTGACACGACGGACTACTTTCGTAAGAGTAGTCATTCGTGTCCAGCATCCGTCTCTACATCCTCGGGGCGCTCGCCCACGAGGGCGAGATGCATGGCCACCAGCTGCGTCAACTCGCCGAGAAGGAGCACATCGACGAGTGGACCGACGTGACCGTCGGAGCGCTGTACGGGGCCCTGAAGCGCCTCTCGGCGGAGGGTCTCATCGAGGCCGTGCGCACCGAGCGCGAGGGCGCCTACCCCGAGCGCCAGGTGTGGCGGATCACGCACGAGGGCGACGTGGCGCTCGCGAATCTCAAGCTCGAGGGGCTCCGCGAGATCGTGCTGCGCGCCGACCCGTTCGACCTCGCGATCAGCCGGCCGGACCTGGAGCGCGCGACCGAGATCCCGGGCCTGATCGACCTGCGGATCGCGCGGCTCCGGGCCATGCTGGCGGAGAGCGAGGCGCACACCGCGATGATCGCCCGGTACCTGAGCCCGCTGGAGCAGGTGGTCATGGCCCACAAGCCCGCACGACTCCGCGCCGAGATCGCCTGGCACGAGCAGCTCGCCTCCCAGCTTCCCGCTCTCCTCGACCACGAGAAGTCCCGAAAGGACGACCGATGACCGACCCCACCCCCACCCGCGCAGACCACGCGGCGCACGGCGCGCACGCCCACGCGCACGGCGAGCACGGGCACGCCGCCCCGCTCAGCCAGGCGCCGGTGACCCGCCGCACCTGGCTCGCGTTCGCGGTCGTGCTCCTCGGCACCTCCATGGCGCTGCTCGACACGACCATCGTCAACGTGGCGCTGCCCGTCATCCGGACGAGCATCGACGCGGACGAGGCGACCCTGTCGTGGATCGTCTCGGGCTACGCCCTCGCCTACGGCCTCGCGCTGATCCCGGCCGGTCGCCTCGGCGACCGCTTCGGGCACAAGTGGGTGTTCGTCGTGGGCATCGCGCTCTTCACCATCGCGAGCTTCGGCGCCGGCATCTCGCAGAGCTCCGGCGAGCTGATCGCGGCGCGCGTCGTCCAGGGCCTCGCGGGCGGCATCTTCTTCCCGCCCGTGACCGCGCTGATCCAGCTCATGTTCCCGGGCCGCGTGCGCGGCCGGGCCTTCGCCATCATGGGTGCCGTCATCGGCGTCTCCACCGCGCTCGGGCCGATCGTCGGCGGACTCCTCATCCAGTGGCTGGGCGACGAGCACGGCTGGCGCTACATCTTCTTCGTCAACCTGCCGTTCGGCGTGATCGCGTTCATCGCGGCGCTCGTCCTGCTGCCGGCGGGCGCGGAGGGCGGCGAGGTGAAGGGGCCGGATCTCGTCGGCTTCGTGCTGCTGGCCGGTGCGCTCACCGCGATCCTCATCCCGCTCATCCAGGGGCAGGATGAGGGCTGGCCGCTCTGGACCTGGCTGTCCCTGGTCGGCGGCGTGGTGCTGCTCGTGCTGTTCGCGATCTGGGAGGTGGGGGTCGCCCGTCGGGGACGCGCCACGCCCCTCGTCCCCCCGCATCTGTTCACGCACCCGGCGTTCACGGGCGGCGTGATCCTCGCGCTCGTCTACTTCGCGGCGTTCACCAGCATCTTCTTCACCATCTCGCTCTTCTGGCAGTCGGGACTGCAGCACACGGCCCTGGAGTCGGGCCTCGTCTCGATCCCGTTTGCGATCGGCAGCATCGTGGGCGCGTCGCAGTCGAACCGCCTCGCGGCGAGGCTCGGGCGCACCGTGCTCATCATCGGCACGGCGCTGGTGGGCATCGGGCTCATCGCCACCTGGCTCATCGTGTGGCGCGTGTCGCCGCTCGACATCACCAACTGGGAGCTGCTGCCCGGCCTCCTCGTCGCGGGCTTCGGCTCCGGCCTGTTCATCGCCCCGAACGCCCAGTTCATCGTCGCGACCGTCGACCGTCCGGAGGCGGGAGCCGCCTCCGGCGTGATCGGCACCGCCCAGCGCATCGGCGCGGCGATCGGCATCGCGGTGATCGGCTCGATCCTGTTCGGCAGCCTCCCGGGATCGGTCGCTCCCACGAAGGCGCAGATCGCCGAGGCCGGGCAGAAGTACGGGCAGCAGGGTCAGGACGCGGTGAAGGCCGCCCTGAAGACGATCGTCGACCACAACCTGGCGCACGGTTTCGCGACCGGTGCCGCCTGGGCGCTCTTCACGAGCGCGATCTTCGCCATCGCGGCGTTCCTGCTCGTGTTCACGCTGCCGAAGCGGATCTCGCGGGGCTACTGATCCGCCGCCGACGGCCGCGGATCAGCGGTCGCGGCGGGAGCCGGTGGGGTCAACGCGCGACGGCCCCGCCGGCTCCTCCAGCCGGATGAACAACCACCTGGGCTTCGGCTCGACGATCGGCCGGAACACCTTCCGCACGAGCGGGCTGGACAGGGCGATCGCGATCGCGAACGAGGCGAAGACCATCGTGAGCAGCCAGGTGGCCGAGGCGTGGTCGTCCTTGAGGATCCCGGACTCGCGGATCGGGTACAGCACGAACGAGTGCAGCAGGTACACGTACATCGTGGCCTGGCCGAAGCCCGTCCAGAAGGTCTCGCGCCGCGGGATGAGCGCGAAGAACGCGGCGCTCAGGATCGTCGCGAGCAGGATCAGGCCGAGCCGCACGAAGCCGGCCCACCAGGCCTGCGCGTCGAGCCCGGAGTACGAGTCGTCGTAGAAGAACCAGTGGACGCTGAGGTCGCGGAAGGGCTTGATGTTGACGATCACGACGGTGAGCCACACGCCGAAGACCACGACCGCCCCGGCGCGGTACGCCCAGACGGACGCCTTGAGCGCCATCCACCAGTCGGCGACCTTCCACTGCCGCAGCTGCCAGCCGAGCACGAAGAAGGGCAGGATCCCGACGGTCCGCGCGAGCGAGAACGTCGAGTCGACCCCGGGGGAGTAGCCGACCGCGATCGACAGCACGACCGCCCACAGCAGCGGGAACCGCAGCAGCACGAGGTAGGGCATCAGCATCCGGAACACGGCGAGCGACAGCAGGAACCAGAGCGTCCAGTGCGGCTGGGCGAGGTCGAGGTTCGTGTTGCCCTCGAAGATCCACTGCACCCCCGACCAGATGGACTGGAAGATCACGTACGGCACGATGATGTCGGTCAGGATCTTCAGCATCTGCCGCGAACTCGGCGGCGACGCCTTGGAGAAGTAGCCGCTGATCACCGCGAACGCCGGCATGTGGAACGCGTAGATGAACAGGTAGAGGATCAGCGCGTTGTCCGAGTCGGACGTCTGGCGCTGGATGGCGTGCCCCATGATCACGAGCGCGACCGTCAGGAAGCGGGCGTTGTCCCAGAACGGGACGCGCACCTTGGGCTTCGCGCCGGCCGGCCGGGTCGCAGCGGGTGTCGGGGTCGCGGTCGCCGTCGTCGGCACCGCCGGGGAGGCGATCGACATCCCCCTAACGTAGGGGGCATGCCCCGTTCGGTCGTCGTCACAGGTGCCAGCTCCGGAATCGGGGAGGCCACGTCCAGGTTGCTGGCCGCGCACGGCTGGACCGTGCTCGGCGTCGCCCGGCGGGCCGACCGGCTGGCGGCGCTGGCCGACACGGCGGGCGTGATCCCGGTCGTCGCGGACGTGACGGATCCGGACGGCGTCGCCGCCGTGGTGGCCGAGGTCGAGTCGCGGCTCGGGGGCCGTCTCGACGCGCTCGTGAACAACGCCGGTGGCGCGTTCGGCCTCGACTCGGTCGAGGGCGCCGACCTCGACGACTGGCGCGCGATGTTCGAGACGAACGTGCTCGGCACCCAGCGGATGATCGCGGCGCTGCTCCCGGCGCTGCGCGCGGCCGCGGGCGCGATCCCGGATGACGGCGGAGCCCCGCACGCCGACATCGTCGCGATCACCTCGATCGCCGGCACCATCGCCTACGAGGGCGGCGCCGGCTACAACGCCGCGAAGTTCGCGCAGCACGCGCTCATGAAGGTGCTGCGCCTCGAGCTCGCGGGCGAGCCGCTGCGCGTCATCGAGATCGCGCCGGGCATGGTCAAGACGGACTTCTCCCTCGTCCGGTTCAAGGGCGACGCGTCGCGCGCCGACGCGGTCTACGCGGGCGTCGAGCGCCCGCTCGTCGCCGACGACATCGCGGAGGCGATCGTCCACGCGATCGAGCTGCCGGGGCACGTCAACCTCGACGAGATCGTCATCAAGCCCGTCGCTCAGGCGGCGCCGCACAAGGTGATCAAGGCGCCGCTGGTTCCGAAGGGGTAGCAGAAGCGGTTTTTGAGCAGAGCTGATCTCAGTCCGCGCGTTCGAACCTGTCTAGCCAGACAAGCAGATGCTCGTACAGGCGCTCTACTGACTGTTGTACGCGAGTAACCATGGTCGCCAGGTCCCCGTAGCTGGATCTGAATGCTTCCTCTCGTGGGTCAGTCTCGAAGTGCGCGATCGCATTGCGCTTCTCGGCGAGCGTTGAGACGGCTTGTCGATGAGCGCGGGAACCCCAGAATTCATCGTCACCTGCAGACAAACACAGGCCATCCCAGATCGCTTCGAAATGATGGACGTTCACCGTCCGGCCGTCGGACAACCCCAAACTAACCACCTTGGCAAATTCGAGCGGATTGCCGTCTACATAGAATGAGTTTGCCGCTTGCACGACTTGGGACCGTCTCACCAGGCGAGTCACTCGGTCTGTACTTACCGAGTCCCACGCGTTTGGAATCAGAATCGCCATCGCATTGGGCCGGAGGTCTCGTCGCCTGACCTCGAGACGTCGAAGGTCGGTGGGCAGATCCACGTCTAGGCGCCGGAATAGATCTTCGAGAGCGCCAGCGGAATAGACAAATGCGAACGCCCGTTCGGATCGAGACTGCCTATCCTGCGCGGCTCTTTGCGGTTGCCTAGCTTTACGCCACTCCCGATCCCGAGCTTTGAGGTGCCGGACTTGCCATTCGAGTCGCTCTATGCACTCGTCAAACGTATACTCCACTTGCCATTTGGGCATCGCGAACTATTTCTCGGGGGTCGCGCCTGTTAGCAGTTCCGCCGCCC